>Ga0194126_10008135_pt1 | contig 14361 bp, 11 predicted proteins | sample TA2KigC150mmetaG_FD_148641 | JGI IMG/M metagenome (GOLD analysis project Ga0194126, IMG submission 148641) | Freshwater microbial communities from Lake Tanganyika, Tanzania - TA2015035 Kigoma Deep Cast 150m | ecosystem: Environmental > Aquatic > Freshwater > Lake | place: Tanzania: Lake... | reverse complement strand
AGCAATATTCAAAGTCAACATACAAAACCACATTACAAAAGGCAACAACAAATTAGTAAATTCTCAAATTTTCTCCTTCCTGGCACCATTATTATTATCATAACTATTGTTTCTCTTATAACCATTTGTACTGTAACTTTGCTTACTAACAGCAGTCTTCTGAAACTAAATAAAATTAGTAATTTACAGTCACAAGAGGTTCAAGAACCATCTTCCAATGTAATGAAAACGAATTCTGAATTTTTAAGCATAACATCAGCAACCTCGGAGATACAAATTACCCCATCGCAAATAGTACTACCCACCAATACTATCATACCATCTGTAACATCATATTTCTCACCAACCTACACATCAGTACCGACTTTACCATCTATAGGAAATGCGGATAAATTGGCTTATCTACGAGATAATGATATTTGGATTACTAATCTCGATGGTTCAGATGCCATACAACTAACCGAAGACCATACAGAGAAAAACCAATTAAGATGGACACTAGATGGGAAAAGTATCCAATACATATTGGGAAAATGCATCCAAACCATTGACATTGATACTGGACGAATTGATACAATAACCTGTTTTAACTTTATTGATTACCTACGTGCATTTGAGATCTCTCCGGATAATAAGAAAGTTGCTATAAGCCTGGATAACCAACTCTATATTGTTCCAAACGATTTACAGAAATTATCGAACGCAAGAACCAGAAACGATTTAATAGAAATGGCGGAATGCAAAGAATTGGCTCCCTTTGAAAAAAATTTCATCAAACAGGTACGCTGGTCAAAGGATAGTCAATTAATCTCTGCAATTGTCATTGGAGTGAATGACTCTGGCCTCCGAGCAGACTGGATTCGCGTTTTCGATGTCTCAAAATGTACAAAAGATCCCCCAATATTGGATCACTTTCCCAGTAGTAGCAGATTACCCATTAAAGATTACGATAAAAACCCCACCCTACAAAATTTTGGCTGGGATGGTCAATATTTGTTTGCATTAAACAACGTAATCCGAAACGGGGGCTTTGGTGATTTGTATATCTATAATATGGAACTCCATAAAGGACGAATAGCAATCAACCCTATCGACGGGAATTGTTGTTATAGAGATCCTCAATGGAGTCCGGATGGAGATTATTTATTATTCACCTTCCAAAATATGAAAGAAGGTTCTAAGGCTATCACTCAGTTTTATTTTGTGCTTTATGGCACAATAGGAACAGGTATGCATTACACACCACTTCCGATACCAGCTTTCAAGGACATTCGGGCAAATCCACAGCCCGTTCTGAGAACGTTATATTCCACGCCGTAAGCAAACAAAAGTTGTTAATTATGGTTGTCACTTATAAAACGCAGTGGATCGACATAGTTATTTATTACTTCACGAAATACTCCTGATTGCGTACCACTAAATGTGCGATACTCTCTGTCTCTACCAGACCAACGCAATGCCCTTATTGCGTCCAAATTTGGCCAATGTGCAGGTCTAGTTTTTAACAAATCAGTATAACAAATATCAAAGTGCAAATGCCAGCCAGACACCTGGTTAGCAGCCAACCCAATGTAGCCAATATTTTGACCTCTTTTTACAAATTGCCCTTTTCTAACATTAATCCGGTCATCAACATGACCATATCGACTATAAATATTCTGTTTTCTCTGTGTACCATTGGGTAAAGTTACCAAAGCATTTTGATGTTCTATCACAATAATATTCCCCCAACTACCAGCACTTCCTGCAAAAGTTACAACACCATCACCAATTGTATAAATATCTTTACCTTTGTCTGCACTGCTAACTCCAGGTAAATTTAAATCTGCTCCTGTATGAAAACCATAAGTATACCAATTCAGGAATGGGTTTGCATCAAACCATGAACCTACCCATATGGGATATCGCCCATACGATCCACGTCCATTTGGAAAAACTGCATTTCGCTCATCCTTAGTACCCACCGGAGCATCAAAACGATTTTTTTTATCAGGTGATACAAATAATGGCACCCATCGAACCGGACCGTAAGAAGCCTCTTTGGGTGGATCTTCCAGGCTAATGTCGTATTGCCTGACCTTACCAATGACCGGATTCTGTTTGGGGTCCAGGTAATACTCTCCTAAAGTATGCCAGACATCATGTAATTCAGACATATCGACGACGACCATGGTTGTATCCTCGCTAATTTGTTCATAGGTCTGACTTACACCATGCGTCACAGTAAAAATTGCTCTCCGGGTGTTGGAATGTACTGCCGGTATAAATGTTTCCACCCGATACTTTCCTGGTGTAGAATTAGAAGGAAAGTAGTGATCAACAACTACTTCAAGATTTGGATTCGTCAGCCTTGTCCATATTTGGTGATGCCTACCCAAGGCTGGATCATATCGTTTAAAGGTATTCCATGCGGACTCAAGTGCTTTTTTTCGATTTACATCATCATTATCATAGTAAGACACCAAGAAATATTTTGGGTCATCATTGAATACTATTACTGGTTTTGTCATAATCTACCTCGCTGCTCTGCCCTAATGGTTACAAGAATCGTTCCAAGTATAATTAGCCTATGAAATCAATCGCACCCGAAATTATTAAAAAATATCAAGAAAATACATTTCGGACCGAATTATCCAGACGATTAAAAAGCCTGGAGGAAGCCATTGACTATGTCAATGAAAGGGGATTTATTTTCTTTTATCCAATACGAAAATTTCCTTTTCCAAGTCTATGGACAGCTACTGCAGGAGATAGACCAGTCCCAGATAAGCATGACGACCCAGGGCATATCACTTGGAGATGGAAAGACAGTATGCTCGGGTCACAAGAATGGTACTATGCAAAAGCCCTTTGCAAAAAGGCTTGTATGATATCCATGAATATTCTCCCATATTTTTATGCACTATCACACAACTACGGCAGCCCTGAAGATGATCACATCATTTTGTATGAACAAGGAAAATTGACCCAAGAAGGACGCCAAATTTATCAAGTGCTTTTAGATGAGGGACCTTTAAACACAATTGCTTTAAAAAAAGCAACTCATCTATCAAATTCTGATCAGGAAGGAAGATTTAACAAAGCCATGGTTGATTTACAATCAGATTTCAAGATTCTTCCCATTGGTGTTAGCGAAGCAGGTCCTTGGCGATATGCCTTCAAATATGAGATTACAGCCCGCTATTATCCCGATCTGCTAGAAAAATCTGCTATTATTAATGAATTGAGTGCTATAGAAAGACTATTGGATTGTTATCTTCAGGCATTAGGAATAGAGAAAGTCAATAATATCCAAAGATTTTTTCGATGGAAAAATGATATTCTCATAAAAGGAGTTAATTTACTACTCGAAAGCCAAGTCGTTCAAGACAATTATCAAATTGAAGGCGATGGCGCGCTTTTTATTGCTCATAAAGATTTTCTCAATAAATTTCTATGACGATTAATAATTATCAGGTGAATTCCATGAAATCTAAACTCAAATTCTTGATTATCTTAATTCTTGTATTTATTGTAAATTTTTCGTGCACCATATACCCTAACATAGGTCAGGAAGTAGATCATTTTAAAAGCACGGTTGAAAGTGCTGCTACAGATATTAATCATAACCAATTATGGATACAAACAGCAAGAGCCATTGCGACAGAAATAGGGGATAGCAGCTATCTTGAAACAGCTCAGGCAATTGCTACCAACATCGGAGAAACCGATCTTTTGAAAACGGCTCAAATACTCATAACCAATGAACCACCACGATTATTAGATACTCTTCAGTCGATGACCACGGAACAAAGCCCATCGATCATAAAAACCGCTCAAGCAATAGCCACGAAAGGATTATCCCAATCCGGTGAAGTTCCAGATGATATTCCTATAGTGGAGGGAAATAAGAAGAATTACTATATTAGCAGTACAAATATTTCTTACACAACATCACTGTCTTATAATGAAGTTAAATATTTTTACCAAAACGAGATGAATAATAAAGGATGGAAAAAAATTGATGGGAAATCAATAGAAATTGGAATGGCTTTAATTAATGTTTTTGAGAAAAACGATCGAGTGGCTACGTTATCGATTAGCCAAAATATGAATGCACAGACGACACTTGTGTTAATAAATATTCAACCTGATAACTAATAACAAATCATACTATGCTAGACGAGCTATTCAAACCATCTTCCGTTGCTGTAATTGGAGCCTCCGGTAATCCAGATAAATTGGGTTATGCTGTGATGAATAATCTGATTCATGGTGGTTACTCAAAATATGGGAAAATTTTTCCAATTAATCTGGCTGGAGAAAAAATCTTGGGAGTACAATCCTTCCGATCTATTAAGGAGATACCAGATCCCATAGATCTCGCGATCATCGTCATCCCTTATCACTTTGTCCCAAATGCCCTTATTGAATGTGGTGAACAAGGTGTAAAAGCAGCCGTCATTATCACTGCAGGTTTTCGAGAATCTGGAATGGATGGGTTGGAAAGAGAGCTTCAGCTTATTGAGATTGCCAAAAAATTTCGAATTCGGCTAGTTGGCCCAAACTGCCTGGGAGTTATAGATACCTTTACTCCACTCAATGCTTCTTTTTCTGCTGGAACTCCCCCACAAGGACCTATGGCTTTTATGTCACAATCTGGCGCTTTAGGAACCGCGGTATTAGATATTGCTATCAGCGGACGATTAGGTTTATCAAAATTTATTAGTTTGGGTAATAAATCAGATGTTAATGAAAATGATATCCTGGAGGCATGGGTAAATGACGACAATACAAAAGTAATTCTGATATATAGCGAGGGCATGCCCGATGGACAAGAGTTCATTCGTGTTGCTCAGCAAGTGACTCGAATAAAACCAGTTATCGCGATAAAATCCGGATTAAGTCAATCCGGATCCAGAGCAGTCTCTTCGCACACAGGGTCATTAGCAGGATCCGAAGAAGCATACCGGGCAGCGTTTCGACAGGCAGGAATCATTCGCGCCGATACAATGGAATCGCTATTTGATATGGCATTGGCTATTGGATACCAACCACCTTTGTTGGGAAACCAGATAGCCATAATTACCAATGCCGGCGGACCAGGCATTCTGGCAACCGATGCCCTTGAAAGATATGGATTGAGCATCGCTCGATTTACTAATCTAACCATTCAAAGCCTTGAAAAATTTCTTCCTGATGCAGCCAGTGCAGCAAATCCGGTTGACCTACTCGGTGACGCGCTAGCAGATCGCTATCATTACGCATTAGATAAAGTGATTAATGACCCAAATGTAAATGGAATATTGGTATTATTAACCCCACAAGCAAACACACAAATTGAGTTGACCGCCGAAGTCATTTCAAAAACAAGTGAAGCGAATAGCAAGCCGATACTTGCGTGTTTTATGGGGGAAACAAAAGTAAAGCCAGGAATTGAAATATTATCGAAATTTGGCGTACCTAATTACCCTTTTCCCGAAAGAGCAGCTCTTGCATTTAAGGCAATGGATGATTATCGAAAGATGCAAGAGAAACCGATATATCAAATAATTAAGTACGAAGCCCAAAAAGATGTGGTGGTAGAAATCTTTCAAAAAGCACGTCAAGATGGAAGAGTTAGTATCGGCGCCGCAGAATCAGAAAATATACTCAACGCTTATGGGATCTCTATCCCAAAATCGACTTTAGCTATCGATGCTGATGATGCAGTAAAAAAATCACAAGAAATTGGTTATCCAGTTGTATTAAAAATATCATCCCCTGATATCCTGCACAAAACTGATATTGGTGGCGTAAAAATTGGTTTAAAGAATCCAGAAGAAGTATTGGATGCTTATGAGCTAATGATCTACAGAACGAAACGCTATGTACCAGATGCACAGATTTGGGGCTGCCAGGTGCAAGAAATGGTCCCATCTGGAGGAATTGAAGTTTTGGTGGGGATGAATAGAGATCCGCAATTCGGACCCTTAATCACATTTGGTTTAGGAGGAATTTATGTTGAAGCACTAAAGGATGTATCCTTTAGAATTGCGCCATTTGCCATCGAGGACGCATATCAAATGCTAGATGAAATTCGAGCTAATGCCCTTCTAAATGGTATTCGTGGAAAACCAATGGCAGATAAAGCTGCCATTGTTAATGTCATTATGAGAATCAGTCAACTTGCCTTGGATTTCCCAGAAATCGCCGAAATTGATATAAATCCTCTTGTTGTTTACACCCAGGGGCAAGGCGCTATAGCTTTAGATATGCGAGTTGTGTTAACCCCGAAGTTCATGCAAGAATAAAAACCATGAGACTTATGATTTGATTATTGTATTGGGAGATTACGCATGAAATCCATTTATGTAATGTCAATAGAACATTTTTCAGGTAAAACGGCAACCTGCCTGGCACTTGGGAGGCAACTTATTAATGCGGGATATAAACTGGGTTATTTAAAACCAATCAGTTTGCAACCCTGGCGAATTGGCAAACAAGTGGTTGACGAAGATGCACCGTTTGTAAAAGAGGTCCTTAACCTTTCCGAACCATTAGAAGAACTTTCAATATTAGTCGTTAGCCATGATAATATTCAAAATATATTAACACCAGGATTTGAAAAAAAAATCCATAAGAAATTACAAAACAGATGCAAAGCTGCAAACTTACAAAAAGATGTATACCTTGTGGAAGGAGGCTCAACTCTTCGTGAAGGTTATTTTATTGGTTTACCCGGTCCTACTTTTGTTAAAAAATTTAATTGTCAGATATTAATAATCATTCGTTATCACAATATTCTACAGTTATTAGATGATGCCATCGCCGCCCAGGCAAGACTTGCCAAGGGTTTGGGAGGAATAATCATCAATAGGATACCCGAGAAAGCTGTAGAAACCATAAAAAATGATGCCCTTCCATACTTGGAGAATAAAGGTATTCCAATTTTTGGTTTACTGCCAGAAGTGCATTCATTAGCAGCGTTGACAGTTGGAGAAATTACCAACCATCTCCATGCAGAAACTTTGACCTCGAGATCGAACGAAAACGCACTAGTTGAACATTTAACAGTCGGGGCAATGACCGCAGATACTGCTTTAAGCAGGTTTAGAAAACAAATTAACAAAGCGGTTATTACGGGGGGAGACCGAACAGATATTCAGCTTGCAGCACTGGAAACATCAACCACATGTTTGATATTGACAGGCAATTTACATCCCAGTCCTCTTATCATAAAACAAGCTGAGGAATTTGGAGTAACAATTCTTCTCGTTCCTTATAATACAATGGAAACAATAGACATGATTGATAGTATATTTGGAAAAACTCGGCTTCGACTTCCAGAAAAATTACAACAATTTGAAACTTTAATGAATTCAAATGTAGATTATTCACGTCTTTGGTCAATATTTGGTATTTCCGTATAAATCTAATGTCAGAATTATATCTGAGGGACTAATGAAAGTATTGTATGCAATTCGTCAAAAGCGTGCCGTGCGCAATTTTAATAACGAGCCTTTACCAGAGGAAATCATCCAAACCATACTCAATGCTGGGCGGAGAGCTCAATCATCAAAAAATACCCAACCCTGGCATTTCATAGCCATCACTGATAAAAACATCCTTCAGCAGCTTTCCAAGTGTGGCGAGTGGGCTGGCCATCTGGCTGGAGCTGCCCTAGGTGTAGCCCTACTCTCCGAAGATCCCAGTGAAAAATTCCAAATCTTGTTTGATCTCGGGCAATCAGCCGCATATATGCAATTAGCCGCCTGGAGTATAGGAGTTGGCTCTTGCCTGGCATCCATCTATGAGACCGAGAAAGCCCGCTCTTTACTTAGATTCCCGGATAATCTTCACATCAGGATTGCCATTTCTTTTGGGTATCCTGAAAAGGAAGACATACTTAATGCTCCTCCAAGAATTGGGGGGCGTTTAAACATGAATCAGATAGTACATTGGGATCATTGGTAAGAAGAGCCAGCCCCAAAAAAACATAACTAAAACTCATAGCAACCTAAAAAACATTTCTTCGTAGATAATATTGAAATAAATTCAAAATTGGAGGAGAAATGTCAACGAAAACTTTACGTCGCTCAAAAAGAAATCGAATCTTTCTAGGAGTATGTGGTGGATTCGAAGACTTTTTTGGCATCAAAGCCTTTTGGTTTAGATTGCTTTTTATATTTGCCCTGATGCCCGGTGGTGTACCAGGCTTATTACTTTATATTCTATTATGGCTGATTATTCCAAGTGAATAAGAAGCAATATTCTATTATTCGATTGATTGATGCGTCCTTTTGGCAAGCGGGCTTATTAATGAAACAATTTCAGAAGCTGTTTCCTCAATCGGTTTTGTAGTAACATCCACCAATGGCCAATCCCGACGTCGGTCAAATACTGTATAAGCGTAAGCAATTTCATGCTTTACATAATCTAAATCAGCATAACCGCTAACCTTGGTCCCCATTCTATCCGTCCGAACAGCTCTTAGTTCAGATAAACGATCCGGTCGGATGACCAAACCAACAACCCTATGTTTGGGCAATTCAAATAAATGTGATGGTGGATCAACACCTAAAATAATTGGAATATTTGCAACACGCCAACCTCTATAGGCCAGGTATATACTTAAAGGTGTCTTTGATGTTCGGGAAACACCTACTAATACAACTTCTGCCTTATCAATATCATGTACGTTCCTACCATCATCATGGCGAACAGTGTAATCTATAGCTTCAATACGGTCTAGATAACTGGTGTCGAACGGTTGGAAAATCCCTGGTTGTTGTTTAGGTTTAGTTGCTAGTAATTCTGATAATCGCGCCAACAGCGGACCCATCAAATCTATTGTAACTACATCCCTTGCACGCCCTTCAGTAAGCATTGTCCTTCTCAATTTGGCATAAACGAAAGTATGTACAATGATGCCATTGTTTTCTGCCGCATCATTAACAATTTCAAGGATTTGTTCAGAGGTTCGTATATTACCAAAACGCCTAATGACAATTTCCGCTGAATCAAACTGTACCAAAGCTGCTCTAACCACATTTTCAGCCGTTGTTCCTGTCGCATCAGAAACGGTTAAGATATGTATAGTCATTTACGCCTCCAATTATCAATTTATATTATTGCACATAATGGACGACTATGAAATAATAACCATAGCATTTGAGAAAAAATTCCAAGCACAAATGCTACAATGGCAACTACTATCCCATCGTATCTACCTGTTAGAACTCCTATAATCAATACTATTGTCATTAAGAGTAAATAGATGATAACTGATACCATAATAGCCCGTGTTTGATTGTTGTACATTAAGATACCCTGATAATATGTTAGGAGTGCAGTAACGATCGGTATTGGAAAACCTAACCATAACCCCCTTAACGATAATGAAATCAATAATTCGGTTAAGCCCGATATATTTCGTAACCAATATTCTGCTAATGGAGTTGTTGCAAACAAAAAGAATCCAAAGCTACTTATACCGCCTAATAGCAAAGCAAAATGATATAAAAACCTACACATTTTTGGTTCATCCATCATCGAGACAACTACTTCATTGTATGCCAAACTCGCACTTCGGAATAAAAAGAAGACACCCACCAATACTGGCCATACAGCCAAAGATTCTAGAGAACTTGGCATTCGACTTAATGCTGAACTAATAATGAATTGAGAAAATAAAAAAACTAATGAGGTTATTGCCAAAGGTAAATAAAAATGGAAAAAATTTCGAAAATTCATTTTCTGTGAGGTTGATGTTGCTCTCGTTAGCTCATTTTTAATAATTGGACGAGCAACCCATAATATAAACAACGTTTCGGCAATAACTCCAATAATATTTGCAGTGGTTGCCACAACAACTCCCGGAAAAATTTTTATCTGATAACCAACAAATAACAATAAGCAATCAGTAATAAGTCTAATGAGGGTTCCATAACTAATAAACCGTGAATAACCAAATCGAATAAGAACTCCTTGATGAAAACGCCGATATCCCATAGCCCATGCCCAAGGTATCATAATAATCAATCCCATTCTGGCAATACCTACAGTTTCCTTGGGGGCACCGATAATAGTATTAACAACAATATCATACATCGGCGTAATTCCAATAACCATATGTATGAGTACCATGATAAAACAGAACACCCACGTATATTTTCTTAATTTTGAAAATGATCCATAATCTTTACTTAATGCCGTAGATGCTCCTAACAGCATTACCACTGGGGCTTCCATAATTAATGAAATAGGTAAAATTATCCCTCCATAAGCAGCCAAATTTATTTCTGGCTTGGATAATCTGGCAATAACAGCGGTAATGATCGGTAGTTCAATACCCATTAATAACCAACTTGCGGCAAGTGGTATCCATAACCTAAAAATTTTAAAGATAGAATTAAGCCAATTAGAATGCATCGATAGACTGGATTAAAGGCTGTTATTAGTGAGAATGCATCTCTTTGATCTGATGAATATCTACAAATTTAAAAGGTTACTAAGTAATTCCCCCTGTGACTCCAAAATGGGCAACAGTAGTGTAAATTTTGAACCCTTTCCAAGTTCACTATTAACAATAATCTGCCCAAAGTGTAAATCCATGATTTCCTTTACAATAGCCAGACCAAGACCAGTGCCATGTACCTTTGATTGTCGAACCTGACGTCCTCGATAAAAACGCTCGAATATGTGATTCATATCTTCTTGATCGATGCCAATACCAGTATCAGCAACCTCTAAAGAAAGATATTGCCCTTCAGAATAAGTCCTAACACTTACTTCGCCCTCATGAGTGTATTGAATAGCATTGGCAATTAAATTTGTTAAAACTCGAGCCAATTGACTCTGATTACCTAAAACCACAGATCTCTCTTCTTGTTTCGAGAAAACCAATGAGATACCTTTTGATTGAGCCCAAGGTTTTTGTGCGGTGATAATTTGCTCCACCAGAATATTTAAATCAACAGCCAAAAATTCATCTTTTTTGGATTTACCAACCGCCAAGCGAGATAAGTCTAATATATCCTCAACAAGTTTCCGCAATAACACTCCTTGCTCTTTTAGCACGAGTAAATAATCCTTCCATTTATCTTCTGGCGCGGATTCAAGAAGCTCAAGGTAAAGGTTAATATTTGTGGTTGGTGTTCTTAGTTCATGAGATACATCAGCAACAAATATATCCTTCAACCGATCAAGCTCTTTTTGATGAGTTATATCCCTTTGACTACCTACATATCTGACTATTCGACCTGCCTGATCACATACTGGTGCTAATGTAAGGTATACATCAAAGCAACCCCTATTTTTTTTGCATCCGATTAATTCTCCACTCCAAGTCTCCCCTTGTTGTAAATATCTTCTGATCTCATCTAAGATTTCTGGGGGATTCTTATCCGAGAATATCGTTTCAAAATTTCTTCCAATCAATTGTCGAGCAGAATAACCTAACTGTTTCTCCAATGCAGTATTTACAGTTAGAATCGTATCGGATAAATCAATAACAAACACTCCATCCCCAACACTGGAAAGAATAGCCTCAACTCGTTCTTTAGCATCATGCAGTTCTGCTGTTCTTTCTCTCACTCTGCTTTCCAATTCTGCAGCATGTTGTCTCAATTGCGTAAGCAGATGAATATTTTCAACCACCGGAGCCACTTGCCTGGCTACCACCCTTAATATATCCATGTCCTCAGCGCTAAATATATCCCCCCCATATTTTGGTCCTAGTGCCAGGAATCCTTTAACTTGACCATGGCCAATAATCGGCACCCAGAGATGAACTTGCTCGCTATTTAAGAGTTCATGTTCTTCAGGCGATAAAGTCACTTCCGATAATGCTCGAACTAACGAAGCTCTTTCTTCGCGCCCAATTTTCAACAAATATTGAAGGCTACTTCGTGGCAAAACAGGTAACTGTAAACGCTGCTGCTCTTTAATGTGATTGTGGGGGGCAACTTCAATAACAGAAAAATCACCACTGTTATCACATAAAAAAACACAGGTGTCTTCCAGACGCAAGGTCTTAACAAGTCGTTCACTAACAGTCTCAGCGAGAAAGTGTAAATCAGTGATTTGTTCCAATCCCCATGTAATTTGAGTTACTGCTGAGCGATAGTCATACCATCCGCCATAAAATGCTGTATCCACGACCATCTGAACTTTTTTATAAACCGGTACTATCAAACCTGCAAGGCACAGTACCATCAGCATGTTAAGAAATGGCTGATTCTCTACTGTTGTTGGTATCAATTGATTTAATAGATATGAGAGGAATAAGTAAAATCCAATCAAGAGAGATACTACCAATAAGTACGTAGCGCCTCGATTCACATGACGTTCAATTTCAATAAGATGGTATCGAAATATTGAATATCCGTAGGTCAAGGGAAGAATTCCAATCCAAATGATCACAAATGCATAGGGTTGCAATGCTTTATGAAACAATGCTTCCGGTAAAAACACCAATGTTATAAGCGGTAAAGCACTAATAACTCCCCCTAAAACTACAATGCGAATCTTCGCTTTTACACCAGGTGAAACGGCATTTTTGTATGAGTACCATAATAAACCCACCACCACCATTAAACAGATCGTTAACAATAATCGAGAACTGGTCAGAAGCAAAGGAAAATATTGACTGGACATGACGATTTTTGATCCCCAGGCAATAAAAAAACTTCCACCAATAATACCGATGATGTATAAGAAACCCAGAAAAAATGCCTTGCCGCGATGACTGGTTGTTTGTGGAAAATTTAGATGAAAATGCACGGAAAGCGGACCAATTATCCAAACGAGAAAATTATAGACATCGGAAGTCCAATTTGGACCAACATTGGATATTTGTCCAGCGGATAGGAATATGCTGATAGCTAGAAAAAAACTAAAAAGCAGACTGGTTGCTTCACCCGCTGGTGCAAAGGCTTTTACACCAACACCAATGAACCAGAATATAAATGCTACAACTAAGGGCATTACTCTCCTTAATCGCTCAATTAAATCAGGTTCAGCAAGCGTAACATGAATAGTTATCTTTTTTCCTGCTCTATAAACATCAAATATAACCACATCCCCTATAGATTTTTCAATATAGAATGGTAATGCTTCTGGTGTTAAAACTCCATCAATAGATACTACCTTATCTCCAATGTATAATTTTTGATAGGATGGTCCATTTTTATCGATTAAATCAATCTCCCCGGTCGGTGTCAGACTTCTAATACCATCATCTGGATATTGCCATACTAAAATAATACTCCAACCAATAAAAAACAATACCATGAGAGCCAGCAAAAAAGGTATACTTTTTCGTAAGCGTGTGGATGGATTTAACGACATATTCAAATTCATATAGAAACCTGAATTAAAAAGGTTTAATGGCGGAAAATATTGCGTATTTCCAAAGCCCGCCAGCCAATGATCTCATTTGGTTACGCGCACCACAAATCTCATTCAAATAATTATCGGATAACTTAGCGATATTTTCTACCCCGCTTTTTTGAACTTGCGATTCCGCAGCACTAAGATAGAGCCTTACAGAAAATGGAAGAACATTTTTTGTAATATCTCTATAGTGTATTTGCTCAAAACCCTTATCTCTAAGGTATCCAAAAAATTGTTCAGGGGTTGATAGGTTGGGAACCATCCAGGCGTCCAACCAGGATTCAACCAACTCACGATCTTCTTTATTCATATCCTGGCTTGTTACAAACCCATCTGCTACAATCAAGCGTCCTCCAGGCTTAAGTAACCTATATGCCTCGTTTACAAAATCATCTTTATCAACGGAATAACAAACACTTTCTAAAGCCCAGACAACATTAAAACTGGCATCTCGAAATCCTGTGGCGGTGTAATCACTCACCATGAAGTCAATTTGACTTGAAGTTATTTGTTCTTGATCTGAAAATTTTTTGGCAAAATCCATCTGAAGAGGAACTATGCTAATACCAATCACTTTGGCATTTCTATGTTTTGCCAACCATATTGAACTTCCACCCACACCACAACCTGCGTCTAAAATATAATCATTATGGTCAATTTCAATAAAATCCGCCAGGATTTGATTCATATAAACTATGGATTCATCTAATCCATCAATATTTTCATCTGTATAACCAGCATGCATTGCTAGAGTTGCTCGATTAGATCCATCCAGAAAATCATAGCATTTTGGTGTGTAATACTCAATTATTTTTTTCAAATTTGAACTGGTTTTTAATAATTTTTCCATGTGACATCATCGTAGCTAAATAAAATTTCAAAAAACAAACTTACTCCCCTGTAACACATTTATTTTAACACAATTCAAGCGCACCATTAATTGTGCAGATAAATTGAGATAAGAGAAAAAATGCGGTAGACTCTCAAGCCAAGAAAAAAAACGGA
>Ga0194126_10008130_pt1 | contig 14367 bp, 15 predicted proteins | sample TA2KigC150mmetaG_FD_148641 | JGI IMG/M metagenome (GOLD analysis project Ga0194126, IMG submission 148641) | Freshwater microbial communities from Lake Tanganyika, Tanzania - TA2015035 Kigoma Deep Cast 150m | ecosystem: Environmental > Aquatic > Freshwater > Lake | place: Tanzania: Lake... | reverse complement strand
GCCGTGCGCGGTTTTATCCGCTTTGTCTCGCAACACAGTTTTGTCGTGTTCGCGTGGTACCGCATTGCCTTTGGCCTGCTGGTGCTGGTGAGCGCCCACTTCGGATGGGTAAACTGGAGCGCCTGAGGCGGGCCCCCGTGATCTACGGCATAATCCCGTCATGACCGCCACGCCCCCCATCATCCTCACCTTTGCCGCCACGGACCCCACGGGCGGCGCGGGGCTGCAGGCCGATATCCTGACCCAGGCCAGCCTCGGCTGCCATCCCCTCACGGTGGTCACCGCCATCACCGTACAAGACACGCGCGGCGTCGAGGATTTCATGGTCCTGGAGCCCGAGTGGATCACCGATCAGGCCCGCGCCATTCTTGAAGACATGCCCGTCGCCGCCTTCAAGGTGGGGATGCTGGGAAGTGTCGAGATCGTCGCGGCTGTCGCCGAGATTGTCTCGGACTATCCCGACATCCCGCTCATCCTCGATCCGGTTCTGGCCTCCGGGCGCGGTGATGATCTGGCCACGGAGGAGACGCTTGAGGCCATGCGCGACCTGCTCCTGCCCCAAACCACGCTGATCACGCCGAATAGCGGGGAGGCCCGCCGCCTGGTCGAAGACGACGAGGATGTTGAACCCCCGGATCTCGACACCTGCGCCATGCGCCTGCTCGATATGGGCTGCGAATTCGTCCTGATTACCGGCTCGCATGAACATACCCCTCAGGTCATCAACACCCTCTACGGCCTTGAGGACCAGGCGCATGCCTTGGCCTGGGATCGTCTGCCGAACAGCTATCACGGCTCCGGCTGCACACTGGCCTCCGCCGTGGCCGCCCTGCTGGCGCAAGGCGTTGATATGGCCACGGCCGTGAAGGACGCTCAGGAATACACCTACGAAACCCTGCGTAATGGCTTCCGTCCTGGCATGGGCCAATTCATCCCGGATCGCCTCTTCTGGGCCCGCGAAGACGCCAGCGCAGAGGCTCGGGAGGCCGCCCCGGCAGAACCTGACGATGAGGACTCTGATGGCTCCGCCCCTTGAGGGGCTCTATGCCATCACGCCGGACTGGTCCGATACGCGACGGCTGCTGACCACCACCGAGGCCCTTCTGGCGGCGGGCTGCCGCATCCTGCAATACCGGCACAAAACCGCCTCGCCCTGTCATCGTGCCGAGCAGGCCGGCGCCCTGCGTGCGCTGACCCAGGCCTACGGAGCGAGGCTGATCATCAACGACGACATTGAGCTAGCCCTCGCGGTCGGTGCCGATGGCGTGCATCTGGGCGCCGACGATGGCGATCTGGTGACGGCCCGCGCCCGTCTGCCGGCCCCGCTCTGGTTAGGCGCCTCCTGTTACCAGAGCGTGGACACCGCCCGCGCCGCCATCGCCGCCGGTGCCGACTATGTCGCTTTTGGCCGCTTCTTTCCCTCCAACTCCAAGCCTCTGGCGCAACAGGCCCATCCCGATCTGTTGCGGACGGCACGCCAACAATTGAATCGCCCCATCTGTGCGATCGGGGGCATCACGGTGGATAATGCCCCCCCGTTGCTCACCGCCGGCGCCCAGATGCTGGCCGTGATCGGCGCCCTGTACGAGGCCGGGGATCCCGGCCATCGTGCCCGGGCCTTCATTAAACTGATGTCTTCCTAACCTGTTTCATCCGGACGCTACAACATGACCTCGCGCAATGACACCCTGTTTGAAAAATCCCAGCATCTCATCCCCGGCGGAGTGAATTCACCGGTTCGCGCCTTTGGCTCGGTCGGGGGCACGCCGCGCTTTTTCGAACGCGGCCACGGCGCCCGCGTCACCGATGCCGATGGCAAGGAATACATCGACTATGTCGGCTCCTGGGGCCCCCTGATCCTGGGCCACGCCGAGCCGGATGTGGTGCGCGCGGTACAGGAGACCGCCGCCCGCGGTCTGTCCTTCGGCGCCCCGACTGCGATGGAGCTGGAGATGGCCGAACTGCTCACCGGCCAACTGCCGGCGCTGGAACAGGTGCGCCTGGTTTCCTCCGGCACCGAGGCCACCATGAGCGCCATCCGTCTGGCCCGCGGCTTCACCGGTCGCTCGCTGCTGGTCAAGTTTGAGGGCTGTTACCACGGTCACGCCGACAGCCTGCTGGTCAAGGCCGGCTCCGGCCTGCTGACCTTCGGCAACCCGAGCTCCGCCGGGGTTCCCGAGGATTTCATCAAGCACACCCTGGTGCTCGAATACAACAACATCGAACAGGTCAACGAACTGTTCGCGCAGCGCGGCAGCGAGGTCGCCTGCATCATCGTTGAGGCGGTGGCCGGCAACATGAACCTGATCGCCCCGGCGCCGGGTTTCCTGGAGGCCCTGCGCGAGAACTGTACGCGCCATGGCGCCGTGCTGATCTTCGACGAGGTGATGACGGGGTTCCGCGTCGGCCCGCAGTGCGCCCAGGGACTGTATGGCATCACCCCCGACCTGACCACGCTGGGCAAGGTCATCGGCGGCGGCCTGCCCGTCGGGGCCTTTGGCGGCCGGGCCGACATCATGGCCCGGTTGGCACCGCTCGGCCCGGTCTATCAGGCCGGCACCTTATCCGGCAACCCCGTCGCCCTGGCAGCGGGTCTTGCCACGCTGCGTAAGGCGTTTGTACCGGGTTTCTACGATGCCCTCGCCGCCCGCACCCGCCAACTCGTCGAGGGTCTGACCGCCCTCGCGCACGAGGCGGGCGTCCCCTTCTCGGCCCAGAGCGTCGGCGGCATGTTCGGCCTCTATTTCAGCGCCCGGGTACCGACCTCTTACGCGGAGGTCATGGCCTGCGACAAGGACGCCTTCAACCGCTTCTTCCACCTCATGCTGCTGCACGGCGTCTATCTCGCTCCTTCTGCCTTTGAGGCCGGTTTCGTCTCGGCGGCGCACCAGACCGCCGATCTTGAGGCCACCTTCACGGCTGCCCGCCACGCCTTCGCCAAACTCGCGGCCTGATCGTTCGCCGGGTTACGCCTCTCGCCTCTGGAGACGACCGCGATGGAGCTTGCCAGCGAGGATCAGTTCCGGCTGGAAATCCTGTTCACGCGCCCCTTGCAGGCCGTGCGCATCGACGAGTCACGGCTCATCCTGCATGCCCTCGCCGAGGATGGTGAGGCACAGATCCCGTTGCACCCCAACGATCGCCCAGAACGCTATCTGCGCCAACTGCGTGAGGCCCTGGCCAACCAGGCCCTCGGTTCGCCAAAGGGCTATCCGGTCCATCTGTCGCGCTGGATCCGGCATGGACAGATGGGGAGCGGCCCGATGGCAAGCGACAATCTGGCCCGACTCCTCTTGTCCGGCGAGCCCGAGGCCGTCATCGCCGTCGCGCATTCACCCGCGCTGACCGATGAGATCGCCCGGCGCGCCTGGTGGGCCATGCCCAGCATTGAGAATGCCCGCCTCATGCTGCAACGCCAGGCCGTGGCCAAAGGCAGCATGGGCCCGATCCTGGCCGACTTTCTGGTGGAGCACCTGCCCTTCCTGCAAGAGGATCCCATCGCGATCATGGATACCGTGCTCACCCTGCTCTACAGCGAGACCCTCAGCCCCCTTCAGGAAGAGACCCTCTGGCGGCGAGGGCAACGCAGCCGCTGTCACTACTGCGGATTTCTCGAACTTCGCTCCATGCGACTGCCGGGCGCCAGCGGCCCTGATGACGATCGCGTTTTTGCCCGGACGGCCCTGGAGATTCTCGACAAACCGGACACGCAAGAGGTCATCACGCGCACCCTCAACGCCATCGGCCAGCACTTCACGCAACGCCTCTCTCCACACACCTCCGCCGCCATCACCGCGCTCGCCCAGGTGAACGCTGATCTGGTGGAGCCCATCTTCGCCCGCAGCACGGCCATCGGCTCGCTGATGCGCGAAAAGACTGAACCGGCCTTGCGGCCGGTTCAGGAGGCATTGCAACAGGTGGCCGGAGCCGCAATCTAACGCCCATTCAGCGCCAGATCTCCGGACCCGGACGAGAATCCCGCGGGATCCTCGCCTGGTGGATTCTGATTACAGATCGCCCGCGGCGGCGGCCTTCATCATGTCATCCAGCTTGAAACGGATGTCCTCTGCGGCCTTGACCAGCGTGTCCGGAATGCCCATGTGGCCACTGATGGCGCTCAGCCAGGCGGTATCCCAATCCAGGGTCAGCACCCAGATCTGCTTCTTGTCGTCTTCCATGACCGCGACGCGGCAAGGCAGGTAGACAATGGACTCAGGGGCAAACTTCAGCACCTCACGACCAGCGGCGATATCACAGTAGTGGAACACCTCAATACGCGGCCGCTCCTTGTCGCCCAGAACGGCCTCAAAGTCCTTCCACATCGGGTTGTGACCGACGCGCTTCATGTTGAGTTTGTTGGCGCGCAGCTCCATGGACTGCACCACATCATCAAAGCTCAGGCCAGCCGCCGCTTTATATTTGGTGCTCATCAGAATCATCATGTCCTTGGCATCCATACGACCGGCGCCGGACATCATGGGAACCATCTGGCCCATCAATTTGGCCTTCTCTTCGCGGGTCACGATACCGGACATCTCATAGGGCTTGGTGCCCTTCTGGTTCAGGCCGATGGGCAACTGGAACGGGCCCGCATAGCGCGGCGTCTGGCTGTAAGCCGGCGCAGCAACCACACCAGGGATCATCGGCGCGGCCGGGGCCAGGTAGGGGTTGGCCAAGGCGGAGGCGCTCAGCACGGACAAGGTGACGAAAAGGGAAGAGGCAATGTGTTTCATTGTGTGACTCCTAGTTGTAAGGCGATGACTCGGTTTCTCGTATGTATCTATTGATTTCACTTCTTCTCAGGAAACACCGTGGTCAGGCCCAAGGATTTCCAGGACTGCATACCGCCACGATACCACTTGATCTTGTGGGCTGGGTAACCCAACGCCAGTAATTGCTTGATATTGGTCGGCGACTGTCCGCACCAAAGGCCATTGCAATACATCACCAGGGTCTTGGCATTCTCAAAGTTCCACAACCCGGATTGACGCACGGCACCAAACTGAAACTGCAGGACATCGGCAATCTTTTCCGGGTCGCTGTGCTCCGGATGCAAACGCTGCCAGGGGATATTGACCGCACCGGGGATCAAACCGCTCCGCTGTATCCAGTCCCCGTCGCGCGAGTCCACGACCAGCACCGAAGGATCCTTTCCCACCCACTGCAGATAGCCCGTCACTTCCAGTTCACCGACGGTCTCGACCCCGGGCGCCAACTGCATCGGCTGGATGCAGTAGGGTGGGCAGGCCCGCGAGGTCATCATGAAATCCGGGTCGATCATGTTCTCCGGATCGGCATTGCGCTCCACGACCACAGGGCGCCCCTCATGCTGAACCACCAGCTTGGCCAGATCCGGGCGAATATTGACCGGATGCGGAGATCCCGCATGCACCACGCCGCGGGTCACACTACTGACCAACACACACAGCAACCCGATCAAGGCCATCTTATTGCGCATGTCTCTCCTGTCAGCAAATGCCCGGCGCGCAACACGGTTACCGGCACGCGCCGCACAGAGAACCGATTTTTCGGGCGACCCGGTCAAGACACGCATCAATGCCCTGACCGGGTAAACCGAAACAAGCGGAAATAAGCCGAAACAAACCAAAAGGGTCGAGCCCCGTTACCGGAACACGACCCCTGAATGCCTTAGGCGATCTTCGCGCTAACGCTTTCCTTCTCACCCATGTTGTCAACCCAGCTCACGGTCACGCTGTCACCGGACTTGGCACCCTTGACCTTGAGGGCCAGATACGGGTTCTTGGAAATGCCACCGCCCCATTGGGCGTCCACCACCGTCTTGCCGCCGACAGTGCAGGTGACATTGCTAATGTAATGCGCAGGAACCACCTTACCGGAGGAGGCATCCTTACGCATACCCGTTTCCATCGGGTGGTTCATCAAACACTTGATATCAGCCGTATCGCCAGACATCGATGCACGCAGTTTCATTGCCATAATAGTGTCCTTTTCTCGTTATCGTCTGGATTAGCCGCCGCAGCCGCCGATGGTGACCTTGACTTCCTTGTGGCCCCTGTAGGCCTTGCCGCCAGCCTTGGCCACGGCGACAACATTGGAGGTCGTGCCCATCTTGATGCGGGTAGCCACATAGGCCACAGCACCGTTGCTGAAGTTGAATTCAGCGATCAGGGGCAAGGTATTCTTCTCAGCCACAATAGCGATGGAGGTGGTGCCAGCGACATTGGATGTCACATCCACTGGGACGACAGCGCCGTTTTCAGCAATATCCGGGGCCCCGACCACCACGCCTGCGTTAGCTTCTGCACCGCTACCGCCCACAGCCGCCATAACCGCTCCAGTGTCCGAAGTCGAGAAGACCTTGACATCCACAGCAAAAACATCCGTCGGCTTCAGCAAACCGGCGGCGATAGCAACGCTGACCGCACCCGCTGAACCAGCGCCCTTCAGAACTTGTCTACGATCCATAGATTTCTCCTTGTTACATTTAGAAAACGGGCCACCGAATAGCAGCCAACTCGTGCTCCGGGTGTGATTTATAGCCCCTCCCGAGCAATATATCAAACAGGATTTTCTACTATTGACCCAAATAAAAAAACGGCACCGCAGTGCCGTTTTTTCGAAGCGCTGAGACGACCCGCTGATCAGCGCAGTCCGGAGAGGTATTCGGCAACAGCGCGCATCTCCTGATCGGTCATCTTGCGGGCGATAACCTGCATCATCTTGCCGCCGTCATTGCTGCGATCCCCGCTACGGAAACCCAGGAGCTGAGACTGCACATACTTGGCCTGCTGACCCGCCAACCGCGGAAACTGCACCGGGATACCTTCACCCGACGGGCCGTGACAGGAAGCACACGCCGGCACGCCACTGGCGGCATTACCGCCCATATAGATCCGCTTGCCCTCAGCCACCAGGGTCGCATCCTTGGCCAGTCGAGACTTGGGCTTCTGCGCCGCAAAATAAGCGGCCAGGTTGAGCATGTCGGCCGCGCTCAGTTTGGTCACATTCGGCGCCATGATGGCGTTCTTGCGGGCACCAGACTTGAAATCGTGCAGCTGCTTGTTGATATATTCCGGCGTCTGGCCGGCCAGACTCGGATAGTTGGACGCCGTGCTATTGCCGTCCGCACCGTGGCACGCGCCACACACATTGTTCACAATAGCCTGTGCCTTGGCTGCATCGCCCTTGGCGGCAGCCGGCGCAGCAGCCGGGCTAGCCAGCGCAACGGACACCGGCAGCGCGGCCAGAATAAAGGTTGTTAGCAGTTTCATCGCAATTCTTCCTCTTTTTTTGTAAAATCCCGCCGATTCTATCGGCAAGCCGTCCTATTGCCAAGCACCGGATCCGCCTTGCCATGCTCAATGCCCGTTTCTTCTCCACTATCGCCCACATCCGTGACCTGCCGGACGGCAGTCAGCGCGAGGTCGCCTTTGCCGGTCGCTCCAACGCGGGGAAATCCAGCGCAATCAATATCATTGCCAATCAGAAACGGCTCGCCTTCGCCAGCAAGACCCCGGGCCGTACCCAACACCTGAATTTTTTTGAAACCCAGGTTGGCCGTTTCCTGGTCGATCTGCCGGGCTATGGCTTTGCCAAGGCCCCATTCACCCAGCAACGCGCCTGGCAGCAACTCATCGGCGGTTATCTGGCTGATCGCCGGCAACTGGTGGGGCTTGTCCTCATCATGGACATTCGCCACCCCCTGACCGATCTGGATCGCCACTTGCTGGACTGGTTCCGGCCCACGGGCAAGCCGATTCATATCCTGCTCTCCAAGGCCGACAAGATCTCACGCAGTCAGGCCATGCAGGTGTTGCGCAGCGTACAGACGGAACTCAACGATGCCGGCTTTACGGCCCAAGTGCAGATCTTCTCCAGCACGCACCGCATTGGCCTGGAAGAGGCCGAAACGGTCATTCGACTCTGGCTGGACATGGTCAAGCCAGCCAAGGAGCCGCAAATGCTCGCGCCAGGCACAGATTCGGCTACCATTCGACCGTCCGCTCCTGATTTGCAGGCCACGCCATGACCGACTTCACCACTGCCCTTTCCGCCTTTCCCCGCAAACGCATGCGGCGCATGCGCCGTGACGATTTTTCGCGCCGACTGATGCGCGAAAACGCCGTAACAGCGAGCGATCTGATCCTGCCGGTGTTCATCCTCGATGGCCACGACCGCGTTGAGCAGGTCAGTTCAATGCCCGGCGTTGAACGACTGTCACTGGATCGTCTGCTGCCCCTGGCCGAGGAATGCCTACAGCTCGGCATCCCGGCGCTGGCCTTGTTTCCGGTCATCGACGCCGCGCTCAAGAACGATACCGCCAGCGAGGCGTACAACCCCGACGGCCTGGTGCCGCGTGTGGTCGCAGCACTGAAACAACGCTTCCCGGAATTGGGCATCATCACCGATGTGGCGCTGGACCCCTATACCCGCCACGGTCAGGACGGCCTGATTGATGCGTCCGGCTATGTGCTCAACGACGAGACCATCGCCGTGCTGACCCGCCAGGCCGAGACCCACGCGGCCGCCGGGGCCGACATCGTCGCGCCGTCCGACATGATGGATGGCCGCATCCGTGCCGTGCGCGAGGCGCTCGACGCCGCCGGTCACATCCACACCCGCATCCTCGCCTATTCGGCCAAGTACGCCTCGAGCTATTACGGCCCCTTCCGCGATGCGGTGGGCTCCGCCGCCAACCTCGGCGCCGGCAACAAGTACACCTACCAGATGGACCCGGCCAACTCGGACGAGTCGCTGTGGGAGGTGGGCCTGGATCTGCAGGAAGGCGCCGACATGGTGATGGTCAAACCGGGCATGCCCTATCTGGACATCGTGCGCCGCGTAAAAGAGGCCTTCAAGGCCCCGACCTTCGTCTATCAGGTGAGTGGCGAGTACGCCATGCTGAAGGCCGCTGGCCAGAACGGCTGGATCAACGAACAGGCCTGCGTCATGGAGGCGCTGCTGGCATTCAAACGCGCCGGCGCCAACGCCATCCTGACCTATTACGCGCGCGATGCGGCGCGCTGGCTGGCCGAATCCTGACCGGGGCCAACCTCCCCACGCAATAACAGTTCCAGCTGCGTTATCGACAGGCGCCGCAGAGGGTCCTCGCGACCGGGACTATCAGCGTGCAGGGCATTCTCCGGCAGGATGCGGATCCAGACATCGGCCGGATCTGAATAGAGTTGGTACAAGGTGCGCCCACCCTGTTCAAGGCTACGAAACTCAATGTCCTGATTGACCAGAAACTGCTCGAAGGCCTTGGACGAGTCGATGTAGAGGTCAATCTCAATATTGGTGCGGCCGGGCTCCAAACCACGCGCCAACCCCGCCGCCCGACCCGTCGCCACGCCCCCCACCAAACGCGGATGAAAATCCACCAAGGCCCGCATGATCTCCAGGGCCTGTTCGCGCAGGGCACGCAGCGGACTGACCGGATCCCGAACAAAGAGGCGATGATGCTCGTCCAGCGCCATCTCCACCTCCTCATTACTGGGCAGACTATGCGAATCCGGCGCACCCAGTTGCCGCGCCGCCTTGCGCTTGGCCTGGCCAAAATCGGCCACCCCGTCCTCCGCGATCAAACGCGCTGCCGCCTGAGCGATGCGTACCCGCATCTGGGCGTGGCGTACCGCCTCTCTGGCCATGCCAATCCTTTCCTTTCAACGCCGCGCGGGCAAGGATCTTCCGGGCGGGAATTCATTCAGGAAGAACTCGGGTACCCCTTGCGGATCCGGCCGCCCGGTGACGGGGCTCACCGACTGGACACTGACCCCCTCCGGTACCGCGTAGCCGACATCGGGCACATTGTGTAACGCAACCCCCATATACCGAATCCAGATCGGCAAGGCCGCGCCGCCGCCCGTCTCGCCAGTCGGGCGAGGCTGGTCAAAACCCAGCCAGGACACCGCCACCCGAGACGGCCCAAAGCCCGCAAACCAGGTATCGCGCGTGTCATCAGTCGTACCGGTCTTACCTGCCAGGTCCAGCCGCCCCAGCTCCATCGCCTTGACCGCCGTACCCCGACGCACCACATCCTGCAACAGGGTCGTCATCACAAAGGCATTACGCGGGTCCAGTACCGGCTCGACCTCCGGGGTCGTAAAGTCCTCCAAGACCTTGCCCTCCTTGTCCGTGATCCGCAACAAGTAATGCGGTTTGACCCGCATACCGCCGTTGGCAAACACCGCATAGCCCACCGCCATCTCCAGCGGCGTCGCCTCGTTGGCCCCCAGCGCCAGGGTATAAAGGGCCGGCACCCGCTCGGCAGGGAAACCAAAACGCAGGGCATGCTGCTGTGCAAACTCCAGCCCCGTCGCATCCAGCACCCGAATAGAGATCAGGTTTTTGGACTTGGACAAGGCCCGCCGCACCGTCATCGGCCCTTCGGTTTCACGCTCATAGTTCTGGGGATTCCATTCCACCCCACCCGTCAAGGCCGGGTTGATGCGCAGGGGCGCGTCCTCAAAGATCGTCGCCGGCGTAATGCCGCGCTCCAGGGCCGCCGAGTAGATGAAAGGCTTGAAGGTCGAGCCCGGCTGCCGCAAGGCCTGGGTGACATGGTTGTACTGACTGCGGGCAAAATCAAAGCCGCCCACAAAGGCGCGAATCGCGCCGCTCTCCGGCGACAGCGAAACCAGCGCCGCCTCCACCTGCGGCAAGGTCGTCAGCAACCACGGTTGATTGGGCCCCAGACGCGCCACCCGCACCACCGAACCCGGCCGCAAACGGCGCGCGGCGCTCGCCTTGGGGCTCAGGGCCGCCTGAGCAAATTCGCTCTCCGCCGGGCTGAGATCCACCTCGTCGCCACCGCGCAGACGGACTCGAATCCGCTTGGCATCGACGCGCATCACCACCGCCGGTAACAGTCCATTCACCTCACCCCGCGCCGCCAGCGCATCCGCGATGGCCGCTTCACGATCCTGCGCATTGGCCGGCAAGGTCAGTTGCGCCTCCGCGCCCGGGTAGCCGTGGCGGCGCGTGTACTCCACGACCCCGGCGCGCACGGCATCGACCGCCGCTTTTTGATCCGCAATGCGCAAGGTCGTATAGACGCGCATCCCGGTCTTGTAGATCTGTTCGCCGTACTTCTGGAACATGTATTGCCGCACCAGTTCGGCCAAGTGATCCGCCGCCGCATCAAAGGTCTGCGGGGTATAACGAATCACCAGCTTGCGCCGTTGCGCCTGATCAAATTCAGCCTCGGTAATGAATTTGATGTCACGCATCCGTTTCAGCACATACTGCTGGCGGATCTTGGCGCGCGGGAAATTGACCACCGGGTTGTAGGCCGAAGGCGCCTTGGGCAGACCGGCCAGCATGGCCGCCTCAGCCAGATCAATCTGATCCAGCGGCTTGCCAAAATAGACGCGCGCCGCCGCCTCAAAACCATAGGCCCGCTGCCCAAGGTAGATCTGGTTGATATACAACTCCAGAATCTCATCCTTGCTCAGGGTGCTCTCGATTTTGACGGCTAGCAAGGCTTCATTTATCTTTCGCTTAAAGCTTTTCTCGGACGACAAGAAGAAGTTGCGCGCCACCTGCATGGTAATCGTGGACGCGCCCTCCTTGGCCCCGCCGGAGAGCACATTCGAAACAGCCGCGCGCAAGACGCCCAGGGAGTCCACACCACCGTGTTCGTAGAAACGCTCGTCCTCCGCAGCCAGAATCGCCCGGCGCAAGATCAGCGGCGTGTTTTTCAGTGCCACGACCGAGCGCTTCTCCTCGCCGAACTCGCCGATCAAGGCCCCGTCCTCGGTGTAGATACGCAGCGGCAACTTGGGGCTGTAATCCCTCAGAGTCGCCACATCGGGCAGGTTCGGATACAGCACCGCCGCCGACAGCCCGGTCACGGCCAGAGCCGCCAGAATCCCAACCCAAACCACGCGCATAAAACGCCACTTTTGCATCACAAAACCTCTTCTGCACCCGCCCGGTTGAACGCCACTCCCGCCCATTCGGACGGCGACTCATGAAACTGAGCCTACGGCCCATTCGAATAAAACGACCCCAACGATCTTCGTTGCATGCCGTTGCGCATCTTAGCGCATCAGGGGTCCGAATGCTTGTCTACGCTCCACGCCACGGCCCCGACATCCACTGCGCAAACGAAGCGCCTATCGCCGAGTATCTCGCCTCGTTCGCCATCACCGATACGCCCACGCCCATCGCGCCCACACCCATCACGCCCGCGTCGCTGACCACGGCGCTGGGTTCCACCCTCGCCAACCTGCCGGGCCCCATCGCCACACTCACTCTGGTCATCCCCGCCGCGCAATGCCGGTTTGCCAACCGCAGTTTCCCGGCTGACCTGGACGAGCCCGAGGCCCACGCGCTGGCCGCCCAGATGGCCACACAAATCGCCGCCGAACTCGGCCACACCACCCCGATTGCCTTTGACTGGCGACGCCTTGCCGCGAATGAGATCTCGCTCTGCCTGGCCCCGCGCACCTTGATCACCGGCCACATGGAGGCCGTGCGTGCCGCCGGGTTGCGCTGCACCGCCATCACCCCGGAAACCGATTCCGCCGGCCACGAGCCCGTCCCGTTCAACCTGATCCCTTGGCGCAATGCACGCTGGTTGCAGCAAGGCCAGCGCCGGTTCATGGGGCTGGCAGCCGCCAGCCTGTTAGCCATCACCAGCGCCGCCCTGTTTGCCCATACTCAGGCAAACCGCGAACAGACCCTCAGCGCCCAACACCATCGGCTGGAAGAGGCCATCAAGACCCGTAAGGCCCAACTGCCGGACCTTGCCAAACTCCGCCAGCAACTGGCCGCCCGACAGGCCGCTCAGCACGCGGACCGTGCGGCGCGTGAGACCACGCTACGCCAACAACAGGCCTTGGCCAGACAACTGGACCAACTGGCCCGCAAGCGGCCCCGGGAGATCCGCTACCACAGTCTGAGCTACGACACCCAAGGGATGCGGCTTGAAGGTCTGGCCCAAACCCCGGTGGCCCTGACCCATCTGCTCAAGCGGCTGCCCTGCCCCCATCTGGCCGAGAGTCACCGCGACCCCCACGGCCCACTGCGCTTTACGCTCCAACTCCCAACCTCCTGCACGACAACGCCATGAGTGACGGCCGCATGAGCGACTCTTTCACGCCCCTTTCCGCGCGCCTCGCGCAAACGGCGTCTCGCCTTCTGCTGCACCACGGCCAAACCCAGGCCAGGATGCATCACGGCGTTCTGGCCGCCTGGCTGTTCTGCCTGGGGACAATCCTCCTGACTCTTTGGATCTTGCCCGCCCACGAGCGCATCCACACGCTTGAAACCACGCTGCGCGCCCGCACGCTCGAACTGCGCGGACTGGATGAGCGCCTTCGCGAGGCGCAGGCTCTCATCCATGCGCTCCAGGCCCTCCCCACAAACAAGCCCCTTGCCACCCAGCCCCAACAGACAAGCGACCCCTGGCCGTTCCTCCAGGGCCTCGCGCAGGCCCGCTCTGTCCAACTGCTCGACTACACCCCGCTTGCCGCCGCTCCGGAACGCGATTGCCAGCCGCTCCGGTTAAAAATGCACGGCGCGCCCAGCGCGGTCCAGGGCCTGCTGCAAGACCTGTTGCGCAGTCCACAGTCCGTCGAGCGTTTTACGCTGACGCCCGACGCGAACGGGGCGACAACGCTCGCTCTTCAGGTCTGCCTGCGCGCAGCCGAGGCGCGCCCTTTGCCTGTAAACGCAGCCACCGCTGCGCTGTTTCAGGCCGTCCCCAAAGTGGTTCGCAAGCCCCGAACCGTGCTGGAGGAACACCCCTTGTCCGACTACCGGATCATGGCCGTCGGCCGCGCCGAGCACGACCACTATGCACTGGTGCGCACGCCCTCCGGAAAGATCCACCCCGTTCGGCCCGGGATGCGGCTCGGTGACCGTAGCGCTCTGGTGCTCGCCATCCACCCGAACGGCATTGAAGTTCAACAAGACACCGACCGCCTGTCCCTTCTGATCGGAGGCCCGCCATGACCCTACGCGCACCGTCGTTCTGGCTCACCGCCATGACCCTTCTCGCCCTCTCCGGTGCGGCGCTTTCTGCGCCCACATCGGCCGTCCCGACCTCTGCCGCCCTGCCCACCGGCGGCCGCATTGACCTGAACCTGGACGGCGTCGAGGTGCGCCAGGCCCTGCGCCTACTCGCCGATCTCTCCGGGCAAAATCTCATCATTGACGAAGACATCACCGGCACCATCACCCTCAAGGTCCGTGATCTGCCCTGGCAAGAAGCGCTAAACCTCATCCTGGCCAGCAAACGCCTGACGACAGAGCCACACGGCGGCGCGCTTCGCGTCCTGCACAAAGAACGACAGGAAGAGCGCCCGGCGACCGAGTTTGTCGCCATCCCGCTCCGTCACCTGCAGGTCGAACACGCCGCCGCCCTGATCGAAGGCCGCC
>Ga0194126_10008129_pt1 | contig 14368 bp, 13 predicted proteins | sample TA2KigC150mmetaG_FD_148641 | JGI IMG/M metagenome (GOLD analysis project Ga0194126, IMG submission 148641) | Freshwater microbial communities from Lake Tanganyika, Tanzania - TA2015035 Kigoma Deep Cast 150m | ecosystem: Environmental > Aquatic > Freshwater > Lake | place: Tanzania: Lake... | reverse complement strand
GACGCCGTTGCGGGGACGAGGCCGGGTCGAAGACCGCATCCTGGGGCCGATCCGCCCACAAAGGCCCGTCGGTCGCAGCGAACGCCGCAGCCATGGAGAACACCCCCAGCATCGATAAGGCGCTGCGCTCGATGGTGATCACCGATCAGCGCGCGATCACCGCTTTGGACAATGGAAGCCCACGCTTCACAGTCGCTCCTCCAACCAACGAGGAGGCGAGCCGTGCCAACAGGTGTCTATGTAAGGAAGAATGACGTCAAAGCCCGATTGCAGGCAGGACTTGCCGCCGATCACGTCGACGATTTTACCGCGTGGCTGCGACAACGGCGCTATACCGACAAGACGATCGTCGAGCGGATCAGGCTGCTCGCCTGCTGGACACATTGGGCGCGCGAGAAGGGCTATGCGTTCGACACGGTCCGCGCCGCGCACGCCGCATCATTCGCGCTGATCAATGCGGGATACCGCCCGCGCTTCCGAGGCGACGTCAACAGAGACGCCGTCGAGACGGGCAAGTTGTTCATCGCCTATCTCGAAGATCGCGGCGCGTTGCCGCGTATACCAGCGCTCCCGGAGCCGCCAATCGTCGACGAGTTTATGGCGTGGGCGCGAGAGCAGCAGGGGCTGGCGGAAACAACCCTCGGCACTTACGCCACCGCGATCATTCGGTTCGTCGCCGCGCTCGGCGAGGATCCGGCGGCCTATGACGCCGCGGCGATCCGGGGCTACATACTGGGCCGCGCCGGCGCCGTATCGGTCGCCCGCCTCAAGGGCATCGGCGTCGCGGTCCGCGCGTTCCTGCGCTTCCTGATCGCGACGGGTCGCTGCCCGCCGGGGCGCGATCGCGCCATGCCGCCTACGGCGGGGTGGCGGCTTGCCTCGATTCCGCGCTTCCTCGCCGAGGACGACATCGCGCGCGTCATTGCAGCGTGCGACGGCGAGCGGCGACTGCGCGACCGCACGATCATTCTGCTGCTCGTGCGGCTTGGGATGCGCGCCAGCGAGGTCGCGCGTCTCTGCTTCGACGATATCGACTGGCAACAGGGCAATATCAGGGTGCATGGCAAGGGGCGTCGCGAAGAACTGCTGCCGCTCAGTCAGGAGGTCGGCGATGCGCTGATCGCCTATCTCAAATGCGCGCGTCCCGCGTTCGCAGGCTCACGTGCGCTGTTCCTCACCGAATATGCGCCGCTCAGGCCCATCGACCGCGGCACGATCAAATGCATTGTGCGGCGCGCGCTCGGACGCGCGGGAGTCGAGAGCCGACACAAAGGCGCGCATGTGCTGCGGCACTCGGCGGCGACATCGATGCTACGGCACGGCGTTGGCCTTGCTGGCGTGGGCGCGGTGCTACGCCATCGTTCGCCAGAGATGACCGCGCACTACGCCAAGGTCGATATGACGCTGCTGGCGACGATCGCGCAGCCCTGGCCGGAGAGCGCCTCATGCTGATCGACGACGCCCTCCGCTATGTCGCGCTGCGCCGGTCGCTCGGCTTCAAGCTCGAAAAAACTGCTCGCCATCTCGACGCGTTTACCCGCCATGCCGTGGCCAACGGCCACAGCCATATCCGCGCCGCGACGGCGCTCGCCTGGACGGCGGCTGTCTCTTCGACGCCGGGCGCGCGTTATCGCCGGCTTCAGGAAATAGCCGACTTCGCGCGGTTCCTGCATGCCGAGGACGCGAGGCACGAGATACCAAGGCATCGTCCGTATTATCGTCCGTGCTCGCGACCGGCGCCTTATATCTTCACGCCCGACGAACTGGCGCGGATGCTCGACGCCGCCGCAAACCTGCGGCGTCAGAAGCCCAGCCCTCTCAGGCGATATGTCCACGCAACGCTGATCGGTCTGCTCGCCGCGACCGGGCTGCGCGTCTCGGAAGCGCTGAATCTGCGGCTCGGTGATCTGCTGCCGGATGGCGTGCTGCACATCCGTCAGACCAAGTTCAACAAAAGCAGACTCGTGCCGATGCACGCAAGCGTAGTTGCGGCCCTCGACGCCTATCTGCGCGTCCGAGCTACGGTCGCGGGCGCTGACGACCATGTGTTCTTAACGGTCGGCGGCAGACCGATGGGGCGCGGAACCGCAAATGCAGCCTTCCATGTGATCCTGGACAAGGCCGGGATCGCGCCGGATCGGCCACGCCGCCCGCGCATCCATGACCTACGCCACACCTTTGCGACGCGTGCGCTGGCGCAATGCGCCATGCGTCACGAGGACGTCGCCCGTGACTTCGTGGCGCTCTCGACCTATCTCGGCCACGGCCATATCCGCCACACCTATTGGTATCTGGAAGCGACGCCCGACCTGATGGGCGACATCGCCGCCGCCGCCGAGATGCTGGCCGCGGAGGTGATCGCATGACGCCGATCGCGCCGCTCATCACCGCATTCCTGCGCGAGCACATGCCTCGGCAGCGCGGCTACAGCGCCCACAGCTGCGAGGCGTATGCGATCTGCTTCCGGCTCTTCCTGACCTTCGCCGCCGATCGGCTGAAGACGCGGCCTTCGCGGCTTGCGCTGGAGGAAATCGACGCCGCGATGGTGCTCGCGTTCCTCGGACACATCGAGCAGGATCGCGGCAACAGCCCGGCGACGCGCAACGTGCGGCTCGCTGCGATCAAGGCGTTCATGCGTTACGTCGAGCTCCAATGCCCAAGCGCCCTGGCGCAGGTCGCGCAGATCGTCGCGATTCCGGGCAAGCGTCATGACCATAAGCTCATCCGTCATCTGACGATGCAAGAGGTGCGCGCCATCATCGATGCGCCAGACGTCTCGACCAGGTGGGGCATCCGCGATCGTGCGATGCTGCACTTGTGCTTCGCTGGCGGCTTGCGAGTCTCGGAATTGGTCGGGATGACGATCAACCGCGTCACTCTGCAACCCACCCCCAGCATCCTCGTGTTCGGCAAAGGTCGCCGTGAGCGCAGCCTGCCGCTCTGGAAGGAGACCGCGCGCGACGTTCGCGCCTGGCTTGCGCTGCGAGGAAGCCCGCCCGCGCCCGAGCTGTTCGTCAATGCGCAAGGCATGGCGATGACGCGCGCCGGCTTCGAATACATCCTGGAAAAACACGGGACGGCCGCCGCGCAAAAATGTCCGACGCTGGTTGGCCGTAAGCTATCACCGCACCTGTTGCGGCATAGTTGCGCGGTGCTGATGCTCCAAGCCACACGCGATATCCGCAAGGTCGCACTCTGGCTCGGCCATGCCGATATCCGGACCACCGAGATCTACCTTGGGATGGACCCTTCCGAAAAGCTCGAGGCTGTCGAAGCAGTGCTCCCGCCGACGCTGCGACGCGGTCGGTTCAAAGCGCCTGACGCGTTGATTGCATCGCTGATGGCCGATGTGCATCCCGCGCCAACGTGATTGGAAGAGCCGTTGGCGATCGTTGCGGTGATGGCCGATTCTGGGGGGCGTTCTCCATGGCTGCGGCGTTCGCTGCGACCGACGGGCCTTTGTGGGCGGATCGGCCCCAGGATGCGGTCTTCGACCCGGCCTCGTCCCCGCAACGGCGTCGCCGACCTTCTTCCCCGCGGCTGCGCCGCTCCTCGCGAAACAAGAAGCTCGGCTGTTGCCGTCCTCCGCATGCGCTGCGGCCTTGCAGGTGCGGGGCGGCCGTCCCGGGGCTCCTGATCGCCACAAGGCCGCGATGGTCGCGGGCTTGGAGCACAGCAAAAGGAGCTACACCATGTCCCAGATCGGCTCGTTCACCCGCAGCAACGATGGCGTCTACACCGGCACGATCAAGACCCTCGCCATCGACGCCAAGGCGCGCCTCGTTCCCAGCGATCCCGCCTCCACCAGCGACAAGGCGCCCGACCTTCGGGTGGTCGTGTCAGGCGTCGAGATCGGGGCCGCATGGCGCCGAACCTCGAAGGAAGGCCGCACCTACCACTCGGTCAAGCTCGACGATCCCAGCTTCACCGCCCCCATCTACGCCAACCTCTTCGAGGGCGACGGCGGCGAATACGCGCTGATCTGGTCGCGCTGATCGGCGCCCGCGGCGCCCCGCCACACGGCAGGGCGTCGCTACTCGATCATGTAACCCAGCGCGCGATAGCCTGCTCGCCGCTTCGCAGCCATTCGGGCGAGAACTGGAACCGCCTGATCGACGTAGTCCACGACCAGAACGTCTCTTTTCCCACCATGTTCGCGATGCAGCCGGCCAACATACTGGGCCAATGTTCCCTTCCAGGCGATCGGCATCGTCAGGAACAGCGTGTCGAGTCGGGAATCATCGAAGCCCTCGCCAACATAACGGCCTGTCGCCAGGATCAAACGCTCATCGTCATCTGATACATTCAGCGCGATGCTCGCTACTTTGCGATCCTTCGCCGACATGCCGCCGCGCAGGACTACGAGATTTCTCACGAATGGCGAAAACCGCTTCTGGAGACAATCGAGGTGATCCTTTCGTTCCGTCAGGACGATGGGCGAACGCTTCGCTTCGAGCGATTTCAACACGTCGTCGAAAATCAGATCATTCCGGGCAATGTCCTGCGCCAACGCCGCGTAGATCGCCGGCATCGAAGGCCGTTCGACCGAGGCGAGGGACGCCGGGAGTTCAAACCGGGTCACGCGATCGCGCGCGCGGTGGCGGATTCCCCGTTCGGCAGCCTGAGCTCTCGCATCGACCCGATGGCGAACGGGGCCGCATTGCATGAAGATGATCGGATGGTGGCCGTCCTTGCGGGCGACAGTCGCCGATAGGCCGATCACATATCGCGCCTTTGAGCGCCGGGCGACGAGCTCGAAGCTTGCAGCGGAGAGGTGATGGCATTCATCGACGATCAGCTGCCCGTACTCAGCGACGATGTCGGCGACTTCGCCCTTGCGCACAAGGCTTTGAATGAGCGCGACGTCGATGACGCCTGTCGGTTTTCTTTTCCCGCCGCCGAGGATGCCGATCTGCTTCGGGTCTATGTTCAAAAAGGACCGTAGCCGTTCCACCCATTGGTTGAGCAGTTCCTGCCTGTGGACAAGGATAAGCGTGTTGCGGGCGCGATTTGCTATGAGCGCCGCCGCCACGACGGTCTTGCCGAAGGCGGTCGTGGCTGCGAGCACGCCGTTGTCGTGGGCGACGAGAGCATCGAAAGCCTTTAACTGCGGCTGTCGCAATTCGCCCTGGAAGGAAATGCCTGCAGGCAGCGGCGTGCCGATTTCACGCTGATCCTCCAGTTCGGCGCCGCCGCCATGGCTTTTGATGAGATCGATCGCGTCGTCGAGGCAGCCGCGGGGCAAAGCGATATGTTGCGCATAAAGCTCTGCGCATGAGACGATCCGAGGTTTCCCGAATGTCGGCAACCGCATGGCCTGCGCGCGATAGAATTCCGGGTTCTGGAAAGCCGCCAGGCGAATAAACTGCGCTATCAAGAATGGCGGAAGTTCCGTCCGGTCAATGTAAGCCTGATCGGCGAGCACGATTTTGATGCTTTTAGGTATCGCAACGTCGACACGCCGTGGCTCGCTGCGCCGTGACGGCGACATTTTCCATGGTTCATCCGCATGCTCGTCGTCGACCGGCATGCGGACGCCCAGGATCCGTCCCGCAAGTTGCGCCTCGTCCGCGATCCTGAAGACCGCGTCCGCCGACAATCTTGGCAGTGAAGACAAATAGGCCCACTGGTCGTCGTAAGGTCGCAACTCTTCGTCAACGAAGACACTGTTGCCGATCTCGCGCGCCTTTCGCTGCAACGGCAGCGCGATGAGATTGCCGAAGCCGCCAAGCGGCATCGTATCCTGATTTGGAAAGAAGCGATCATAGGAGGCAAAGCCGATCTCGGGGCGACTCTCCATCGTCTCCGTGATCAGGGCGGAACCCATTTGCCTGGCGGTCCTTGCCGGCACAGGCTCGGAGAAGAAGATCCAGATATGGCCACCGTTCCCCGATCTCGACCGCTCCAAGGCGGCGGCAATCCCTTTCGCACGACAGGTGACGAGCAACGCCCTGGCGTCCTCCTCCCAACTTTTCTTGTCGAAATCCGCCGCAAGGAACCAACACGTTTCGTCTTGCAGCAATGGATAAACCCCGGCGACAAAATCGCCGGAACGCGCGCCGCAGCCGCGCAGATGTTTCTCGATGACATCCTCGGAGGGCGGGATGAACGCCTGATGCGGGCACTCTCCACATTTCACCTTCGGCTTGCCGCAAATGCCTTTCGTCCATTCATTGGAGCAAGCCGGCGAATATCCCGAGCGCCCGGCCTTTCTGTTTTCCCATCGAACCGGAAAAACATCGGGGCGGCCGGCGAACAGACGGCGGAACAATCCTATTTTTGCGGCCGACGACGAGCTGTTGGTGACAGGCGCATCCGGAAAGGCATCCCGCTCGGCCGCTCGGCGAGCGGATATCTGTTTCTGCTCAAGCTCAAGCGTTTCCAGTTCGCGCGCAACCGCCGTCCGCTCTGCGTCCAGATCGGCTAGCCGCTGCCGAAGGCGCGCAACTTCCTCCGAGGCGTCATCCTCATCCGCCAAAATCGTAGCTCACGCTCCAAAGTCCCTACCAGCAATCAACATAGACCAAAGGCGGCTCGGGCTTAAGACGCGTCGCCGCTGTTCAACGATTGGGATTATGCGGAGCAGAACCGGCGGGAACCGACCGGAAAACTGCCCCTCACAGGTCAGCGCTCCGCATAATTCCGCGCTCCGCATAATCGGCGCGGCCGACAAAGACGCGGTGGCTGGGGGCGTTGTCGTTGGCGCGGTTCGTCTCGGGGAGGATGCGGACGCCGCGCGCCTGGACGCTGAGGGTGACGATTTCGCCCTGATACTCGTTGCCGGACTTTTTGAAGGAGCCGATGTTCGCCATGAGAATCTCCTGTTGATCTCGCTTTCGAACCCGCGACCATCGCGGCCTCGATGGCGCTTCGAGAGACGGAGGCGATCCGCCGACGCACCCGCAGGGCCGCAGCAAAGCGCAGGACAGCGGAGAAGCGGCTTTCTTGCCTCGCGAGGAATGACGCTGCAGGCGTCAGGGGAAGAAAGTTGCTGACCCGCTGTTGCGTCTCAGGCGATCGAGGCGCAGCCGTCCTTCGTCCAGATGCAGCCAGGAGAGAGGCCCGCGTTGGCGCCGGGCTGGATTGCGATCAATGCGGAGAGTTGGCGCGCAACATGGGTTGCAGCACAAGTCCTGCGAGCTACGAGGCGAAGGAAAAGAAGGCGTCGGCGGCGTTTGGGTGACGTGACCTCAGACCGGAGCGACCGTCGCGACGAGAGGAACCGCAGCGCGCTTCTTCACCGCAGCGGCGTCGGCGCCGCAGCCTCCGCGTCAAACGATGCCGCACGCTCTCGTCTTCGGAAGATGTGACGTTCAGCCGTTCGAACTCGGATGCGCGACGACGGGGAAAGATCAGTCCCGAATGGCCGAGGCGCCAGAAGGACAGTGACTTATCCGTGGCGCGTCATCTCGCGGGATCGGGAGGAGGCGCTTCCAATCGCGCCCGCGCCGCTGCGGCGACTGCGAGCGCCCCAAGAATCGCCATCGCGTCACGCCAAGGTCCGCTTGCACCGCCAAGGCCGGCGAAAGCGCCCGAAAGCTGATAGCCGGCGACACCAGCCGGGATGGCGTAGATCAGCGTGATTGCGAGCCGGAGGGGCCAAGAGCGCGTCGCGGCGAGGCCGATGCGCATAATGGTCAGGACGCCGACGCCCGCGATCAGCGCGAGAGCGACGGCGCCGATGATGCCGGCGCCAGCGTTGAACGCGGCGAATGCGATGGAGAGCGCCGCGAAGAAAGCGAGCGCGTCGACGGCGAGTGCATAAAGGAGCCAGCAAAAGAGCCCCAGGCCTGCGAAATTGAAAAGGATGGCGAACAACATCTTTGCTGCTCCATGGCGTGAGTCGAGGCTGCGCCCCCACCTCCGCCATGGCGCAATGCACATCGTCGTCAGAGGAATATGGAGAATCCTTGGCGACGGCGCGTCATTGACCAGTGGCGGCGCTTATGCGCCGCTGCTCTCGTATCTCCAGACCGGGATGCCGAGGACCCGCGCCTTGTCGGCGAGATTGGCGGAGATGCCGGAGCCGGGGAAGACGATGACGCCGATGGGGAGCGTTTCGAGCATCCGGTCGTTGCGCTTGAAGGGGGCCGCCTTGGCGTGACGCGCCCAGTCGGGCTCACATGGGGAGCTTAGGGTCAAGGGGTCATTCATCGGCGCATAAGCAAAACTCCAGTGGCTGTTTCGGCATCCAAGGTCTGAGCCTGTTTCTGCGAACCGGTCGTTCCAGCAAACCGGATCAAGCTCACATTCGGTCGGCGCGCGAGGCGCCTGCACCAAGATCCCGCTTTCGGCGGGTTCGGCTCAGGAGGACGAGACCATTCTTGAAGGCGGCTGTTCAAGCCATACCCGACTTCGATTCGTCCACCCGGATCCGCCAGGACTGATCAGGTCCTGGAAGATTTGAGAATGCGGTGAGCCTCTTTCGTCAGCCGATTTTCATCACGGCCCCCTCAATGACGATGCCGGCTGTCACGTATTTCCACAGCGCGACGAGCAGCTTTCGCGCTAGAGCCACGATGGTCGTCTTCTTACGACGCCCGCCATTGCGCCTGACCCGCTCTTCAAACCATAGAGCCAGCGCCGATTGCGGCTGATGGCGCAGCCAGAGCCAGGCGAGCTGGACGAGCATTGTTCGCAATCTGGGATTGCCTGCTTTAGACACGCCTTGCTCGCGGGCTACCGAGCCGCTCTGCCAGGGCGTCGGCGCGAGGCCGGCGTAAGAGGCGACCTGGCGTCGATTATCGAAGTGTCGGAACAGTCCTTCCGAGGAAAGAACGGCCGCGAACTCAGGACCAATCCCTCTGATCTCGAGCAACATCGCCGCCGGCGCTCGTGCTGCGATTTGTTGCGCGGCAAGCAACGCGTCGCGCTCGGTCTCCACTGCCTTGATTTGCTCGAGGAGCAATTCGAGACGATCGAGCTCACGGCCGATTTGAGCCTTGAGATGCTTTGGCAGGGCGCGGCCATCTCCTGTCCTCAGCTCGTCTAGCCGGCGCCGACGATCGCGACGCAGCGGCTCGTAATCGGAAACGCCCTGAGCGAACAGCAGTCCTTTGATCCGGTTGACGTGCAGGACTCGCTCGTTGGTCAGCACCTTGCGCTCGCGGCATAGCCGCCGGCGATCCTCTTCCTCGGGGGTCGGCTCCCGGACCATCGCGCACACCCGAGGTTCGCCGCGTTTGTAAGCCATCAGCGTGCGAAGCAGCACCTCGCCGTCGATCCTGTCGGTCTTCGCTCGCCGGCGTCGACGCGATGTCGCAATCGAGGCCGGATCGACGACGTGGCTTTCGATTCCTTCCTCTTGTAACGCACGGTGAATCCAGAAGCCGTCCAACCCCGCTTCCTGAATGACAATTATCGGGAACGATTTCCCAGTCCGCGCAAACGCCTTCTGCCTGAGTTCCGAAAAGCGCGTCAGAAGCCCACATGTATCCCCGGCAGGCATACCGCGTTTCGACATTTTCTCGCCGCCACCCGGCGACAGCGATGTGATCAGCCAGATTGAACTACTGAGTTCCAATGAAATGAATATCGCGCCAAGATCACTACGGATATCGGTCGGCGCTTGGGATCGATCTGTAACTTGCATGGGCTATCTCCAGAGTGGGTGCTCGCAACCTCACTCTGCCAGAGCGCCGGTCGCTATCCACCTCCCCATGGAATCTTGAAGGCGATCTGCGTCACCTTGCGATTATCGGCCCAGCATGAAGCGATGCGCTCCGCGCCCTTGGGCGAGCCGCCATGCAGCAGCACCATGTCGGGATGTTTGGCCAGCGTTCTGTCGAGACGATCCCAGATCGCGCGATGGTCGTTGAACTCGAGCCCGCCGGTGAAGGCGATCCGTGGGCCGGCGGGAAGGAGAAGCTCGGTGTCGGCGCGGCGCTTGGCGGCGAGAAAGTCGCGGCTGTCGATCAGCGACGCTGTGAGAGATCGATGATTGACCTTGGAGCCGCCGCGGGGACGCCAGGACGAGCCGCTGTGCAGTTCGAAGGCGTCGGCGGCCTGATCGCGAAAGAACTCCATGCTGTCCCGGCGCTCGATGAGAGTCTGCCCCTCGCAGATCAGCCGCTCGAGCTCGACCGAGCGGATTTCGGAGCCATCCTGTTCTTTCTGGCTGCGCTTTTGCGCCTGTTCATTGTCGTCGAGTTCGCGCTCGATACGGCCGACGACGCGGTGGAAGAGATTGACCGTCGACCAGAGCAGGTCTTCGAGGTCGGGCGCGAGGCGGCTGTCGCTGAGGGTCGCGACAAGGGCGTCGAAGATGTCGGCGACGGCGGCGGTGATCGCGCCGGGCTCGGGCAGCGGCCGTGGATCGGGCTCATCGTGAAAGGGACGGTAGCCATAGAGTTGGATTTCGGCGAGAACTCGGTCGGTTGTCGAGGCGGCTTGCGCGGTCTCGAAGTCTCGGTCGTCGCGATCGGTCGTCATTGACGCTCTCCTTCGCCCGGTGGGCCGCGACCCTCGCGGCCTTCGTGGCGACAAAAGGCGGCGGACGAGATCGGCTGGCACCGGGAGCGGAGCGAACGGCCGGAGCGCAGCGGAGGATGGCGAAGCGCCGGCTATTTTGTTTCGCGCTGTAAAGCGCCCGCAGGGCGCGACGGAAAATAGCCGGCCGCAGCCATTGCGGGCCGGCGCGTGCGACGCAAAGGTCGCCCTCTCAGAAGGCCGGGACTGCGGCCCGATCTGGCGGTCGGGAGCCGATTGTCGAGGAAGGCGGCGGCGAGAGGTCGGCGGCGAACATGCTCGACCTGCGAACTCACGCCGCGAGCGTCAAGAAGCGCTCGATGTCCTGCGGCGCGAGCTGCATCCGGATCGCCGCGCGCAGCGCATCTTCGCCAAGGCGGCGCAGATCGTCGTTGAAGTCGCCAAGCTGGGGAACAAGCGCGATCGCCTCGATGCCCTCGGCGGTTGCGCGGTCGACGAGGACTGTCGAAGCCTTCTTGCCGGCGGCGTCATTGTCGCGAAGGACGTAAAGACGGCGCAAGGTCGATGGCAAAAGCAGCGCGGCAAGATGCGCGGATGAGAGCGCAGCGACCATCGGCATGGCTGGAACCAGACATCGAACCGACAGCACGGTTTCGATGCCTTCGCCGGCCGCCATGACGTCGAGAGGCGCGGCAAAGCGCACGCCATTGCTGGAAAGCTCGCCCATCGCCCGGCGAGGAGTGGCGATCGGCGCCTTGTCGCGCCCCGATCGATCGAGCCAGGTGCGATGCGCGCCTGTGATATTGCCGTCGAGATCGGTGACGGCTGCGATCAATGCGGGCCAGGTTTCGACGGCAGCGGATTTTTCTGGCCTGTAGTAGCAGCGGCGGTGAAAGCGCAGGCTGTCGAGATCGTGCAGCGTCGTGACACCCCGATGTCTCAGATAACGCTCGGCCAGCGTGCCTAAGATTGGTCTCGACATATGGAAGAGGCGTCGCGCGGCTTCCGAAGACGCTTTCGGCGCCTGGATATATGATTTCCCTCGTTCTGTCGGCGGGTCATCCCTCGGCAGACTGAGAAAGCGGCGTGCTTCATCAATGGCCTCGACGAAGTCGGCGCAGTGGGCGCTTTCGCGGATGACGTCGAGAAGATCGCCATGTTCGCCCGTGGCGGCGTCCACATTATGTGGAATTCCACATAAGGTTGACGATCCGCCCGATCCGGCGCTTGCGGCCGTCGCGGCCGCGCGACCGTAGCCTGCGTTCTCAGGCGCCGCCGGCGCGACGAAATCAGGCCCCGCGGGGGCGCAGGCGGCAAGCCCGCCCGCGCCTGCTACAACCAGCGCTGCGCGCGACACGGCGCTTCTGGCGCGATGAACTTGTGCAGGCTTGCGCAGAATGTCGTCCTTCGCTGCGCGCCGGAGCGCGGATGGTCATTAGCCGCGCTTCAGTAGTTCCACAGACAAGGATGGAATTGAATACCAAAAGTCTAATAAACGGACTCCATACGTAAAAAATGCGCGCTCGGCCGTCAGGTGGGCGCGAAGGCCCGCACGAGCCGCGCCAGCGGGTCGAGGGACTCCTTCACAATGGCGTAATCGACGCCGAAATCGAGCAGGCAGGCGATTTCGTTGACGCCGGCCTCGGCCGCCGCCTCCACCATGCGGGCGCCGTCCTCCAGCCCGCCGAACAGAGCGCCAGTCTGGAAATAGCGCTGATAGGCGTAATCGAGGATGCGGGCTTTCTCCGCCGCATCGGGCGGCGCCTCGCCCTTCTCCTGCGCGGCGGCCGCTAGATGGGCGTCGAGCGCGGAGAGGATATAGGCGCGAAACGGCGCCTCCACCACGCCGGCCACGCGGCGGGGATCGTCGAGCAGCAGCGTGTGCAGGGTCAGCGTCACCACGCCGGCCGCCGGATCAAGGCCGGCCTCGGCGCGGCCGGCGCGATAGCGCGCGATCTTCTTCGCCATGGCTTCGAGATTATTGCCGTAGAGCATGGTGAAGACGTTGTAGCCCTGCCGCCCGGCATGGGCGAAACCCTCCTCGCTCTGCGTCACCAGCAGCCAGACATTCAGCTCCGTCTGCACCGGGCGGGGAAAGACGCGCACCGCAATATCTTCCCCGCCCGGACCCGGAAAGGCGACGGCCTCGCCGCGCCACAGACGCTGCACCAATGGGATCTGCGCGCTGCAGATGCGGCGGCGGTCCTCATAGGCGTCGGGGGCGAGAATGAAGTCGGCGCGCGACCAGCCCGAGCCGAAGCCCAGATCGACCCGGCCGCCCGAGAACACGTCGTTCATCGCCCACCATTCAACCACCTCGGCCGGATGATGCAGCGGCAGCGAGACGCCGGCGGTGCGAAAGCGGATGCGGGTCGTTTGCGGGATGAGGTGCGCGGCGACGAGGGCGGGATTGGCGTGGATCGAGCCGAATTCGTGAAAATGGCGCTCGGGGAAATAGAGCGCCTCGAAGCCGGACCGGTCGGCGTAGAGCGCGAGGTCCCGCATGAAGGCGTATTTGCGCGCGTCGGACACGTCCTCGCGCACGTCAGAGAAGAACAGGACGCTGAACCGCATGCGCCGCGGGCGGGGCGCCGCCGACGCGCCGGGCGCGATTCCGAGGAGCCGCTCGATCGTTCCTTCCATGGCTTCCCTCGCACCCCGCCCCGTTTTCGTCGGGCCCTCGGTTTTTATCTTGCAACTTACGAGGGACGAGAGCTTAGCCGGACCCGGGCGACAAGCCTGCCGCGCATTGTAAATACTGTAAGCGCGCTCGGGCGGATGTCAAAGGCGCCCCGCCCCGAGGCGGCCCTTTCAATCCTCCCACGGAAACATCCCCGTGCGCGCAAAACGGTCCAGCGCCGAGACGATCGCCGGGTCGCCGAACATCTCGCGATTGGCCGCGACGGCGCCGGCGCGCGCGGTCTCGGGCAGGGAATCGAGCGTCGCGCGATAGGATTTGTAGCGGACGACCCCCGCGCGCGAGAGCCGGCGCAGGCGCGTCAGTAGTCGGCGCAGCGGCACGGCGCTGTCGTTCTCGGCCATGTCCACGAGACCGAAGGCCAGCGCCTGCGCGGCCGTGATCGGCAGGGTGGAGAGGGTGAGAAAATGCGCGCGCTGCGCCCCGACGCGGCGGATCAGAAAAGGCGCGACGCAGGCCGGTTGAAGGCCGAAGAGCAGTTCCGAGAGGCTGAATTCGGCGCCGGCGTCGGCGATCGCAATGTCGCAGGCGGCTACGAAGCCGACGCCGCCCGCGTTCACGCGGCCGCGGGCATGGGCGACGCTGACGAAAGGCCCGCGCGACAGACGCAGCCATAGGCCGTAGAGCGCGTCCGGGTCGGCCGGCGCGCGGCTGCCCGCCGCCGGGGCGCAGACATCCGCGCCGAGGCAGAAGACTGTTGCCGACCCTTCGAGCACGGCGACATGCGCTCCCGCGGCTTCGGCGGCGTCGAGCGCCCGCGAGACCCCGTCGACCATCTGCGCGTCGATGATCTCCCCGATGAGCCGGATGGTGGCGACCGGCGGCTCCAGTCGCAAGTCGACGACGTCAGACATCATGGTCGCCCCTTCGCAGAATCACGCTCGCATTGATGCCGCCAAAGCCAAAGGAATTGCTCATGGCGAGGCGGGTCTCAGCGGCGATGGCTTCGCCCCCGCAAAAGCGAGCCCGCGCGCTGATCGGCGTGACCAGATTGAGATTGGGATGCAGGAAGTCGCCCTGCATCTGCACGATTGTCGCCACGGCTTCGAGCGCGCCGGCGGCGGTGAGGGTGTGTCCGGTGAGGCTCTTCGTCGAATTGAGCCAGACGCGCGGAAAAGCCTCGCCGAAGACGCGTTCCAGCGCGTCGATTTCCGTGCGGTCCCCGAGCGGCGAAGAAGTGCCATGCGTGTTTACGTATTGGATTTCGTGCGCCGCGACGCCGGCGTCTCGCAGCGCGCCCGT
>Ga0194126_10008126_pt1 | contig 14369 bp, 11 predicted proteins | sample TA2KigC150mmetaG_FD_148641 | JGI IMG/M metagenome (GOLD analysis project Ga0194126, IMG submission 148641) | Freshwater microbial communities from Lake Tanganyika, Tanzania - TA2015035 Kigoma Deep Cast 150m | ecosystem: Environmental > Aquatic > Freshwater > Lake | place: Tanzania: Lake... | reverse complement strand
GGAAGCACTAAGAATGGCCATCATCCGTTGGCATCCCAGCGCTTTCTCCTCCACATCGTTCTCGTAATGGTCGTTCACCTCGAAATACACCCCAAATCCTGGCTTCGTTTTCAATGATGGTCCGACCGACACCGTGATTCGGCCCCGGTACTGATCAGCCCTTTGGCCCAGCATTTGAACCCGCCTCATGCCGGGCTTCTCCAGCAGTCCGGCCCAAGGGACCTTGGGCGCGAGACGATGGCCAAGTCTGTGCCACTCGTCTTCGTTTGCACTTCGATAGTGCGCCTGCCGATTGATGCCCATCTGCTCGACGGGCGTGTGCCGCAGCAGGCTGAAGGTCCCCAATACTAAGTCCCTAACCGAATCAAGGTGCTGGATCTGCGTCGTGCGGGCGGCAAAGCGGTCCAGCGTGATCTCTAGCCCCAGCCAGCCGATGGAAAACACGCTGACCTCCGGCGCCACTACCTGGAGGTCCGCTCGATCAGCTTCCTCCTGTTGAATCAGCTTCTCGCGCGCAAACCAGGCAGGATGGAAAATCGCCGGACCTGCATGCTTACAAGTGTAGTCTAACCGCCAAGTCAGCCCATGAACTGTGAACCGTCCGTCGCCGACCCAATGAAAGCCGTGCCGAAGATCAGCGAAACCGAATGGGAAATCATGCGCATGCTGTGGGCCGAGCATCCCCTCACGGCAGCGGAGATTATCGAACGCTTGGCGGCGCGCGACCCCACCTGGCATCCTAAGACAGTGCGGACGTTTCTCGCGCGTTTGGTGCGAAAGCGCGCCCTGGACTACGAAGCTCAAGGGCGGGCCTACGTGTACGAGCCGCGGGTCAACGAACGGGACTGTGTGGCCGCCGCGAGCGCATCGTTTCTGGATCGGGTCTTCGGCGGTTCGCTCCGGCCGATGCTGGCGCATTTTGTCGAGGAGCGCCGGCTCTCGCGGAGCGATTTGGCCGAGTTGCGGCGGCTCCTGGACGGTGCGGCCGAGGGGTCCCAAGAAAAAGCCTCGAGGCGATCATGCAAACGCTGAACCTCTCCGAGCTGTTGGCGACGTTAGGTCGCACGTCCTTCCAGGCAGGGGTGTTGGTGCTGCTGGTGCTTTTCGCCCAATGGCTGTTCCGCAAGCAACTCACACCGCGCTGGCGCTGCGCGCTCTGGTTTGTCGTGGTGGCCCGCTTGCTGCTGCCCGTCTCGCTCACCAGCGCGACGAGCGTGTTCAACCTGCTTCCGAGCGCTGCCTCACGGGTCGAGGTTCTCAGCACCATGCAGGAACTCGGGCGGGCTCAAGTCGAGCTGGAACCGCTGCCGGAGCTCCTCCAACCCGAGCCGCCCGCCACCATGGTCAGCCAAACGGATGGGCTTGGAGGAATCGTCCCCGAGGGGTACGAAGCGACCAACGTCACCTCGCCGAGCAGGCCAGTCGATGTGAACGTCCAACGGTCAGCCCCGGCCCGAACGGGCAGTGTCTTTCGGCACTTGGCCTGGCCGTGGTTTCTGTTCGCCCTTTGGTTTGGGGGCGCGGCGCTGCTGGCTACGCACGTCATCGCGACTTCGAGACGCCTCGCGCGGCGTTTTGTCCAAGCCCCTTTGTTGGAGGATCCCGCCGTCTTGGCTGTGCTCGAGGACTGCCGCCGGCGTCCTGGGGGTGCGGAGACGCTTGCCTGTGGTTGAGTGCGCAAGCGTGACCAGCCCAGCCTTATGCGGTTGCTGGCGACCGCGCCTGCTGCTGCCGCCCGGCTTCGGCCGGCAGTTCTCCGCCCGGGAACTCCAGTTCGTGTTTCTGCATGAACTCGCCCATGTGCGGCGGCGCGACCTCTGGCTCAACTGGCTGGTGGCCGGGCTCCAGGTTGTGCATTGGTTCAATCCGCTGCTTTGGTTCGGTTTCGCGCGGTGGCGGATGGATCGCGAGCTGGCGTGCGACGCGCTCGCCCTCGAAGCCGCCGGCGAAGGGCAGAAGGGGGAATACGGCCGGACGATCTTGCACCTGCTCGAGAGTCTTACGCACCGGACCGTCGTGCCGGGACTGGTGGGCATCCTCGAGGAGAAGCGGCAGTTGCAGCGGCGGCTGCGCCTGATCGCGAGCTTCCGGCCGGGCCAACGTTACGGCTGGCTTGCTGCGGCTCTGATCGCAGTGCTGGCGCTCGCTGGGCTGACCGACGCGCAAACCACGAAGTCCAAGGACGCGGCACCCCCTGTCAGCCCCGTCCCGGCGGCCGCCGCGACGGACACCCTGCCCGGCGCTCTGGAACTGCGTGTGGGTGCGGACCCGGGCCCGGAGACCGCGAGCACGAACGCCGAACTGCGCACGCTGACGGTGACGGTGCTTGACGCCGCGACGGGCATGCCTCTCAGCGGCGCCGAGGTGTTCGCCCCCGGTATGGGCCCGTGGCGCCAACCGCACCCGAGGCGGCTCACAGACGAGCAGGGAAGATACACCCTCTGGTTCCCTCCGGTTCCGGCGGAACACCGCCGGCAAGCGACGACCTTCAGTGTGTCGGCTACCTCAGCGAACCACGCGCAACGCACAATCACGTGGACGTGCTCCGCCGGGGACGTCCATGCGGGCATGCCGGCGGAAGTTACCCTCAAGCTGGAGGAGGGTATCTCGATCGGCGGGGTGGTTCAAGACGAGCGCGGGCAACCGCTGCCCGGCGTGCGCGTGCTCCTCTCGGGGTCGAATTATCGCGGGTTCACGATGAGCGGCATCGAACGGAAGGCGCAGGAATATGCGGAGGTCGCACGGATCGACCAGGAATCTCCGGCGGCCGTGACCGATGCCACCGGCCGCTGGAGCTTCCCGCGCTTCCCCTCCGACCTCGAGCAAGTCGAGGTCACCTTCGCCCGCCCGGAGGGCTCGCGGGAGACGTTCGCGACTTCTTCAAGCGACAATCCCTTCCGGCAACGTCCGCTCATTTCCCTCGCCGAGTTGGAATCCCAGACCGCCGTGACCCGCCTGCGCGACGGCGTGAGGGTGCGCGGCATCTGCGTGGACGAGGCCGGCCGACCGCTTGGCGGCGTCACGGTGAAAGAAGGCTACGGCTTCGCCAATCATCAGGTGCGCGTGGGGGAGTTCATCACCGGCGCCGATGGGCGCTTCGAGCGCCCCCACCGAGCACCGCGGCAGTGGATTTACACTGCCTCGCGCGCGGACCGGGCGACGGTCTCGGTGGTGGCGCAAGTCGAGCTCGGCATGGGCGAGGTGCGCCTGGTGTTGCCTCCGGCCAAGCCGGTTCGCCTGCGTGTAGTTGACGAAGCCGGCCAACCGGTCCCGGACGCGGAGTTCACCCTCGACAACTTACGGACCGAGGCACAAATCCTGGACTGGACGGCGAAAGCGGACACCGAGGGAAATGCGGTGTGGCCCAACGCCCCGACAGCCCGAGTGACACTTTACGTCAGCGCCAAATCGCTCGGGGCCACCCGTAAGATCAGGCTCACCCCTGGGGAGACGGAACGGCGCATAGTCCTCAGCAAGCGGGCTACGGAGAGAATCCGTGTCCGCGTAAAAGCCGTCGATGCAGCCACGCGGCAACCCGTGGAAGTCCGCAGCGTCAGCGCGAAATACCTTGACCCCATTTCGCCTCTTAAGCAGTTGAAGCAGCCGGATGCGAGCGAGTTCTCGGTCGAGATTCGTCAGGCGGATCTTCCCGTGGGTATGTCTCCAAGTTACAGGTTGAAGCTCGACGCGGACGGCCATGAGAGCTTGATGACCGAGGAGTTCGATTTCGCTGAAGGCGATCAGGAGTTGGAGCTCGCCCTGGCCGCTGTGGGCGGCGGGGGCGAAATCATCGTGTTGCAGCCGGACGGGACGCCTGCGGCCGGCGCAGAGCTCTGGGTCAGGGAGACCACGGATTCTGGCATCCTCGTCATCAACGCGCCGGGTCGTTATCATGGCGGGCGGCTCACGCAGGCCCAGGCTAGCGAGCCCGGTCGCATCAAGCTGCCCGGCACGCAGAAGGAGGCGGCGGTCGTCCTTACCCACGCGAGCGGGTTCCTCGAGACGACGATGGCTGCGCTGCGGCGCAACGGCAGCACGCGCCTCGAGGCGTACGGGACGGTCGAGGGCCAATTGCTGGTGGCGGGTACGCCCAAGAGCAACGCCTCGGTGGGGCTGACCACGCTGGTCTGGTCGCCGGCACGGGCTTTTCACTTGGCTTACATCCAATCGACCGGACCGGATGGGTGGTTCGTGTTCACCCAGGTGCCGCCGGGTGACTACAAGCTCTATCGCTGGCCGGCCCGCCCGGCGCGCGGCGGCATGGGACGCATGATCGTCGAAACCTATCAAATGCCCGTAACGGTTCGGGCAGGCCAGACCAACCGCCTAGACTACGCCAGCACCGGCCGCGCGGTCGTCGGCCAAGTCACTCCTGAGCCAGCGGATCTGGCGGTGGACTGGCAGAATGACGACCACGTGCTCGAGCTGAAGTTGCCGGCAGTGCCAGCGAGTCTCCGACCGAACTACGAAGACTACGCCACCGGCGCGGCTTTCCGTAAAGCCAACGAGGAGTCTAGGGACTCCGCTGCCCGAGTCGCTCAGGCGAAGGCAGCCCGAACGTACCCACTGGTCTTTGAAGCGGACGGTTCGTTCCGAGTCGAGGATGTTCCACCGGGGACGTACGAACTGCGCCTGCGGGTGACCCAACCTGGCGAGGGGCAACCAAGTGGATTTGCACGTCCGGCGGACGAGTTGGGTTCGCTCCTCCGCGAAGTGGTCGTGCCGGGGGGCGAAGAACCCCTGGACCTGGGCATGCTGGTGCTAGCTCTGAAGGACGACAGTGGCGTGAAGAAGACTGCGCCCATGGACCTGATTCTGCGGACCTTCGAGGGCAGCGCCGTCACCCTCGCGGACCACCGAGGCAAGCCCCTCCTGCTGGTCTGCTGGGCGGCCTGGTCGGAGCGCAGCCTCGAGGCGCTAGCCGAGGTGCGCAAGCTCGAGGCCGAACTCAGTTCCCCAGCCGGCCTGGGCATTCTCGGGTTGAACGTGGACGACGATGCCGAAGCCGCCAAGCGCGTTGTCCAGGATGGCGGCTACGGCTGGTTACAGACGCAATTGGACGCGGACACACGAACGAAAGCGCTGGCGGCACTTGACGTTAACACCTTGCCCGCGATCTTCTTGCTGGATGCGGAGGGGCGAATCGTCAATCGCGACCTGGAAGGCGACTGGTTGCGCGCCGCCGTGAGGCGCGCGTTGCAGCGCAAATGAGACTATGAAAACGGTTCTTCGGCTCTGGGTCGGTGCGAGTCTGTGCCTGGCGGCCTGTGGTCCGATGCGTGCAGAGCAAGCGCGCCCGGACTTGCTGGGCCGCGTGGTGCGGGCGGACCAGTCGGCGGTGACGAACGCCACGGTGTTCGTTTACACGGCCGGTCCGAAGATCGGCACGGGCGTGGTGTGCCCCTCCTGCTATCCCGATTGCGCCAAGCGCGCCAACACGGACGCGCAGGGGCGGTTCAAGATCCCGGCACTGGATCCGGCACTGCTGTTCCGGTTGCTCGTGGTCGCGCCGGGGCATGAGAGCCAATACGCGGCCAAGACCGATCCGGTGCACGGCGAGAAGGTCATCGCCCTCGTTCCGCTGAGCCGCGAGAAACTCGAAGCCAAGACCCGCATCACGGGCATGGTACTGGATGCAGAAGGCAGGCCGCTGCCGGGCGCGACGATCAGCCCCGAAGGTCTCGCGCGCGGCACCAGCACGCATTGGGGCGGCACGGACAAGTTCGTGGACCCATTGGCCGTGGCCGACGAGCGGGGCCAGTTCTGGCTCTTCTGCGCGGAGGGCGTGGACGCCGTGCATGCCGTCGCCGAAGGCCGGGGTTTCGCCAAGCGCTGGGTCGAGTTGAAGCCCGGCTGCGATCACTTGGTGCGGCTGCCGGAAGGCGTAACCGTGACGGGGACCATCCAGAAGGCTGGCCGGCCGGTGAAGGACGTGCAGGTCGGCGTGGCGACCGTGGACCGGATTGCGGGCCACTTCTTCCGGCTCGACGAACTGGCCACGGACGAGCACGGCTTCTTCCTGCTCTCGAACGTGCCGGCAGAGCGTGACTTTGTGCTGTACACCACCATGGACTCGCTGCGCGGCCAGGGCGCGGTGCCCTCGAAGACCTTCAACACGGGTAAGAACGGCGCGGTGGTGAAACTGGGCACGTTGGCGGTGCAGCCGGCTTTTCGCGTTGCCGGGCGGGTTGTGTTGTCGGACGGCCAGCCGGTCCCGCCCAACACGCGCTTGTTCCTGGGCCGGGAGCAGGCCTGGGATCACACCGAGGCGACGCTCGGGGCGGACGGGCGCTTCGAGTTCACGGACGTGCCGCCGGAGGAGGTCGGCCTGAGCGTGCGGATCAAGGGCTACAAGTTCTCGAAGCGCAACCCGAGCCTGGACTGGCTCAACGGCGGCTTGGTGGGCCGGGTGACCGGCGACGTCACCGACTTGACGCTGCTGCTGGAACCGGGCCAGTGGCGGTACAACGGCGAGGAGGGCGAACCGCCTGGCGGGCAAAGCCAGCCGCGCGATCAGCCGCTGCGCGGAGCCCAGCTCTGAGGCTGACCTACAGACCACGGACCGGACCTGTCGGGAGGTCAGTGGCGCGTCTGTTTCGACTGGCAGGGCGAGGATGCGCACAACGTTGAGATCGTGGATTGCCATGAAGCCATGAAGACGAAGAAACTGCGGCCCGTACATCCCGGCGAGGTCTTGTTGCACGACTTCCTGGAACCGCTCGGCCCAAGCCAGGGCGCGTTCGCCCGGGCCCTGAGTGGCCCGCCGATGCCTTCCATGACGGGACGAAGGTTCCGAAGGCGCTGCTTGCCCAGACCATTCAGGGTTAGAGGAGCGCTTCGGCGCGGTGAGTTGCGAGACTCAGGTCATTCAAGGCTGTTGGCGGAGTAGTGGTACCGCCTACCGCGACGAATTGATGCGGGCGTGGGTGGATGCCGGGCCAACGCCGGAGGTTCGAGCTTTCGTTGTCGCCTTCAAGGACCGTGCCAAGGCACGGTTCCAACAGCTCGACATCTGGCTCACCAGCCACTCCATGGAAGCGGTCTAGCCATCGCCCCCCTGCACATTGCATAAGAGGTGAGGCCGCAGACCCGTGCCATCAGTGGTCTTTCGATCGTGCGTTGGGGACCCTAAGGAAGCGGCGTCCTTTCGAAGTCGCTCTCGCTCACCCAACCGGCCTTGACGGCCTCGCCCCGCATGAATCGCTCGTAGAAACCCGCCTGGCTCTCGTTCGCGTAAGGGTACCGATCGAAGATGTCGCCCTCGCCCAGCATGCGCGGATCGCCCTGCGCCTTCAGTTCGGCGAACAACCGGCTCGCAAGCGCGTCGCGGCGCGCACTCAACTCCGCCACGGCAGCGAGATTGCGCAGACAATCCGGGTCGCGGCCCAGGTCGTAGAGCTCCTCCGCCGGTCGCTTGCCGAAGCACAGCGCCCAGTGGGGGTCCGCGGGATTCTCGCGGCGCGCGGCCAGAATGTGAGTCTTGGTGGCGCCCCCGTCGCAATCGAGGTAACCGGTCTCCGGGTTCCCCGCCGGCCAACGCGTGGGCTCGAAGTTGCGCAGATACAACCAGCCGCCTTGCACCAGCCCGCGTGTCGGATAGCCCCCGTCCTGCGGCCGGCCAATATCCGTGCGTTCTTTGCCGATGAGCACGTGGTCGCGCGCGGCCGTCACCTGGCCCGACTTCTCCGACTGGAAGATGTCCAGCAGACTGCGCCCTGGCGATGCAGCCATGCCGGTCTCGGCCCAGCTCAGCCCGGCCAACTGGATCAACGTGGGAGCCACATCGATGAAGCTGATGAAGTCCTCGACCACGCGGCCGGGTCGGGCAATGCCCCGGGGCCACCGCACCGCGAACGGGACGCGGTTGGCGAAGTTGTAGGTGTTGCCTTTCACCCGCGGGAACGGCATGCCGTGATCGGAAGTGACCATCACCAGCGTGTTCTCGGCGAGTCCACGTTGCTCGAGCGCCTCGAGCATCCGCCCCAAGTGCCGGTCGAAATGCTCGACCTCGAACGCGTAATCGAGGATGTCGTGCCGGACCGTCTCGTCGTCCGGCCAGTACCCCGGCACGCGGTCAATGTCGGCTAACCGCTTGCCGCCCCGAGCCACCCCAGAACCGAATTCGTAGCCCCGATGCGGCTCGAGCGACCCGTACCAAAAACACCAAGGCCGATCCGCCGGGGCCGCCTCGAGGAAATCGATAAAGTTCGCCGCGTAATCGCTGTTGCCGATCGCGCGCGTCGGCGGCGTGGCCTTGCGCGCGTTGAACGCGCGGCCGGTCATTTGACGCGGCTTGCCTGCGGCGTCCTTGGCCACGCCCGGACCCCAACCCTTCTGCGTGTGCCCCACAAACCATCCCCGCTCGGCCAACGCCTCGCCCCAGCCCTTGAACTCGGCCGGGAAATAACAGATGTGGTTGGCGGCTTCTTTGAGCTGCCACGGGTTGCGCCCCGTCAGCAGGCAGGCGCGGGACGGCGCGCACTTGGCGTTGGGCGTGTACGCTTGGGTGAACAGGATCCCCTCGCTGGCCACCCGGTCGAACGCGGGCGTCTTGACCCAAGGCGTGCCGTACGCGCCGGCGTGCACACCCCAATCGTCCGCGATGGCCAAGAGAATGTTCGGGCGATCGGCGGCTCCAACCGCCGCCGGCCACCCCAGGACCCAGCCGAGGAACCCAAGACAAGCGATGCGATGAAGATTCATGGCGTTAGTCGAGTTCGAGAGTTCGATGCACTGCTCGAGAGTAAACGCCTCGGGCAGACCCGATACAAGCCTGGCGCTTCTGGACTCGATTCCCGCCGCCCGGCCCCCAATACTCACGCCCGAATCGACATGCACCGGCCCACCGTCATCCTGGCCTCCGCCTCCCCGCGGCGCCAGGAACTCCTGCGCCAAATCGGCGTCCCCTTCGAGGTCGTCCCGTCCGGCGTGCCCGAGCTGCACGACGAACAACTGACCGCCACCGAACTCGCCCTGCTCAACGCCCGGCGCAAAGCCCTCTCCGTCGCCCGGGCGCAGCCGAGCCGGTTGGTCCTAGGCGCCGACACGGTGGTCTGCCTGGGGACACGGCTGTTCGGCAAGCCGGCCCACGCCCGCGACGCGACCCGCATGCTCCGCGCCTTGGCGGGGCGCACCCACCAGGTCGTCACCGGCGTCTGCCTGGTACAGCTCGACTCCCGCCGCGAACGGCTCTTCGCCGTGTCCACCGATGTCACCTTCCAACCGCTCACGACCCAGGAAATCCACGCCTACATCGACGCCACTCAACCGTTCGACAAGGCCGGCGCCTATGCCATCCAAGAACACGGCGACTGGATCGTGGCCGGCCTCGAGGGGTCGTACTCGAACGTGGTGGGCCTGCCCATCGAACAGCTCCAAACCGAACTCGATCACTGGCTCACCCAACCCCAGCCTCGACCTGCCGCTCGAGCGCGCAGGCCCGCGCGATCAGTTCGTCCGCCACCCGCGCGTGGGCGGCGTCGAAGGGGACAATCGGCTCACGCACGGCCGCGGTCGGGTAAATCCCTTGCGCCGCCAGCAACCGTTTGAAGAAGTGAATCGAGATCCCGAGATGCTGATTGGCAAAAGCCAGAATCGGCAGCACCCGCTCGAATAACTCGCGCGCAGCCTGCCGCTCGCCCGCGGTGTAAAGCCGATAAATCCGCACGTAGATTGCATGCAACCCGGTGGGCATGAACGCGTGTACCCCCCGGTCCAGCGCCTCGATCATCTGCGTCACCGCCCACCCGCCTGAAACGTGCAGTCGGCCTCCCGTGGCCGCCAAGAGCGCGCTGTACTTCGGGCCTGCGGGTACCACCTCGACCTTCACTGCCCGCACCGCCGACACCGTCTCGAACAACTCGACCAGCGTCCGCACCGGCACACCGCCCCCGTGCGCATCCCAATCCTGCAGCATGAGAAACTTCGGCGACGTCTCGGCCACCTCGCGCACCGCGCGGCCGTACTGCTCGTCGTCGGCGTAGGGAATCGATACTAGCACTCCGTCGCATCCTGCCGCCGTCCAACGCCGCGCCCACCGGACCCGCTCGGGGCCCGAGCCCGCCGACGCCCCTCCAATCACCGCCGCGCGTCCTTGCGCTTCCTCGAGCACGGTGTTCACCAGCAACTCCCGCTCGACCGCGGTGAGCCGGTCCACCTCGCTCGCCATGCCCGGCACCAGGAAACCCGATACCCCAGCCGCCAAGGCCACCCGCACATGGCGTCGCAGCGCCTGGGCATCCACCGCGTCGGCACTCGTGAACGGCGTGTTGAGCACCGTCACGATCCCGCGTAGGGGCAGACATTCCTCGAGGCCCGGCGCCGCCACGGAACCGGTCACGGTTTGGCGGGCGATTCCGTAGCTTTCACGGTCGGTTTCATCCACGGACATTCCTCCTTCAGGTCGCAATGCTTGCATCCCACCAGCTTCGAGATCAGCGGGATCAGGACAAACCCAATCCCGCAGAAAGCCAGCGTGCCGTATAACAGCCCGCGCGTGTACTCCGTCCAAAGCAGGTACACCGCCCCCAACGGCGGCACGAACCAACACGGAAACATAATCCCGATGTTCCGCCGAAACACCCGCCGAAAATTCCCCGCCGACCGGCGCGCAAAGAACCGCGCCGCTAACACGCCATAGCCGCACCGGCAGCTCGCCTGGCCATAGTGATGGCAGTGTGTGCAGATGCGGCGCCAGAACAAAACCACCGCCAGACCGCAATAGGCCCAATAACCCGCTGCCAGCAACCACGAAAGATGCCCAAGCAGCAGTCCGCCCAAAACGAACAAAGTCAGCGTCGGCGCGTTATCGAGCACGACTAACCAAGCGGGCGCTGCCGTAACGCACACGCGACAGGTCTCGGGCGAGTCCGGCAGAGGCGAAGACGAGTTCATAAGCACAGGCGAAGAGATTTAGGATTTAGGATTTAGGATTTAGGATTTGGAGGGCGCGTTGTTGTCGAGGGCGTGTCCTTTTGGAGGGCGGAGCTCCGCGACGCCTCGGGTCCCTTTCGGACTTGGGATTCCGGGTCGCGGACTCGAGCTCGGGGGCTCGTGGAACTCGCCCCTCCACCCGACCCCCGCCCTTGTCGAGGGCGTGTCCTTTTGGAGGGCGGAGCTCCGCGACGCCTCGGGTCCCTTTCGGACTTGGGATTCCGGGTCGCGGATTCGAGCTCGGGGGCTCGTGGAACTCGCCCCTCCACCCGGCCCTCGCCCTTGTCGAGGGCGTGTCCTTTTGGAGGGCGGAGCTCCGCGACGCCTCGGGTCCCTTTCGGACTTGGGATTCCGGTTCGCGGACTCGAGCTCGGGGGCTCGTGGAACTCGCCCCTCCACCCGACCCCCGCCGTTGTCGAGGGCGCGTCCTTTTGGAGGGCGGAGCTCCGCGACGCCTCGGGTCCCTTTCGGACTTGGGATTTCGGTTCGCGGACTCGAGCTCGGGGGCTCGTGGAACTCGCCCCTCCACCCGACCCCCGCCCTTGTCGAGGGCGTGTCCTTTTGGAGGGCGGAGCTCCGCGACGCCTCGGTTCCCTTTCGGACTTGGGATTCCGGGTCGCGGACTCGAGCTCGGGGGGCTCGTAGAACTCGCCCCTCCACCCGACCCCCGCCCTTGTCGAGGGCGTGTCCTTTTGGAGGGCGGAGCTCCGCGACGCCTCGGTTCCCTTTCGGACTTGGGATTTCGGTTCGCGGACTCGAGCTCGGGGGGCTCGTGGAACTCGCCCCTCCACCCGACCCCCGCCCTTGTCGAGGGCGTGTCCTTTTGGAGGGCGGAGCTCCGCGACGCCTCGGTTCCCTTTCGGACTTGGGATTTCGGTTCGCGGACTCGATCTCGGGGGCTCGTGGAACTCGCCCCTCCACCCGACCCCCGCCCTTGTCGAGGGCGTGTCCTTTTGGAGGGCGGAGCTCCGCGACGCCTCGGTTCCCCTTCGGACTTGGGATTCCGGGTCGCGGATTCGAGCTCGGGGGCTCGTGGAACTCGCCCCTCCACCCGGCCCTCGCCCTTGTCGAGCGCGCGTCCTTTTGGAGGGCGGAGCTCCGCGACGCCTCGGTTCCCTTTCGGACTTGGGATTTCGGTTCGCGGATTCGAGCTCGAGGGCTCGTGGAACTCGCCCCTCCACCCCACCCCCGCAGTTGTCGAGGGCGTGTCCTTTTGGAGGGCGGAGCGCTTCTCGTCTTCGACAGGTCAGTCATCACAGGGTGACAGATCTGGATCAGTACCTGACCGTTTGGCCGATCGCGTCGATCGCCAACGGGCGCGCCTCGGCCCAGGGCCGGCGGCACCACCCCAGGCCGGCCCACGGCATCGCTCCGTCAACGGGTTTCGTCATCGCGCAGACATTGCCGTCAAGCGGTCGTCCGATTCAAGCTTGACCACCGCCATCAACGACCGTCTGCAGGTAAGCCGAGGCTCCCGCCAACTGGGTAGGGCGAGGCTCGTTGCATTCCGCCGGACTTCGAGTACACTCGCCCCGATCTTAGCCAGCTTATGCGCCGCGCACTGCCCAACCGATCTCGGCCCTCCGGCTTCACCCTCATCGAGCTTTTGGTGGTCATCGCCATCATTGCCATCCTTGCCGGCTTGCTCCTCCCCGCCTTGTCTAAGGCGAAGCAAAAAGGGCAAACGGCGGCCTGCATGAATAACCTCCGGCAAATGTCCCTGGCCACTAAACTCTACGCCGACGAGTTCGGCGGCCAGTACTGCTTTACCTTCCAAGTGCGCGGCAACAACGTCTTCCGCAAAGCCTGGTTCAACTTCCTCCATCCTTACCAGCAAACCACCAACCTCCTGCTCTGCCCGGTTCGCACCCTCAAGTTCCGCGAGTTCCTCGCCAATTACCCCAGCGAAGACGCCGACAAAGCCGTCTCGAACTACGCCATGAACTTCCGCCTCGGCGGCTGCGATTGGCCCGGCATCTGGGACGTCAAAGACTGGCCCCCACTCAAAGACGCCAACGTCCGTAACCCCGCCGCGACCGTCCACCTGACCGACGGCGGCTCGCGCCCGGTCAACACGCGCGACCCGCTCCGCTGTGTGACCCCCCAAACCCCGGAAAAACCCGGCTGCTGGATCGTTCACGACCCCGCCAATGACGCGCCTTGCAACGGTTGTGTGACCTCGCCCGGCGACCCTAACTGGGGCGGCCCACACCTGCGCCATAACGAGCGGAGCGTCGTCATGTTCGCCGACGGCCACGTCGAGACCCTCCGCGCCCGCCAATGGTATTGGGCCGGCACACCCTGGCTCAAACCCGACCAAGGCGGACCGTAAGCAGGGCTAACCCAGCGGCAAGGGGCCCATCCGAATCCGTGAGCGATTTTTGCTGCGCTCTTCCGGGTGGGCTGCTCTACTCGGGCCACCCATGAACCGCCGTGAATTTGTCGCTCGCGGCGCGCTGGCCGCCGGCAGCGCTTGCCTGGCCCTGCGCGACGTCGTCGGAGCCGCCCCGCCGGCTGCGCCCTGGCGACTGCAACTCTCGACCTCGACCGTCCAGTTCGCCTCGCTCTCGCTCGAGCAGGCGTGCGAGCGGATTGCGCAACTCGGTTTTTCCGCGGTCGATATCTGGGGCGCCTACGAGAATTGCCCGCACCTGGACGACGCCCAACAACGATTGGGGCCAGAGCGCCTGCGGGCCTTGCTCGACCGACACCAGCTCAAGCTCTATGCCTTCTCGACCTACGTGGGCGGCTACGCCAAGTACGCCGAACTGCTCGGCCAGGCCGGCGGCGGTGTCGCCGTGCAGGGCAGCACCCGGCCTTGCCCGCCGGAGGAACTCACCGCGAAAATGAAGGCTTTCCTCGAGGGCTTGCGGCCCTTGGCCGACCTCGCCGAACAACACAACTCTTACCTGGCGATCGAAAACCACGGCCAAGCCCTGCTCGATTCCCTCGACTCGTTCAAGGCCTTCACCGACCTCAATCGCTCCCCGCGGTTGGGCATCGCGCTGGCGCCCTACCACCTCCAAGCCCGCGGCGCCTCCGTCGAGGAAGCCATCCGCATCAGTGGCCGCCAACTCCTCTTCTTCTACGCCTGGCAGAAGCAACCGGGCTTGAGCCAACTGCCGGGACATGGCCCGACCGAATTCAAACCCTGGCTCGCCGCGCTCGCCGCTATCCCGTACCGATGGTACGTCAACCCGTTCATGCACGGCCACCCCGAACCCGAAGCCATGAGCGCCGCGCTGCGTCAAGCCCGCGATTACCTCCGCGAACGGGTGTCGCGATGAGACCGCGGGAGAAGCGACCGTCCATCGCAGGTAGGGCGCGTCACTCCGTGCGCGCCGCGCGGGCGATTCCTACCTCCGCACCCAGTACTGTCCCCGGCTCGCAGGGGACTGCGAGCCCTACCGGCATTGCGGCTGGGGGTAGGGCGCGTC
>Ga0194126_10008122_pt1 | contig 14376 bp, 10 predicted proteins | sample TA2KigC150mmetaG_FD_148641 | JGI IMG/M metagenome (GOLD analysis project Ga0194126, IMG submission 148641) | Freshwater microbial communities from Lake Tanganyika, Tanzania - TA2015035 Kigoma Deep Cast 150m | ecosystem: Environmental > Aquatic > Freshwater > Lake | place: Tanzania: Lake... | reverse complement strand
GCCCCGGCGTTCGTGCGCAAAGGAGGAGGAAGAATCTGATTGCAGGGTACTACGGCTCGCCGTAGCCGCCAGTGAGCGAGATTACCATTTCTCAGAAAACCAGGATAGAAATAACCTGAACCGTTCGGGGATCCCCTACCGCACCGTCACGAGATCTCGCAGCTTCTCGAAAGTGGCCTGGCCAATCCCCTTCACGCGCAGCAAGTCATCCACCGCAGCGTAGGGCCGGCCTTCGACGATTTTCTGGGCGGTCGCGGGGCCGATGCCGGGCAACGTATCCAACTCCTCCAGCGTGGCGGTGTTGATGTTGATCAGATGCGTCGCCGCGCCGCCTGCGCTTTTCGTCGGCGAGGCTGCCGCAGGCGCGGCGGCTGTGGAGAGGGTTGGAGGAGTCGGGCCCGCTTGAGCGACGCGCGGCACGTGGACCTGCATACCATCTTGCAGCGGCGTGGCCTTGTTGAGGCGGTCAAGATCTGCATCGGTCGCTGGCCCGCCTGCGGCCGCGAGCGCATCTGCAACGATCGCGCCCGCGGGCAGACTGTAGACGCCAGGCGAGCGCACCGCGCCGCTCACGTCAACGCGCAAGGGGCCGCGCGTTGACATGGGCGCAGGCGTCGCAGTCGGGAGCGCGGTCGGGGCCGGCGCAATCTCGATGGGTTGGCCAGAGGGTTGGCGACTGACGAACAGAGCGCCGGCCAGCACCGCCAGCCACGCCAACGAGAGTCCGATGTAGCCGCGTATCCCCTTCAGGGCGTTCACGACTGACCCTCCCCCGTCTCACACCACGCTCAGTCACTCCTCCACCGGCCGACGCTCCCATCAACAGCCTATGCAGCAGACTCCTCGGGCGCTGGCTTCGCGATGCTCCCAAAGGCCTTGAGGAAATCGAGCGGCACAGGGAAGATGATCGTCGAGTTCTTTTCCACGGCGATCTCGGTGAGAGTTTGCAGATAGCGAAGCTGGATCGTCGCTGGCTCTTGGGCGATGACCGAGGCGGCATCCTTCAGGGTCTGCGAGGCGATGAACTCGCCTTCAGCATGGATGATCTTGGCGCGCTTCTCGCGCTCGGCTTCGGCCTGGCGAGCCATTGCGCGCTTCAGCGTATCGGGCAGCTCCACATCCTTGACCTCGACGATGCTGACCTTGATGCCCCACGGCTCGGTCTGCTCATCAATGATCTGCTGGAGCTTCTGGTTGATCTCGTCCCGATGGATCAACAGCTCATCCAAGTCCGACTGGCCCAACACTGACCGCAGACTGGTCTGCGCGATCTGCCAGGTGGCGCGGCGGAAATCCTCCACTCGCACGATGGCGTTGGCGGGATCCACGACACGGAAATAGGCCACTGCGTTGACCTTGACGGTCACGTTATCTTTGGTGATCGCCTCCTGGGACGGGATGTCCAGGGTGACGACGCGCAAATCCACCTTCACCATCCGGTCAATGAACGGGATGATGAGGAACAGGCCGGGGCCGCGCGGACCAACAAGCCGACCCAGACGGAAGATCACGCCGCGCTCGTATTCTTGCACGACCTTGATCGCCGAACTTGCCAGCGCGAGCAATGCCAGGATGATGACCCCGGCACTCGTCAGGAAGTTGATTATCGCTGCCATCGAAATATCCTCCGTGAGATTGAGATAGTGGTCGTCACGACACACAAGAACAATTATACCGTAGAAGGCCAGAAAGGGGTAGTCTCTAGCTGATCTTCTTCAGTTTCGCAAACCCCACCAGCAACGTCTTCGTGCCCTTCCCGGCAAAGGCCACCGTCACTTCCTCGTCGTCTGCGGTCAGCTCCGACTTGAGCACGATCCCCTGCCCGAACAGGCCATGATCCACGCGATTGCCGGGCTTGAACTGCGGCTGGCGATCGGCGGTTAGGGCGCTGTGGTTGGCGGGCTGTGGTGCACGGGGCGCCGGTTGCGGCTGGCGGAGCGGGGATGGCATGACCGGCAACGATCGTCCGTCGTCCCTTGCCTTCAGGTTGTCGCGGGTCGCCTGTCCATTTTCGTTGGTCCTGGGTTCTGTATTCTGCGCGGCGCGTGCTTCGTCTCTCAGCATCCCGCGCTGCGCCTTCTGAAGATCCCGCAAGAAGCGCGAGGGCTCATTGACCTCGCTGCGGCCCCAGATAGTGCGCCGGAACGCGCGCGCCAGATAGAGGCGATCCCTGGCGCGCGTCACGCCGACATACATCAGGCGGCGCTCTTCCTCCAGTTGGTCAGGATCCTCCTTGCTGCGGCTGTGCGGCAGGATGTTCTCCTCCAACCCGACCATGAAGACCACCGGAAACTCCAGCCCCTTGGCGGTATGCAGCGTCAACAGGGTGGCCCGGTCACTCTCCTCGGCCAGCTCATCCTGGTCCGAGACCAGCGCGACCTCTTCCAGGAAGGCGGTCAGGCGCAGCTCAGGCGGGAATTCATCGTAGTGCGCGGCCACGCTGCGCAGTTCCTGCAGATTCTCCCAGCGATCTTCCCCTTCCTCGGTGCCGTCGCGCAGCCAGGTGGCATAGCCGGCCTCCTCCACGATCTTGTCCAGCAAACCGGCCACGGTCAAGCCGTCCTTCGCCGCCAGCCAGCCGGCCAGGCCGCGATAGAAGGTTGTCAACGCACGTTGTGCGGCGCGGCCGAAGGGCTGATCCTGAGCAGAGGCGTTGGAACGCTCAGGCGGCCTGGCATGGAGTGCGATGATCTCCGCCGGCAGGGTGGGACTCTGCAGGTCGCCGGCCACCAGCGCCAACCCTCCAGCCATCGAGACGCCCAGCCCGGCGCTCCAACTGGCCAGCGCGCTGACCGTCTTCTCGCCGATGCCCCGCGGCGGCGCGTTGATGATACGCGTCAGGCTGAGGTTGTCGGCGGGATTGTGCACCAGCCGCAGGTAGGCCAGCGCGTCTTTGATCTCCTTGCGCTGGTAGAAACGCGTGCCCCCCACCAGCCGGTAGGGAATGCCCCAAGATACGAAGGCGTCCTCCAGAGGCCGCGATTGCGCGTTGGTGCGGTACATCACCGCGCAATCGGACAGCTTCGCCTCTCCCTGACCGACCAGCCGCCGGATCGTGTTCACCACGTAGTTCGCCTCATCCGACTCATCATACGCCTCGTGAACTGTCACGTCCAGCCCGTGGCCGCGGTCGGTGCGCAGCTTCTTCGGGGTGCGATGCACGTTGCGCGCGATGATCGTGTTCGCGGCGTCGAGGATCGTCTGTGTGGAGCGGTAGTTCTGCTCCAACAGCACGACTTTCACTTCCGGGAAGTCCTCGCGAAACCGCATCACATTGCGATAATCCGCGCCGCGAAAGGCGTAAATGGACTGGTCCTCATCGCCGACGGCAAAGAGGTTGCGCCGGCGGCCTGCAAGCAGACGGGTCAGCTCATACTGCGCTGTATTGGTATCCTGGAATTCATCCACCAGGACGAAGTGATAGCGATCCTGATAGCGCTGCGCGACGACAGGTTCATCGCGAAACAGATACACCGTGCGGCAGAGGAGGTCATCGAAGTCGAGCGCGGCGTTAGCGGCCATCAACTCTTCGTAGCGGGTGTAGACGCGACGCGCCACTTCAGCCCAGTAGGTGTCGGCCTGGAACTGCTCAGGTCGGATCAGCTCGTTCTTGGCCGTGGAGATCGCCGAGCGCATAGCCTCGGGCCGATATAGCTTCTCGTCCAGCTTGAGATCACGCAGGGTCTGCTTGACCGCGGTCAACTGCTCGCCGTCGTCGAAGATGACGTAGTTGGGGCTCAGCCGTGCGGCGGGCGCCTCCTGGCGCAGAATGCGCGCGCAAATGCTGTGGAACGTGCCGATGGTCAGCCCGCGCCAGCCGGTGCTCGTGGGTACGCTCTCGCCCAGCAAGCGATTGATCCGCTCGCGCATCTCCTGTGCGGCCTTGTTGGTGAAGGTCACGGCCATGATCGTGCGCGGGTGCGCGGCGACAGCGCGCAGCAGATAGGCCACGCGATGCGCCAACACGCGCGTCTTGCCAGAGCCTGGCCCGGCCAGCACCAGCACCGGCCCCTCCACGGTCGTAACCGCTTCCCGCTGCGCCGGGTTCAGCCCGGCGAGGATGTCATCGTACATGATCGCTCCAAAGAGGAATTCTACTCGAATATTACAGGATCAACCCAGAATTGGCAAGCCGCTCGCCGTTGGTGCTTTGCTCCTATAGACCTCCGTGCATAGTGTGTGGTACAATAGCTGTGCAAGTATTCTAGTTTGAAGCCCACCAGGCGCCAGGCACCTGAGAGGATGCCTGGCGCCTGGTGGGAAGGACAGACTTCGGAAATCTGACGGCTCATAGTATACTGGGAGGTATAAGCATGAAACATCGTTTGGATCTGGTATTGCGCATTGGGTTGATTCTCTGGTTGGCGATCGGCGCGTGGGCCGGCCGCCACGCGAGCGCCGATGCGCCTCCGACCGGCGCGACCGCGCTTTTTCCTTCGCCCAATGAGCGTTTCGGATACGGTGTGCTTTACGGCATTGACAACTACAACGTAGCGCCCCTCAATGCCGGCTGGTATCAGAACTGGTCGCTGGCGCTCAACGCCTCGCATCCGGCCGGCGCATTGGCCGCGCATGTGGTCCGCGTTCTGCCGGAGGGGCTGGCGCTTGACCGCGCGACCGTCCAACGCATCGCCGACGCGGATCCAGGCGGGCTGTGGATCATCGGCAACGAGCCGGACATGTTCGCGCAAGACAACGTGACCCCCACCCAATACGCCGCGCAGTATCGCGAGGCATACTTCGCAATCAAAGCGGCCGATCCGACGGCCCAGGTGGCGGCCGGCGGCATCGTGCAGCCGACGCCGCTGCGCCTGGGCTGGCTGTCGGCCACGCTGGCGGCCTATCGGCAACTGTACGGCGGCCCGTTGCCGGCCGATGTGTGGAACATCCACAACTACGTTCTGCAGGAAACGCCTGGCCAGTGGGGTTGCGGCATCCCGCCGGGCTACTACGGCGCGCGCGCGGCCACCTATCCGTTCAACGATCACGACAGCCTGACGATCTTCCAGGAGCACGTGACCGCGATGCGCCGGTGGATGGCCGACAACGGCTATCGGGAGCGGCCGCTGATCATCACCGAATACGGCATCCTCTTCCCCGAAAGCTCCGGTTTCGATCTGACGCGCGTGCGCAACTTCTTCGTGAACACCGCGAACTGGATGCTGACCGCCAGCGACCCGAACACCGGTTATCCGGCCGACGACAACCACCTGGTGCAGCGTTGGATGTGGTATAGCCTGGACGACACGAACTACAACAATGCCGGCAACACCATCGCCGGTCTGATGGACCCCGCCACGCGGCAGATGCGACCCCTGGGCCAGGCGTTCGCCGACCTGGCGACGCCTCTGCGCCGGCCCTACAGCAACCTGGTCGTGGCGCGCGTGCAAGAGCTTCCGGCCGCGACAGCCGCAACGGATGGCGCTACCGAATCGGTCCGCCTGCGCGCGATGATCCAGAATCGGGGCAACACGGCTGTGGCGCAGGCGTTCCGCGTGCTGATCGAAGACGGCAATGGCCAACTGATCCATTCCCAAGTGGTGAACGGGATGCCCGCGCGCTATGAGGGCAACGCGCTCGTCGAAGCGATCTGGCAGCGACCAGTAGGCGGCCAATGGCGCGTCAGGGTGATCGTGGACCCAGACGATGCGGTGAAAGAAGCCAACGAGAACGACAATCGCGTGTTCATCGAACCGCGCGCCGATCTTCACCTGGAATCGCTGGAGGTGCGCGAAGGCCAGACCAATGCCCAGAACGGCGGCAGCCCCGGGTCAAGCCGGTCCCTCGTCGCCACGGTGCGGAATCTGGCCGGCATGTCAGTGGCAGGCGCCCAGGTTCGCTTCTGGGACAACGCGCAGTTGCTTGCCAAGGCGACCCTCGGCGAGCTGAGCGCCGGCAGCCAGCGGGAAGTCGTGATCGCCTGGGATGCGCCAGCGATTGGCCTCCACGCGCTCGTGGCCGAGATCGCGCTGCCTGCCGGCGTCAACGACCCGATACCGGACAACAACCGGTTCGGTCGCGACCTGCTGATCCCCGGCGCACGCAGCCATCTGCCGGCGATCGGCGGCCCGCAGTTTCAATCGGGCCAGTCGGTGGGGGTCACGTGCCACAATGCTGTGGAGAATGGCGGCTTCGAAAGCGGCGACCTGGCGCCTTGGACCGCGACGCAGTTTGTGACCCTGATGAACAACGGCTGCATGGCGGGTACGTACTGCCTCTACATGGGACGGGGCTGGAACATCGAGGACGATGTATATCAGGCGATGTCTATCAAGCCGTGGGCGACCGTCAACCTGAGTTTTGCGTGGGCGGTGGTGACGACCGAGACGGATGGCCGCCGCCACGACACCCTTACCGTAGAGCTCCGGTCTGCCACAGGAGAACTGCTGAGCACGGTGCAGACCCTCGACAACCGGGATGCGCACCCGTACTGGTACACTTCTTCGTTCAACCTGGACAGCTTCGCCGGGCAGACGCTCCAGCTCCACTTCCGCGCCAACAACGATCAGCGCAACACCACGGCCTTCTTCGTGGATCAGATCAACCTGGAGGTGTGCGAAAAGCGATAGCAGCGGCTCACAAACCCGCCAAGCGCCGGCGCTTGGTGAGCGGTTTTCAGGCCAGTCGCCCATGCCGGCCGCGGCGCCACGGCCCGTGGAGAAATGTCCCGGTTTGGAGGCTTTAGCCGGTTTGGTGGTCGGCGGCAGAAACCGGCTGATCCTAAAGGAGGCTTCGCACAGCCTCGAGACCAGAGCGGCGGGCAGGCGATTTTCAGGCCAGTCGCCCATGCCGCGGGCAGCGCCGCAGGCAGCACGGGCCGCCGCTCATCGTCTCGCAGACCTGCGCCACATCGCTGATCATGGGCACGGCGACTGCGGCCAGCAGATCAGCCGCGATGCCCAACGGCAACCCCATGATCCCTGCAAAGCAGCCCTCCCAACGCTCCACCGGTGCAAAAGTGGGATGCTGAATGGCGTAGGCGCCCGCCTTGTCCAGCGGGTCGCCCGTGGCGACGTAGGCCGCAAGCTCCCGATCGCTGTACGATCGCATCCAGACATCGCTGCGCGATAATGCACAGGTCACTACGCTGTTGCGCCCCACGCTGACCGCGGTGTAGACCTGGTGCACGCTGCCGCGCAGCGCGCGCAGCATCGCCGTCGCTTCGGCCGCATCGGTCGGTTTGCCCAGCAGTGCACCGTTGAGCGCAACCGTGGTATCGGCCGCCAAAACGATCGCAGTTGGCCGCCGCGCAGCTACGGCCGCCACTTTGGCGCGGCTCAAGCGGATCACCATGTCATCGGCCGCTTCAGCGGGCCATGGGGTTTCGTCCACGTCCGCGACCTCGATGCTGAAAGCCAATCCCAGGGCAGCCAACAACTCCTGGCGCCGCGGCGATTGGGAAGCCAGGATCAGCGTAGCGTCCATTGGTAGATCACCGGGAAAACAAGAAGCTGTCCGTTGAGGACGATGTTGGATCGCACCTCATACAAACGATCATTGTGCAACCAGGTGACATACACGCCCTCATTGACCACGATCACCTGGGCCGCATCTCCGCGTTGCGGCGAGTCTTGTCTGGCGCTGGAGCTCCGATCTTGAATCGCAGCTTCGGTCGGCGTCGGGGTGATAGTCGGGGTGACTATCGCTTTGACGGTCAGTATTTCTATCGGTGTGGCGGTCGGCGTCACAGTCGGCTCGAGCGTCGGCGTGATCGGCGGCGCCACAGTGGGCTCGACAACGCGCACCTGATACGAAAGCGTGCCGGAACTCCCCGCCTCCAGATCGTCGAAGAGCCAGGTGACCGTAGCGCCGTCCCGCTCCGAATGGCCGCGGGCCACTATCCGCTCGGTGTGGCTGGGCACGGCATTGGTGAAGACGACGCTCCTTGCCACGCCCGCGCCGACCACCTGGTAGTCAATGAAGTAGGTGATCTCGTCCCCAGGGGCGACAGGTCCGGCCGGCGCTCGCCGCAGCGCGACGAGCACGCCAGGAGTGGGCGGCTGGGTGGCCGTTGGCGAGGGGGATGGACTTGGCGTCGAGGTAGAGGTGGCGGTCGGCGTGGGCGTAGGCGGGGGCGCTCCCTGCCGCGTCCACAGCCCGTCTATGGTTCCGGCCGCCAATCGGCTGCGCTCGCTGCCCACCAGCCTCATGCAGTAGACCCGGCTGGCCCCCAGGTCTTCAGGCATCCACTGGCCGGCCTCAAAACGAAACGCGCCCGCGTTGCGCGTGCCTGCATAGAGGTTTCCCGCGCCATCGCGCGCGATGGTATACGCCAACAGCGGGTTGCCGACCGACTGCCAGGTTCCGCCGCCATCGGTCGAGGCCCAGACCCCCTGCGTGACGGTCGCAGCCCACAGGCGTTCAGGCAGAGCGAAATCGAATGCGATGTCGAAGACAGCGTGTCCGGCCAGGCCGCTCGCGGTCCACGAGGCGCCGCCGTCCGCCGATCTGAACGCGCCTTCCATCGTGCCGGCAAGAAGCGGGCCAGCCCCCGCGCGCAAAACGAGCACCTCCGGGCTGCCCAGGCCAGCCGACGCCTCTTCCCACCCCTCGCCGCTGTTGGCTGACCGATAGACGCCTCGGCTATACGTGCCGGCGAACACGACGCCCTGCGCGTCGCACTCCAGCGCCGTGATGTACGTCTCGCCCAGGCCCGCGCTGGCGGCTGTCCAGGAGTTCCCCTGGTAGCGAAACACGCCGCCGCCCCAAGCGCCCGCATAGACCGCGCCGGACGGACACACCGCGACGACCTGCACTGAAAGATCAGTCAGGCCCTCGGTGGGCAGCCGCGTCCAGGCGCGACCGCCGTCTGTGCTGAGGTACACCCCCAGACTATCCACGCCGGCATAGACCAGGTCAGGGTTCGCGGGCGCCGCAGCCACCCACCGGACGGGTTGGCCTGCCAACGCTGCGCGGCTCCAGAGAGCCTGGGCCGCCAACGCCGTCGCCAGGCTGCCCAGGCTGACCAGGGCCAGCCCAAGTCCCGCGGCTGCCCGAAGGAAACCAACTCGAAGTTTGGAGTATCGGTTCACCTTCTCCTCCCCACCGCTCACTCTCTTATCTCGGCTTGGGCGGTTCGCCAGGCGGTTGATAGATCAAACGACGTCCCTCGCTCGCTCCCGGCTGGGTCAGCCGCGCATAGGGTGAGGTTTGCACGACCAAAACCGTCCAATAGAGGCTGGCGCCCTTGATCTGATTCGAGTGGTACAACACATCCAGGTTGGCTGCCAGCGACAGGCTCGTCGTCGGCGGAGCGATGCCGCGCGCCAGGCTGGGGTGCTCATCCTGGTTCCACCAGACGACCTCGTAGGCTGCGCCGGCGGGCAACCGGCCGGCCGGCAGCCAGCGAAACAGTACCGGGCCGCTCAGCGTCTCATCGGCCGGCGGTTCGATCAGGGCAGGGCTACTGATGGCGGTCGGCGTCGGCGGTGGAGCCAGATTCACTGCCGGGGGCGGGGGCGTCGCGGTCGCCGTATTCGCGGCCGTGGCGGTGGCCGTCGAGCGGGCCGGGGCCGGCGTGCTGGTAAGCGTCACAGTGGCTGTGGGTGTCGCTGTCGGGGAGGCTGTCCCCGTCGGGGAGGCTATCGCACTCGCACTCGCCGCCAGCGTCGGGGGTCGCGTCGGGAGCGCCGTCGGGCTGGGGGGAACGGGACTGCTCGTCGTAGTAGCTGTGGCCGGCCGCGCTGCGCGCGTGACGGCGGGCGTGGCGATCACGACTCGCGAAGACGCGCCGGTCGCGCGCGCCACGAGCGTGACGACGGGCCGCGTCCTGGTCGGCGCTGGCGGAGGAGGGGTCCAGGCAACCGCGCGCCGCCCCCCCAGCTCGTCACCCGAGAGCCCAGAGATCAGAAGCCCGGCCAGCACCGATAGGACGATGACAGCCAGCGAAAAAACCAGGTAGAGTCTGCGCATATCCAGGGGCATCTATCGCCTCCACCGGGGACTATTGATCCGACGGCAGTCGAAGCACATCCAAAACCTCACACGCCACCTCATACCTGCCAAAGCTCGGCATCAGATACACTCCCTGCACCTTCGGCATCTCCATCAGTTGCAGCAAGAGCTCTTGCGCCATTTTGACCCCTTCCTTGCGTCCCTCTGCGGCAGCGCGTTCCATGCGGGCCAGCACGGCTTCGGGCATCGTGATGCCAGGCACCTCGTTGTGGAGGAAGCTGGCGTGGCGGTGGCTCTGCAGCGGCAGGATGCCGACCAGCGCGGGAATCGGGAAGGGGCCATGCCGCTCTTCGTACAGCTCCAGGAAACGCCGCCAGACCGCCGGGTCGTAGATCGGCTGCGTCATGGTCAGGTGTGCACCCGCGGCGATCTTGCGGTGGAAGCGATCCACCTCCCGCGCCAGGTCCGGCCGGGTGGGATCGGAAGCCACGATGATCGTGAAGGCGCTGCGGCTCCCGAACGGCTTGCCGGTCCGATCCAGACCGTTGTTGAACTGGCTGAGGATCTTCACCAACCCGATCGAATCCACATCATAGACGGCTGTGCTCTCCGGGTGATCGCCCAGGGTGGGCGGATCGCCGGTCAGGGCGATGATGTTGCGGACCCCGAGCGCGTGGCTGCCGATCAAATCGGACTGCAGCCCCATCAGCGAGCGGTCGCGCGTCGTGAAGTGCAACACGCTTTCGATCCCCACCTGCTGCTGGATCAAGACGCAGAGAGCCAGCGCGCCCATGCGCACGCGCGCCATGGGGCTGTCGGCCACGTTGACTGCATCGGCGCCGTGCGCCTTTGCCACGGCCGCGCCCTCCAACATCTTCGCGGGGCTGAAACCGCGCGGCGGGTCCACTTCGACGCTGACCACGAACTTGCCGGTGCGCAGCTTTTGCAACAGGCCGGTAGGCTGGGGCGCTTCGGCGTCCGTCTCCGCCAGACCCGGTGAGGATACCCGTACCATCGGTGTGGGAGACAGCTCTGGCGCCGTGATTTGCGATTTGCGATTTGCGATGTGCCATTCGCCATTTGCAGTTTGCGATTTGCGATTTGCGATTTGCTCCAACGCCCCCCGCATTGCCCGAATATGCTCCGGTGTGGTCCCGCAGCAGCCGCCGATCAGTGCGACGCCCGCGTCCAGCAGCGGCCCGACGTGCGCGGCGAAGTAGGCTGGCATTGACGGATAGATCATCCGTTCGCCCGCGCGAAAGGGCAGCCCTGCGTTGGGCAGCGCAGACAGGCGCAGGCCCGGCTCGGCCGCGTGCATGGCCGAGATGACTTCGAGCACGCGCGCCGGCCCCATCGAGCAGTTGACGCCGGCCACATCCACGCCCAGGGCAGCCAGGCTGTGCGCCGCGTCTGCCGGCGTCGTGCCATCGGCCGCCAGGTTGTCGGCGCCAAAGGTCATCTCGGCCACGATGGGCAGGTCGCTCTCCGCGCGCGCCGCCTGCACGGCCGCGGTCAGCTCCGTCAAATCCGAGAAGGTCTCCAGGATCAACAGATCGGCGCCAGCCTCCCACAGCACGCCGATCTGCTCCCGAAACGCCGCGGCCGCGGAGTCCAGTTGCAGCACCCCGTTGCTGCGGACGCGGCGGCCCAGCGGTCCCACCGACCCCGCGACCCAGACCGCCTGCCCGCTAATCTCGCGCGCGTCGCGCGCCAGCCGGACGCCGCGGAAGACGATGTCACGCGTCTTGTCGTCGAGGCCGAACTCGCTCAGCCGCGGCCGGCTGGCCGCGAAGGTGTTCGTTTGCAGCGCCTCGGCGCCTGCCTGGATGTAGGCCAGGTGGATCTCGCGCACCCAATCGGGCTGTGTCAGGTTGGCGTGCTCCACGCACCGGTCAAGGGAGATGCCCTGGCCGTGCAGCATCGTGCCCATTGCGCCATCCACCAGCAGCGGGCCGCGCGCCAGGCGCTCAAGGAAGGGATGAGCCATGGATTTCTCTTTCACGGCGCCTAGCTTACCGGATTGTCAGAAGGCTGTCAAGTCATACTGGCTGGTGAGGAGAAGAAGCCAATCGCGAAAAGCACCGGCGTGTGCGCCAATTGCCAGCGCGGAGCGAGAGTGATATAATCGCAGCACCGCATGTGAAGCTCGAAGATCTGTGATTGTGGCTGCAACTCGGCGCTATACCGGAAACCGCGGAGTTCATTGCGAAGGCAAAGGCAGCGATTCGGGAACCCTTGGAGACTCCCATGATCTCACCCCGTAAGCTCTGGCCAATACGATTTCTCGCTCTGGGTCTGACTGCCTTGCTCGCGCTGGCTGCCCTGCCCGCAGCGCCGATTCTGGCGCAGACCGCGGCCCCCGCCGCCGCGACTCCCGCGGCCACGGGAACTCCCGCTCCCACGCGCACGCCGGCGCCCACCCCTACGGCCACACCGACCCTGACTGCGCTGCAGGCCAGGTTGATTCTGGCGCAGACCCATCTGAAGAGCGGCGACTATGCCAGGGCGGCCGAGCTGTTCGCAGCCATTGCGAACGAGGATCGCGGCAATCCCGAGGCGCTCAAGGGACTGCAGGCCGCGTTGGCTGGGCAAGCTGCGGCGCGCGCCACAGCAGCCGCGCCCCAACCCACGGCCGCGGCCACAGCGCCGGTGCCCGCGCCCTCCTTCGGCGATGCGGTGGCCGAGAAGACGCGCGACCTGGGCAGCGCGGCGTTGGTACTTCTGGTCTTGATCGTGCTGTTGTACGTGATCGGCCATGGCGTGCGCTGGCTGCTCTTCTGGGGCCGCGAGATCTGGCTGACGCGCGGCCTGCCACTGCTGGGCCGACCGGCCGTGGCGCCGGGGTATACGATCGCGGAGTTCACTGACGCCATGGGCATCGCCGGCCTGCCCGCCGCGGAGATCGTCGCCCAGGCATTACGAGCAAAGCTGATCGCCTGGAACCAACTGGTGCGCATCAGGGAATTGCCCGTGGAATCGTGGCCGATGCTGGACATGGGCGGCATGGGCTGGGTCAGGATCCTCTGGAACTGGATTCTGCCTCCTGAGCGCGGCTACAAGGTCACGGGCCTGCTGCTCAACGCCGAAACGGGCGCATACGTTCTCGCCATCGAGCGCACGGCGCTGCGCAACCACAACGTCGAAAGGAGTCGCACTTTCGAGGCATTTGGCGCCGCCCCGGAACAGACGTTGCGCCGGCTGGCCGGCGAAGCCGCCAAGTGGCTGTTGGCGCCGGCCGACATCGAGGCGAGCGAGGCGGTCATGGCCGGCGTCCGCGCGGCGGGGGTCGGCGTGACTGCGCCGCTGTCGGCGAGCGAGGTTTTCGACCAGGCGCTAGACCTGCTCTTGCCCGTGCGCCAGCAATTCGCCCAGGACGCAGCCGATTTCGCAGACGCGCGGCGCCGTCTCCGCGAGGCCGAAAGCCTGCTGGCGCACCTGCCGCAAGGCTCGGTATTGCGCGGCGAATTGGAGGCTGTGCTGGCCGACCTGCGCCGCGCGGCATCTGGAACCGCATGACAACGGCCTGAACAGGGTTGTCTCGTGACGCATCGTGAAACAGCGCCTTCCCCACACATCGCCGGTTTGACATCCCGGCGTCGCCCAGGTATAATGTTTCTCGAATGACGTTGAACCGGAGGAGTAGGCGGCCAGCCGTCGCCAGCGAGAGGGGGTCACCGGGTGAGAGCCCCCTCACGATGTGAGCGCCGCCGAATGTCGCCGGGGAGTCGGGGGGCTGAACGCCAACTGCGGATTGCAGATTGCGTAGTAGGCTACCACGGGTTCGCCCGTTATCGCGCAGAGTGGGCAGAAGCCCCTGATCTCTGATCTCTGGGCATCTGCCAATCAAGGTGGTACCGCGGAAGCGCCCTTCCGTCCTTGCGACGGAGGGGCGCGTTTTGTTTGCCCGGCGATCTGGGTGTATACTCATGCCACCATGCCACTATAGTGGCATGCGGGGAGGTGCGACATGGCCGAAGAAACCGTCAAACTGACCGTCCGGCTGCCGGCGACACTCCACCGCGCCCTCAAAGAGCGAGCCGCTGAGTACAACGTCTCGTTGAACCAGGCAGTAGTAGATACGTTGACGGCAGAATGGGCGGTGAAGCCGCCGGCCGAAGAAACCGAGCGGGAGAAGGTCCGGCGGATGCTGAAAGCCAAAGGGAAGCTATCCGATACGCGCTGGATGAGCGATGTGCTGCCAGGGGTTAAACCGGCAACGCTGGAAGAAGCGCGTGAGTGGTTGCGTGGTGTGCCTTTGAGCGACTGAATCATCGAAGATCGAGGGCCGCGTTGATGGCAAGCTTCTATTTGGATGCCAGTGCTCTGGTGAAACGGTATCTTTGGGAACCGGGTAGCAGAGGAGAACCCTCCCATGCCAACCTTCGACATGCTCAAAACCTACGATCCGAGCGCGAACGAGCGCCGGATTTATGACTGGTGGGAGAAGTCCGGTTTCTTCAAGCCGGAGATCGCGCCGGCCGA
>Ga0194126_10008121_pt1 | contig 14377 bp, 13 predicted proteins | sample TA2KigC150mmetaG_FD_148641 | JGI IMG/M metagenome (GOLD analysis project Ga0194126, IMG submission 148641) | Freshwater microbial communities from Lake Tanganyika, Tanzania - TA2015035 Kigoma Deep Cast 150m | ecosystem: Environmental > Aquatic > Freshwater > Lake | place: Tanzania: Lake... | reverse complement strand
TCCCTTGCCCCCTTGCTCCCTTGCCCCCTTGCTCCCTTGCCCCCTTGCTCCCTTCCTGCCATGTCCCCGCACCGTGCATGTCAATCTTCATCAATAAGATTTATTATACTAGAGTACACAAAGATTATGATATGGGTAGTGGTTTATCCTTCTCGCTAAAAAAGTGGCGATGGGGGTATTGAAGTGGTCGAAGAGTTGAATCCGTTCAAGATAGCGCAAAAGCAGCTGGAGATGGCCGCGGCCAAGCTCAACTTGGACAAGGCGACGACCGAGTTCCTGAAGTGGCCCATGAAGGAGTTCGTCTACACCATCCCTCTCAGGATGGACGACGGCTCCGTCAAGGTGGTCCGGGCCTACCGGGTGCAGTACAACAATGCCCGCGGGCCGAACAAGGGAGGCCTCAGGTGGCACCCCGACGAGACCATCGACACCGTCCGGGCGCTCTCGGCCTGGATGACCTGGAAGACCTCGGTCGTGGACATTCCCCTCGGAGGCGGGAAGGGCGGCGTCACCATAGACCCGAAGAAGCTCTCATTCTCCGAGAAGGAGCGGCTGGCCCGCGCCTACATACGGTGCGCGGCCGCCGAGCTCGGGGTCATGAAGGACGTCCCGGCGCCGGACGTGTACACCGACCCGCAGATAATGGCCTGGATGATGGACGAGTACGAGACCATAATGCGCGTCAGCCACCCGGGCGTCATCACCGGCAAGCCCATACCGCTGGGCGGCTCCCAGGGCCGGGGCGACGCCACCGCCCGGGGAGGCATCTATGTCACCCGCGAGGCCTGCAAGAAGCTGGGCATGAAGACCCAGGGCGCCACGATGGCCGTCCAGGGCTTCGGCAACGCCGGCCAGTTCGCGGCGAGCCTCGGCTCCGAGATACTGGGCCTCAAGCTCATCGCAGCGTCCGACAGCCAGGGCGGCGTCATCAACGAGAAGGGCATCGACCCCAAGGCGCTCATCGAGCACAAGAACAAGACCGGAAAGGTCAGCGGCTTCCCGGGGGCCAAGCCGATATCCAACGAGGAGCTGCTGGAGCTCAAGGTGGACGTGCTCTTCCCCTGTGCCCTGGAGAACGTCATCACCTCGAAGAACGCCAAGAACGTGAAGGCCAGGGTCATGTGCGAGCTCGCCAACGGCCCGACCACGCCCGATGCGGACGAGATCCTCTTCAAGAACGGCGTGCTCGTGCTGCCCGACTTCCTGGCCAACGCCGGCGGCGTGACTGTCAGCTACTTCGAGCAGGTCCAGAACACCTACAACTACTACTGGACGCTCGACGATGTCCAAAGGCAGCTCGACGCCAAGATGACCAAGGCCTTCAGCGACGTCTACGAGATGTCCCAGAAGGATAAGGTCCACATGCGCATGGCGGCCTACATGGTCGCGGTCAAGCGCGTGGCCGACTGTTGCAAGCTGCGCGGCTGGGTCTGAAGTAGCAATAATGCCGACGGCACAGGGCGCAAGGGGGAAAGGCAGGAAGGCAGCAAGGCAGCAGGGCAGCAAGGGAGGGCAGGAAGGCAGCAAGGGACGACGGCCGTCCCCTTGCTGCCTTGTTGCCTTGCTCCCTTGCTGCCTTGCGCCATGCGCCATGCGCCCAGTTTTTCATTTTCTCAGTTTCAGAAGATACTTCTTGCGCGCCGCGACCGCGTCGAGCGCGGAGTGGAGCGCCCTCGACCGTCCCTCGAGGTCGAGGCCGGCCGACGCCTTGCGCGCCTGCCCGATGGCGCTTTCGAGCTCCTCCGGCTCCATCACGGTGGCGGCGATGCTGTAATAGGTCTTTGAACGCCCCTCGTTGAAGCCTTCGAGCATCCGCACGAGGAGCGATTGTCGTCTCCTCTGGACCTTCTCGAACGCCGGCATCCCGTCCCTCTCTATGTACTCGATGTTCCGCTCCAGGCGCTGGTAGCAGACGAAGCTGTCGCCCTTCCTGCCGGCCGCGCGATGCTTGGCCCATTTTTCACAGCCCCTGCTCTCCCTGCAGTCGCCGCAGAACTCGACTCCCGGCCTGTCGCGGATGCAACGGATGAACGTGCACCCGACCTTCATCCTCCCGGGCGACTTGCACCCGCCGCAGCGGCTCTCCCCGTCCCTGTACATCGCCGGGCACAGGCGGCACGACAGCCCGCAGATGCCGATCTCCTTGTATCCGTACACGCCTGCCATCGTTCCAGTCTCTCCTATCGTTCAATCGAAAGGGAGCGGGCAGCGGGCAGCGGGGAGCTGTGAGGAAACGGGACCCGTCGTCCACCGCTCCCCGCTCCCCGCTGCCCCTTTTCCCCCCACCGCTCCCCGCTGCCCGCTGCCTTTCGCAATGACCGCTAGCCCGTCAACGGCGGCTCGCCCAGCACCATGCGGCCGATGGCGCTGAACGCGAGCTCGACGTTGGCGCCGGTCTTGGCCGAGGTCATGTAGAACGGCGACCTGAAGCGGCGGGCCGCGACGGCGCATGCCCCCTCGTCGACCAGGGCCGTCTCCTTGAGGTCGCTCTTGTTTCCCAGGAGCACGATGGGTACCTCGCCCGCCACCTTGTGGAGGTTGGCGACCCATCCGTCCAGGCTCTGGAGCGTCTCGTCGCGGGTGATGTCGCAGACCGCCAGCACGCCGGCGGCGCCCCGGAAGTAGCTGTCCAGCAGGGCCAGGCTCTTTTGCCCGACTATGTCCCAGATGAGCATGACGACCCGGGAGTCCAGGTCGGGGAACTCCACCACCCGCTTGGTTATCTTCGTGCCGATGGTGTGTATGTACTTGTCCGAGAAGGAGTTCTCCACGAAGCGCCGAATCAGGCTGGTCTTGCCCACGCCCGGGTCGCCGATCAGCACGACCTTCTTGTTGTACTCCTTCAATGCCACATGATATGTATGGCGCTCCAGCATAATAAAACCGGCTGGCCGGGGAGGACGGGGATTCGGGGTGCCGGGTGCCGGGTGCTGGGTTCTGGGTGCGGGGAGCTCAAAGGACGCGTCGTTCCCCGGCACCCGGCACCCGGCACCCGGCACCCGGCACCCTGAACCCTCGTTGTCCCGACCGCAAACGTGTTTCCGGCGGCTTTGGGACAAAACTCACAAACCGGCAAGTAGGCCAAGGCAGCCCTGATCCTCCCTTGTGAGAATCACCTGCCTGCTGACCACCCGAGCTCCATTTTGTCTCAAGAATGTCTTAACTCGAGGAGCATCCTTCTTGCGGACAATAACCACGCCCGTATACAGTCGGACCGAAGGGATCTCGTCGAGAATTCCACGGAGGTGGTAATGGTACTTGCCACCCCAGGTTCTGACATTGCGCCCATAGCACCACCTGCGAAAGCGCCCGTGCTCCACGGCGGAGGTCCCTGGTGGGAGCCAGAAGACGATGAGCGTTCCCTCCATGTGCCTAGTATTGGGCACAATCTATATAAACCTGCCTACACATACCCGTCTTGTGGACCACAGAGCCCAGAGCGAGACCGTCCGGAAGATAATCACTCAAGTCCGCACCCAGGAGTTCCAATACAAGGAACGTCCGCCAAAGAAGATCAACTGGACCCAGTATGACAGGGCCCAAATCCACGAAATAGCGGATACGCTGGAGTTCATCCGGGTTCTGGTCGACACCGCAGCGCGGCGAATAGCACTACGGTGCCAGGATTCCGATAAGAAACCGGGGCGGCCGCCGACCGACGCCGCGGATATAACAAAAGTCATCCTTTTACAGAGCTACTTTGGAGTGGCCAATAGGGTCGCCGAGGGCCTTTTGGAATTGTTCTGGGAGAAATTGGGGTTACAGGAATCATTCAGCTACAAGACAATCGAGCGGGGTTACGACCGTGATGCTGTCAATGAAATCCTCGACGAAGCGCTTCGACTCACGAACGCCCCTGTCCAGGGTCTGGAGAAAGTCTTCTCCATAGACGGTAGCGGTTCCCCGACACGGATGAGGCAGAGCTATTCGGCAGACCGCGAACGACAGCGGAAGAAAGGCGATGGGGCCGAAAGTTCGGACAGGTTCGCCCATGGCCTACATGATTATGTCTACTCTGTCATAACCGTCGGTATTCGTTATAAACTCATAACCGCCTATCATAATACGACAGACCATTCAATCGGCGAGCTTGCGTTCTTCGAAGATTCGATGAGAGAAACGAAAACACTCCACCCTGCCATTGAGATGGTGGCCGGAGATGGTCTGTACGCGGGGAGACCATGTTGCAGAATCGTTAATGAGATCGGTGCGATCCCGCGATTCCTCCCTCGTAGAAATGTGACCAGGAAACGATTGGGCGTTAAGGCCTGGATGGACATGTTGGATGACCTGGCCAACGACCCCCAGGGCTGGCTCAAGGAGTATTACCAACGGGAGGCATCAGAAACGGTGAACTCCGTCATGAAAAGACTTAACCAATGGCCCCTCAGAAAACGCCTCAATCCGAGAAAGCGGACGGAGGACCGTCTTCGGGGATTGTGTTATAACATCCGTCAGCTATGTTATCTGGTCTACCTTGCAGATTTGGTAGTCCTGCCGGTTATCAACGCCGCGGGATAGGGGATAGCGCAATTTTGTCCCAAAGCCGTTTCCGGCGAAAGCATTTTATCCAGCATTCCGTATCCTCGGGCGATGGTCACGGTCCCGATACCGCAGCACAAGCACTGCCAGGTGTGCGGCAAGGCCATCCGCTCGAAGCAAGCGATGTGCTCCGACGAATGCAAGGCGGACTGGGAGAAGACCGTGAAGCGCAAGCAGATATGGCTTATCGCCTATGTCGCCGCGGCCATGGTGATGGTCGTGGTCATCATGCTGTCCCTGGGGGGAGGTTGATGGGAGCCCGGCCGGGTCGGCACGGCGAACTTCGGATCTGCCTGGGCGGCACGTTCGACCGGCTGCACCGGGCCCACCGCGTCCTTCTGGGCCGCGCCGCCGAGGAGGGCGACCGGATCTTCGTCGGCGTCACCTCCGACAAGATGGCCCGGGCGGCGAAGGGCGGCCAGCGCATCCAGCCGTTCGCCGCCCGGGCGAGGACGGTTTCGGCCTTGCTCAAGACGCTGGGCAGGCCCTTCGAGGTGTTCCCCATCAACGACCGCCACGGCCAGGCGGCGTCCGGGCCCTACGACGCCATCCTCGTGTCCCACGACACGCACTCGACCGCCGAGGAGATAAACCGCGTCCGCCGGGCGCGCCACCTCCCGCCGCTGCGCATAATCGAGCAGGACATGATCCTGTCGGAGGACGGCGAGCCCCTTTCGTCCACCCGGGTGCGCGGAGGCGAGGTGGACGGCGAGGGCCGGCTCCGGGTCATCCGGGTGCGCGTGGGCTCGGCCAACCCGGTGAAGGTCGAGGCCGTCAGGACGGTGCTGCGCTCCACCTTCCGGGGACGCCGGCTCGAGGTGGAGGACCGGGACGTCCACTCGCAGGTGCCGGCCGAGCCGTTCGGCAAGGACGTGATAAACGGCGCCATCCACCGGGCCGAGAGCGCCCTCCTGCTCGACGACTGGGCCCACTTCGGCGTCGGCATCGAGGCGGGGCTGTTCTGGTGCGAGCACCTGCAGGACTACCTGGACGTCCAGTACTGCGCCATCCTCGACCGCGGCGGGCGCATCACGCTTGGGCACGGGCCCGGCTTCCAGTACCCGCCCCCCCTGATGCAGCTAGTCAAGGAAGGCCTGACCGTGGGAGAGGCCATGGCCCGGCTGACGGGCATCCAGGGCATCGGACGGAAGAAGGGCGTCGTGGGCTACCTTTCCAAGGGCATCCTGGTGCGAAAGAAACTGACGGAGACGGCCATCATCGCGGCGCTCCTGCCGAGGCTGAACCCGGAGCTCTATCACTTCGGCTGAGGCCGGGCCGCCTCCGGTGCCGGGGTGCGGCGCACCCGGGAGGGGGCCGGCGCCTGCGAGGCGTCGACCAGGATGTCCAAAAACCTCTGGAGGTGCCGGGAGAGCTCCGGGTTGTCGGTGAAGCCGCAGGCGCTGAGGTCCAGCGAGGCCAGAAGGGCCCTCTGCTGGTCGCTGATGACGTCGGTGGCGAGCAGGTTCTCGTTGCGGATGACCCTCACGTCCTCCTTGACGCGCTGGAAGGGCGCGGTGATGACCTCTATCTCGACGCCCCGCTGGAGGGCGTTGGTGAACTTCTTGCCTAGGGCGTCCCGTATCTCCGAAAACACTGGCGTGGATATCACGAAGGAGGCGGAGGACTTGTCCAAAAGCTCCCCGATCTTGGAGAGGACCTTCTCGCGCCCCGTGATGGTGTAGATGAGCTGGGGCTCCCCCCGCTCCGCCACTATCTCGTGGAGGAGCTCGAGCTTCTCGAACGTCTCCCGGATCTTGGATTCCGTCAGCTCCCTCATCTTGGACGGGGGCTCGGGCTTGTATATGACGGGCCGGCCGGCAGTGGAGTTGGCAAAGCCCTTCTGCTGCAGCGACTGGAGCACCTTGTACGCGGAGGTGCGCGGGATGCCCGCCGTGGCGGCGATGGTCTCGGCGTCGCCGTAGCCGTGGGCGACGAGCGCTATGTAGGTCATGGCCTCGTAGGGCGAAAGGCCCATCATGCCCAGCCGGTCGGAGGCCTCCTTGAACTCCTCGGCGAGGTCCACCTTCTCCGCCAGCCCGGTCACGCCGCCGGCCCTGACTATCTCCCTCATCTCCCGGGCCTTCATATTGTGGTAGTAATCGCTACAATAAATTTAAGGCTTGCCAGTCGTTTCGAGACCCGGGAAAGGCCATGACCAGGAAGCCAGCCATAGACCGCGCCTTCTGCATGCACTGCGGGGCCTGCGTGGGCGCCTGCCCCGAGAACGCGCTCTCGCTCGAGGAGGTCTGGATCGAGTTCCTGTCCAACTGCACAAACTGCGGCATCTGCGCCCGGGCGTGCCCCTCGGGTGCCATCTTCATGGAGGGGGGCAAGTGAGCCGGGACCGCACGGTCGACGTGCTCGTGGTCGGCGCCGGCCCGGCCGGCTCGGTCACGGCCAAGCACGCCGCCAAGAACGGCGCCCGGACGCTGATGATCGAGAAGCGGCAGGAGATCGGCTCCCCGGTCCGGTGCGGCGAGGGCATCGCACGGGCCTGGCTCGACGAGCTGGGGATCGTGCCGGACAAGAGGTGGATCTCCCACCAGGTGTCCGGGGCGAGGGTGATATCGCCCGCGGGGCACGTCGTCACGCTCACCGAGAAGATGGCCGGCAACGAGGTGGGCTATGTAATCGAGCGGGACAACTTCGACCGCATGCTGGCCGAGGAGGCGGCGGCCGCCGGGGCCGAGGTCATGGTCAAGACCTCCGCGGTCGAGGTGCTGCGGAGCGGGGGCCGGATCGCGGGCGTGCGGGCCAAGCACATGGGGCAGACCTTCGACATCCGCGCCAAGGTGGTCATCGCCGCGGACGGCTTCGAATCCCAGCTGGGCCGGTGGGCCGGCATCGACACCTCCCTCAAGCCCTCGGACATAAACGTGTGCTTCGAGTACACCCTCAAGCACGTCGACATCGACCCGCGCTACAACGACTTCTACGTGGGCTCCTGCGCGCCCGGCGGCTACGTCTGGGTGTTCATCAAGGGTCCCGACAGCGCCAACGTCGGCATCGGCGTCCAGCTCTCCAAGATCAAACCGGGGGAGCGGGGCGCGGCCAAGCGCTACCTCGACGCGTTCATAGCGAAGCACCCGAACCTCTCCAAGGGCAGCCCGATAAGGGAGGTGGCCGGGGCGGTCTCGTGCTGCCAGCCCCTGGACAGCGTGGCGGCCGACGGCATCATGCTGGTCGGGGACGCGGCGCGCCAGATAGACCCGCTGACGGGCGGGGGCGTGGCGAACTCCTGCCGGGCCGGGAAGGTGGCGGGAGAGGTGGCGGCCCGGGCGGTCTCGTCGGGCGACACCAGCAAGGAGTTCTTCCAGGCCTACGAAAAGGGCTGGAGGGCCAAGTTCGAGGACCAGATGTACCGCAACTGGATGGCCAAGGAGAAGCTCGTGACGCTCGACGACGCCACCTTCGACAAGGCCTGCGAGGTGCTGGCCGAGGCGGAGCTCGAGGTCGTCAACACGCTGGAGATACTCAGGCTCATCCAGCGCAAGTACCCGGAGCTCATCAAGGAGTTCGAGGATCTGATAAAGTAAGGCGCAGGGCGCATGGCGCATGGCGCAAGGCTTGAGGCGCAAGGCAGCAAGGGAGAAAGGCAGCAAGGGAGAAAGGGAGAAAGGGACGGTGGAAGTGCGATCCCCCGGAAGGAATTCCGGGGGGGCTCTTGCTTTCAGGCCTCCAATAGCCCTTGCTGCCTTCCTGCCTTCCCTTGCTGCCTTGCTGCCTTCCTGCCTTCCTGCCTTCCCTTTCTGCCTTGCTGCCTTGCTGCCTTCCTGCCTTTCCCCCTCGCGCCTCGCGCCTTGTGCCTCGTATATCATCATATCATTGCGTTTCGTATATGTGTTCGACCTCGCTCGCCCATCGCGCTGGCGAGGTCGGACACAACCGCCGAGGCGGCATGGCCGCCTCGGCGGCGAGCGGCGCAGCCTTGCGCCGCTCGCTGCGAAGCTTTCTTTGGATTCACCCTTTCTTTGCAACAATCGGACAGATAAGAAAGGGTGTGCCGCAGGCCGGACTTGAACCAGCGACCTCAAGATTTCCGCCTCGAGGCGAAGCGCCAAGACTTCAGTCTTGCGCTCTCCCAACTGAGCTACTGCGGCCCGAACGGTCCAAAGAAATACGGGTAGAAATAGGTTTTGTCTGGTGCCCCGGCCCGGGTCTCACGACACCCTGTCCGTCCAGTCCTGGTTCAGCCACGGCTCGGCGGTGCTGTGGGACCAGTGGCGCTTGTGGGTCTGGCCCCCGGCGCTCAGCTCGATGTCGATGATTATGGTGTATTTCTCGTACTGATCCCCGCGGAAGGTCAGGGCGTCGAGCTTGGCCACCCCGAAGACCTGCGCGATTCTAGCTACGGTGTACTCCCGCTTGCCCATCTCGGCGTCGGTGGAGTTCACGACGGCTATCCTGAGCGTCACGGCGGTCGCCTCGTTGGTGCCGGGATTGGATATCTGGGGGTCGATGTTGATCTGGTTGAGCACCGACTCGTTGTAGTGGACCCGGACGACCACCTCCGTCCTCGGTATGACGAAGAGGTAGAGCAGCGGGACGAGCACCGCGACGACCACCACGGCCGCCGCGATCCGCCTGCGGGAGCGGCGCCGTCCCTGCCGCGGTCCTGGCTCCTGCTCATCGGGCGCGCCGGCGTCCCCCACGCTCAGCCCCCCAGGATGGTCCACATCAGGGAGGTCATGGGCAGGGGGATCACCAGGTGCCCCTCGTTCCGGGAGACCCCGGCGGTGATTCCGTTTTCGAAAAGCTGCACGCCGGCGGGCACGCCCCCCGAGCTCCGCATGTCCGCAAACATCATCCTGCCCTCGTGCTCGCCCGCCACCGAGACCTTCGAGCTCAGGGAGAGCTGGAACGAGTCGGCCCAAAGCGACGAGATGGTGAACATGGGGTAGGACCCGAAGACCAGCGATATCTCGAGGTCCAGGCTGCGCATGTCCTCCAGGTAGAGGCCCAGCGCCCGGATGGAGAAGTTCTTGCGGTAGGGCAGGTCCCGGACGCTCAGGTATATCTCCTCGGTGCCGCTGGAACGCAGCCGGTAGACGCCCCCGCTGTTGCGGCCGGTGAGCACCTCCCCGGCATCCCGGATGGTGACGCGGAAGGAGGAGCGCTGGCCCGAGGTGCGGCCGTCCAGGTCCACCAGGAGGTCCAGCGTGTCGGCGTCGGCCGCCACGGAGAGCTCGGGGAGCATCTGCGAGGGTGCCGCGCCGGCGTCGAAGCCGGCCGGGGGCGCCATCGCCACCTCGACCGAGCGGGGGATGTCGTGGAGGAGCACCATCGACGAGCGCCAGTTCTGGCCGATGAGCTTGGAGGTCTTGAGGAAGAGGTGCTGGAGCGGCTCCAGAGCCCGGTAGCGCAGTTCGAAGCGCTCGCCCAGGTAGGCCTCGATGTCGAGCTCCGGGCCCAGCGAGGACGCCAAAAGCAGCATGCGGCTGTTCACGGGGGGCAGCCGGCCGATGGACGCCAGGAAGGGCCCCAGCGCCCGGGAGGAGGTGAACCAAAGGTCCGCCCGGACGAGCTCCCGGCCGTAGGTGGTGTTCTGGGTGATGTTGGCGTCCAGGCGGAGGTCCAGGGAGGGCGGCAGCCCCGAGAGGTAGGCGAACATGTCCCGCCCGGAGATGCCCCGCAGGTCGAAGAGCATCCAGTCGAACCGGGGGTGGAAGCCGGTCATTCCGACCGAGAGGTTGAGGCTGTCGCCGTCGGTCCGGGAGGAGATGAAGGTCTCCCGGGCCAGCCTGAGGAAGAGCTTTGTGTTGTAGTAGGTCAGGCCGGTCCCGGGCGCCCGCACATGGCGCGTCGTTATGCCGTGGGTCCAAGGCGCCTCGGTGAGGTTGCCCTTCTGTATGTCCCCCACGAGCGTGGTGTCGCTCTCCGTGGTTATCGAGAAGGTGGAGTTCTGTCCGATGCCGGCCATCTGGGCGTCCACGAAGCCGGCGACCTGGCTGGCCACCCCCAGGACGTCGGCGCCCAGGCGGGTGATGGCGAACACCGCCGAGGAGAAGCCGAACAGTGACGTCGCGTTCATGAGGTCGGGCACCTTCAGCCCGCCGGCGAGGAGGTTGGACATCCCGAACGATATCCTGGACGGAAGCGGCGTCACGAGCAGCCGCGCCCTAAGGTCCACGCTGCGGTTCTCGATGTACACCTGGAGCGGGTCGGGGCTGCCCAGCGAGAGCTCGAGCCTGCCGTCGGGTCCGGTGGAGTAGCCGGCGGAGCCCAGGCCCCCGAGGGAGGCGCCGAACATCGTGCCCTCGGGGCCCGAGCGCGTCAGGAGGTAGTTGCCCTCGAGGGCGTAGAGGTCCGAGTCGGTGGACAGTATCTCCAGCCGGCCCACGGTCTGGCCCTCGGAGGCGTTCATGAAGAAGCGGTCCGGCTTCTGCACGACGGTGAACGTCGTGGGGAGGTCGCGCAGCGATATCTTGAGGTACTGGCGGCCCTCCCAGCCCAGGTACACCAGCGAGCGGACCTTGTCGCTCGAGAAGAGGCTGAACGTCCGGTTGTCCTTGTCCACGTCGATGACCAGCCGGGAGGGCAGGGGGTCGAGCTCCAGCGAGGCGTTGGAGCCCAGGTTCCGGTCAACGAAGACGGCGGTGAAGGGCTGGCGCGTGGAGGTCCTAAGGTCGATGTGGTTGCCCCGGCGGAAGTCGGCCCGGAATCCCCCGAGCCCCTCCAGCCGGGCGCTGAACGAGGCCTCCATGAGGGGCGCCGCCGATTCCGGGAGGGTGATGTTGTAGAACGCCAGGAACGACCCCCCCCGCATTATGTACGGCCCGCTGGTCAACCAGAGCTCGATGGCCCCGATCTCCTGGCCCGCCGGGATGTCCAGGAAGCTCCAGCCGGCGCGCCCGGGCATGTTGAGCAGGTTGTCGGGGATGGAGCGCAGCGTCCGGGCGATGGTGTAGAACTTGCCCGAGAGCCTCACCATGACGTTGTCCAGGATCCGGGCGACCACCCCCGCGCCGGGGTTCCCGATCGGCCCCGGGGAGGACCGGGCGATGTCGAACGTCCCGGTAAGGGTGAGGCGCAACGGCATGTCCGTGATGTTCACGTGCATGTGCTTGTAGGTCGTGGCGTTGCCGTCGTAGAGCTCGTACTCGTCGTAGGTGACGAGCCCGATGCTCTCGGAGGACTCGAAGCGGATGTAGCCGTCCGGGTCCTCGCCCGTGGAAAGGTTGTCCATCCGGAGCTCCATGAAGCCGGGCAGGTCGTGTAGCCGGATGAGGCCGTAGGTGACGTTCTGCTGGTTCTCGACGAGCTCGGCGTCCAGGCGGACCTTCCCGGACGAGGTCCAGCGCAGCTGGTTGAAGGAGGTCGTGAAGCTGGGGCTGTCCAGCCAGATCTCCATCCGGTCGGGGAGGCTGGACGCCCCGGCGCCTGGAGCGAGGCAAAGCTTCATCCAGCTTCGCTCCGCCAGGACCCGGTTCTCCGCCTTCGCGTACCCGATGATGCCCACGACGGATTCGAGCGGGGAGGTGTAGACCTGTATCCTGTAGGGTCCGGCGACATCGAGTATCTGGGTGCCGTTGCCTATCCCGATGATGTTGGCGATGAGGTCGAGCACCATGTCCAAAAGGTCGGCGCTGGCGCGGAATCTCTCGGCCAGTATGGAGGCGGCGAACTGCCGGGGGGTGTCGGAGAAGTTGAACGACACCATCCAGACATAGTTGAGGCCCCGGTACATGAACGCCTTGAGGAACGCCACCTCCGCGGGCAGGCCCGTGGTCGCGGGGACGAGCTTCTCCACCTCGAAGCGCAGGCCGCCCGAGAAGTTCAGGCTGCCCGGGACCCGGAAGGGCGGCGTGGGGCTGATGGAGGGCATCTGGTAGGTGACGTTCTCGACGACGAGCGTCATCCTCGCCCGGAGCTCATAGCCGCTGTCGCCCGTGGAGGGGTCCTGGTCGGCGTCCACCGGAACCCACGGCTTCGGATCTATCAGGCTGCCGGTGGACAGGTTGAAATCAAGTACCGGCCGGAGAAAGCCCTTGGACCAGGTGCGGCACCCCTCGTAGTCCGTGTACACGAGGTAGCTCAGCGGCTGGCCCAGCAGGAAATCGAGTATGGACGTCCCGTTGAGGGCGCTTTGGTCCTGCGCCTGGTCGAACAGGTCGGGCTCGGTGAGGTCCGGGAGCTGCGCCGTGACGAGCGTGTAGTCCGACAGAGGTCCGGTCTTTTCTACCCTGGCGGGCCGGATGGTGTCCAGGACGTTTCGGGTCTCCCTCAGCACCTCGGGGGAGTCGTAGCGGGTCGCCTTCTCGGCCTGGATGGAGGTGAGGGCGTCGTTGACGCCGTAGAGCGAGGAGGGCGCCTGCAGCCCGGGCACGTCGCTTGCGCCCATCGGCAGCAGCTCGAAGATCGTTGCGGCCGCGAGCAGGACCGCCAGCGCCTTGAGCCGCCGGGAGCGCCTCCGGCCCTTTGCGGGCCCGCCCTTTCCGGGCGTTTTTCCGACGGAGAGCCTGCCAAAACGCATACAGGGCATTTATTGCGGTACAGTGATATTAAGCATTGTGGTACCCCCGGCGGCCTAGGCCGCCGGGGGCTTTTGCGATGTTTGCGTGGGAGGGGCCCGGCCCGGCGGTCGGCGGCCTTCCCGTGCGGCCGGGGAGGGCCTTTGGATCAGAACCGGGAGCGCGTGAGCACTTCCGCCCCGGTCGCCGTGACGAGGACGTCGTTCTCGATGCGGACGCCGCCCAGGAGCGGGATGTACACCCCGGGCTCGATGGTGAAGACCATGCCCTTCCTCAGGATGTCCTTCGAGCGCGGGCCGGCCGCGGGCGACTCGTGCACCTCGAGGCCGATGCCGTGGCCCGTGGAGTGGACGAAGTACTGCTCCAGGCGGCGCTCCCGGAGCGCGGCCCGGCAGGCGAGGTCCACCTCCCTTATCGGCCGGCCCGGCCTGACCAGCGCGGTGCCGGCCCGCACGGCCGCGGCGACGGCTTCGTAGGCCTCGGAGAGCCGCCGGTCAGCCTTCCCGACGAGGAAGGTGCGCGTGATGTCGGAGCAGTACCCTCCGACATACACGCCGAAATCGCATATCACGCTCGTGTCGCGTATCTTGAAGTCCTGGTTGTCGTGGTGCGGGAAGGCCGAGTGGGGGCCGGCGGCAACGATGGTCTGGAAGGCCACGCCCTGGCAGCCCTTCGAGCGCAAAAAATAGTCGAGCTCGCTTGCGACCCCGAGCTCGGTGGGCCGGTGGCGGAGCATCTCGGGGAGCTCGCGCGCCCCGGCGTCGGCGATGGCGGCCGCCCGGCGGATGAGCGCCAGCTCGGAGTCGTCCTTGACGGCCCGGAGCTTCTCGACGGCCCCGCTCGCCTTCTGGCGCACGCCCGGGAGGCCGTCCACCTTCTTGTCGACCAGGACGCTCCCGGCGCGCAGCTCGCGCAGCGCCTTTTCCAGCGCCAGCACCGCCCTCTTCCCGTCCGCCCTCTTCCCGGGAAGGTTCCCCCAGATGCTCAATCGGTCCACCTCGCACTCCGAGCGCGTGCGGTTGGACTCGAGCCAGGAGGTGATGGCGGTCGTGCCGGAATCCTTCGAGATGACGAGGTAGGTCGGCGGGGCGGCGGTGTAGAGGTGGGAGCAGCAGAGGTACCGGATGTTGTGCGGGTTCTGGACGACGAAGGCCTTCGCCCTGCTCCCCTCGAGCTCCCGCCTGAGCGCCCGCCAGCGTTTCCGGTACATGTCCCATCGACCGCCTTTAGTACTGGTAGGCATAATATGTATGAAAAAAGCCCTATCGGGCAAGACGACTGAAACCCCTCGATAGCCACATCTCGTCATCTGGATAATGGATAGCGGCTCTGTCTTGAACCCTCAGGTGATAACAGGCGTTCAG
>Ga0194126_10008120_pt1 | contig 14378 bp, 6 predicted proteins | sample TA2KigC150mmetaG_FD_148641 | JGI IMG/M metagenome (GOLD analysis project Ga0194126, IMG submission 148641) | Freshwater microbial communities from Lake Tanganyika, Tanzania - TA2015035 Kigoma Deep Cast 150m | ecosystem: Environmental > Aquatic > Freshwater > Lake | place: Tanzania: Lake... | reverse complement strand
GACGAAGTTCACCGGCTTCTCCTGACCGATGGCCACCGGCCCGCTGTTCGCTTCCTCGTAGTAGCTCGGGTCGGCCGGATCGTCCGGCGTGATGAAAAAGGCCACCGGGATGTTGCTCCGGGCCTTCAGACCATTGTTCTTGACCACGATCTGCGGGTAGATGTCCGACGCACCGGAGTCAATCGTTGCCGCCGGCGCCGTGATGTCGACAATCGACCCGTCCAGCAACCGCGCCTGGTAGCAGGCGTCGATGCCGAAGTCCATCTGGCCGTCGTACGGGAACACGCCCCAGCCGCCGCCACCGTACTTGCCCCAGTCGTTACTCGTCGTAACCGGCGGGGTGTAGTCCATGCCCAGGTACGGATACGCCGGGGTGATGCTCGTCTGGTAGTAGGAGACGAAGAAGGTGTCGTAGTTTACATTGACCGCCGGATCGAACATGACTTCGTTCTTGTACAGGCTGGTCCAGATCGACGACTTGAGGTTGCCCACCCAGACACCAAGCTGGGTCCCGGGAGCGCCGCCGCCGCCGTCGTTACCGTAGATCCTCACTTCCGCCGCATAGTCGGCACCCGAGAAGCTGGAGATGTAGAGGATCGCCTTGTTGATGGGCAGCGGTTTCTTCGGACCCACGAACCGCGTCGCCATCTGGTTTCCGGCCGCAACCCAGGAGATGGCGTTATCGAACGTCCCGTCGTTGTAGGTCAGACACTCGGAACCCCACTCCGTCACCTTGACGTTGTTGGTCATCGCGTTGTTGACCGGGTTCCCGTCACCGACGAGTGCGGTCGCGATCGTGTCGATGTAGACCGTTTCCTGCACCGGCGGAGCGTAGTAGGCCGTGAAGTTGAGCGTGCAGGTCTGGCCGACAGCCATGTTCGGCACGTTCTCTGTCGCCGTGAAGACGACGTTGCCTGCTGTCTTCGCCCGCAGCGTGACGACGACCGGCACGTTGTTCTGCGGGGCCGTGCCGAAGTTCTTCACCTCGGCTTTGAACCACAGGGTATCGCCGAAGGCGTAGAACGGATCGGCCGGGGAGATGATCTTCGTGACGCCGACGTCGTTGGGCTGCGGAACGTCAGGCACGCCGCGACGATGCGTGGTTATGAAGGCTGAGCCGTTGTAGCCGGCAACGTAGTTGATGCCTATGATGTTCCCGGCTTCCTGGATGAAGCCGTACCAGGCACCGATGATCCCTTCGGGGATGGTGCCCTCGGCGGTCCAGGCGTTCGAACCCACGTCCCACCAGAAACAGCCGTTCTTGGTGGTCCAGCCATTGCCGCCGCCGTAGGCGTATATCCGCTTAACCGCGCCGGTGTCCCAGGGTGCCAAGTTCGGCGTGTTGCCGCCGACGTTGCTCGGCATGGCGGTTTTGTTCGTCCAGGTCGCCGTGAGCGGGTTATACTCCTGGAACGTCAGCTGATTCAGCCAGCCGCCAGCCTGGTAGATTTTGCCCTGACTGACAGCCATCGCGCCGTAGTAGTTGGGGACCGACGGGTTGGGGCGATCCACCCAGGTGTTCGAGCGGATGTCGTACTTCCGGAAATAGGGCGCGTAGAACTTCATGAGGAAAATCGAGTCCCCGACGCACGCACCCATGTTGCCGGTGTAAGGCGTACCACCAAAATTGGCAATCGTGACCCAGGTATTGGTCGACCTTCTCCAGTAGTAGCAGTTATTGTAAGTCCCGCCGCTGAAGGTGCCGAGGACGAAGATGCCGGACGAATCCTGTCCGCTCCCGTCAGTGTCGGCCCACCAGACCGCGGCCTGGTTCGACGATCCCTCCGGCATGTTGGCCCGCATGGTCCACACATTGGTCCGCGCGTTGTATTCGTAGTTGTATGGGTAGTATGCCGGGCCCTGCCCGCCGACCGCCCACAGCAAACTCGTATCGCCGCGCTTGCCGTATGCACCCTGCATGCCGCGGTAGCAGCCAGTGGTCGGATAGACCGCCCTGGTGCTCCAGATGACCGCGTCCTGCTGATAGACTTCCTGGGGTGCCTGCATGAATCTGCCCTCGGGGGCACGCGTCGGGTCAAGATCGACCGGCGCTGTGTTCAACCCGGGGGCGTTTGGTACGCCGGCTATCGTGGCCAGCCCGGCGCCTGTTTGGCCCGCGAAGACCCCGCCCGCCAGCAGCAGGCAGAGCATCACGGTTAAACCGTACTTAGACATTACCCGCCTCCTTTTTTGGATGGCTTCGCCACCGGCAGCCGCACGGACCTTATGCCCGCCGCTCCGGGGGCGCTAACACTTCGTTCAGGGATAGTTTCGGATGAAACCGAGGAAATTCTACCCCCCCCTCCCCGGTTGTCAAGCGATTATGTCGGCCCCGAGTCCGACCTTGAACCAGAGAGCGGACCGGGATTCTGCGGGTAGGGGCGGACGCCGACCTCAGGTTCAATATCGGATTCGGGGGTCCTCACATCTTGCCTGACCCCGGGAATGACCTAGAATAGGGCGTGAAAGCCAGCCTCAGCCCGAATCCCATGCGAGCGCAGACCGGCACGATCTCCAGGGCCGGGAATCGGATTCCATGGTTCGTCTTCGGCGGCGCGGCACTGGCCACGCTGGTGCTGTACCTGCCGACCCTGCAATACGGTTTCGTCTGGGATGACAATGAACTGATTGTGGAGAACCCCTACCTGGCAAAAGCCGGCCCGGCTCAACTCTTCACCCGAGGGTTCTGGCACAACCCGGGACCGGATCGCGCTGCGGACGACATGTCCTACTACCGGCCGCTGACCAATCTCAGCTTCCACGCCGACCGCAGGGTGTGGGGACTCAGACCGTCGGGTTATCACCTGACCAACGTCATCATCAACACGGCGGTCGTCTTCCTGATGTCACTGCTGCTCTGGGAGCTGTTCGGGTCGGCATGGCTGGCCGGACTGGGCGGGCTGCTGGTCGGGATTCATCCGGCGATGAACTGCGTCGTCGCGTTCATCTCCAATCGCACCTATCTGCTCGCGCTGCTCTTCCTGCTGGCGAGCGCCTATGCCCTTTGGCGCGGACAGCGCGGCCGCGCGCGCATCTGGCCGGCGTTGTTCGGCGGCTCACTGCTGCTCAGCGGGCTGGCCATCGAGGCGTCCCTGGCATTCACCGTACTTGCCGCAGCCTGGCTCATCTCGCAGCGGGCGCGCTACTACCGGTTCCCGGCCTGGATGGCCGCGGCGGCGGCGCCGGCGGCGGCGTACCTCCTGCTCCGTCTCGGCGTTGCCCGGGTCCCGTTCGCCGGCTCAGTCGCGCCCTGGATGGTCACCGACCCGCTGCGCGTGGTCAACTCCTTCGGCCAGCAGTTGCAGCTCCTCTTCTTTCCCTTCAACCAGAAGGTCATTTACGTCCTGACCGGGGCTTTCACCGGCTTCTCCTGGTACACGGTTCTCGGGTTGCTGTTTCTGGGCCTGCCCCTGTTCCCGCTGCTGCGCCACGGGCGCTCGGACCCGGTTCGCCTGGGCTGGCATGGCTATGCCTGGATGGTGCTGTTCCTGCTCCCGTTTGCGCACCTCGTTTTCCTGGGACCGGCGGGCAGGATGCTCTACCTGGCCGCGCCGGGCGTACTGATCATGCTGGCGGCGCTGTACCGGACGGCTAGCCCGGGGCGGACAATCACGCTCCTGTTGCGCGGCGTTCTTCTCCTGTACACCGTGGCCCTGGCAGGACAGACGCTCCGGCGCAATCCGGTCTGGCGCAGCGAGCTCTCGCTGTCACGAACGATGGTGCTGGAGGCGCCGGGTTCGGCCGGCGGCCACCTGAACTACGCAGCGGCGCTCGAGCAAGCCGGCCGGAAAGACGAGGCGCTGGAGCATTTCCGCGCCGCGGCAGGCATTGACCCGGACTACGTCGCGCCGCACCTGGGCCTGGCCTTCGCCCTCATCGACCGGGAAGACCTGCCCGGGGCAATCCGGGAACTGCGGGAGGTGGTGCGGCTCCGGCCCGAGTCGCCCGAGGCGCGGAACGATCTCGCCTTGACGCTCCGACGCAGCGGCCGGTTCGACTCGGCAATAGTAGAGTACAGGGAGGCGCTTCGACTCAACCCGGGTTCGGCACAGACGCTGAACAACCTGGGTTTCGCGTACCTTGCGCATGGCGACTTCGCTCAGGCAATCTCCTGCCTGAAGGCCGCGCTGCGGCTCAGGCCGGACTTCGCGAGTGCGCGCGGCAATCTCGCCGCAGCCTATCGGCAGGCGGGGATGCCGGATTCGGCAGCGCTGGTAGAAAGTGGCGAGCGTTGAGCCATAACCGGGAACCGAAACAGAACCGAAGACAGAGGACAGACTATGGGAGACTCCTAACTCTTAATTCCTAAATCCTAATTCCTAATTCCTAACTCCTCACTCCTAACTCCTCACTCCTCACTCCTCACTCCTCTCCCTAAAATGGCCCGGCAGTAAAACCGAAGGGGCGGCCCGCAGGCCGCCCCTCTCTTGACTGCTATCCGGCAGCTACTGCCCGATGATCAGTTTCTGCGTCGCCGCCCGGCCACCGGACTCAAGCCGAACGACGTAGACGCCGGCCCTCAGGTCTCTCAGGTCGAGCGGGCAGGTGCCGCCGGCGGCAAGCGATTGAGCCAGGGCCACGCGCCCGTCCGCGCCGGTCACGGTGACCCGAGCCGCCCCCGCCTTCACGAGTCCGTAGCTCAGGGTCACGTGGCCTGAAGTCGTCGGATTCGGGGCAACCGCCAGCCGGATGCCCGACAACTTCCCTCCGTGCCGTGGCTCGGAGACGGCCAGGGGCAGCGTGTCGAACTTCACGGTCTGGATGTCATAGCCTGAGCCCGCCCACATGTAGCCGCTGACCACAACCTTGTTGTTCCGGTCAAGTACGATTGCCGCAGCCTCGTCGGCACTGCCGCTCTCCCACATCTGCACCCAGTGCTGCACTCCGTCCGGCGAGTAGAGCACCGTCTTGATGTCGTAGTTGCTCGTGCCCGTGACCCAGATAGAGCTGTCAGTGCCCACCGCGACGCCGACTGCGTAGTCGCCGCCGCCGGTTACACTGGTCTCGCGCCTCGCCCACAGGGTGTCGCCGGTCGCGTAGTCATAGGCAACCGTGACAAAGTCAGCGTCGGGACCGGTCGCCGAACGGGTCTGTCCGGTGATGTAGAGCGCCGAGGGTCCGAGCGCCAGCCCGGTAGGCTCGCTCCCGTTCCGGGCATAGGTCTTGGCCCAAAGTTGAGTACCGGCGGTGTCATACTTCACGGTCGCAAAGTTGTTCTCGCCGGTCGGTCCGCTGGCCGTGCGTGCCGTGCCGGTGACGTAGGCGTTTCCGTCGGAGTCAACGGCCAGCGCCGTCGCCCAGTCAGTCTGACCGTAGGGCGCGTTGTACGACTTCACCCACTTCCGGACCCCGGTCGCCGAGTACTTGACCGTCAGGTAGTCGGAACCTCCCTTGCCCGTAACGTAGACGCTGCCGTCCGGGCCGAGCGCGATGGCCACCGGTTTGTCTTCACCGCCCGCGTCGTAGGTCTGAGCCCAGGCCCGGGAACCGTCCCAGTTGTACTTGATGGTAACAAAGTCCACGCTGGTGTTCTGGGCGTAGCCGGCAACGTATACGCCTCCCGCCGTGTCGGTCGTGATGGCGGTGCCCACGTCTCCGCCGCTGCCGCTGCCCGCGTAGGTTGCGCGCCAGTCTTCGTTCCCGTTCGGATCGAGCTGCACGGTCAGGATGTCGTAGTTCGGGTCCCGGCCGGTCTGGCCGGTCGCGACTACGGTGCCCGTCGCTTCAATTGCCGCGTCTCGGGCGACGTCGTCGGTCGAATCCCCGGTGATGAGCTTGGTCCACATCGTGTTGCCGTGGAACCAGGAGTACTTGAGAATGACGAAGTCGCTGCCACCGGCGCCGCTGGCGCCCGCGCTCCAGCCGACGACCACGGTGTTGTTGAACGTATCGCTCAAGACGCTGCAGACCCCGTCGTCGCCGCCGGACGGACTGCCGTAGGTCTTGGTCCAGAGCGTATCCGCGAGGACCGCGCTCGTCCCGAGCAGGAAGAGACAGGCAATCATCAGAACACTTCTCGAAGACCGCCCTTTGGTCGAACCACTCATCACGCTACCTCCTGAGTATGCCATTGTTGGGTTTCCGCTTCGACCTCGGGCCGGGCTGCCCTGCATCCCGATGCCGGGGGCGCGCCGGCCGAGGTCATCCTTAATCAATCATAACCCGCACCCGGTAGCTGTCAACAACCGGCGCGCCCGGATGAGCCGGGGCCGCTCTTCTCCGGCCAGCTACTTCAGCTTCTCCAGGCCCTCTCTCGCCCGGCTGAAGGACGGGTCGAGTCTGAGGACTTCCTCCCAGCGGGCCCGGGCTTCGGCGCCGTTACCTTCGTAGTACGCGCAGAGTCCGATTCCGAACACTGCCTGCACGAACGTCGGTCTTATCCTCAGCGCGCCTTCGTAGTAGTGGCGGGCCCCGGCATAGTCCCGGCGCGACAGAGCGATGTTACCGAGGCTGTTCCACGCGTGAATGGAGTGCGGGGCGCGACTGCGGACAAGCTCGAAGTAGGCCGCGGCCGAGTCGAACTGACCGGCCGTTGCCAGGACACCTGCCAGCGCCTCGTAGGCGTCGGTGTCGAACGGATAGAGCCGGACCGCGGCCCGGGCAGCACGCTCCGCGGCAGCAAGGTCGCCCAGGTTCGAGAGCAACGCCGCCTCAAGCGAGAGGGCGCTGCGCGCGGAGTCGAGTTTGAGCGCCTGCCGCACCTCGACCAGCGCCTCGGCATCCCGGCCCTGTCCGTGCAGACCCACGGCTGCGGCGACGTGATTCTGGCCCCGGCCTACCTGCCTGCCTGCGCCGGCGAAATTGGCGTTGAGCAGCAGGAACGCGGCGAGGGCGATACCGAGCACGATTCCCCGTTCGCGCCTGGCCACGTGTCCTATCAATCCTGTCAGACCCATGGCCGCGAATACCGCCGCGAACGGCACCAGCGGCATCCGGTAACGACTGCAGACGAAGAAGGCGATGAACGATGCCGAGTACGCCCCGGCAAAGAGATACAATGGCAGCAGCCGGCGCCAGCGGCTGCGCCAGAACCAGACCCCGGCCAGCGCCAGCGGCAGCAGCACCCCGAACGGAAACTTGAGCCACCTGCTGCTGAAGAACAGGTAGTTGATGAATGAGTAGCGCTTCACCGCGTAAAGGTCCCGGTCGTTGCTGGCCTCGTGACCGGCAAACCAGAGAAATGTCTTCCTTAGCAGTAACCCCAACGCCTTGCCCGGCTGCCGGCGCCAGAACTCAACTCCCCTGCCCAGCCAGTAGCGGTCGATCTCCGCGCCTTTGAGCGGACGTCCCTCCGCTTCCTCGGCCAGCCGCTTCACGTCGTCGTACCCGCCCCACCAACTGCCGCGCGTCCCCGGCACAATCGCCGTCACACCATCCGACACCGGCGAGTTGCCGATGTAAAAGTTGGTTCCCGCCTGCCACGCAATCGGTACAATCTGCCCGCTCACAACATAGTTGCGTATCGTAACCGGCAGGACCACCAGTGCCGCCGCTCCCCAGACGAGCAGGAGACGCCGAAGGGTTCTGGGGTTCCGGGGTTCTGGGGTTCGAGTCTGAGACCCGAACCCGCGAACCCGTGAACCCGTGAACCCCTTTCCTTCCAGCAGCAGCCAGACCGGCAGCAGCGCGAGGAACGCGAGCACGTTCGGCCGGGTGATCGCCGCCAGACCGAACACAATCCCCGGCAGCCACCAGTGCCGGTCGCTGTCACGGCTCCGCAGCAAGAGCACGAAACCGAGCAGCAGCAGGAACGTCAGCAACCCCTCGAGCAGTAACTCGCCGTCGAACCAGATGGCCAGCGGATACGCCGCCATCACCAGGCCCGAGACGAGGGGAACCGCTTCGGCAGGATGAGAGATGAAGGACGAGGGATGAAGACCGGACTTCGGATTCGCAGCTTGTGGCTTGAGGCCTGCGGCTTGCGGCCGCAGCAACCGGCGGGCAAGGAGATACACCAGGCCGCAGGCAACGCTGCCCATGAGCGACTGGACTATCCTCACCAGCAGCAGGTTCGCACCGAAGAGCTTGTACAAGAAACCGAGGAAGTAGGGATAAAGCGGCGCGCGGAAGAAGGCATCGGCGATGAACTCCCGGCCCGCGGCAATGGCCAGCGCCCACTCGTGATGGTAGAGCGAGTCCATCTGCGGCGAGAGAAACAGCGGGTCGCTCTGCCGCAACTGCAGCAGGTGGATCAGCCGGAGAACAAACGCCGCCCCCGTGACCACCGGAAACCAAACCCAACCGGAACTGCGCGCCGGAAACGCAGCCGACGGTGAACCGCTGCCAGCCTTCTCGGACATCAGAAGAGTATCGGCAGGAGAGAAGTCACGTCAAGCTGTAAGAACTGCCCGCGAATCGGCCCCGGAAGAACTGCCCGGGGCATGCCTGGTGTCGTTGACGCCGCAGTCAGGTCCGCGCTAGCGAACGACCACGACCGGTACCGTACCGGCGCCCGCTACGGACACATAGTAGACGCCGGGCTGCAGGTCGCGCAGATCCAGTTCGGCCTGCGACCTGCCCGCACCCACTGTTGCTGATGCTGCCAGCCTGCCGCATATGTCGTGGACACGGAGTTCCCGCGAACCGGTCCCTGGCTCCAGGCCGACCCGCAGTATACCGCGGCTGGGACGCGGATACACCCGCAGAGCCGCGACCGGGCCGGGGCCGCGGCCTTCGGCGACTGCGACCGGCAGGTCCGTGGCCAGTTCGTGCAGGTAGAGAATTACCCGGATGTAGTTCTGAACTTCCTGTATCTCCGGAATCCAGACCGGCGGGTCCATCCAGGTATAGACCTTGTTTGGTGGATTCATCAGCGAGTCGTTCATCCGCGTCCAGACGCTGATTCCCGCCCCGCCATACACCACGGCAGTAGCGCTGTCAATCAACTGGATGGCGTGTCGGTTGCCGAACATGTCCGAATCGTGGTCCACTTCCGTCTGCATGCGCAGGTACGCGGCCGGCACCTGCTTCATGAAACGCGCCGCCTCCCGCTCCTGCCAGAATGATTCCGAATCTGCCGGCACCGGTACGAATCCGCCCGAATCCTGGCAGGTCTGGGACCGGTCCGCCGGCCCCTCGAAATCAAGCAGGAACTTCACGCTCGGCTCGGCATACCGCGCAATCATGCCCGACGCCATGGTGATGCCGTACGCCTGGGTGTAGACTCCGAGCCGGCTCGTGTCCACGTAGTCGCGGCTCGCGAGCTCCGCCAGGCAGGCACGGAGCCCGTCCTGGTGCACGTGCCCGCCGTAGTTCTCCGGGTACGCGCTGCTCAGGCCCCGTCCGTCCGGGTCGAAGTGCAGGAATGCAAAACCGTCCGATGCGATGTCGTCGGGCGTGGTGGTCAGATCGAGCTGGCTGCCGTACCCCACCCCACCTGGCACGAAGATGACTGCGGGCACGCGATAGTCCTGCCCGGCATAGGCCGGTCGGTGAATGTGCACGTACAGGCTGCAACCCGAAGTGGGATTCACGACCCACAGGGTCTCGACCGCGACCGCTACGGTTTTCGGGTACTTCCACACGACATTCTTCGCCGAGTCCAGTTCGACCACCGAGTCACCGGCCGAAACCAGGGTGTTGCCGTTGGTGAGCCGTTGCGCGGTGTAGGGATTTGGCAGGCCGGTGGCGCTCCAGATAATCTGGTTGGCCGCGTCCAGTTCGATAACCCGGTTGTGGTAGCTGTCGGCGATCAGCGTGTGGTTGCCCGGAAGACGCTGTACACATCGTGCCCAGTCAATGCCGGAGCCGTACTGCCAGACGATATTACCCAAGGAGTCCAACTCCAGCACGCGGTCGCTGTGTCCGTCGCAGACCAGCGTGTGTCTGTTCGCCAGCCCTACCCGATTGCCGTTGTGCGGGGCATTGAGGCTCGGATAGCTCCAGACAATCTGGCGCTGCGGCGTGACCTCGATAACACGGTTGTTGTCCCGGTCGGTGATGAGCGTATTGCCGTTCGCCAGACGATAGGCATCATTCGGGTACGCAAGGGCGGTCGACATCGCCCAGACACTGTCACCGTCCCGGTTCACCTCCAGAACCTTGTTGCCGGAGCTTGAAGTCATCAGCGTGTTGCCGTTCGGCAGCCGCCGCGCGGTGTGCAGGAAGGGCACGTCGCACTTGATGTAGGCCCAGACCAGCCGGCCCAGGCTATCCACCTCCAGCGCGTGCGCGTCAAAGAAGGTGAAAACCCTGCCGTCGGCAATCAGTGTGTTGCCGTTGGAGAGCCGCTCGACACCGAGCGGCTTGACCGGCACCGTCGCCGACGCGAGCGACAGACCGCCCGCGACGGCGAGAACGACGGACAGCAGTGCTCGAAGGTGATTCGGGAGTGCGTGCTCTATTCTCGGCATTGGGAAGCCCGCAGATATCGTAGTGCGGGGATGACAGCGCGTCAAGCGCTTCTCTCCTCCCGAGAACCGAACCGGCACTGCCTGCCCGGCGACTTCAGTTGCTCCAGGGCCTGCCCGGCCCGGCTGAAGGACGGGTCGAGCCTGAGGACTTCCTCCCGGCGGGCCCGGGCTTCGGCGACCCGTAACTGCGCGCCGGGAGCGCAGCCGACGGTGAACCGCTGCCAGCCTTCTCGGACCTCAGAAGAGTGTCGGCAGGAGAGAAGTCACGTCAAGCTGCAGGAACTGCCCGCGGATCGGGAGCGGAGTTGACCACCAAGGCGCCAGGACAGAAAGCGGCCCCGGAAGAACAGAGAGCGGAGACGAAGTCTCCTTGACCGGAAGTGACGCACCTCATATACTCCCCGCAGCCAATGCGCCACGCGAAACGGACCGGTCGAGGACCGGCAGGCACGGAGCGCGACCACCAGGCGTGGTTGTTCTTCGCCCTGGCGTTGACCTTCCTGACTCGGCTCTGGTTCGTGCTGAGCATGCGCAATCAGCCATTCTCAGTGATGGGTCCGCAGTACGTGGATTCCTACTACTACCACAGATGGGCAGTCGAAATCATCTCCGGCAACTTCTGGGGTTCGGACGTCTTCTTCCTGCGTCCGCTCTACCCCTACCTGCTGGCGCTGGTCTATGCCGTCTTCGGGCAGCACGTGCTTCCGGTACAACTGCTGCAGACCGTGCTCGCGACCGCCTCCTGCTTTCTGTTGTACGACGCGACGCGGCGCGTCTTCGGCGCGCGCCCGGCCGTTCTCGCTTCCTTCGGATTCGCCCTGACCGGCATCCTCGTCTTCTACACCGGCGCCCTTCTCTACGTGGAAATCACCATCTTCCTCAGCCTGCTCTTCTTCCGGCTGATACTTGCCGCCGGGCAGCGTCTCCTGCTCTGGATTGCGGCCGGCGTCAGCTTTGGGATGCTGGTCATCAGCCGACCCGAGATGCTCGTGGTGCTGCCGCTGATTCTGCTCTGGCTCAGGCGCAACAAGTCCGCCGTTTGCTCGCCGGCCGGAGTTCCTCGTCTCTCGTATCCGGCTCCTCGCTCCGGCCTGATCGCGCTTACGGCCGCGGCGCTGGTGGCCATCGCGGCGGTGCCGGTGCGCAACTACATCGTCTCCCGAGACCCGGTGCTCTTCACCGCCCACGCCGGCATCAACTTCTGGTACGGCAACAATCCGGCGGCCGACGGCACATGGCAGCCCACCGCAGAACTTGAACTTGGCCCCGGGTTCTCGCACGAACGACTCAAGCGGGTCAGCCGAACCATCGCAGGTCGGCAGGTGCGCTGGTCCGAAGCATCGGCATACTGGCTGGGAAAGGGCCTGCGCTTCATCACCACCCGGCCCCTGGCCTGGCTCAGGCTTGTCGGCCGCAAGCTGTTGCTCTTCTTCAGCAACTACGAGGTGCCGAACGGCTACTACCCGGAAACCGCCTCCGCCGCATCGCTCGCGCTCAGGCTCGCGTTCGTCAACTTCGGGCTCGTGCTGGCGTTTGGCCTCCTCGGCATGGTCTGGGCATGGCCGCGGCGCGGGCAGGCGTTGCCCGCCTACCTCTTCGTCGCCGCCTATTTCGTCTCCGCCCTGCTCTTCTACGTTCTCTCACGCCTGCGTGCGCCGGTTCTCCCCTTCCTGCTGATGTTCGCGGGCTTCGGTCTCGCGGAGCTGATTGATTCCCTCCGGCAGCGCCGCACCGCGCGCGCAACCGTCGGCCTTGTCGCCGCTGCGGCCGTTTTCGCCGTATCCCTCTTGCTGCCGGTGAGACGCCGGGACTACTCGGCCCAGGCCTGGACCCAGCAAGGCAATGCCTACCTGAACGAACACAAGATGGGACCGGCAATCGCTGCCCTCCGGCGCGCGCTGGCAATCCGACCTTCGTCCTACCCGGCGCGTTACAGTCTCGTGCTGGCACTGGCCGGTTCCGGCAGGACCGACGCGGCCGCCGCTGAGTTTGAGCAGCTCGTCAAGGCGGCCGGCCCGTCTTCCGAGGCGCGCACGCTGGTCTCGCTCGCGTCGGCCCGCATGGCTATCTCCTATCGCAACTTCCCCCAGGCCGCCGCGCTCTACAAGTCGGTTCTGTCCGAGAGCCCGGACGACGCCGAAACCCACTACCTGCTCGGACTGGTCTACGTCAGCATGGACAGCCTGATGGCGGCACAGAATCACCTGGCTCAGGCAATCACCCTCGACCCCGGCCACGCTGCCGCCCGCAACGCTCTGCGGGCGGTCGAGTCACGTTTGCGGCGCTAGTTCGATACCCCTCGCCGGGTCCCAGCGACCACCAACTCAGGAAACGTCCCAGCCCGAAGGCCTCGGACGGCATCGGTCCTGCGCACGCTGGGGCTTGATTGGGACTCGGCGTCTGGTCACTGGTCGTTCCTCGAGCGCATTCTCACCCCGACGGAGCGAAGCGACCGGAGGGGTCTCGCCTGAGAGCTCCCTCGCTTCGACGCAAGATGCCTCCCTTGGAATAGCACAGTTTGGAGAGCGACGGGGGAAAGACCCACCCGGCTCCAGGTTCTGACCGGGCACTGACTCAACTCCTGACTTGCCGGCGCGCAGCCTGCAAGCCACGCGGGAGGTTTCCAGGCCTGCGCCGTTTCCCGGTGTGGCGGTCGTGCAGTTCAGTCGAGTTCGCCTCTCCGTTCCATGTCGGCGAAGAGAGCGACGACTGCCTGCTTCATCCGGTCGAACGGTTCGGGCGGAAGCCCGTGCTCTACGGCCCACACTTCGAGTCCGGCCAGGGCCTTCTTCCTCCAGACCGGACGGGTCCTGCGCGTGCGGCGCAGGGCGCCGAAGACCTTCCGGCTGTAGGCCATCAGGTGAACGGCCAGAGGGTCGGCGCACCCTGCTCCCAGCTCGTTCAGCACATCGTTCCACACCCGGTGCAATCTCCGTTCCCAGCGAATGGCGCGAACCTGGCCTTTCGCCTCCCGCACCCGGCGCTCGCATTGCTGCTCCGGCGTCTCGCGCCCGCGGGTCATGGGATTGCGGAATCGGTCGTACCTTTCGACGCGCGCCCGTTTGAACAGGGGCAGGCCGGCCGCCGCCTCTGCGACCTGATTCCTCGTCCGTTCTTCGGCAATGGGTGGACGCCTGACGTACCCATTCACGACGTCCGCTAGCTCCTCGATGTCGGCCCGGCAGGCCCGGACGAACTCGACCACGCTGTTGATGCTGACCTCGCGCAGCCTCCCTTTCTCCAGCTGGCACACCCAGGACTTGCCGCCGGGCGCCGGCTTGCCCAGAAACTCGGCGACCTGCGTCTGAGTCAAACCGGCGCGCCCGCGCAACTCTCGGAGCCGCAACCCGAGCAGGAGACTGAACTCAGCCCATTCCGACCTGCTGCTTCTCCGCCGGTTTTCCATACGGGAAGTTTAGACTTTGACTATAGCCTCATCAAGCCCTGCCGTGCCCTAAGTCCGGCCTGCGCAAGGGGCTGCCTGGTCCCGGGCAAAGTCCCCTCCGTCGCCCCCGGGGCCGCCCTCCCAACCACGGTCCAGGCTGCTCCGGCCGTTGCCCGGGGAATCACCCTCACCGTTGCCTTCTCGGTTGCCCTGTCAGTTGCTCTCCCCGCCATCCGGCCCGTTGCTTCGCCGGTTGCTCGGACGGCTATTCGTCCCGTCGCTCTGACGGTCGCCCTGCGGGTTGCCTGGTCCGCTGCTGCCCGAGTCGCTCTCCTCGTTGCTCTCCCCATAGCCCTGACTATTGCTCAGCGGATTGCTCGGTGAGCTGCTTCCCGAACTGCCCTCCAGGTTGCTCTGCCCGTCGCGGCTTCGATTGCATGAGCAATCATGCGCTCAGCCGAGGACGCAGAGCGACTCGGCGCAGGACACCAGCCTCGGAATGGCATAATGCAGCAGGGGCGGGTCTTTGACCCGCCCCTGTGGAACCGATGGTTCGGTCTAGTGCTCGACCACCAGCTTCTGCGTGGTGCTGAAGCCCTCGGCCGTTACCTTCACCAGGTAGACGCCCGCTTCCAGCTTCC
>Ga0194126_10008102_pt1 | contig 14405 bp, 19 predicted proteins | sample TA2KigC150mmetaG_FD_148641 | JGI IMG/M metagenome (GOLD analysis project Ga0194126, IMG submission 148641) | Freshwater microbial communities from Lake Tanganyika, Tanzania - TA2015035 Kigoma Deep Cast 150m | ecosystem: Environmental > Aquatic > Freshwater > Lake | place: Tanzania: Lake... | reverse complement strand
GTTGACGCTGGCGGTAGCCGTTATCTTAGGTCCGCTGGTAGCGGTTATCCAGAACCTGCGCAAAGAGAACTCAGAGCAGCACTCAGAGGCACGAGAACTTCTACACGAAGTAATTAAGACCGTTGACAAAGTAGACAACAAATTAGAAAAGCATATTGACTGGCACCTTGACAAGGAGACTAAGTAATGGCAAAAGACAAACAAAGTATTCGTAATACCCGTATGGGCGAAGCCTACATTAACGCTGTAAAGAAATATGAAACAGACAGCGGTTCAGCAGACACACGTGCGCGTGGTGCACTAAGAAAAGACCTTACCGATAAGGGGTTTGACGGCGAAGCATTCAAAGAACTCATGGATGCTGAACTAAGCAAACTAAAACCTGGACAAAAGACATTGTGGAATCCCGGTCGTTTGCCCAACGGTGGCAAGATTGCTGCCGATGGCACCTACGTTCCGCCCGACATGGTTCGTGAAGACGACAGGAAGAGAGACGACCACTACCGGAAACGTCGTGAAGAGGTGGTCAATAACCTACTGGCTCAGAATAAAATTACTAAAAGAAATTCACCACGTGCTGCCACCGCAAAAGAAGCCGCAATGGCAAAAGAGGGTTATGCCAGTGTTAAAAAGCATTACAAAGCCGCAGGTCTAACTGGCAACTACGGACTTGGCTCTGGTGTTGAGGACCAATTTATCATAGGGCCCGGACCCTCTCGTCCCGTGATTACCAAGGAAATAAGGAGACTAAGTAGTGGCAAAAGATAAAGTTAAGGAAACCCGAGACAGAGTTGCCAAGGTAGCAAAAGCCTGCTCGCCATCTAAGTTGAATGCGTCAACTGCGAAGAAAGCAGCCACACGTGCCAAACAAAACAGAAAGAGTCTTGAAGTGTGCCTAGATGCAGCAATGAAAGCGGTGAAATAATGTACAAGCCAAAGCCAGCGCCAAGACCAAAGCCAACGCCAAAGCCGGTAAAGCCAAAGCCAAAGCCCTACAAGGAAGGATGAGCAATGCCGTATTCCAAGTATTCAAATAAACAAAAGAAACTTGCCAGGGTTGCTGAACCCCGAGACAAGATTACAGAAGCCGACCTTAAGGCGCTTCGTAAAAAGCCAAAGAAGAAGAAGTAATGGCAGCCAAGAAGAAAGCCCCTAAGACTTGTTGGGACGGCTACGAGAAGGTCGGAATGAAGAACAAGGGCGGCAAGAAGGTACCTAACTGCGTACCCAAGGGAAAGAAGAAAAAGTAATCATGGCATCTAAAAAGAAGGCACCATCAAGGGTCAATGAGGCTGGTAATTACACCAAGCCCGGTATGCGCAAACAACTGTTTGAGAAGATTAAGGCTGGCTCAAAGGGTGGCGACCCAGGTGAGTGGTCTGCTCGTAAAGCACAACTTCTTGCGTCTGAGTATAAGAAGCGTGGTGGGGGTTACAAAGACTGATGGCTAAGAAAGAATCTCAAAAGTCTTTGGAGAAGTGGACTGACCAGAAGTGGCGCACTTCGGATGGAAAGCCGTCCAAAGGCAAGAAGCGCTACCTACCAGACAAGGCTTGGGATTCATTGTCACCAGCAGAAAAGGCTGCCACTAATCGGGCAAAAGCAGAAGGCAACAAGAAGGGCAAACAATATGTAGCCCAACCTAAAAAGATTGCTGAAAAGACAAAGAGGCATAGATAATGGCATCTGAAGCGTGGACTCGCAAAGAGGGTCAGAATAAAAAAGGTGGCTTAAACGAGAAGGGACGCAAGTCCTACGAAAAGGCTAATCCTGGTTCTGACCTTAGGGCTCCAGTTAAATCTGGAGATAACCCACGCCGTGCTTCATTCCTAGCCCGTATGGGCAATATGCCTGGTCCTGAGCGTGACAAGGATGGCAAGCCCACACGCCTGCTCCTGTCCCTGTACGCATGGGGCGCAAGTTCCAAGGCTGACGCCCGCAGAAAAGCAAAGGCTATCTCGGAACGCAACAAAAAGAAAAAGGATAAAAAGTAATGGCTTCAGCAGACGCAATGGAAAGAGAGATTGAGCGTCGTCGTCGTGAGGAAGAAAAACGCCGTTACGAAGAGATTGAGCGTCGTCGTGCCGTAGAAGAAAGACAACGCCGTCAACAGGCATTTTTTAGGGAGGCCTTAATTGCCGAGGGGTTCATACAACCAGATACCGTTTTGGCACCCACTAGAGAAGAAGATATTCCTCGCATAACCCGGGCTACTGGTCCACTACCAGAACCCAAGAAGAAAGGGTTTGTGGACAACCTGAAGAATCTTGGTGGGACAGTCAAAGACGGCTTTCTATCGTTTGTTCCGGGAACAGAACAATCATACCAACTGGCAGAGGTTCTACAAACTAGACCCCAAGACATCCCTCTCGGTGCAGTAAAGAGCGTTGTCAATACAGGCTCAAATATTGCTGACCTACTCCCAGTGGTTGATACTGGTGAACCTGGCATTAACTATGTCAACGCTTACCGTCGTGGTGAGGGTTTGACAATGGGTGCCGAAGACCTTCTTAACTTGTTTGCCGCAGGAGCAGCGGCCAAGGCAGCAGTACCAGCAGTACGAACCAACATCACTAATCCTGGTGCACGGTTTAATCCTTACGAATATGGCATCCACGTAAACGTTCCTGGTGAAGCAGGAGATATCAGCGAAATTATTCCCCGTCAGCCTGGACAAGCAACAACGGTTGGTGGTGACTCAATCCCCGGTACAACCTACATGTGGGACGCAACAGCGCCCACCATTGTTCAAGACATTATGGGTAATCGACAGATGACCAATACAGGATTTCTGGACATGCTTTACGACAATCCGCCCGCTGCCTATTTTACCCGGTCACCACGGGCACGCACTGGTACGGACATCAACATACCAACCAGCAGTTCACTCGCCGTTCAAGGACCACAGAAAGTTATTGAACGAATACCACTAACCGAAGAGGCGCTCAAGGACCTGCTTGCTCGTCGCCGCGTTATGCAAATGACTGAAGATGCGGCAATGCGAAAGATATTCGCAAACTCAGCCAAGGCTGGAGTGCCAGAGTCCATCGGTAACAACAATGCCATCTTTGCTTACAACTACATCCGAGATAATATTATTCGTGACCAGGGTAGTCCAACAAGTACTTATGCTAAGTACGACCCGAATATAACAATTGACGAAGTGATGAATGACCCAGAATTGCGTAAAATCGCTAATAGGATAGCCGCTAGCAGAATCGCTGGGCAGAGTATGAACCCAGAAGACATAATCCGTGACCGCTTTGTAGTAGACACAGATAGTGGTGGTTATGGGATGAACGAAGGTAGATACAGGGCACTTGTTCGTGAGGCAGAAAGATTGAACGATGCGGGAATCCCTTTTACAATTGCACTTAAGCAGGTGCTTGATGATTTCATTACACGCAGGCGCGCTGGCGAAACACTGCCTGAAATTATAGGAGAATAAAAATGAACGACAAGACTTATTCAGATAGCCCCCTGGGCAAGGCATTTACCATCAGCATCAATCTTGGTGAGGCCGAAGGTGAAGAATCAACAATGGTTGATAACCCCGTAGTTAAACTTGCACCAGCCGAACGAGATTATGTTAATGCCATGATGGGGATTGCCTCTAAGTACGGCAAACTTGCTGATGATGACGGCAACGGTATTTACGTTGGTTATGTTTCAGCCGCCAAGAACACAGATGCCAAAAAGGGTGTCAAGTGTTCCAATTGTGCGTTCTATTGCCCCGAGATGGGGAACTGTCACATCATTGCACAGAAGATTGAACCTAACGGTTACTGCCGACTGGCAGCAATCGGGGAGGGACTGGTCACAATGGAAGAAGGAAAAAAGTAAATGGCACGTAAATCAAATGCTGACTTGCTCGCTGAGTATCGTCAAAGATACGACTCATCAAGAATCTGGGTAAGGGACGATTATGCCCCTTGCTGGAATCGGATGATTAACCTATATCGTGGCAAGCAATACCGCTCAACTGCACCCTACGACCGGATGCTGGTCAACATTGCATTTGCCACCATCAATACATTGTACCCATCGGTGTCAATTGGTCGCCCCAAGATTGTCGTTAATCCCCGTGGCCCAGAAGACGCCGACAAGTCAATTATTGCTGAAGCCATTGTTAACTACTGGTGGCAGCACTACGAATGCCAAGAGGAATTCCAATTGGCTGTCCGAGACTTTTTGATTATTGGTCACGGCTGGGTAAAGTCCGGTTATCGCTATGTTGAGGAAGATGTCGTTGTTGAGGAAACCGACGATGAGAGGGCATCAAAAGATAAGCCTGTAAACTTCTCCGAAACCGACATAATCGTTACCGAAGACCGGCCCTTTATTGAGCGCATTGACCCGTTTAATATGTTCGTTGACCCTGAGGGAAACACAATGAAGGACATTCGTTGGATTGCCCAGCGTGTTCGTCGGCCCATCAAGGACGTCAAAAATGACAAGCGTTATGACTATAGCGCACGCCAAGATGTTACCGGCTCTACGGTATCTCAGTTCAATGATGGTCGTCAGTACAAGCCGTTTGACCCTGGCTACGCAACCGAATCATATGCTGACATTATTGAGTATTACGACCTAGACAAGAAGACCATGTGTGTCTTTGCTGCCGAAGGTGGAGACAAGTTCCTGGTTAAGCCAACCGAGATTCCCTTTGCTTTCGGACATCCGTTTACGATGTTGCGCAACTACGACATTCCTGGATACTTTTATCCAATGGGTGAACTAGAGGCGATTGAACCCCTGCAGTACGAACTTAATGAAACCCGTACTCAGATGATGAACCACCGTAAGCGTTACAGCCGTAAGTACCTGTTCAAGGAAAATGCCTTTGACGACTTTGGTCGCAGCGCCTTGTCATCCGACGAGGACAACGCTATGGTGCCAGTTAAGGGTGACGAAAACCTGGGTAATGTGGTTGCACCTATGCCCGCCTTGATTAACCCACCAGACTTCTATAATCAATCAACACTAATAATCAACGACATTGACCGAGTGTCGGGTATCTCGGAATACCAGCGTGGTGTTCTGCCTGATATTCGTCGTACTGCTACCGAGGCCAGTATTCTTCAGGGTGCAGCAGATTCTCGTGCCGCAGAAAAACTAACCATCATTGAACACAGCATTGCCAAAGTTGCCTATCGCCTCATCAAACTTGCTCAGCAGTTTATGACCGAAGAGCAGACTGTCCGTGTTACCGACAAGCGTGGCGCGTGGGCGTGGGTTAACTTTGACTCAGAGTATATTGACGGCGAGTTTGACTTTAGCGTTGAGGCTGGTTCAACGGTTCCTCAGAACGAGGGTTTCCGTCGCCAGCGTGCCTTGCAGATTGTTGACGCTATGGCACCGTTTGCTCAGGCCGGGGTGGTTAACCTTGAGTCCTTGGCAAAACTGATACTTGAGCAGGGCTTTGGTGTGCAGGATGTTGACAGATTCCTCAATAAGCCAGAGCCAACAGAGCCTCCCGTGAATCCCTCACAGCCACCAGCACCGGCTGGCGGAATGCCACCACCTCCTGAGTTGCCTGCCGGAGAACCGCCGGTTGCACCAATGCCAGACCAAATGGCAATGGGAGCACCAGGACTACCACCTGAATTGGCTGGTTTGCCACCTGAACTACTACAGGAAATACTTGCCGGTGGACCACTTCCTCCTGAGATGACAGCACAGATTGCTGGTGCGCAACCTCCAGCGCCAATGCAGTTGCCTCCCGAGTTGGCACAAATCCCTGGTAGCGAGCAGTTGCCACCCGAAGTTTTGATGTCATTGCCTCCCGAAATCCTTCAGGAAATAGTTAATCGTGGTGGGTTTACGCCAGAGGTTATGGAGATTCTGATGGAGTCCGGCATCTTGCCTATGGCGTAAATGTAAGAAAAGTGCATATAGGTAGGACAACCTGCGAAGGAGAGGACCCTACCAATGGATAACGAATTAGATAATGCAACCGATACTGACGTAGACCAGCCCCTGGATGGACAAGTTGAGTTTACGGATGAGGAAGCAGTTGAGTCCGATTGGACGGATGACGAAGCCAATTACCCAGAGTTTCTTGATGTAACGGAGTACGGCGACAAGCACGTAGTTATCAAGATTGATGGTGAGGAAGTAGAAGTTCCGCTCAAGGAGGCTCTTGCTGGATACCAGCGCCAAGCGGATTATACCCGCAAGACGCAGGAACTCAGTAAGCAGAAGCAAGGAGTACAGACGGCAGCAGCCTTGGCAGAAGCCTTGGAGCGTGACCCGTTTGGCACCTTGTCCCTGCTACAGCAACACTACGGTGTTAGCCAACCAAATGTCCAAGCCGTTGAGGAAGACGTTTGGGTTGACCCCGTAGTCAAGGAACTTGAAGAAATCAAAGCGTGGAAACGGGAACTGGAATACCAGCAAACCCTTAGCCAGGTGGAGAAAGAAATCACCGACCTTGAACGCAAGTACGGCGAAGACTTTGACCGAGAAGAAGTTATCGCACGAGCACTCGCTACTGGTTCTCAGAACCTGGAGGACACCTTCAAACTAATCCAGTTTGACAAGGTATACGCCGAGCGGGCAGACGCAACGAAGAAGGTTGCCGAAACCACCAAGCGTACCCAGGCAAAGAAAGCAGCAGGCGTTGTCTCTGGCTCAACTTCCGCTCGTGGAGGAGCACCCGCACCTGCACCCAAACCCACATCCGTGCTAGATGCCTGGACACAAGCCGAAAAGGCGCTAGGCCTCTAGTAACAAAACAAAAACTAAAACATCTTAAGGAGATGATTCATTATGCCCGGTAACCCAGATTTTAACGCAATTCTGTCAACAACGCTGCAGAACTATCGTCCTACGCTTGTTGACAACATTTTCAAGGCCAACGTGCTTCTTGACCACCTGAACAGCCGTGGTCGTGTAGTCGTAGAAGAGGGCGGTACTTCAGTCGTAGAGCCCTTGATGTACGCCTCCAACGGCACTGCCGCTGTTTATGCGGGATTTGACACAATCTCGCTAACTCCCCAGGACGGCATCAGCGCTGCTGAGTACGCCTGGAAGCAGATGGCAGCCTCTATCGCTATCAGCGGTATTGAAGAGGCCAAGAACCGTGGCAAGGAAGCCGTCATCAAGTTGCTCAACGCCAAAATCATGCAGGCTGAAGAGAGCCTCAAGGAATTGATGAACACCCAGTTGTTCACCGGTTCTGGCGCTGGCAACAACTTCTTCGGCATCCAGACCATTGTTGGTACCGTCAACAACGCCGTGGGTGGCATTGATGCCTCCACCGAGACTTGGTGGAACCCCGAGGTGGACTCCGCAACCACAACCCTCACAACCGAGGCTATGGCTGCTGTGTACAACGATGCCTCCAAGGGCAACGACGTTCCCGACATCATCGTCACAACCCAAACCCAGTACCAGAAGTATGAGGAACTGTTGGTTCCCCAGGTTCGGTACCAGGACGTAGCCAAGGCCAATGCAGGCTTCCAGAACCTGATGTTCAAGCAGACTCCTGTCGTGTTTGACAAGATTGCTCCAGCAGGCGACATGTACTTCCTCAACAGCAAGTACCTGAAGTTGGTTGGTATGAACGGTCACTGGTTTGAGACCACCGACTTCCAGAACGGTACAGTCAACGGCAAGGATGCTCGTTACGCCATCGTCTTGGCCTACGGTGCACTCACCTGCAGCAACCGCGCACGTCAGGGAGCCTTCACCGGTCTAACCTGATGGGTAGGGGTTCATACCCGACAAGCACAGTTGTCCTTGGCATCGGTTTCGCTAATCCTTCGGGCGGGACTGGTGCCAAGGATTCTGTTTTTATGGGATTGTGTAAGAAAAACGTCTATATATAGAAGGAGCAAACATGCCAGATATTCAGCCAGTTTATGCGCCGGTTCATAGTAGCCAGGTGCTCGCCGGAACACAATCAGTGTATGGTGCAGCGGGGTCCAAGGACACATCCATAGCACCAGCGTTCGTTAATCCCGGAACAATGATTGCGCCCCCTAGTGGCGTGCCCTATAAAGCAGCAGCGACTAGATGCTGTTGGGATAATTACAAATGTAGAGCGCCCAAGTCAAAAGGGACACCGTTGTGTTTCGGACACTTGCAGCACTTCCTTAAGCACGGCGAAGGTTTGGTTAAGGGCGAAGAAGCCCAGAGATTGCTTATCTACAAGGCACAGTTCCAGGAGATGGAGAAGGAGCGCCTTGCTGCTAAAGAAGCCGAGAAAGAAGCGCATTGGGCTGAACACGGTCCAAAAAATGAGGTAACAGATGGGTCTTAATATTGACGAACTCCGCGACCTAGTCGAAGACATTACCGACCTTCAAATCGGCAACGGTGTGTCTGACGACATCAGCGAAGACCTTGTTAATACCTTTATTGAAGAAGCCTTTCAGCGCATTGTTAGCCTAAACACCAAATGGCCGTGGTACCAAACTACTTACGAACTTAACACTGTTGCTTCTCAGCGCCGTTATGCCACCGGTTTTACCCAAGTCCACACTACGGCAACAGGAATAAACGTAGGTTCTGACTTTGCCGACATTCGTGAGATTATTAGTGTCACGAACGAAAGCAACGGTGGTAATCAACTTATTTATATTGATGACTTCCTGGCCCAGCAATACTGGAATGGCACCGCCGATGTGCCCGGTTATCCCGTTTACTTCTCAATGTGGGCTGGCGGATTGCAGATTTATCCTAAGCCAGATGGCGTCTACGCTTTGAATATTCGTGGTTTCCGTCAACCCAGTTATGCTTGGCTTACCGACTCTGGTCTTGACGTTGACATCAACGATGAGTTTCATATTATGATTATTAACTTTGCTGCTTCTCGGTGCTACCAGTTCCAGGAAGACCCAGAGATGGCTGCCGTATATATGAACCACTTTGACCAAGGTGTTACCTTATCACGCCAGAACATCACGCATCCCAGCAACAACCAACCAATGGTTCTTTCTGGTGGATTGCAAATCTATCCGTGGAACTACGGCTGGCCCGCATTTAAGAGTGGCAGTCTTCTTTGGTACCGATAATCCATGGCTCGTAATATTGTTTTTGCATTAAAGAACGACTTCACGGGCGGAATTAACTTTCGTGCTGACCAATTCCAGTTAGCCGATAATGAATCACCCGGTATTCTCAACATGGAGATTGACCCTCGTGGTGGTCTATTCACTCGTGCTGGCTTTCAGTTTAAGAACACAACACAAATTGGTGTATCTCAATCAGTGTGGAATCCCAAGGAGTTGTTCTTCTATGACCAGCCCAATGGACGGTTAATTATGTTGTCAACGGGCTACAATGGTGTTGGGCAAGAGGGTGAGGTTTGGCATTCTACAGGGGGCAACTTTACACGGCTAAACCTTGCTGGTCCTACTGACATTGATATAACAAACCCGAACGGCGCCTCATTCACTCAGTGGGAAGATACTCTGTATTTCGTTGGTGGCTCCGGCAATGCCAATGCCTACAAGTGGCTTTACCCAGCAGCCAATGCATCTACCCTTACTGCCTCTGGGCCAACCTGGCAGCCCTATAGTGCGCCAACCGGTGGCTTCTGCCCTCGTGCCAATATTATCCGCGTGCACGCAAATAAGATGTTTGTTGCCAACACCTACGAAGACGCGGTTAGTTACCCAAATCGTTTGCGTTGGTCTCACGAAGGTCTTGCAGAAGACTGGGCACAAGAAGATTATATTGACATCAATGCCGGTGGTGAGGGCATCCGTGCACTAGCCGTCGTAGACGGTCAATTACTGATTATGAAGCCCAACGCAGTATTCCTGCTCATGGGTTATGACAACGACAACTTCCAACTCGTTGAGATTTCTACCGTTCACGGCGTTGAATACCCACAGCAGGTTGCCGAAGGTGACGGTGGTGTTTACTTTTTTGATTACCCCAAGGGACTGTTCTTTTACAACCGAAATGGTTTGCAGGACATCTTCAACAGGATTAAACCTATTATCATAAATGACGAAGTTAACTCAGGACAACTAGACAAAATCACTTGTTCATTTGTCAACCAAAGGTTGTGGCTATCAATGCCCTACGACCCAGAGCCAGGTGCCAGTCCACCGGCATTTTCGTGTGTCAACTTTGTCTTTGACCAAAGCATTGGAAAGTTTGGCGCATACACAATGTTACAAACCGCTGATGAATTCGGTTTGGTAAATGGTTGCGACTTCCGTGATTCTTCAGACCAAAACTGGCACCTGCTAATACACCCAACACAAAAGTTTGTGATGTTTGTAGACGTTTATCAAGATGGTCTACCTGCATTCATAGAAGATAACGTATTCGTTGATGGCGGCATTACTGACCAGTTATTCCTAACTTCATATACAACCAGTTGGTTTTATGATAACCGTTACGTGCAGGACAAAACATTCGTTAGTCCAAACTATGTCATGAAAGAAGTTGAAGTAGATACCACTGTTACCGTCGGTATTTATTATGACTTTAATTCCAGCGCAGTGGGCCGAACTCAAACAATTACTCTAGCGCCAGTGGTATCAGGAGCAGTTTATGGAACTGGCCTATATGGGACTGGTACTTATGGCTTGTCCACTGTTGGGCCGACCATATACAAGGCTGGCAGGTTGGGGAGGTGCAGGTCAATCCAACTTGCATTTATTGGACCAACTAATACCTTCGGTACGGCTGGACGTGCGTGGGGTGTTAACTCTATCGCATACAAGTTTAAACGACGAAACATCAAGGCCTGAGCCATCGTGTGCGCTCGTAAATACCAGAACACAATCAAAGGATAAAAACAATGTCTACTTTTAACATCCCCAACGTATTTCAGACCGGATACGTCATCACTGCTGAAGGACATAATGACAACTGGACTGCCGTAAAGACTTTCATTGATGCCCTAGCCACTGGTGCCAATATTGACAACGGAGCAATCACCGAGTCAAAACTTGCTGCTACTTCGGTCAGTAACGCCAAGTTGGCAACTAACGCGGTCGCAGCAAGCAACATTCAGTCTGATGCAGTTACTACTGCAAAGATTTTGGATGCGAATGTTACTACCGCCAAGATTGCCGATGGTGGTGTTACTACCGCCAAGATTGCTGATGGTGGTGTGACGACTGCCAAGATTGCTGATTCCGCAGTGACAAGCGCAAAGATTGCTGATGGCACAATCGTCAACGCCGACATTAGCGGTACGGCGGCAATTGCACAAAGCAAACTGGCCGGTATCTACACTGACGGTGGTTCTACTAACCATACTATTACTATTTCAACAGCCTCACCTACCGGCGGAGCAGCCGGAGATATCTGGTTTAAGTACTCCTGATGCCTACTTACGTTCACGACGGTTCCATGTGGCAGGAGTTGACTGGCACTGATAGACCCTCTGTTCACGCAGGTGGGTCTTTCCAGGGTGTCGATGAAATCTATGTACACAACGGTGTTGGCTGGCAACAGGCATACCAGTTTGATAATACTGGCCCGTCTATTGCTGACTTTACTGTTGTTGGCAACGATAGCAATCAGATGACCATCAACTGGAGTGGTGGTGCGTTTGTTACCGACGCTTCTTCCGGTGTTGCAAGCGTTCAGATTCAATATCAATACACGCCCTTTGGAGGTTCTGGTGAAGGCTGGAACGCATGGCAGAACTGGACTGGGGGTGAATGGACTGCATCGTCTGGTTCATACGGATTTACTGTTTCAACAGCAAAGCGTGCGACACAGGGGGCTGGAGCACCCGGATTTTATGTAATTCAAAACCTTTACTATGTAGATTTCAGGGTTATTGCAACCGACAATGCCGGAAACGTGACGACAAAGACGATGGCAAATGGTCAACTAACTCGTCCGTATGGGACGTTTCTTCTTGTGCCACCATACGATGCAGCCAACGCAAGAACCTATGGTGACTCGTATTCGCTGACACAGAATCCCGACACATTCGTTGGGTTGGGACAACCAAGTATTCGTTCTGGAAACGGCACACTCGTGGGAAGCCAAGACTGGGATTACGGATGTTGGTTCTACGGCAACGAAGTTGAGACCTACCACTTGTACCGAGATGCGTCTGGCAATCGCTACAAAGCAGACTCCGGGACGTTGTACATCCAGCGATACCAGTCGTCGGGCACCTCCGGTCCGTGGGCGTTCCAGCAGCACAATCTCACATTCTCTAACGGTGCGACTGGCGCGTCATTCCTAGGAAACATCCTGGTCGCATCTCCCAACATCTCCGGCAACGATGCCGACCGGACATTCACCCTAGACAGCGGTCATCTCACCAACTTCTCAAACCTGAGTGCTAAAGGTTTCGGTATGGTACGCAACCTTTCCTCAAGTTACCGAGTTTGCCGTAACTATCTGCAAGACTTGTCAGCATCAGGAACAATAACTCTCGTCTTTAACTAAGGAAAACTATGGCATACGACCCATCAGCATTTGAACGCAGAAGGAGAGCCACCGGCTCAGCATTTACGGCGCAATCCGCCATGAACGAATACGCCCGGATGTTGGCACAAACACGCGGTTCTCGTAACCTAGGTGACTTTGAACGTAGCGTAACCCAAGCCATCCCTCAATTTGGCCGTACGTATGGAAAACGCGGTCTATATGGGCGGGGTGTCAAGTCTGGCTTATTCAATAGAGCCCTTGGTGAATTTGGTGCTCAAACAGCCAGACAGCGTGGACGACTCCAGGAAGACATTACCCAAGAGCAGCGTGGATTTGACTTACGTGGAGAACAATATCTATCCGACTACGACCGATTGATGGCAGATATCCGAGAAGAAGAAGCAAATGCAATTAGAAGCATGGCAGAAAGTCTCTTAAACCTACAGTGAGGTAACTAAAATGGCAAAAGGATTTACTCAATACAACAGACGACTAGGAACCACGGCAACTGGTACTCAGGGTGTGCAACGTCCACGTGACCGTAGTAATCCACCCATTCCTGGTAATCCTAAGTACCGTGCTTCAAAAACTGGAGGCACACCGTTTACCAGCGCGGATGCAATGGAAGGCAGACTCAGAGTTGCTCAAGATGAGGGTCGCAGAACACCGTCTACCAGCGCGGATGCAATGGAAGGCAGACTCAGAGTTGGTCAACCGGCACGACCGACTGGTGAGGGTCGCAGCACAGCGGAAATTCAAAGAGACCTTGATGATTTAGCCCTGTACTTGGCTGGAGGAGACGACTTTACTGTTCCGTCAGTCAACTATGGTGGTTCAGGAGGAAGCAGTTCTGACGGACTGGCCCGTGCTGGAGCAACCAATCAGGATGCCTACCTCCGGGCACTACTCGCACAGGCTCCTGGTCAATACCAGGTTCTTCGTAACCTGTTGGCTGAACAGAAAGCCGAACGAGAGGCGGCAGTAAAGTCTTCCGCCAGAGGGCAGCGTAGTGCCCTTGCAGGAAGGTATACCACGGCTCAGGCCGACATTGCAAAGGCGTACGACGACCTACGCGCCGACCTAGCGGCCAACGCACCACGAGCGTATGCCAACCTACCACGAGCAACTGCTCCGACCTTGGCTCCCGATGTTATAAGCCAATACGCTCAAGCAGTAGGTGTACCTAGACAACTTATTGCTGAGGCTGTTGCTCAGGAAGCAACACGCGCTGTCGGAACCGGAGACGCCTACAACCGGCTACTTGCAAACCTTCAGGCTAACGAGGCAGCACAGCAGGCTTCCCGTCTTACCGGTGTAGATATGGCACAAACCTCAGCAAGGGGACGACTTGATGCATTGCAGCAAGCAGGTCTTGACCGCATTGAGGAACAGAAGAGAGCAGCACTTAACCAGATTCTTGCCGAGATTCAGCAAGGCCAGTTCGGTATCGCTCAAGGTCAACTTGGTTACGAACAAGGTTTGCGTCAGGCTCTTGCTGGAATTTACGGAACAGGTTACGTACCCTACCCAGGAGTTTGATATGGCTAACGAAATCCAGGATTACTCCGATACTTACGTTGACATTGTTGCACCATCCGCACAGGAAATTGGCTCGTACTACACCAACGTAACCAAGAAGAACAAAAACTCCAATGACCCATTGGGCTATGTGTGGGGGAAGTATCAACAAGAGCAAGACGAGTACCTCTTCAAAAACCCATATATTGACGAGCAAACATTCTTGGAAGAAAAAGCACCAGAATATTCTTACAATATTAAACTACCTAATAGTTTTGAGAAATTTGTTGCTTCTCTGGTATCAAACGAAAATGCAACTCCGGCTGGAATACAAGTCGCAGTGCAAGGAGCAATTGACGATGGGTTGTACAAGGGCGACATTTCAGAAAACCCCCTTGCTCCGTTTAACTTTGCAAAAAACCTGTATCAGGAGTACACGAAAGCAAAGAAAGATTATGCTGATTACGATAACAACCGGTATCAAGCAAGCCCTCTTGCACAAATGGGTATTCCTGACCCCTCTA
>Ga0194126_10008080_pt1 | contig 14426 bp, 12 predicted proteins | sample TA2KigC150mmetaG_FD_148641 | JGI IMG/M metagenome (GOLD analysis project Ga0194126, IMG submission 148641) | Freshwater microbial communities from Lake Tanganyika, Tanzania - TA2015035 Kigoma Deep Cast 150m | ecosystem: Environmental > Aquatic > Freshwater > Lake | place: Tanzania: Lake... | reverse complement strand
AATCGAAGTCAATGCTCAGACTACCTAGCCCTACCGCAGGGCCCTGTCAAAGTCACTTTTGGGGTCATTGCGAGGAGCGGAGCGGTTGCGAGGAACGAAGCAAAGCAATCTCACCGTTGTGCCATGAGAGAGATTGCTTCCCCTTCGCTGCGGCTCAGGGCTGCGGCTTCTGCGCTGCTCAGAAACTTCCCCCTGTCACTCTGAGCGCAGCGAAGAGTCTCGCCCCCTCATGGGCTGAGATGCTTCGCTGCGCTCAGCATAACAGTTTCTGTCTTTGCGCATGCCGCCCAACGGCATGGGGTTCTCGCAATGACGAAATGCGGACTTTGACAGGGCCCTGGCCCTACCGTCGTGGCGAGGAGCGGTCGGAGCAGAGCAGAGGATACTGATGACAACACAAACCATTGACCCCATAACATTATCCGTCGTCTTCCACCGCCTGGGGACGATCAATAGAGAGATGGGCCTGACCATGATGCGCACCTCGCGTTCGCCCATCTTCGCCGAGGTGCACGACTTTTCATGTGCGATTTGTGACTGGGCACCGCGCATCGTCGCCCAGGTGGACGGCGTGCCCTCGCACACGGCCTCATCCATGATGGCGGCCCGGGCCATCGTCGAAAGCTTCCGTGACGAGATGAAGCCGGGCGACGTCTACCTGATCAACGATCCCTACGCCGGGGGCACGCACCTGGCCGACGTGACCGTGGTCAAGCCGATCTACTACCAGGGCGAGTTGCTCTTTATGGCCATCAACCGCGCCCATCACCTGGACGTAGGCGGCATGGTCGCCGGTAGCTACAGTCCGGAGGCCAAAGAGATCTTCCACGAAGGGATTCGCATTCCCCCCATCCGTATCTACGAGAACGACCGTCCCATCCAGTTCATCATTGACCTGCTCAAGATCAACACGCGCCTGCCCGATCTGTTTGAGAGTGACATCCGGGCGCAGGTAGCCTCCTGCCACGTGGCCGAGCGGCGGCTGCTGGAGATGGCCGATGAGTTTGGCGCGGCACGGCTCAAAGAGATCCTGGAGTCCATCCAGTCCTACGCCGAGCAGATGATGCGCGCCGAAATCGCCCGCATTCCCCCTGGCGTCTACGAGGGGGAGGCGGTTCTGGATGGCGACGGCTTTGATCGGCACGACATCAAGGTCAAGGTTACCGTCAAGGTGGCCGGGGACGAGATGTGGGTGGATTTCGCCGGCACCGACCCCCAAACCACTGGCTTCATCAACAGCCCCTTTGCCAACTCCTGCACGTCGGTGTACGTGGCGGTGCTGACCTGTGTCAGCCAGGAGGTGCCGCACAACGAGGGCGCTTATCAACCCATCCACATCACCGCGCCGGAAGGGACGCTGGTCAACCCGCTGCCGCCCGTGCCGGTGGCCAGTTGCACCCTGGATACGGCCTGCGCGGTGTTGGAAGCGATGTACATGGCGCTCTCCCAGGCGCTGCCCGAGCGCGCCCCGGCGGCCTGGAACCGCTGGTGCGGCCCGGCCATTTCCGGCATAGACCCGCGCCGCGGCCAATTCTATGTCGGCTACGCTTTCTGTGGCATGGGTGGTGGCGGGGCCATGCCCTATCAGGACGGCCCCAGTTACATCGGCGATGGCATTGACCTGGGTGGCCTTACTGCGCCCAACATAGAAACCAATGAGCTGGACATGCCGCACGTGACCGAGTACCACGAATTCTTGACCGATTCCGGGGGCGCGGGCCGCTTCCGCGGTGGCCTGGGGGTACGCTACGCCATCCGCTTCTACGATGAAGCCCCCTTCCTGGCGATCTTTGGCGATGGCGTACAGCACCCACCCTTCGGCCTGTACGGTGGCCTCCCTGGCAGCACCAATCGCCTGCTGGTCAACGAGGGCACGGACGGCGAAGAGGTGCTGCCGGCCAAGGGGATGCGCCAGCTCAAGGCAGGCGATACCTACACCGTCTACTCATCGGGCGGCGGGGGCTGGGGCAACCCGCTGCAGCGCGATCCCGCGGCTGTGCTGGACGACGTGCGCAACGGCTACGTGAGTGTGGAGGCGGCGGAACGGGTGTACGGGGTGGTGATCCGGGACGGCAAGATAGACGAGTGGGCGACAGAAAGACAGAGGCATGATCCTGGGGAGCGCGGATAAGTTCTGGGCCAATGGGAGATAGCCATGACACGTATCGCCATCCTGGGCGCCGGCAACGGGGGCTGCGCCGCGGCCGCCGACCTGACGCTGCGCGGCCATTCCGTGGCCCTCTTTGACCTGCCCGAGTTCGGACACCTGCTCCGGCCGATCCAGGAGCGAGGCGGCCTGGAGATCATCGGCGAAGGCTTTGCCAGGCTGGACACCATCACGACCAATATCGCCGAGGCCCTGCACGGCGCCACCTTCGTCTTTAACCCGGTGCCGGCCTTTGCCCACGAGGTCTTTGCCCGCACCTGCGCCCCCTACGTGGCAGACGGCCAGACCATCGTCACCTGGGGCAAGGGTGGGGCGTGCCTGATCTACGGCAAGGTCTTCCACGATGCCGGTGTCACCGCCGATGTAGCCCTGGGTGACACCAACACCCTCCCCTACGGCGCGACCCGCATGGGGCCGACACTGGTGCGCATTGAAGGGCGAGTGATGGAGTTGATCACGGCCGCCTTCCCTGGCCGACTGATTGCTCGCGTGGTGGCCGCGCTTCAGACAGTCTTCCCCACCTATGCCATCCGCCCGGCCAGGAGTGTGCTGGAATCCATCCTAGTCGACTACAACGCCCTCACCCACCCGCCACCGATGATCTGCAATGCGGCCCGCATTGAACGCGGCGATCCGACCTTCTGCCTCTTCGATAAGACGGCCAACACCGCGGCGGTGGTCAACCTGATCCGGCTGGTGGATCGGGAGCGCCTGGCGATCTCCCAGGCCCTGGGTATCACGGCGTACGCCCTGGAAGAGGAAATCTACCACGTGGGCTGGAACCCCGCCGGTCGGGAGAACGAGGGCGTCTTGCCCCTCTACGACGCCATCCACACGGAGAAACTGGAGATCTGTGAAGGCCCGTTCAAACTGAACACGCGCCATTTGACCGAGGACATCCCCTATGGTTTGTTTACGTACTGTGAGTTAGGCCGCATGTTGGGCGTACCCACCCCGGTCAGCGAGGCCCTGGTCACAATTGCCGGGGGGCTGCTTGGCCGCGACTTTCGCCGGGAAGGACGTTCCCTGGAAAAGCTGGGCATTGATCCACAGTGGAGCGTGCAACGATTATACGAATACCTGGAAACCGGAAAGTGATGGGGGACGGGAGCGTCACGAGTTTGGGACATGCCAAAAATGCCACCGGAGGCATTATGCGCGGACGTAGTAGCGACTTGAGTCGCCGTTCCGCGGGAACGACGATTAAAATCGTTACTACAGGTCCCCAAGGCGCTACGCTCCCGGGGGACTTATTGCTTAGGGACGCACAAGAGGAGAGTTGATGAGTTCATTAACCATGCGCGTCAATGGCCAAGACGTTACAGTGGAAGTGTCTCCGGACGCGAAATTGGTTGACGTATTACGGGCACAATTACACCTGACCGGCGTCAAGGTCGGCTGCGGGGAGGGCGAGTGTGGTGCTTGCACGGTCCTGCTGGACGGCAAGCCGGTGGCGTCGTGCCTCACCCCAGCGTGGAAGGCCCAGGGCCACGCCGTGCTCACCGTGGAAGGGCTGGTCGGGCCGGACGGGGAATTGCATCCCATCCAGAAGGCATTTCTGGCCGAGGGGGCGGTGCAGTGCGGTTTCTGCACGCCGGGGCTGATCGTGATGGCCAAGGCCCTCCTGGACGAGAACCCCCACCCCACCGAGGCCGACATCGGCGAGGCCTTCAAGGGACACCTCTGCCGCTGCACCGGCTACAACTCCATCATCGCCGCCGTGCAGCGAGCGGCGGCCGCCTGCCGTGACGGTACGGACATCGAGCTGGAGCTGGGGGACGCCACTGAGGTGTTGGGCCGGTCCGTGGTGCGCAAGGACGGTGTGGCTAAGGTCACTGGGGCGCAACTCTACGGCGCTGACTGGAGTCCGCAACTTGTTGGGGAAGGGGATCCCCAGCTTGTTGGGCTGGCAGAGGGGATGCTGCACGCCGCGGCCCTCTTCAGCGCGCATCCCTACGCCGAAGTGCTGACCCTGGACACGAGCCGGGCGGCGGCCATGCCCGGCGTGGTGGCGGTGCTCACGGCCCAGGATGTCCCCGGGCGCAACGCCCAGGGCATCATCATCCCCCACCAGCCGGTCTTTGTGCCTGTAGGCGAGCGGGTGCGTTCCATCAGCGACGTGCTGGCGCTGGTCGTGGCCGAGTCGGAGGAGATCGCCCGGGCCGCCGTGGCGCAGGTGCACGTCCAGTACCGCGTGCTGGAGGGGGTCTTTTCGCCCCAGGAGGCCCTGGCCCCGGATGCGCCTATTCTCCACCCGCCGCGCCCCGGCGACCGGCCCAGCAACGTGATGTACGGTACGCACGTAGAGAAAGGCGACGTGGAGGCCGCTTTCGCCCAGGCGGACGTGGTCGTGGAGGGGACATTCCGCACGCCCTTCGTCGAGCATGCCTACCTGGAGCCGGAGGCCGGCATGGCCGCCCTCACCCTCACCCCCCAACCCCCCTCTCCCTTTCCTGGCCGCAGCCAGGAGAGGGAGAGGGGGGCACAGGGGGGAGTGGGTGAGGTGGGTGAGGTAATCACCGTCTGGATGGCCAGCCAGGCCGTCGGTTTCCACCACAGGATGGTGGCTGAGGTGCTGGGACTGCCCCCAGAGCAGGTGCGCCTGGTGCACGTCTCGCCGGGTGGCGCTTTTGGCGCCCGCAATGATCTAAGCCTGCACCCCTACCTGGCGCTGGCAGCCTATCACACGCGGCGGCCGGTCAAAATGGTGTTGACGCGGGCCGAGAGCCTGCGCTTGCACACCAAGCGCCACGCTATGGAGCACACCCTCCGCCTGGGCGCCACCCGCGATGGCCGGCTGCTGGCTCTCACTTGTGACATCCTGGCCGATACCGGCGCCTACGCCAGCGCCGGTATCCCCGTGCTCGATCAAGCGACCCTCTTTGCCACCGGCCCCTACGACATTCCCAACGTGCGCATCAAGGGGCTCTCGGTCTACACCAACAACGTGGCCTGCGGCGCCATGCGCGGCTTTGGTATCCCCCAGTCGGCCTTCGCCATAGAATCGCTTCTCGACGAACTGGCCGGGGAACTGGGGATGAGTCCCTTTGAGCTGCGTCGCCTCAACGGGCTGCGACCAGGCAGCAGCACGGCTACCGGTCAGGTTCTCACGTCCAGCGTCCCTTTTCTGGAGACGCTGCGGCTGGTCGAGGAGAAAGTGGCCCAGGCCATGGCCGAACTGCCGCCGCCCGCGCCCGGACAGCGGCGCGGCGTGGGCGTGGGCTGTTGCTACAAGAACGTGGGGTTGGGGCTAGGGCTGCCGGAGCCGGCCGGCGTGGTCTTGGAGTTGATGCCCCAGGGTCGCATCCTGGTGCGTATCGGTGGCGCCGATCTGGGCCAGGGCTCTACCACGGTGGTGGCGCAAATCGCCGCCCAGGCTTTGGGCGTGCCCTACACCCTGGTGGACGTACTGGCCTGCGATACTGCCCGCACCCCTGACGGTGGCATCACCAGCGCCTCACGCACCACCTTCATGTCGGGGAATGCGGTGGTGGAGGCCGCGCCGCTTTTCCTGGCGAAGTTAAGGGCTGAGGGACTGGAGAGCAGGGAAGCGGGGAAGCAGTGCGTATCCTGGAGCGCCGAGATGCTGGCCAACCTGGCCGCACGGCTGCAGGCAGAAGGACGCACGCTTGCCGTGCAGCATACCTATCATCCACCCCCGACCTATGGCTTGGAGGCCGTCGCGCCTGCGCAACGCCCTAACTTTGTCACCTTCAGCTATGCTACCCAGGCGGCCATCGTAGACGTAGACGAAGCCACGGGCCAGGTAGACGTGCGCCAGATCATCGCCGCCCACGACGTTGGCCGGGTCATCAATCCCCAGGGCGCGCGGGGCCAGATCGAAGGCAGTTGCCTGATGGGGCTGGGCTACGCCCTTTCGGAGGAGTTCATCCTGGATCACGGCTACCTGGTGACGGCCACCCTGGCCTCGGCCGGTATCCCGACGATCAAGGACGCGCCGCCCGTGGAGGTGTTGCTCGTTGAGGACGCCGAGCCGCACGGCCCGTATGGGGCCAAGGGCATGGCGGAAGCGGCGGCCATCCCCACTGCGCCGGCGATCGTCAACGCCATCCACGACGCTATCGGCGGGCGTATCCGGCAACTCCCCGCCACGCTGGAGCGGGTGCTTGGGGCCAGGGACGCAGCTAAGCGCGGATAGTAGTTGGCCGGTGGCCGCAGACAACTCGCTATCCGCCCTCGGCGGGCGAAGTTGGCGTAATCAGCGGCTTAAATCGAGGTGGCATGAGGGAACTCTCCGTGCGGGGCATCCATCTGGGCAAAGGCGAACTGTGGGCCTTGCTGGCGGCCCTGACCTATGCGCTGAACAACGTCTTTACCGGCGCGGCGGTGCACGGGCACGACCTGAACTACCTGGTGGGGGTCACGCTACGCGCCCTGCCCACCCTGGTGATTTCCTGCGTGGTGGGGTGGGGCCTCCGGCAACGCCCGCGGCCAGCGGTTTCGCCGGTAGGCGATTGGCGACTGACCCTGGCGCTCCTCGGCAATAGCCTGCTCACCTTCGTCATCGCCGGGCCGCTGCAATTCGCCGCCCTGCAAGCGGGTGGGGTGGTCATCACCAGCCCCATCACGGGGACCCAGGTGCTCTGGGGGGCGTTGGTGGCGGCCATCTTTCTGCACGAGGCCTTGAACCGGCGGATGGTCCTGGGCATAGTGGTGACCATCCTGGGGATCGCCTTCCTGGCCTGGGGGAAGAGTGGCGGCGTGGTGCTCTCAGCGCGCTGGTGGCTGGCGATTCCCTACGCCACGGCCACAGCCCTGTGCTGGTCGCTGGCGGGCGTGTTGATCACCTATGCCATGCGTCGGGGTGTGGATCGCTTTCAGGCTTTGGCCCTGGCCGTCTGCATCAGCCTGGCCTGCCTGAACGTCTACTTGCTGGTCAGCGGCGACATAATAGCCTACAAGACCACGCCACGCCAGTTGTTGCTCAGCGTGTTCATCGCTGGCATCTTTGGGGCGGTGGCGCTCATCAGCATTACGTCGGCCATGGCCTTCACCAGCATTGCCAGCGCCAATTCGATCAACTCGCTGCAGGTGGCCCTGGCGCCGCTCATCGCCTGGGCCTTTGTCGGCGAGCACATGAATGTACCGATGGTGCTGGGTATCCTGCTGATTTTGGTTGGTGTGATTGTCGTGCAGCGGGCCCGGCTGGTCGGGGGTGGGGAAACGGGTAGACAAGTAGACGAGTAGACAAGGAAATAAGTAGATAAGGAGAGCAAGCGCATCTGTCCGGCAAATCCGTTCCAGTCGGCAATCGGCAATCGGCAATCGCAGATCCGCGGAGGTTAATATGCTGAACTACGCCCGTCCAATTATCAAAGTGACGCCCCCTGGCCCCCAGGCCAGGGCCATGATCGCCGAAGATAACGCCCTTTTGTCCACCTCGTTGAGCCGCACCTCGGAGTTAGTTGGCCGGCGAGCTCACGGCGCCTTCGTGGAAGACGTGGACGGCAACGTGTACCTGGATTTTGGCTCCGGCATCGCCGTCACGGTCATGGGGCACACGCATCCCCGCGTGGTGCAGGCCATCCAGAGGCAGGCTCAGGAGCTCATTCACGTGAACTCCTGCGACTATTATTCGCTGCCGCAGATTGAGTACGCCCGGCGTATCCTGGCACTATCTCCGGGCAGCTACCCCAAACGCATTTTCTTCTCCAACAGTGGGGCGGAGAGCGTAGAGTGTGGTATCAAGGTCGCCAAGTATCACACCGCCCGGCCGGGCATGATCGCCTTCGTGGGCGGGTTCCACGGCCGCACCATGGGCGCCCTGGCCCTGACCAGCAACTCGCCGGTAGCGCGTCGGCGGTATACCTCCTCGTTGATGCCTGACGTGGCCTTTGCACCGTATGCCTACTGCTACCGTTGTCCGTTCGGGCAGCGCCAGGAGGCCTGTGGCCTGGAGTGTCTGCGCTATCTGGAGGAATGGGTACTGGGTAAGGTCATGCCCGCGGAGGATTGCGCCGCCATCGTCGTGGAGCCGATTCAGGGTGCGGGTGGGTATATTGTGCCGCCGCACGCCTTTCTCCGCGGCCTGGAGCGCATCTGCCACGAGCGTGAAATCCTGCTCATGGTGGACGAGGTACAGACGGGCTTCGGCAAGACCGGCCAACTGTTTGCTTGCGATTATTTCGGCATCACCCCGGATATCCTGTGCCTCTCCAAGGCCATTGCGGCGGGACTGCCGATGGGCGCCACGATCACCCGCGCTCATCTGATGGAATGGGAGCTCAACACGCACGAGAATACCCTGGGAGGCAATCCGGTGGTCATCGCGGCGGCCCTGGCCGTGCTGGACATCTTTCAGGAAGAGAACCTGACCGCGGCGGCCAGGCGCATCGGCGACCGCTTAGCCAGAGGGTTGCAAGAGCTGCAGAGGCGCTGCGCCGTTATCGGTGACGTGCGCCACGCCGGGGCGATGATCGGGATAGAGTTCGTCCAGGACAGAGAGACGAAGGAGCCGGCCGCCGAGATGCGCAACAGGTTCGTGAAGGAGTGTTTTGAGCATGGCCTTTTGACGTTGGGCGCCGGTCCCTGCAGTGTCCGCCTCGCCCCGCCGCTGATCCTGAGCGATGAACAGGTAGACATGGGGCTGGCCATCATGGAGGAGGTTCTCAGCGGATTGTAGGTTGGCTGGTGCTGGACGTGTGGCCGGGGCTCTGCCAAGGGCCAAAAATCGCTTGACAAGGTAGGGTTTTGGTGGTATACTATTAAGGTACGGACTGGTACATACCACAGACCACCTCTTCCACAGTTCCATGCCGGCGGCTTCTCATTCAGGGGTGAGCAATGGAGCTAAACCGCAATAGCCCAATTCCTCTCCACGTGCAGCTCAAGGACTTATTTAAGGAGCGGATAGCGGGTGGCCTCCTCCCGCCGGGTCTCCGTTTACCTTCAGAACGGCAGCTCGGTGAGGAGTTCGCTGTCAGCCGGGCGACAGTGCGTGAAGCCCTGCGCCAACTGGACCGTGAGGGCCTGATTCGCACGCTGCCGGGCCGGGGCACTTTTGTCGTCATACCCCAGACCAACCTGAGCGTCAAAGTCTCTCTGGGCGGCTTCACAGCGGATATGCATCGTCAGGGGGTGATCCCCTCCAGCCGCTTGCTGGACGCCAGCCTGATCGTCGCACCGGCGGCCGATCTGATCAAGGCCATGGGCCTACAGCCCAGCGAGGAGGTGGTTAAGCTGGAGAGGCTGCGCCTGGTCAACAATATCCCCCTGGCTCTGCACACCGTATACCTCCGCCACCGTTTCTGCCCCCAAGTATTGCACCACAATCTGGCGCAGGAATCACTGTTCGGCCTGCTGCGGGAGCAATATGGCCTCACTCTGGCGCGTGCCGAGGAGCAGGTCTACGCGGCCCTGGCGAACCAGAGGGAGATGCAACTACTGAACCTTTCCTACCCCACCGCCGTGCTGCGCACGGAGCGCACAACATTCCTGGACACAGGTGAGGTGATAGAGTTTTCCCTGGCCACTTACTGCGGGGAGTGGTATCGGCTGAGCATGGTGCTGGAAGCGACGGGGTAATATTCCGACCGGCGTAGGTGCGGCGGTCATTTTCTGCAGAGGCTCTTTGATGTCTCCTAAAACGGCTTTCGGCTTCAAGTCGGCGATACGGCGGGAGGACTTCTGGACCGGATTGCTCTGCCTCAGCCCCACCCTGATCATCGTGGCGGTCTTTACCCTTTTTCCTGTCCTGTTTTCTTTCTACCTTAGCTTTCATCGCTGGTCCATCCTCAAGCCAGAGAAGCCCTTTGTGGGCCTGGACAACTATACCCGTATGCTCAGCGCCGCCGAGTTCTGGCAGGCGCTGCAAAACACGGTCGTTTACACGGTGGGCGTCGTGGGGATCGAGACGCCCCTGGCCCTGCTTTTGGCCTTGGCCCTGAGCCGCAAACTACGGGGATTGACCTTCTATCGCACGGCTTATTTCATGCCCGCCGTGACCTCGACCATCGCCATCGCCGTGGTCTGGACCTGGCTCTACAATCCGCAGTACGGTTTGTTCAACGATTTCTTGCGGCTCCTGGGATTGCCTGAGCCCGGCTGGCTGGTGGATCCTGTCTGGGCCTTGCCGGCCATCATCATCATGAGCATCTGGAAGAACGTGGGCTATCACATGGTGATCTTCGTGGCTGGCTTGCAGGCCATCCCCGACGTATACTACGAGGCCGCCAGCATTGACGGCGCCAACGCCTGGAGGCGGTTCTGGCACATCACCTGGCCGCTGCTCATGCCGACCACCGGCTTTGTGCTCATTACCAACGTCATCTTCTCCTTCCAGGTCTTTGGGCCGGTCTACGTGATGACCCGGGGCGGGCCGATGCGCAGCACCACCGTTATTGTCTACTACCTGTATCAGCGGGCCTTTGAGTTTCGGGAGATGGGCTATGCCTCGGCGGTGGCCTGGGTACTCTTCCTGATTATCCTGATCCTGACCGTGATCCAGTTCCGCTATACCCGCAAGGGGGTGGAGCTATAATGACGGTCAAGAAGCTTACCTCCTGGCTCGCCGGCCTTCTCTTGCACCTGCCCCTGTTGGGCGGGGCCATTTTCATGCTTCTGCCCTTCCTGTGGATGGTCAGTTCTTCGCTGAAGGACAACGCCCAGGTTTTCCAGTTCCCGCCGCAATGGATACCGCAGACGTGGGTTTGGGAGAATTACAAGGCTGCCTGGGAATCCGTACCTTTGGGCCAATATTACTGGAACAGCCTGGTGGTCGCTGGTCTCACCACCCTCGGCCAACTGGCCACGGCGACCCTGGCCGCCTACGTCTTTGCGCGGCTGTGGTTCCCGGGCAAGGACGTTATATTCTTGCTCATTCTGGCCACCATGATGATCCCGGAGCAGGTGAAGATGATCCCCACCTTCATCATGCTCAAGACGTTTAATTGGATAGACACTTATCAAGGGTTGATCGTCCCGGCGCTGGTGCATCCCTTTGGCATCTTTATGCTGCGGCAGTTCTTCCTGGGCATACCCAAGGAGCTGGAGGACGCCGCCCGCATGGATGGCTGTTCCCGTCTGGGCATCCTGTTCCGCATCATTCTGCCCCTCTCGCGGGCGCCAATCTCGGCTCTGGCCGTCTTCGTCTTCCTGTTCCAGTGGAATTCCTTCCTGTGGCCCTTGATCGTGCTGAACACACAGGAGAAGTACACGCTGCAGATCGGCCTGGCTATGCTGCGTGACGAACTGGGCACCAACTGGCCGGTGCTGATGGCCGCCACCAGCCTGGCGACGATACCCCTCATTGTGCTCTTCCTGGCGGCCCAGAAACAGTTTATCAAGGGGATTACCCTGACGGGGCTGAAGTATTGAGCAGCGGAACGGAGAGGGCGACCACGAGGGATCGCCCCTACGCCCACGCCAAAACTTACAAGGAGGGATCAAAGGTGAGAAGGTCAATGGCAACATTGGTGACCATCCTGGTACTGGTGGGCCTGCTGGCGTCGTGCGCCCCTGCACCGACGCCCACGCCCACCGCTGCGCCGGCGCCCACGGCCACGTCGGCCCCGGCACCCACCAAGCCGCCGGCGCCCACGGCCACGCCGGTGCCCCCCACGGCCACGCCGGCACCCCCTACGGCCACGCCGGCACCCCCTACGGCCACGCCGGTCCCGGCCAAGTTGACCCTCTGGCACCCCTACACCGGCGCCACGGGCAAGGAGTTTGAGGCGATGATCAACGACTTCAACGCCAGCCATCCCAACATCACCGTGGTGCCATCCTACGGTGGCACCCTGTGGACGATGCGGGACAAACTCCTGACGGCTATTGCCGGCGGCGCTGCCCCGGACATCTCTATCATTGATCAATTCTGGTCGTCGGAACTGGCCGATGCCGGCTCCATGGTCAGGGCGCAGGATTTCATTGATGCCGACGCCGCCATCAACAAGGACGACATCTACGACTATGCCTGGAAGACGGCCACCTACAAGGGCAAAATCTGGAGTATGCCCTTCTCTACCAGTAACGAGGTCCTGTACTATAACAAGGACTTGTTCAGCAAGGCCGGCCTGGACCCCAACAAGCCGCCCAAGACCTGGGACGAGTTGGTGAGCATGGGCCAGAAACTCACCAAGGACCTGAACAACGACGGCAAGACCGACCAGTGGGGTCTCTCCCTGGTCCTCAAGGCCGACGAGGGCTGCGTCTACGACTGGCTGATCTTCCTGTGGCAGAACGACGGCGTTCTCTTCAGCGACGATTTCACCAAGTCTCGCTTCAACGAACAGCCGGGCGTGGAGGCTCTGCAACTGTACGTGGATATGGTGCACAAGCACAAGATCATGCCCCTGGCCCCGCCGGCCAACGGCTTTGCGAATGGTCTGATTGCTATGACCATTGCCTCTACCTCCCGGCTCAGCACCAACATTGGGGCTTTGAAGGATAATCTGGGAGTGGCCCCGCTGCCCATGAAGAAGAAGCAGGCCACCGGCGTGGGTGGGGCCAACCTGGCCATCTTCTCCGCCACCAAGAACAAGCAGGCCGCCTGGGAGTTCGTCAGGTGGATGAGCAGCGCCGACATCAACCTGCGCTGGAGCATAGCTACCGGCTACCTGCCGCTGCGCAAGTCGGTGGTCAGTTCGGCCAAGTACCAGGAGTTCTTGACAAAGGAACCCCGGGCCAAGGTCATCGTGGATCAGATGCCCTTCGCCATCGTGCGGCCCAACATCCCGGCTTATGCGCCTGGCTCCCGGGAGATCGGCCTGGCGGTGGAGGAGGCCGTCTTCGGCAACAAGGATCCCAAGACCACCCTGGATGCGGCCGCCAAGAAGGTTGACGCCATGCTCAAGTAGGCTGGTTTGAGGTATCGCCGCGGAGAGGATAGTAGATGCCTGGCAAGCATAGCGTACCTATCGGCACCACGTCCATGGTCTTCTGGTACACCACGTTGGCGGAGGGCATCCCTCTGGCTGCCGAGATGGGGTACGACGTCATCGAGATCTGGGCGGAGCATCTGTGGAAGACACAGGAGCCTGTGTCCCGTATCGCCGCAGCCCTGGCGCGGGCGGGAATGGGCTGTACGATTCATTGCCCCATCATGGACGTGAACATGACCTCGCCCAACCGCGGAATCCGCGAGGAATCGGTGCGGCAGGTGCGGCAATCGGTGGAGATGGCTCACGACCTGGGGGCGCGGATGCTCGTTCTGCACCCCGGACGCCTCTTCTCCTTGAAGGATTCTCTGGAAGAGTACTGGCAGTTCCAGATGGCGGCCTTTGAGCGCCTTGTGCCCTATGCCCAGAGGCACAATGTCCCCGTGGCCGTGGAGAACATGGAGGTCAATGCCCGGGTAGAGGTGGTGAAGGGCGCGCCGGAGATACGCCGCATCACCGGGCACTTTGCTCCCGGCCAACTGGGGGTGATGCTGGATACCGCCCACCTGGGTTCCACCCAACGCATCCTGGATTTCATCCGGGACGTGGACGGCATCGCCCACGTGCACCTCAGCGATGCCCTGGTGACGCCGGCCGGCGAGATGCGAATCCACCTGCCCCTGGGCGAAGGGCAGTTGGACTTTCGGGCCGTCTTTGATGCCTTGCTGCCCAATTACCAGGGCATCCTATCTATGGAAGCCTTCATTCCCCCTGGCAACCCGGACAAGATCAGGGCCCAAAGAGAATGGCTGGAGACCGTCTTATGATCAATCTGGTCATCGTTGCTCACGGCGACTTGGGTGAGGCCCTGATCCGGGCGACCGAGATGATCGCCGGGCCGAGCGAGGGCCTCTGCGCCGTATCGCTTATGCCCGGCGAAAGCCCGGAGGGCTTTGGCGACAAGCTGGCCGCGGCCCTGCGGCCGATAGAGGGCCAGGAGACCATCCTGCTGATTGACCTTTTCGGTGGGACACCGTACAACGTGGCGGCGCGCCAGGTCCTCAAGGAGAACGTGGAGTGCCTGACGGGGGTGAATCTGCCCATGCTGCTGGAGCTGGTCATGGCGCGGGATAACGCCGCTTCGTTGGCGGAACTGGCGGAGAGTATTACCCAAAAGGGGCAGGAATCCATCAGGAACCTGGGGCCAATGTTGGGGAGGAAGCGAAGCAACGAGTCAGCGAGCGAATAGAGACCGTGCCCTCGCCGATTCGCTGATTCGCTCATTCGCTGATCCCAGTGGAACTGGACTTTGGACAAATCCAGAAGAATGGCCAGAAACCAGGTTTTTGAGAGCCTTTGTACCCAAAATGTGCACGTTTGCGGGCACTTCTGACACTCTAGCGTAGGCTTTGTGCAACCAA
>Ga0194126_10008078_pt1 | contig 14430 bp, 18 predicted proteins | sample TA2KigC150mmetaG_FD_148641 | JGI IMG/M metagenome (GOLD analysis project Ga0194126, IMG submission 148641) | Freshwater microbial communities from Lake Tanganyika, Tanzania - TA2015035 Kigoma Deep Cast 150m | ecosystem: Environmental > Aquatic > Freshwater > Lake | place: Tanzania: Lake... | reverse complement strand
TTCCACGGCGCGAGCAGCATCCGCAACTCCACCACTCTCTGTTCTCTACTCTCTACGAACTTCTTATCAAACCGATTCTCCCAGCACTGCAACACATCTGGTATATCGTTTTCCTCCACCTTTACCCGCTTATCATCCAACGAAAAACCATCGTGCGCCATATCGTAGAACCAAATCTGTTTCGTCTGTCCGCCGCGTGTGAAAATCAGTACCGCCGTGCTGACGCCCGCGTAGGGCTTGAAGACGCCCGAAGGCATCGAGACCACGCCGTCCAGCCGATTTTCTTCGATGATGCGTTTGCGCAGTTCCACATGGGCGCGGCTCGACCCGAACAGCACGCCATCGGGTACGATCACCGCCGCGCGTCCGCCCATATCGAGCGCGCGCAAAATCAAATGCAGAAAGAGCAACTCGCTCTTGGTCGTGTCGCCCGGCAGGTCGGGATGCACGTCGCCTTTGTCCACCGCGCCTTTGAAGGGCGGGTTCATCAAAATGACATCGTACTCGCCCGCGCCCTCATAGCCCTTGGAGAGCGTATCCATGTAAAAGAACTGCGGCTCCTGAATGCCGTGCAGCATCAGGTTCATTGAGCCGATGCGCAGCATGGTCATGCCTGAGTCGTTGTCGAAGCCGCGCAAATATTTTTTGCCCTTCATGAACTTGCGCTCGTCATCCCTCAGCAGGTCGCCGATCAGATGATGCGCGATGCCGTCCTCATCAAACTCAAGGATGTTCTGCGACGTGGCTTTTTCCAGAATGTGCTGGTGCGCGTTGATCAAAAATCCGCCCGTGCCCGCGGCAAGGTCGCCGATGCGTTCCTTCGGCTTCGGGTCGAGCATCTGCACCATCATGCGGATAATGTGACGCGGCGTGCGGAACTGTCCATTGCGCCCGGCGATGCTCAAATGCCCCACAGGTACTCGTACAGGTCGCCCTGCACATCCTGATTCTGCTGGCTGATCTCCATCTGGTCGATCAGGTTCACCGCCTCCACCAACAGGCTCGGCTTATTGATCTTGCACTCCGCCCCGCGCATATACTCCCCAAACGACGACTCGTCCTTTGCCAGACTCGCCAACTGCGGGAAGACGACCGACTTAAGATGCTTGAGCATCTCCTCGGCCTTCATCTGCTTCCAGACGCTCCAACGCATCTCTTTCTTGACGTTGGGCTGGTATGCCGTCCCCTTGCGTTTTGCCTGCCGTTCAGCTGCGTTCTCGCGGTCATCGAGCCGCTTCAAAAACAACAAATATGAAAACTGCTCGATCGCATCAAGCGGGTTGGCGAGTCCCCCCGTCCAGAACTTATCCCAGAGGGCGTCTACTTCCGAGCGGAGTTTAGGGTCGGTTAACATGTGCAACACCGTCCCGAAGGGTTATCTACAAAAGCATATTTCCTTTCAACCAAATTCTTTGTAACAATACTCCAAATAGCTACAATCCAACCCTTCGGGACGTTCTCCTCGCGACCACCGTCCCAAAGGTTCTTAAACCTTCGGGACGATATATCAATCAAACATATACTTCGAAATCTTCCCATAACTCTTCTTCTCATCCTCAACATCATTCACAAATTGGACATACTCGTCCGCGCTCGGAAAATGATCCTGAATAAAATTCTTATCCACCAACAATCCATTCCTCAATCCAATCCACTCCCGATAATTCGAATATACCCAATCTTCAGGCTTCGCCGCCAATCCCGCCTTTACTGGATTGATGTGAATATACCTGCACAGTGTCACCAAGTATTCCCATTGGTCCACACACCTGTGTTTGAAGCGTCCTTCGAACAACGTGCCTGTGCGTCCCTGCTGTAAATTCAACGCCTGGGCATAGGAATTAAACAACACCTGCATAAACTTCGACAAGAGTATTTCCGTCTCCTGTCGAAGTATAAAATGATAATGGTTCGGCATAAGACAATATGCAATCACCGCCACGCCATATTTGGAGGCGTATCCCATCATCAACTGCAGGAGATACTGGTAATTCCCTTCGTTGAAGAAAACTTTCCCTTTCCCCGCCCCGCGATTGTAGATATGATAATACTGCCCTTGCGTGAAGATGTCACCGCGATATGGCATAGTTATAACGTCCCGAAGGATTATAACCAAGAACACGACTCATCCAAACCATAATTTCGGGATGTTCTGCTCAAATCTCCCGAAGGTCTGGTGCCCCGAAGGCTTCTCCCACAAGACTCCACCTATCGCCCAAGCCTTTGGGGCGATCATTCTCCCTCAGTATAAAACGTAACATTCGTCTTCACATCCTGAAATGGCGAAGTAATTCTATACCCAGGTTTTTCATCTGGGTGCTCGCGCCAATAATCGAGACTTTCCAGATTTTGTTTTGCAATTCTGTATTTGGGATCGATTTTCAACGCGTGGTTGTAAGCTTCTTCGGCTTCATCGAATCGATCTTGCATAACCAGGCAAATCCCCAGGTTTCCCCAGGGCTGTGGCAGACAATCCCCCAACTCGATGGATTTACGAAATGCAGCTTCGGCTTCCTGCCATTTTTCCTCTCCAGAGAGTTGGTTTCCGCGCTGGAATGATTCCTGTTGCTCGACCAACTGGTCGAGTGTGAAGTTCTTACTCCGCATCTTCATCTCGGATATGGCGACCTTCTTGGCAAACTCAAGTTCATCCTGGATTCTTTCGGTTATCATACTATCTTTTTTCATCAGGGCAACCTGTTCAAAATCCCGAAGCGATTGCCCTGAGCGTGATGTGAACCGTGCTGAAAGTCCGCGATTGAACAAAAGGTAGGAATTTTCAGGATCGATCTGTACTGCCTCGCTGAGAGTTTGGTAGGATTCCTCGAATCTCTTTTGGATGGCGTACGCCATTCCAATGATTCCAAGTGCTTCTGCATACACTTTATCTTTTTTAGGAAGGTATTGCAGGATGCGCTTGGAGGTTCTTATGGCGTCATAATAATCCTGGTTCGCCAGTTGTTCGGATGCCCTTGACAGGTAATCATCGATTTGATGCCTGCCAACCAGCCATCCTTTCGGTCGCTTTGGTGATTTGGTCATTAGGAGTTGCTCCCGCAAAACGTCCCGAAGGTTTGTCGTCCAAACAATTCGCTCCATGATACACAAACCTTCGCATCGGCCTTCGGGGATTGCCATAAAACCTTCGGGACGGTGTATCCCAGAGGGCATCTACTTGCGATCGGAGTTTAGGGTCGGTTAACATGGGCTATTCCACCAGTTTCAAAAGATGTGACAAATAGCTCTTGCGGTTATCTATAGATTTCAATATACTGTATATATCTCATCTACCATTGGTAGAAGGAGAACGGATACCGTCCTCGTCAGAGGGCGGTATCGGCTTTATATGTCTCGAATTCCTGTTGAAGCCTGGATTTTTGGCTTTGCCAGGTCACGAGATAGGCAGTAATCAGCAAAATCGTTCCTTTGTGTTCCGCCAGGACAACAAGATAATCATCTTTCTCAAAGATGAACCTGAGCAAAATGCGCTTCTCCCGTCCACGCATAGTTTCCCATACTTGGACAAACGGTGTTGCGTGATTTTCGATAATTGCGCGTGACCAGCGGATACGTTTGCATCTTTCAAAGTCGGGGGTTCGAGCTTCTTCAACTTTCCCTTCGGAAATCAAATGCCAGAATGTCGACTCTTTTCCTTGCGAATAAGGATGTTTTGTTATTCCAACGGATGTTCCCCGAAACAGCGGCTTGGATTCGATAAAGTCTTTTCGGAAAAACTGATACAGCGCGGCTAGATATTTATCCCAATCACCGTCATAATCTGAGATCAGAACAAGGGTTGGAATCCAGTTGGGTTTACTTGTCATTTTCCCGCCCCCAATCTGGCTGCCAGAGGAACAGGTTTACTTTGTCTTCTCTATACAAAGTCTTGCTGGTCAAGCGGTAGCCCGAACGCTCACGCATTCGATTGACCAGTTCAAATTTTGCCTGGCTGGTTTGCAAGTTTCGATTTGCGTAAGCGATAGTTCCAATCAATAAATCCGCCAGTTGAAGTTGTTCAACTTCATGCGAATGGACTGCCTGAACCCTCTCGACAACCTCACGGCGAAAGTCGTACATGTTGTTGCTCAACACCTCATGGAGTTTTTGCAGGTTTTCCACCTTGCTCTTGCTCTGCGTATCCTTAATGTCAATATAAATTCGATAGCGCGAATGGGGAAACAAGATGACTTTCAACATATCAAAATACACCTTGTAATACCAATCGTCATGGGTCTGATTATGTTCTTTATGCCTGAGTCGAGTTTTATCGGCTATCAAACCCCGAAAATGTAAATCGTCATCGTCGAAAAAATAGTCCATCACTGAAAGGTAAAAATCCAATTTGGCTGGCGAAACTTTGACCCACTTGATTTCAAAATTGGGCGGTATGCCGTGTTGCTTCTTGATCTCGCGGATACGAACGGCAATCTCCCGACGCTTTTCCAGCGAACACCACACCGCGCCTAAAACCATGATTGGCAGGCGGTCGTTTTCCAGATGACAACTTTCATCGCAATAGACATTGAAAATTTCGCTCATGGTTTTCCTCGCTCATTTGCAAGACGATTTGCGAATTCTACCACCTCGCCGATTTCCTTCTCCGTAAACCACCGCTCCACCGCATCCGCGCCGGGCAAGGAGTAGGAAGTAGGGGAATAAGGAGTAGGGGAGAAAGGATCAGGGGGCATGTTTGCGGCGTTCCGTGCTGGCGATGAGACCATTGAGCAGCCTGCCAACCATATCAGCGCGTGTGAGTTTATCGGTAGTCGAATTGATGTAACCCAAATCTTTCGAGACGATGAAAAAGTATTTCAATTCTTCGAGCGAGCCTTCGGCGGTGTTGTAGAAGCGAATTTTATCCTGCAATCCGCGCCGTTTGAAGCCTTCGGCGATATTCGCAGGAATGGAGAGCGCCGCGCGGCGTATTTGGGATACCAGCCCAAATCTCTCATCGCTCGGAAATTTCCTGGTGATTTCGTAGACACGAAGCACTAACTGGTGCGCCTCCTGCCAGACCTGCAAATCGGTAAACATCTCCACGCTCATACTCCCTGCTCCTTATTCCTCCCTCCCTGGTAATCATTTTTTCTTCCATACTTCCCCCACCGTCCGAGCCAGCGCTTCGCGGATGACCACATCTTCGAGGCGAAAATCAGCGCCGCACAGGGCATATAACACCTGCGCGGCGGATTCGATCAAGCCATGTTGTTTGGCCAGGATGATAACGGCCAGCGTACCTTTCATTGGGAGGGAAAAACTGAGGGCGCAGCGTCGCGCCATGCCGTCATCCAGTATGGCAATCCATTTGGGATGAGCCAGCGCGTACGCCAATACGGCAGTCTCGCCCGCGCCCAGATCCCAGGCGAGGAGTTCCTTTGGCTGGGAGGCTGCCGGAATGATTTGGAACAGTCCGCTTTCGATTGCGCGGCGGGCAGGATCGCTCCCCGGCGCTTGCGACAGTTCTTCCGCAACTGCCTGAGGGACAACCACCCTTGCCGGTAAACGAGACAGAAACTCCACCTGTCCCACGCGCCAGGGCTATGATGGGCGAAGCGTTGATCACCCACCTTTCAGCGACCAGAGACTTCCGAGACGATTTCATCCGAGTTGTATTGGAACGCTGAGACTTTGAACCCATTCAAGGCGTCAATAAATTCGGTGCGTGAAAGCCCGGCGATCTCGGCGGCCTTACTTTGAGAGATTACCCTGTTCTCATACCACTTGACCGCGGCAGCCACGCGCATTTCCTGCACGAACCCCGCCGGGTCCTTACGCAAGGCGGAAAATATATTGCGCGGCAATTTGAAGGATACCTGTACCGTTTCCATAACAGCCTCCTGCATCATTATAACGCACGTGCTCTGCGGTGTCGCTTATGCCGACAGTCGGTTGGCAAACTCGACCACCTCGCCGATTTCCTTCTCTGTAAACCAGCGCTCCACCGCGTCCGCACCAAACATATCCAGCGGCGGCTCGTGGGGAGCGGGAGTAGGGGATAGGGAGTAGGGATTAGGGGGCATGTTTGCGGCGTTCGGTGCTGGCAATGAGACCATTGAGCAGCCTGGTAACCATGTCGGCGCGTGCAAGTTCGTCGGCATTCGAGTCGATGTAATTAAATCCTTCGAGACAATGAAAAAGTATTTCAGTTCTTCGAGCGAGCCTTCAGCGGTGTTATAGAACTGAATCTTGTCCTGTAACCCGCGCCGCTTGAAGCCTTCGGCGATATTCGCAGGGATGGAGAGCGCCGCGCGGCGCATTTGGGATATCAACCCAAATCTCTCATCGCTCGGAAATTTCCTGGTGATTTCGTAGACGCGCAACACCAACTGATGCGCCTCGCGCCAAACCTGCAAATCCGAAAACTTCTCGATACCCATACTCCCTACTCCTTACTCCTTACTCCTTATCTCCTTTGATGTTCATCCTCATTCCTCGTATAATATGCCTACCAATAAAACGGTTCGACCGTTTTACCCGCCCCCGACGACAAGGTAGCCACATGAGGCTGTCTTTCTCGCAAGAGAATAGTCGGGGGTGTTTTATTTGCTCGGTTTCTTCTCGATATACTTCACACCTTCAATATCTTTGAAGTGTTCGTCCTGCGTCCATAATGTCGCGTCATAGGCGCAGGCGGTGGCAAGGATAATGCTGTCTGCCATGGCGAGTTTCAGTTCGCGGGAAATCTGCGCCGCGTCAATGGCGATAGTGCGATCCAGCTCCGCTTCGCGACCGTGGGACATGAGTCCCACGGAGAGAAGGGCGGAATCATCATCCCGTTCCGCCAGCAGGCGTTTGAACACCTCGTAAATGCAAATCGTCGGGACGATCAGGTTGTCCACATCGCGAATGGGTGAGGAGAAAAAATCCGCATTCCCGCCCTCGGTGAAATACTCAATCCAACCCGATGAGTCGACAACGTTCATTAGCGCTCCTCGTCAACTTCTTCGCGGATATTATCGGTATTCATTCCCTTGAAAATTCCCCGCGCCTCTTTGATGGACGGGACAACGACAAGTCGAATGGAGTTCTTGTAGGGAATAAACATCACCTTCTGTCCAGGCTTTAGATTGAATTGCTCCCGAACTTCACGAGGAATCATGATCTGGTATTTGGTGGAAATGGTGGTCAAGGCTTCCATTTTTACATCTCCTTTATCGAACAGTAACTGTAAAACGATTATACCGCCAGTCTGTTTGCAAAATCAATCACTTCTTTTACTTCATTTTCCGTGAACCAGCGTTCCACTGCATCCTGACCAAACCCAACTAAAGCAGGCGCATCGTACAAGTCGGCGGTTTCGAGATGGCGCTTTTGCAAGAACACACTTTGCACCGCGTGCAAAAAGCGAATCTGGTCAGCGTTGTAGTTGTGTTGGGTTACATAACTCTCAAACTGCCGCGCAACCAAATCCTTGTAATCGGGCAGGTATGCCATATCCAGCACCTGACGCACCAAACCGAAAAAACTATCCGCGGTGTGGGCGAAAACCTTCTTCAAGTTTTCGGGCGTCACTTCCAAATCGCCTTCGCCAAGTTCTTTAGTCAGCGTGCGTTCCAGTTCGAGCAGTTGCCAGTCGTCAATTTTCTCGCCGTTTTGAATTGCCTTTATTGTGGGGTGGTTCGCTACCAATGCCAAAATGCGCTCTTCCACCAGGCGGCGATATTCTGCCACGTACATTTTCTCTCCGCTCTTGGTGAGCAGAATGTAACCGTGAATGGCGATGGAATCGAGTAGGTCAAGTTCAAGGAAAGTATCCAGCCGCCGTTTGTATTTCATCTGCGGTGCAAGTACGTCACGCAACTCGGTCAATTCGCTTGGGCTGGCATTCTTCAATTCTTCAGGAATACATTTCTGCACATGCGGTTTGCATTGCGGGTCATTGATCACAAAGTCAGGCAGGATGGCGGCATCTTCCGCAATGGATTGGATTGCCTGTGATGTGTCCTTGCCCGTGCGCTTGAGCAACTTCAACCGTTCCACTTTGCTGATGAAGGTTGCCGCAGCGACATCCACGCCAGGGACGAGTCACAAGTGCGGAGCGACTTTCAATTTCAGGAATTCGATCTTGCTGGGGATGAGATAATCCCAGAAGGCATCTGTCCATGCTTCTTCGATCTCTGGCATGTGCTTGCGGATGGTGAATGAGTCGGTTGGGATTTGCTGAATCTGTTCGCGCAGGTCAGCGATCACCTGTTTGCAATCGGGGTCTTTCTGGTCTTTGAGCCAGGTCTCCAGCAACTTCAAGCGCGTATTGAAGATCGTCACCAACACAGGCGTGGACTGGTCAACGACTTCCCTGGCGTCGCGACTGAAATTATTCTCCCAGAAGTCAATGATGAGAAAATCCTTCTTCTCAAAGTTTGGCAGCAACGTCAAGTTGCAACATGCCGCCTGCACGCGCGTCCCGCGCCCGATCATCTGCTGTAACTTGATCGGCGATTGCACAGGCTTCATGAACACGAGATTGACCACTTCGGGCACGTCAATGCCCGTATCGAGCATGTCCACCGAAATGGCGATGCGCGGGAAATCCTTTTCTTGAATGACTCCACCAGCGTGCCGCGATATTCGGATTTGTGCGTGATGACCTTCGCCAAGTCTGGGAATTGCGGATACATTTCATAAAATGCATCCTGCAAACGCAAAGCGTGATCCTGTGTCATCGCAAAGACGATGGTTTTGCCTGGCAACTGTCCAGAAGAATCTTTTCGGCAAATATCCCAAATCTCTTCCCATCGTTTACGAAGCGTGTCGCGGTTGCTGACTTCTTTTTCCAGTTCCGTGCCTTCGTAGTCGATGTCGTCGGGGTCGAGTCCCTTTTCGATCAGGGCATTGCGCTCTTCCTCGGTCAAGTCCACGCCGTGGATGCCGTGCCGCTGGAACTTGGTCCGCGCGGCGTAGAGTTCGTAATCAACGAGATACTTGTCTTCGATGGCTTGTTCATACGTATAGAGATAGGTCGGCTTGCCGTCCGTGCAATCGAAGGCAAGGAATGTATCGCGGTTGATGTAATTGGCAGGCGTGGCGGTCAGTCCCACCTGACGGGCATCGAAATACTCCAGCACTTCATTGAACTTGTTGAAGATCGATCGGTGGACTTCGTCGAAGACGATCAAGTCAAAGAAGGCGGGCGAGAACTGCTCGAAAATATTGCTCAGCGCTTGGAGGGTCACCGCGAACAGACGCTGCGTGCGTGCATTCGGATCGTCCCAACTATGCAGACGGGTGCAGGGTTCCTGCGGCAGGAACTTCTCGAAGCCATCATCCTTTGCCTGCTCAACGAGCCCATCCCGGTCTGCCACGAACAAAATCCGCCGCGCCTGGTTGGAGCGCATGAACACGTCGATCAACCCCATCGTGGTGCGCGTCTTACCCGTCCCGGTTGCCATGACGATCAAGGCTTTGCGCTTGCCGCCACTTAACCGTCCCGCAGGTTGGTCACCAGAAACCTGAGATTCTCCGCCTAAACCTGCGGGACGTTCTCTTCGGGACGGTATTTCAAACGCTTCCCCCACGCGGCGGATGGCTTCGTGCTGGTAGGAGCGATCAACGATGGAAGTGCTGATTTCCACCGAACTGAGCGGCTTGGCATTCTGGCGGATGTAAAGCAGATTCTCCAAATCTTCGCGCGTGAAAAAGCCGAACACTTCCCGCTTCGGCACATGTCCCACATCCACAAAATGGATTTCCAATCCATTGGCGAAAAATCCAAACGGACGAAAACTTTGGCGCTTTTCGATTTCAGTTACATAATGGGTGAGTTGCGCTTCTGCCAGGCGGACGTCCACCGCAGTTTTCTTGGCTTCCACCACAGCCAACACGTCTCCATTTTCGCGGTAGAGCGTGTAATCTGTTACCCCGTTCCACGGCTCGGTGTCATAGCCATCCACCGGGATTTCGATCTTGACCTTGCTATGGTCGCGCAAATACCAGCCCGCCTTTTCCAACTGCGGGTCAATCTTTTCCTTACGGGTGCGTTCTTCGGATATCTGATAAGGCATTCCATGTTCCCCGGTGATGATTGGGATACTAAAAGTATACAACAAAAAGCCATCATACAGCCCCTGCAACTTTCCCCCCGTCCCTGCATCTGATACAATGCAATCGCCAACAGCCAACCGCCAACCACGAGGTCTTCATGTTCAACCTTTCCTCCATCCCCACAACCACCACCGAACCCCGGCACGTCAAAGCGCTCATCCTGGGCGCAGGCCCGGCGGGACTATCCGCCGCCCTCTATGCGGCGCGCGCCGACCTCCAGCCGGTGGCGCTGACCGGCACGCAAATCGGCGGGCAGGCTGCCCTCACGCATACAATCGAGAACTATCCCGGCTTCCCCGAAGGCGTGGGCGGCGCGGAACTGGGCGACCTGTTCAAGAAACAGGCCGAACGTTTCGGGGCGACGGTCGAGTTCGATTCGGCCCAGGCCGTGGACCTGTCGCAGCGCCCGTTCCGGGTCCGGACCGACAACGGCGAATTCACCGCCGATTCGCTCATCGTCAGCACCGGCGCCAGCCCGAACAAGTTGAACATCCCCGGCGAAGCCGAACTGACCGGCAGGGGCGTCTCGTACTGCGGCACCTGCGATGGCTGGTTCTTCAAGGATAAAAAAGTGGTGGTGGCTGGCGGCGGCGACTCGGCCCTCGAAGAAGCCCTGTTCCTGACCCGCTTCGCCACCTCCGTCACCATCGTCCACCGGCGGGATGCCCTGCGGGCGGGCGCAATCCTGCAAAAAAGGGCGCAGGAGAACCCGAAGATCGGCTTCATATGGAACACGGTCATCACCGAGGCGGTCGGCGGCGAGAAACTGGTCGCCGTCAAACTGAAGGATGTGCAGACCGGCTCGGAGAGCGACCTCCCCACCGATGGCCTGTTCATCTTCATCGGGCATACGCCCAATACGCAGTTGTTCGAGGGGCAACTGGAGATGCAGGACGGCTACATAAAAGTGGACGACCGGATGCACACCAGCATTCCGGGCGTCTTCGCCGCCGGGGAATCGGCGGACCCGCATTTCAAGCAGGTGGTCACATCCGCCGGGATGGGCGCGGCGGCAGCCATCGAAGCCACCCATTTCCTGGAAGCGCATGGCGGGTGAGGGGGAAGTGTGACAAAAGAGATAACCCCTGCAGCGGTTTTATAGTATAACTCTGCCGCTGGATCAACTTCACCGGAGGAACTATGAGCAAGGTATCCATTATCGGGGCCGGGATGACCGGTTCCACCACCGCCCACTGGCTGGCCGAGCGCGAGATCGCCGACCTGGTGCTGGTGGACATCCTCGAAGGCATGCCGCAGGGCAAGGCGCTCGACCTGCTGGAGGCGCTGCCCATCGTCGGCAGGGATGTGTCCGTGGTCGGCAGCAACGACTACGCCGCCACCAAAGGCTCGGACATCGTCGTCATCACGGCCGGCATCCCGCGCAAGCCGGGCATGAGCCGCGAAGACCTGCTGACCACCAATGCGAAGATCGTCGGGGATGCAACCACCAACTCCCTGGAACATTCGCCCGATGCCATCATCATTGTCCTGACCAACCCGCTCGACACCATGGCCTACCTGGCGATGAAGGTCGGCAGGTTGCCGCGTGAACGGATCGTCGGCCAGGCCGGCGTGCTGGATTCAGCGCGCATGCGCGCCTTTGTGGCGCTCGAGACCGGCGTGAGCGTGGAGAATATCCAGTGTTATGTGATGGGCGGTCATGGCGACGAGATGGTGCCCCTCACCCGCCATTCGAACATCGCCGGCGTCCCGCTACGCGACTACCTGCCGGCCGACAAACTGGAAGCCATTGTCAACCGCACGCGCAAGGGCGGCGGGGAGATCGTGAATTTATTGAAGACCGGTTCGGCCTATTACGCCCCGGCGGCGGCAGTGGCGCAGATGGTCGAAGCCATCCTGAAGGACAAGCGCCTGGTCGTCCCGGCGGCGGCTTTCATGCAGGGCGAGTACGGCCTGAAAGACATCTTCTTCGGGGCGCCGGTGCAGTTGGGACGCGGCGGCGTGGAGAAGGTCATCGAATATAAACTGGAAGCCGATGAGGAAGCCGCCCTGGAGGCATCCGCCGCGGCGGTCAGGGAAAGCATCGGCGTGATGATGGGGCTGGTGAAAATATGATCCTGCGCGATAAGATTTCAGCCCAACTGCCGGAATGGCGTGAACGGGTCAAGACATTGCTCAAGGAACACGGGGAAACCGTCATCGACCGGGTCACGATCAGCCAGGTTTACGGCGGGATGCGCGACATCAAGGGACTGGTGAGCGACATTTCCTATGTCGACCCGGCGGAGGGCATCCGCCTGCGCGGCTATTCCATCCCCGAAGCATTGAAACTGCTGCCGAGGCCGGAAGGCGGCGACATGCCCTACGTGGGCGGCCTGTACTACCTGCTGCTGGTGGGCGAGACCCCAAACCCGGAGCAGGCGCTGGCGGTCGAGGATGAATGGAAGGCGCGCAGCGTCGTGCCGCAGCACGTCTTCGACATGCTGCGCGCCCTGGCGCCCCAGGCACACCCGATGCAGTTGTTATCGCAGGCAGTCCTGGCGCTGCAATCCTCGTCCGTGTTTGCCCGCAGGTACGAGGAGGGGATGAAGAAGGATGAATACTGGCTGCCGATGCTGGAGGACAGCCTGAACCTCACCGCCAAATTGCCCGGCATCGCGGCTTTCATTTACAGCCTGAAATACCGCAACGGGATCGTCCCCCACCCGGACCCGGAACGGGACTGGGCGGCCAATTTTGCGCATATGATCGGCGTCAAGGACAAAACCTATGAGGATGTGGCGCGGCTCTACTTCATCCTTCACTCCGACCATGAATCCGGCAACGTCAGCGCCCACGTCACCCACCTGGTGGCATCCTCGCTGTCCGATATCTACTACGCTTTCTCGGCCGGGTTGAACGGCCTGGCAGGTCCCCTGCACGGGCTGGCCAACCAGGAATGTCTCGGCTGGCTGCTGGATGTCCACAAGAAGTTCGGCGGCGTGCCCTCCCGCGAGGAACTCTACAAGTTCGCCTGGGATACGCTCGACAGCGGCAAGGTCATCCCCGGCTACGGGCATGCCGTGCTGCGCGTCCCGGACCCGCGCTTCACCGCCCAGATGGAATATGCCAGGAAACACTTCCCGCAGGATGAACTGGTGCGCCTGGCGGACCTGGTCTTCGATGTTGTCCCACAGGTATTGAAGGAACAGGGCAAAGCCAAGAACCCGGCCCCCAACGTGGACGCCATCTCCGGCGCCCTGCAATACCACTACGGCGTGCGCGAGTTCGATTTCTACACCGTCCTTTTCGGCGTCGGCCGCGCCCTGGGCGTGACAGCGAATGCCGTCTGGGCACGCGCCCTCGGCCAGCCCATCGAACGCCCCAAGTCCCTGACGACCAAGATGTTGGAAGAAGCAGCGAAGGGACAGTGAGCAGGTAACAGTGGATAGTAAGCATTCTCCCGGCGGTTCGAGCGCCGGGAGATTTTTCATCATTCATTGAAAATGTTTATGTCCGTGCCGTGGAAAAGGAATGGATTTAGGTGGATCCCGCTACAACTTCACCGCCCGGGTGGCGATATAGGATGGGTGGTATTTGCTGATGGGTGAATCTGGGCAGATATCCTCGTAGAAGCCGGTGATGGCGAAACCGGCATCGGTCTGGCCGCCGATCTGGTCGGTGAGGGTATGCCCGAACTCGAGCGGCGTCCCTTGCTCCAGGCAGGCCTGGAGTTCCTTCGGGGTCAACGACTCGAGGTCGGAATAGGGAACCGGATAGCGCACGGTCAGCGTCTGCTGGTCCTCCAGCATCGTCCCGAACAGGTAGTAGATCGGATTGGCGATCCCCGCCAGCAGCAGGCCGCCGCGCTGCAGCACCCGGCAGGCTTCGCGCCAGACGGGGGGCGCCTCCGGGCAGAAGACGTTCGAGACCGGGTGGAAGACCAGGTCGAAACTGGCATCAGGAAAAACGGACAGGTCCCGCATGTCGCCCTCCACCGTGCGGATGGACAGCCCCTCCCGTTCGGCCACCTGCCGGTCGCGCTCCAGTTGCGCCGGGGAATTATCGAAGATGGTCACATTGGCGCCGAGGGCGGCGAAGACCGGTCCCTGCTGCCCGCCGCCACAGGCCAGCCCGAGCAGGTCCAGGCCGGTGAAATCCATGGGGAACCAGTCCCGCGGCGCTGGCCGGGTCTCGGTCAACAACACCGAAAACTCCCCACGCCGGGCGGCTGCGATCACCGCCGGCCCGACCGGGATGGTAAACTTATTACCGTGCGCCGCCTGGACATCCCAGGCATAGCGGTTGTATTCGAGCACATTGATCGAAGGGCGCTTTCTCTTCATGGTCCACTCCGGGCAAGCCAGGCCGTGATGGAAAACTCCCCATGCCGGTCAGCACGGGGAGAGTTGTTTACAGGATCAGGAATCCACCAACGAAGTCACACTT
>Ga0194126_10008072_pt1 | contig 14440 bp, 8 predicted proteins | sample TA2KigC150mmetaG_FD_148641 | JGI IMG/M metagenome (GOLD analysis project Ga0194126, IMG submission 148641) | Freshwater microbial communities from Lake Tanganyika, Tanzania - TA2015035 Kigoma Deep Cast 150m | ecosystem: Environmental > Aquatic > Freshwater > Lake | place: Tanzania: Lake... | reverse complement strand
TGGATCGGCTCGCTCCGCGAGCAACGGGGCGCGGAGGTGCTGGCCGTCGACCTGCCCTCCGGCGTCGACGCCGACACGGGCGGGATCCCCGGCGACGCCGTCGAGGCCGATCTCACCGTGGCGCTGGCCTACCTCAAGCGGGGCTACTTCTTCCATCCCGGACGCGGCGCCGTGGGACGGGTGCGGGTCGTCGACATCGGCATCCCCGAATCGGTGGCCGCCGAGGTGGGACTGCCCGACCGGCTGATGACGCTGGAGGAGGCGCGCCGGCTCCAGCCGCGCCGGCCCGCCGACGCCCACAAGGGGACCGTCGGACGGCTGCTCGTCGTCGGCGGGTCGCCCGGCTTGACGGGAGCGCCAGCGCTGGCGGGACTCGCCGCCGTGCGCGCGGGCGCCGGCCTGGTCACGATCGCGGTGCCGCGCGGCCTGAACTCTCCGCTCGAGGCCAAGCTGACCGAGGTGATGACGCTGCCCGTCGAGGAGACGGAGACGGGGGGGCTGTCGCTCGGGGCCGAGGCGGCCATCCTCGCCGCGGCGGCGCGCACCGACGTCTGGGCGATCGGTCCCGGCCTGGGACGGGAGCCGGAGGCTGCGCGGCTCGTCCGGCGCCTGGTCGGCAAGTTCCGCGGCGGCGTCGTCGTGGACGCCGACGGCCTGAGGGCCTTGGCGGGCGAGGCCTGGACGCGCCCTCCGGGGGCCTGGCCAGCGGTCCTCACGCCCCACCCGGGGGAGATGGCGGCGCTGGCCGGGGTGGAGACGATCGCCGCCGGCGACCGCTGCGAAGCGGCGAGGCGATACGCCGCCGAGCATGGCTGCGTAGTCGTGCTGAAGGGCGTGCCGACGCTGGTCGCCGCTGCGGACGGCGCGGTCTGGTTCCACGCGAGCGGCAACGCGGGGCTGGCCACGGGGGGCAGCGGGGACGTTCTGACCGGGATGATCGCCGCCCTGATGGGCCAGGGGCTCCCGCCGCTCGACGCCGCCCGCCTGGGCGTCTTCCTTCACGGCCGGGCCGCCGATCGCGCTCGCGCGTCGCTCGGCGAGGCGGGCATGTCTCCTCCCGATCTGGTGGCGGAGATCCCGGGCGCCCTTCTCGAGCTTTCCGGTCCCCCGGGCGAGGCCGACAGTGAACGATGGCTGAGCGCCGCAGCGCTGCGCATGCCCTGAGCCGAGGCACATCCGCCAGTTGACGGTGCCCGTCGAGGTACCTATAGTCCACGAGCACGGTTCCACCGTCGCCCATGCGCGGCGATCCCGGCCGATCGGCCCGGGAGGGCGCCGTCCCGTACCGGGAGCGGCGCCGTAGGCGGCGGACCGGGTCCGCGGGGGACCGCAAAGGAGACCAGACGACCATGGCGCGTCGGTTGTGGCTGTGCTGTGTGGCGGCACTCGTGCTCGCTTCGGCGCCGGGCTGCACGAAGCGGGTGCCTGCGGAGTTGCAGGAGGGCCGGTTCGACCCGACCCATCGGGTGGCGGTGACCTTCCGGGACGGGTCGATGCTCTCCGGCAAGATCGGCGAGGGCGAGCGCGTCCGGATCGCCCACCAGGGCGCCGTCTACCGCGGCACGATCGACACGCTCTCCTTCGAGGAGATCCTCGTCACCGACTGCCGCCTGGTGCGCAGCGCCGAGCCCCGCGCCGCCGAGTGGGAGCGCCTCACGCGCGCCCGCCACGATCTCGGGGAACCCCGCATCGAGATCGCCCTGCGCATGGATGAGATCGAGCGGATCGAGCGCGTCAAGGTCGACGCGTTGCGCACGGCCACGCAGTCGGCCTTCTGGACGCTGACGGGCGCCGTGTCGGCCTTCCTGCTGGCCGACCGTTCCTAGGGTCCGCGGCCGGGACGAAGGTCCCCAGCATTGAGGAGTGCCACGATGAGGGGAGCGGGCTTGCGGTCCTGGGGGATGTGGTCGGCGGTCCTGGCCTGTGCCGCCATCCTGCCGGCGGGGGTCTCGGCCCAGAAGCCGATCATCGACGTCTACGCCGATCCCATCTCGCTCTTCGACCCGGGGATCTTCTCGCGCGACGGCCTGAGCGACTCGCTGGCGACCGCCCTGCCCCGCTACATGCAGCGGCCGATGGACAACCTGCTGCCCAGGCCCGGGGGAGAGGCGCTGGGCATGGGCGGCGCCTACACCGCCCGCGCCGAGGGCGCGGTGGCGCTCGGCTGGAATCCGGCCGGCATGGCCCGGCTGGAGCAGGCCTCGATCTTCGTCGACGGTTACCTGCGCTCCTCCAGCGGCTCGGGCAGCCACCTGCCCGACACGATCGAGGTCGCCGGGCTGGGCGAATTCAACATCCAGAGCTACGGGGCCGACCTCTACTCGCGCAAGGCCTTCGGCTTCATCGGCGCCTCCCGCCCGCTGGTGCGGCTCGGCCCGGCGCCCCTGGTGGGGGGCATCGCCTACCGCCAGCACACCGGCGTCGCCTTCGGCCAGGCGACGCTGCTGACCATGGGTCTCTACCAGGTCGGCGGCAGCGGCTTTCCCTTCGTCCTCGGCGTCGACAACGAGGAGAAGGGCTCGATCGAGAGCCTGACGCTCGGGCTGGCCTACGAGCCGGTCCGCGCCGAGGCATTCTCGTTCGCCGCCGGCGCCAGCGCCAACTTCCTGACCGGACGGCTCCGCTCGACGGCGGTCGCCCGCGCCGCCGTGCGCAACTTCGAGGAGGGGAGCTTCACCTTCCAACGCAACTACAAGGGCTTTTCGGTGGAGACCGGGTTCCTGCTGACGATGCTGCAGGAGAAGCTCCGCCTGGGGGGCTGGGTCGGCCTCCCGCACAAGCTGGCCTGCGACAACAGCCGGCTCAGCTACAGCCCCCTGATCCTGCCCGACGCGCCCTCCGTGGAGCGCGTCCACTGGGATGTGGCGGGCTACGACATGGAGATCCCGCTCTTCTTCAGCGCCGGCGTCGCCGTCGGGCCGATCCGCGGCGTCGAGCTCTCCGCGGACCTCAACGAACGCCCCTGGTCCGAGGTCGAGATCCGGCACCACGAGGCGGCGTTCGCCCGCTTCGACGGTCCCTTCCCCGCCCCCGACGTGTCCAGCGTCCACGTCGGGGTCCGCTTCCCATTCCCGCTCCTGCGCCAGGCCTTCGAGAGCCGCGGCCTGCGGCTGCTGACGCAGCTCGGCTACCACACAATGCCGCTGGCGATGTACAGCGTCGATCCGGTGGAGGGTGAGCCCCCGTATTACTGGAGCGGCGAGCAGGTCGAGGGGTCGGCGGCGAGCTTCGGCTTCACGCTGGAAACCCGGGCGCGGATCGACTTCCACTTCGGCGTGGAGGTCCGCTCCTACGAGTTCGACAGCTGGTTCCTGGGCGATCAGCGCGGTCCGCGCCAGAGGCAGCTCGGGTTCCGGGACCCGGCCAAGGTCGTGACCGAGATCGATCGCACCGACACGATCCTGCGGCTGAGCTCCGAGATGCGCCTCTGACCCTGGCGGCGGACCTCCCGCGGGGCACGAACGATCGGGCCCCGGTGGCGGCGCAACCGGGGCCCTCGACTTGCGCCCAGCCACGACTCCTACGAGCAGCCGTTGTTCGAGCCGCACTCCGTGCAGCGATGGCAGGAGCCGCTGCGCTCCATGAACGAGCCGCACTCGGGGCAGATCGGGGCGTCGGCCCCGGCGACGAAGGTGCGCGCCGGTCCCGAGGCGGCCGCGGCGACGGCCCGAGGGGCGGCCGGGGCGGGAGCGGGACTCCCCGGGTTCTCGCCCTCCTCGGGGATGAACTTCAGCGACAGCCAGCGGAAGATGTAGTCGGTGATGCTCTTGGCGTAGCGGATCTCGGGATGGTGGGTGAAGCCGGAGGGCTCGAAGCGCGTGTGGATGAACTTGTCGGCCAGGACCTTCAGCGGCACGCCATACTGCAGGGCGATCGAGATCGTCGTCGCGAAGCAGTCGCAGAGCCCCGAGACGACCGTGCCCTCCTTGGCCATGACGATGAAGATCTCGCCCGGCGTCCCCTCGGGGTAGAGGCCGACGGTCAGGTAGCCCTCGTGATCGCCGATGACGAACTTGTGGGTGATCGACTGGCGCTCCTCGGGCAGGCGGCGGCGCACCGGCACGCGCCCGGCCTGATCGGCGTCGCCGCCCCCCAGCGAGAGCGGTTGGGCGCGCTTGGATCCGTCGCGGTAGATGGCGATGGCCTTCAGCCCCGCCTTCCAGGCCTGCAGGTAGATCTCGGCGATCTGCTCGGGGGTCGTCTCGGCCGGCACGTTGACCGTCTTGGAGATCGCGCCGGAGATGAAGGGTTGCGTCGCGGCCATCATGCGCACGTGACCGTCGTGGTGGATGAAGCGCTTGCCGTTGCGCGGCCGGAAGGCGCAGTCGAAGATCGCCAGGTGCTGGGGCTTCAGCCCCGGAGCCCCCTCGATCGTCTCCTCCCGCTCCATGTGCTCGATGATCTTCTTGGCTTCGGCGGGGGCGTAGCCGAGGCGGGCCAGCGTGTGGGGCACGGCCTGATTGACCATCTTGAGGATCCCGCCGCCGACCAGCTTCTTGTACTTGACCAGCGCCAGGTCGGGCTCGATCCCCGTCGTGTCGCAGTCCATCATGAAGGCGATCGTCCCCGTTGGGGCGAGCACCGTCGTCTGCGCGTTGCGGTAGCCCCAGCGCTCGCCCTGCTCGATCGCCTCGTCCCAGACCCGGCGCGCCGTGCGCAGGAGTGAGCGCGGCAGGTGGTCGGGGTTGATCCGGCTGAGCTCGTCGCGATGGCGGCGCATGACCCCCATCATCGCCTCGCGGTTGCGGGCGAAGCCCTTGAAGGGGCCGGTGACGCGGGCGATCTCGGCCGAGGCGGCGTAGGCCTGGCCGGTCATGATCGCCGTCACCGCGGCGGCCAGCGCGCGCCCCTCGTCCGAATCGTAGGGCAGGCCCTGGGACATGAGCAGCGTGCCCAGATTGGCGTAGCCCAGCCCCAGCGGCCGGTAGTCGTAGCTGGCGCCGGCGATCTCCTCGGTCGGGTAGCTGGCGCAGTCGACGATGATCTCCTGGGCGGTGATCAGCACGGCGACGGCGGCGCGGAAGGCGTCGGGATCGAAGGCGCCCTTGTCGTCGACGAACTTCATCAGGTTGAGGGAGCAGAGGTTGCAGGCCGAATTGTCGAGGAACATGAACTCGCTGCAGGGGTTGCTCGCCCGAATGGGCCCGGAGGCGGGGCAGGTGTGCCAGGTGTTGACCGTGGTGTGGAACTGCAGCCCCGGGTCGCCGCAGAGCCAGGTCGCTTCGCCGATCATCTTCATCAAGTCGCGGGCGCGGTAGGTGTCGACCGGCTCGCTGCTCGTGACCGCGCGGGTCTGCCACTCGCCGTCGTTCTCGACAGCCTTCATGAACTCGTCGGCGACGCGGACCGAGTGATTGGAATTCTGGAAGAAGACCGAGCCGTAGGCCTCGCCGTTGAGCGAGCCGTCGAAGCCGGAGCCGATCAGCGCCCAGGCCTTCTTCTCCTCGAGGACCTTCGACTGGATGAAGTCGACGATGTCCGGGTGGTCGACGTTGAGGATCACCATCTTGGCCGCGCGTCGCGTCTTCCCGCCCGACTTGATCACGCCGGCGAAGGCGTCGTAGCCGCGCATGAAGGAGACGGGGCCCGAAGCGGTGCCTCCCGTGGAGAGGCGCTCGCGGGAGGAACGCAGGCTGGAGAAGTTGGTGCCCGTGCCGGAGCCGAACTTGAAGAGCATGCCTTCGGTCTTGGCCAGGTCGAGGATCGACTCCATCGTGTCGGCGACCGAGTTGATGAAGCAGGCCGAGCATTGCGGCCGCTCCTCGATGCCCATGTTGAACCAGACCGGGCTGTTGAAGGCGGCCATCTGGTGGAGCAGGATGTGGCTGAGCTCCATCTCGAAGGCCTCGGCGTCCTCGTCGCTGTCGAAGTAGCCGAGCTCGAGACCCCAGCGGCGCAGCGTCGTCGTCACCCGCCCGATCAGACCCCTCAGCGAGGACTCCCGGCGCGGGCTGCCGAGGGCGCCGTAGAAGTACTTGGAGGAGACGACATTGGTCGCCATCTGGCTCCAGGCGCGAGGGAACTCGACGTCGGCCTGCTCGAAGATCGTCTCAGCCTTGTCGTTGGCGATCGTCGCCGTGCGGCGCTCCCACTCGAGGAGGTCGGCCGGGTGGCGCCCCGGCGTCGTGAAGTAGCGCGGAATGCGCAGGCGCCGGCCTCCGGCCTCCTCGGCGCGCGGTTCCTGCGCTGCGGCGGCGGGGGCGGCGGGGCGAAGCTCCTGGTTCTCCGACATCCACTCCTCCTCGAGCGTTTCCTGCCCGCCCCGCGCCGGACGGCGGGACGACCCGGGCGATCGCGCGCCGCGGATCCATGTCGCTTCGCTGTCCGCCGCGCGATCCTCGCGCGACGGTCCCGTGCATCCCGCAGGCGAACGGAACCCACATATGCCGCAGGGCGCGGGGGTCGTCAAACCGAAAAGGGCTGGGGTTCGTAACTCGAACGAGTGCCGTCGATTGCCGATCGGCGGCGAGCGGCCGTCGTCAGCGGCGCGGCGCAGGAGGGAACGGCGATTCCCTAACGGACTGCCAATCAAGAACTTGCAATGTCGTTCTTGCAATCGAGGAAGGGCTCACTCCTCGCCGAGGAGCACGTCGAGAAAGCGTTGCATCGCCGGCGGGATCTCGCGCCCGCGCTTGATCAGGATGCCCAGCGGGCGCGCGTAGGCGCACTTGGCGAAGTGCACGGCCGCGAGCGAGCCGAGGGCGACCTCGCGCTCGACCGTCATCAGCGGCAGGATCGAGACTCCGGCGTCGATCTCGACGGCGCGCTTGATCGTCTCGATGTTGTCGAACTCCATGACGATCTTCACCCCGGCGTCCTGCTCGCGCAGGATGCGGTCGATGGCCCTCCGCGACGGCACGTCCCGGTCGAAGGCGATGAAGGACTGCCCGGTCAACTTGCGCAGCTCGACCTTCTTGAATCCCGCCAGGGGATGATGCGGGGGGCAGACGATGACCAGTTCGTCGCTGCGGAAGTCGAGGATCTCGACGCCCGAGCGGCGGGCCGGGTAGGCGACGATGCCGATGTCGACGGCGTTGGCGACCACATCCTCGTAGATGCGGTTGGCGCGGTTGTACTCGACGCGCAGGCGCACCGCGGGGAAGCGGCGCATGAAGTCGGCCACGAAGGGGTGCAGCTCGTGGAGGCCGACGCTGTAGATCGTCGCCACCCGCACCGTGCCGCCGACGCTCTTGGAGAGCCTCCGCAGGCGATGCTCCATCTCCTCCAGGCGGGCGGTGACCTCCTTGGAGACGTCGTAGAGGATCTGGCCGGCCTGCGTCGGCGTGAGGTTGCGCTTGCCCCGCTCGATCAGCCTCTGGTCGTAGCGCTCCTCGAGGCTGCGGATCTGCTGGCTGACGGCCGACTGGGAGATGAAGTTGAGCACCGCGGCTTTGGAGAAGCTCTTGCTCTCGACCACGTCGCAGAAGACCTTCAGCGATTCGACCTGCATGCCTGCGCCTCCCCGCCCGCCGCCGGAGGCCCGCCGTCCGGCGCGCGCCACGCCCTCCGGCTCCCGCCGCCCGCCCGCCGGGAACAAGAGATTCCGACCTCCCGACCATTAGCACGGTTCATGGGAGCCTGTCCATGGCGGGCGCCGCGTTGACAGGCGGCGGGGGAGGTCTCTACGCTTCGCCACGGGCGCCGCGGAAGCGGTTCCGGCCCGGCCGGGCCGGCGCCCATGGAGCTGCTCCCCGCGCTGTCGGGCGAGCGGCGTCGCCGGGGCGCGCCCGGAGACGGGCCGGCGGAAAGCCTGCGGGTCCGACCCCCGCCCGGTAGTCGGGCGGGCGCCTCCTGAACTGAAGAGGCTCTCCTGCGGGCCGTGCGGCCCCGGGGGCAAGAACAAACCGGCTTCGTGGGGAGGAGGCGCGGCGGCGATGAGCGCATCCGCGGAGCGGATCACCTTCGCCCTGGCGGCCCTGGGGTGTCGCGCGAACCAGGCCGAACTGGAGGGGCTGCGCTCGGCGCTGCTCGCCCGCGGGGCGGTGGAGGTCGACTATCCCGGGCCGGCCGACATCCTGGTCGTCAACACCTGCGCCGTGACCGGTTCGGCCCAGGCGCAGTCGCGTCAGGAGATCCGCCGCGCGGCCCGGATCGCGGGAAACGGCCTGCTGATCGCCACCGGCTGCAGCGCGCAGCTCGAGCCGCAGGCGCTGGCGGGGATCGCCGGCGTGGCGCACGTCGCCGGCAACGCGGCGAAGAGCGCGCTTCCCGGGCTGCTCGACCGGTTGATGGAGACGCCGGCGGCGCGGCGGGCCGGGGCTCTGCCGGAGCGGGTCTCCTGGCAGGCGGATCCGACGCCGGCGCGCTTCCTCGGCCGCGCCGGGGCGGTCGGCGGTCGCCGGACGCGCGCGCTGCTCAAGATCCAGGATGGCTGCGACGCCGCCTGCAGCTACTGCATCGTGGGCCGGCTGCGGGGCCGGCCCCTGTCGCGCGACGAGCGCGAGGTGCTCGACGAGGCGCGCCGGCTCGTCGAGGCGGGGTTCCGGGAAGTCGTCCTGACCGGCGTCAACCTCGGCCTCTACGGCGTGGAGTGGACCCGGGGGGGCGAGCGGCCGCAGGCGGCGACGGGCACGCCGACGGAGCGGAGCGACCCGGAGGGATGGAGGCTCGATGCGGGCGTTCACGCGCGGCTCCTGGCCCTCCTGCGCGCCCTGGCGAGGATCGAGGGGCTGGCGCGGTTGCGGCTGAGCTCGATCGAGCCGATGGCGCTCAGCGAGGCGTTGATCGAGGCGCTGGCGGGGGAGCCGCGGATCGCGCCGAGTCTGCACCTCCCGCTGCAGTCGGGGGACGACGAGACGCTGCGCCGCATGGGCAGGCCCTACCGGCGCGCGGACCTGAGGCGCCTGACGGCGCGGTTGACCGCCGGGCGCGGACCATTCGGGTTGGGGGCCGATGTGATCGCCGGCTTCCCGGGCGAGAGCGAGGAGGCGTTCGGCCGCACGCTGGCGCTGCTCGAGGAGTTGCCCCTCACCTACCTGCACGCCTTCCCCTTCTCGGCGCGGCCCGGGACGCCTGCGGCCGGGATGGAGGGCCAGGTCCCGCCGCCCGTGCGGCGAGAGCGGGTACGCCGCCTGCGCGCGCTCGACGAGCGGCTGCGCCTGCGATTCCAGGAGCGATTGCGCGGCCGGCGCTGCGCCCTGCTCGTCGAGCGCCTGTCCGGTGCCGGCGCCGAGGGCTGGAGCGGCGAGTTCGTGCGCCTGCGCGGGGAAGCCCCCGGCGCGGTCGTCGGGGAGCTGATCGAGGTCGTCGCCGGGCCCTCCCTGGGGCCGCGGCTCCAGGCCTGCCTGGTCGATCGCCTCGCGATGAGGCGGGACGAGAAGGGTCGCGAGGGTCGCGAGGGGCGAGACGCGTCGAGGTGAACGGGGCGACGCAAGGCGACGCGCCGCGAGGCGAGGGATCGATGGCGGGAACCTACCTGCTCGAGGTCTACGGCTGCCAGATGAACGAGGCCGACGGGGAGCTCATCCGCGGCCTGCTCGAGGCCGACGGCTGGCGGCGCGTCGAGCGGGCCGAGGAGGCCGACCTGATCATCGTCAACACCTGCGGGGTGCGCGAGCGGGCCGCCGAGCGCGTGATCGGCCACCTGCGCGGCTACCGGCCGCTCCGCCACCGCCACCCGGGGCTGCGCATCGCCATGGTCGGCTGCCTGGCGCGCTACGGCGGCGAGGACTTCTTCCGGCGCCTGCCCGATGTCGACTTCTTCCTCGGACCCGACGCCTACCGGGATCTGCCCCGCCTGTTGCGCGGCGAGGGGGCGCCGAGGCGGACCGACACGCGCCTGCGCCCGGAGGAGACCTATGCCGATCTCCGCCCGGGCCGATCCCGGGGCGTGAACGCCTGGCTGACCGTCATGCGGGGCTGCAATCGCATGTGCAGCTACTGCATGGTGCCGCTGGCGCGAGGTCGCGAGCGGGGCCTGCCCCTGGAGGCGGTGCTGGAACAGGCGCGCGAGATCGCCGCCGCCGGCTATCGCAGCGTCACCCTCCTGGGACAGACGGTCACCTCCTACCGCGACGGCGAGAACGACTTCGCCGGGCTGGTCGAGGCGGTGGCCGGCGTGGAGGGGATCGAGCGCATCCGCTTCCTCTCGCCCCATCCGGCCGACTTCACCCCCCGCCTGCTGGAGACGATGGCTCGACTGCCGCGGGTCTGCCGCCATCTGCACCTGCCGGTGCAGTCGGGATCGGACCGCGTCCTGGCGGCGATGCGCCGCGGCTACACGCGCGGCGGGTATCTCGATCTGGTCGCCCGCGCCCGGGCGCTCCTGCCCGGTCTGGCGATCACCACCGACCTGATCGCCGGTTTCCCGGGCGAGACCGAGGAGGACTTCGCCGACACGCTGGCGCTCATGCGCGCGGTCGAGTTCGATCAGGCCTTCATGTTCGCCTACTCGCCGCGGCCCGGAACGCTCGCGGCCCGCGCCATGGCCGACGATGTGCCGCCGGAGGCCAAGCAGCGGCGGCTGGAGACGATGATCGCGCTCCAGGAGGAGCATGCCCGCGGTCGCTACGCGGCCTGTGTCGGCCGGCGAGTGCAGGTCCTGATCGAGGGGCCGGCCCGCGAGCCGGCGGGACACTGGTTCGGACGCAGCGACGACTTCAAGGACGTCGTTTGCGCCCCGGGCCCCGGGAGGCGGACGCCGGCGCCGGGAGCGCTGCTCGCCGTGAGGATCGAGGCGGCCACGTCGCACACGCTGCGCGGCACCTGCCTCTGATGGGCCCGCGGCGGCCGCGTCGCCCACGCTGCGCGGCACCTGCCTTTGAAGGGCCCGAGGCGGCGGCGGGCCGAGATGCGCGTTGACAGCCCCCCGCGCGGACGCCTAGCATGCCTCTTCCATGGTTGCGGGCGACGGTCGGGCCGGCGCCGCGGGGATGGTTCGTCCCTCGCGGACGCGCCCGGGAGGTGGGCCGTTTGAAGTGCTGGAACTGCCAGAATCCCTCCGACGAGGCGCTCGTCTGCGGCCGTTGCGGCATGCCCCAGCCGGTCGGCTCCCCTCCGGGACCCTTCGAGGCGCTCGGACTGGCCCCCCGGCTGCGCTGGGAGGCGGGTGAGCTGCAGGGGGTCCACGAGGACCTGGCGCGCCGCTGCCACCCCGACCTCTTCCGCGCCCACCGGGACGACCGGGTGCTCTCGGCCTCCAAGTCGGCGATGCGGGCGCTCAATGACGCCTACCGCACGGTGCGCGATCGCGACAGCCGTCTGATCTACATCCTCTCCGCGCTGGGCCAGGGCCAGCAGTCGATGCGTACCGTGCCCGAGGGCCTGCAGGACTCGGCCCAGATCCTCGACCGGGTGCTCTCCCGGATCGAGGAGGCGCGCCAGAAGGGGGACCGCGCCGAGTGGGAGGCGCAGCAGGACCACATCGCGTCGCTGCAGATCAAGGTGGAGGGCGCTCGGGAGCGCTCGGACCACGCGCTGCGGGTGCTCGCCGGGGAATGGGACGCGGGGCTGTCGGCGGCCGGAGGCGAGTGGCCGGAGATCGGCGAGGAGTGGATCGCGCGCGCGGTCACGCTGGCCGGCGAGCGCGCCTACCTGCGGACGGTCGGGGGGCGGCTGGCCGAGGCGCGCGAGTGGCCCGATGAGGATCCCGCGCCTGCCTAAGGAGAGGAGATTCGCTTGCCCTCTGCCCTGGCTCAGAAGACGGCGGTGGAGTCGTTCGTCGCCATCGACCTCGGGACGCGCGTCGGTCGCATCGCCGCGGCCCGGGGCGACGGGATCCGCCGGGCCGCCGACGCGGCCGGGGAGACCGACATCCCCGCCGTCGTCGCCTTGAGCCCGCAGGGGGGCATGCTTGCCGGAACCGACGCGCGCCAGGGCCAGTCGCTCTTCCCGGCCGAGACGGTGCTGGCGCCCAAGAGCCTGCTGATCGCCGACGCGGAGGAACTGCGCCGGCGCGGCCACTTCTTTCCCCATCCGCTCGACACGGGCCATCCCGGCCTGGTGCGCCTGGAGATCGGGGGGCGGCCCCGCTCCGGCATCGAGATCGTCGGGCTCTACCTCAGCGCCCTGCGCCGGGCGGCCGAGGCGAGCTTCGAGCGCCCCGTGGCCTCCGCCGTGATCACCGTGCCGGTCGACTTCAGCCCCTTCGATCGCCAGGCCCTGCGCCTGGCGGCGCGCGTGGGGGGGTTCGAGCGCACGCGCTTTGTCGACGAGCCCGTCGCCGCCGCGCTGGCCTGGGCGGCGCGGGGCTTCCGCGGCCGGGCGGCCGTCTGCTGCTGGGGCGCCGGCCACTTCGGGGCGGCCATCATCGAGGTCCAGCCGGAGCTGCTGCGGGTCGTCGCCAGCGTCGGCAGCGCCGCGATCGGCGGCGACCGGCTCGACCTGGCGCTGGCGCAGGACTTCCTGGCCCGGGCCGAGCAGGCGCATCCGGACGCCGGCTCGCTCGTCAAGCACCGCGCCCATCTGGCTCGCCACTTCCTGGTCGGCGCTCAACAGGTCAAGCACGACCTGGTGTCCAAGGGCAGGGCCGACCTGCGGCTGCCCGTGCCGGGGCGCGGCGAGGCCTTCCGCCACACCTACGCGAGAGCGGATCTGGAGGGCTGGCTCGCGCCGCAGCTGGCGACCGCCGGCACCCTGTGCCGGGCGATGTTCGGCGCCGCCGGGCTGATGCGCGGGGACGTGGACGCGCTCGTCCTCGCCGGGGGGATGATGCGCATTCCGGCGGTCGTCGAGGCGCTGGCCGAGGTTGTCGGGCGTTCCCCCGCCGACCTGGACGAGAGCGGCGAGGCGGCGCTGCGCGGCGCGCTGCGCCGGGCGCGCTTCCTCGATCACGACGGCGCCGAACCGCTCGTGCTCGACACCCTGCCCCAGGCCCTCGGACTCGAGAGCCAGGGGGGGCGGGTGAACGAGTTGCTGGCCCGCACCGAGCTCCTGCCGGCGGGCCGCACGGAGCTCTTCACGACCTACCTGGAGAAGCAGAGCGAGGTCGGCATCCAGCTCTACAACCACTGCGGCCTGCGCTGGGAGCCGCTGGCCCGCGTGGAGGTCTCCCGCATCCCCGGCATGAAGGAGAGCGAGCCGCAGATCGAGGTCGGATTCCAGCTCGACGAGGACGGCGTCCTCGAGGTGACGGCGCAGGAGACGGCCCGCAACAAGCCGCTCGGTCTGGAAGTGCGTCCGCAGCGCGGGCTCACCGGCGCGCAGTGGGGCAGCGCCTGGCAGGAGATTCCCCCTCCGGAGGAGCGACCCTTCGAGGAGGCGCTGCGCGAGGAGCTGCGGGCGCGCGGGCGCCTGCAGATGGAGATGGTCCGCGCGCTGGCGCGCCAGGGACCGGGCGGGCTTGCCCGCGACGAGAAGCAGCTGGTCACGACGAAGGTCAAGGAGCTGGAGGAGGTTCTCGAAGGCGGGGACCTCGTCGAGATGCGCAGCTGCCAGCGCGAGCTGGGAGAGGCGCTCTATCCCATCCTGCAGCGGGTCTACGACAAGAGCCTGGAGGCTCTGCTCCGCCAGTGATCATCCCTCCTCCGCCCAGGGAGGCGCGCGGCCTGCTGGGCTTCTGCGAGCAGGCCTGCGCCGTTGTGGCCGCGGCCGAGCGCGTGCTGCTGGCCTCGCACGTCTTTCCCGAGGCCGACTCCGTCGGCTCCGAGGCCGCCCTGGCGCGGCACCTGACCCGACTGGGCAAACAGGTCAGGGTGCGCAATCCCTCGCCGGTCCAGGAGATCTACCGCTTCCTCGCCGAACTCTCGGGACTGCCGGGCGCGGCCTGGGACGACGGCCCCGGGGAGCTGCCCGCCCACGATCTGGTCATCGTCGTCGACGTCAGCGACTGGGACTACATGGGGCCGCTCGGCCCCCGCGTGCGCGCCTCCTCGGCCCCCAAGATCCTCTTCGATCACCACCAGAGCCGCGCGCCCGAGGGTGCGCTGGCGCTGATCGACACCGAGGCCAGCTCGACGGGGGAGGTGCTCTACCGCTACTTCCTGGCCACGGGGGCACCCATCGACCCCCCCATGGCCGGAGCGCTCTACGCCTCGCTGCTCTTCGACACCGGCAGCTTCCGCCTGCGCAACACGCGCGACGAGACACTGCTCATCGCCGCCGAGCTGATCCGCCTCGGCGCCAGCCACACCGAGACGGTCGCCCGCCTGTTCGAGAACGAGTCCTTCTCGCGCGTCGAGCTCCTCACGGCGGCGCTGACCCGGGTGGTCAGCGAGGTCGAGGGGCGTCTGGCGTGGACCTTCCTCCCCGGCGACATGTTCCGGCGCACCGGCACGACCGCCGCCGACGCCGACGGGGTCATCGACCACATGATGTCCATCCGCGGCGTGGAGCTGGCGGTGCTCTTCCGCGAGCTGCCGGGCTGCGGCGTCAAGGTCACCTTCCGCTCGAAGGGAGGCTGCGACGTGGGCCGGCTCGCGCGGCGTCTCGGCGGCGGCGGGCGGCCGACCGCGGCGGGCGTGACGCTGGAGAAGCCGCTCGAGGCGTCGATCGGAGAGGTCCT
>Ga0194126_10008064_pt1 | contig 14451 bp, 8 predicted proteins | sample TA2KigC150mmetaG_FD_148641 | JGI IMG/M metagenome (GOLD analysis project Ga0194126, IMG submission 148641) | Freshwater microbial communities from Lake Tanganyika, Tanzania - TA2015035 Kigoma Deep Cast 150m | ecosystem: Environmental > Aquatic > Freshwater > Lake | place: Tanzania: Lake... | reverse complement strand
GTTCTGCTGGCCCTGCAATGGAAAATGAAGGATAATCTGACCTTGAAGGCCGGATACCGGATCCTCGAGGGAGGCGCGGACGTCGAGGAGGTCTACAACTTCTCGCTGATCCACTACCTCGGCGCCGGCCTGACGTTCACTTTTTAAGTCCCCGGAAAGTCAATAGGGAGGAGCGACCGACCATGAAAAGACAAGCCGCGATCATCATCTTCGCCCTTGGGCTGCTCCTGCTGCCCACGGTGTCCTGCAAATCCGAGGCGCCCCCGCCCCCGCCCGCGGCCGACGCGGCGGCGGCCGCCGCCGCCCAGGGCAACCCGTTCTTCGCGCCCTACGGCACGCCGTTCAACGTCCCGCCGTTCGACCGCATCGAGACCGAGCACTTCCTCCCGGCCATCGAGGAAGGCATCCGCCGCGAGCAGGCCGAGATCGACGCCATCGTCGGCAACCGCAAGGCCCCGACCTTCGAGAACACGATCGCCGCCCTCGACCGCGCCGGGATATTCCTCTCCGAGGTCAACGCCGTCTACGGCGCCCTCCAGGGCGCGCTCACGAGCAAAGAGCTCCAGGCGCTCGCCCGCCAAACCGCCCCCATGCTGGCCGCCCACCGCGACAACATCGCCCTCAACGAAACGCTCTTCCTGCGCGTCAAGGCCGTCTACGACAGGCGCGAAAAGCTCAAGCTCGACCGCGAGGAGCTCTTCCTCCTCGAGAACACCTACCGGGATTTCGTGCGGGCCGGAGCCCTCCTCGACGAAGGCCAGAAGGCCCGGATGCGCGAGCTCAACCAGGAGCTGTCGCTCCAGACCGTGAAGTTCGGCGAGAACGTCCTGGCCGAGACCAACGCCTTCCAGCTCGTCATCGATAAGAAGGCCGACCTGGCCGGGCTGCCGCCCTCGGTCGTCGCCATGGGCGCCGAAACGGCCAAGCAGGCCGGCCTCGAGGGGAAATGGCTGTTCACCATCCAGGTCCCGAGCATGACCCCCTTCCTGACCTATTCCGAGAGACGCGACCTCCGCGAGAAGCTCCACCGGGCCTACTTCATGAAGGGCGACAACGACAACGAGCACGACAACAAGGACGTGGCCAAGAAGATCGCCGATCTGAGGCGGCAGCGGGCCGCGGTCCTCGGCTACCCGAGCCACGCGGCCTTCGTCCTCGAGAACAACATGGCCAAGACGCCCGAGCGGGTCGACGCCTTCCTGCGGCAGATCTGGGAGCCGATCGCGGTCAAGGCCCGCGAGGAGGCCGACGCCCTCCAGGCCCTCATCGACAGGGAGCGCGGCCGGTTCAAGCTGGCCTCCTGGGATTGGTGGCACTACACCGAGAAGCTCCGCCAGGAGAAGTACGCCCTCGACGACTCCGCCCTGCGGCCCTACTTCAAGCTCGACAACGTCCGCGAGGGGATCTTCGCCCTGTGCGAGAAGCTCTACGGGCTGAAATTCGTCGACAAGCCGGAGCTGCCGCGCTACCACCCCGAGGTCCAGGTCTTCGAGGTCCAGGAGGCCGACGGCTCGCACACGGGCATCCTCTACATGGATTTCCACCCCCGGCCGAGCAAGCGCAGCGGCGCCTGGTCGGGCGGCTTCCGGCGGTCGTGGTACGACCAGGGCGCGCGCGTGCCGCCCGTGGCGACCATCGTCTGCAACTTCACCCGGCCGACGGCCGATGCGCCGTCGCTGCTGTCGACCGACGAGGTCGAGACCTTCTTCCACGAGTTCGGCCATGCCCTGGCGACGCTCTTCTCGCAGGGCCGCTACCGCAGCCGCACCGTGGCCCGCGACTCCGTGGAGCTGCCGTCGCAGATCATGGAGCACTGGGCGTTCGAGCCGGAGCTGCTGGCCCTCTACGCCAAGCACTATCAGACCGGCGAAGTCATCCCCGCCGAGCTCGTCGAAAAGCTCGAGCGCAGCAGCCTCTTCAACCAGGGGTTCATCACGGCGGAGTACCTGGCGGCCTCGATCCTCGACATGGCCTGGCACACTCTGCCGAACCCGGCCGAGATCGACGCGCGGGCGTTCGAGATGAACCTGATGGACGAGATCGGGCTCATCCCGGAGATCGTGCCGCGCTACCGCTCGACGTACTTCAGCCACATCTTCAGCGGCGGGTACTCGGCCGGCTACTACGCCTACATCTGGTCGGAAGTGCTGGATTGCGACGCCTACGAGGCCTTCAAGGAGAAGGGCATCTTCGACCGGCCCACGGCCGAGTCGTTCCGCAAGAACATGCTCGAGCCGTTCGGCACCGAGGACCCCATGACCCAGTACGTGCGCTTCCGCGGCGCCGAGCCCAAGATCGACGGCCTGCTCCGTAAACGCGGGGTCGGACCAACAAATAATTAATATTATCAATAAGATAAATGCTATTTCGGGCCGCCCTCAAACTGTACGCGACACGTTTTTGGCCCAAAAAACGAAGAGGTCGGGTCCCGTGTCTGGAGTCCGAAACATGAAAAAGCCGATCGTTTCCATCGCCCTCCTGGCCGGTCTCTCCGCTCTCATCCTGATGACCCTGACGGTCTCAGGCTCCACGCCCCGCACGCGTATTTCGCTCCCCGCTCATGGCCAAGCCCAATCACCGCCCGCCGCCCCCGCCTCGAACCCCTACGCCCCCGACATCCCCGAACCCGGCTCGGTCGAGGCCATCGCCAAGTTCACGACCGAGCCCCGCTTCGGCAGCCCCTGGGTCGCCTACGTGCCGGCCTCCGACACGGTCATCTCCCCGACCCGCTACCTCGGACGCGTCGTCGGGGCCGAAGGCGAGCTGTCTTCCGTCTCTCAGATCTACGGCTATTTCCGCAAGCTGGCCGAGACCACGCCGCGCGTCCGCGTCGAGACCATCGGTCGCAGCGAAGAGGGCCGCGAGATCCTCCTCATCGCCGTCTCCGATGAGGCCGGCATCCGCGACCTCGACCGGCTCAAGGAGGACACCGCGGCCCTGGCCGACCCGCGCCGCACGTCCCCCGAGGCCGCCGAGGCCGTCATCGCCTCGGCCCGGCCCATCTACTATTTCAACGCCGGCCTCCACGCGACCGAGCTCGGCAGCCCCGAGATGGTCATGGAGCTGGCCTACCGCCTGGCCGTCTCCGAACAGCCCATGATCCGCCGCATCCGCGGCGAGGTCGTCGTCCTCATCAACCCCGTCTCCGAGCCCGACGGCCGCGACAAGCAGGTCGAATGGTTCTACCGCCACCTCAAAGGCAAGACCGACTTCGAGAACCTGCCGCCCGTCTCGCCGCCCTACTGGGGCCACTACGCCTTCCACGACAACAACCGCGACACCCACCAGTCCGCGCTCGCCCTGTCCAAGGCCGTCAGCCGGATGTTCTTCGACTACCACCCGACCGTCTTCCACGACCTCCACGAGTCCATCCCCCTCCTCCAGACCTGGAACGGCACGGGGCCGTTCAACGCCAACATCGACCCCATCCTGATCAACGAGTTCTTCGCCATGGCCTTCGCCGAGGTCGGCGCCCTGACCTCCCTCGGCATGCCCGGCGTCTGGACTTGGGGCTTCGGCGAGGGCTGGGGCCACCACTACCTCGACTCGATCGCCGTCAACCACAACAGCATGGGCCGCGGCTACGAGACTTTCGGCAACGGCACGGCCGAGACCGTCGAGCGCGTCCTCCGCCCGAACGAGGAGCGCTACGTCAACCGCCCCGTGACCAGCCGCGAATGGTACCGCCCCCTGCCGCCGCCCCGCAAGTTCCGCTGGTCGCTGCGCAACAACACGAACTACATGCAGACCGGCTGCCTGGCCATCCTCGACTACGCCGCCAAGAACGCCAAGGAGATGCTCCGCGACTTCTACCGCAAGGGCTACAATTCGTGGCAGAAAGGCGTCCAGGGCGGCCCGCACGCCTTCGTCATCCCGGCCGAACAGGGCGACCGCCGCCGCGTCGCCGAGATGATCGAGCTGCTCCTCGCCCAGCGCATCGAGGTCGGCCGCGCGACCGGCGCCTTCAAGGTCGAGGAAGGGGAGTTCGCCGCCGGGAGCTACGTCGTCCGGCTCGACCAGCCCTACCGCAACTACGCCGTGGACCTCCTCCTGCCCCAGATGTTCCCGCCCGACGCCGCCTACGAGCCCTACGACGACGTCTCGTGGTCCCTTCCCGTCCACTTCGGGGTCGAGGCCAAGCGCGTCGACGACGCCAAGATCAAGGACGTGGCCCTCGCGCCGCTGCAGGCCGGGTTCGAGGTTGCCGGGAAGGTCGAGGGCGCGGGCCCGGTGTTCCTGATGAAGGACACCGGCCAGGAAGCGCTTTTCGCCCTGCGTCATCGCCTGGGCTCCTTCCGCGTCGAGATCGCCCGCAAGGCGTTCCAAGCGGGCGGCGTCGATTATCCCGCCGGCTCGTGGATCCTCCCCGAACAGAAGGGGCTCGTCGATGTGCTGAAGCGCGCCGCGGCGGAGCTGTCCGCGGATTTCGCGAGCGCCCCGGCCGTGCCCGACGTGCCGCGCCACGAATCAAAAGCGCCGCGCCTGGCCGTGTGGCACACCTGGGCCGACACCGAGTCCGTCGGTTGGGTCCGGCTCGTCCTGGACCGGCAGAAGATCCCCTACACCCATATCCGCGACGACGATATCCGCGCCGGCCGGTTGAGCGAAAAGTTCGACGTCATCCTCTTCGGCCACAACTACCTCAGCCTCCAGGACCAGATCCACGGCATCGACCGCAAGTTCGGCCCGATGGCCTACACGAAGACTAAGCAGTACCCGAGCCACGGGGTCCCGACCGCCTCCGAGGATATCACCGGAGGTATCGGCTGGGCGGGCATGGCCAACCTCGAGCGGTACATCGCCGCCGGGGGCACGCTCGTCACGCTCGGCAACGGCTCTTCGCTCGCCCTCGACGGGGGCTTGGTGCGCGACGTGCGCCGGAAATCGGGGGCCTTCTTTACGCCGGGCTCGGAGCTGCGGGTGAAGTTCGTGCGGCCCGACCATCCCCTGGCCTACGGGCTGCCGGAGACGGGGTCGGTCTTCAGGACCTCGATGCCCGTTTATGACGTCCCCGTCGCGGCGCGCGGCGCGGTCGTCCTCCAGTGGGGCACCAAGCTCCGCAAGGAGGACCGCGAGGACGAGAGCCCGGAGGCGCTGGCGGCTCTGTCAAAAGAGGAGCGGGAGGCCCGCGAGAAGGCCAAAAAGGACGAGCCCAAAATGCTGGTCAGCGGCGCGCTCAAGGGCGACGACGAACTCGAGGGCCGTCCGGCCGTCTTCGACTTCGCGGTGGGCAAGGGCCGGGTCATCGCCTTCAATTTCAACCCCGTGCACCGCGACCTCAACCGCTCGGACCACCGCCTGCTGTGGAACGCGCTCATTAACTGGGAAAAAAGAGGAGGCTAAACCTCGGCGGCCGGGCAGGCGCTCTTCGAGGCTATTTTCTTTTTATTCCGGAAGATGCGACAGCCAAGGCGCGGGCTTTGTCCGTCCGCTCCCAGGTGAAATCGGGGTCGTTGCGGCCGAAGTGGCCGTAGGCCGAGGTCTTGACATAGATCGGGCGGCGAAGCCTCAGCTTCTCGATGATGTCCCGCGGCTTCAGCGGGAAGTGCTTCTTGATCAGGCGGACGATCTCCCCCTCCGGGATCTTGCCGGTGCCGAACGTGTCGACGTAGACGGCCATCGGCGCGGCCACCCCGATCGCGTACGCCAGCTGCACTTCGCACCGGTCGGCCAGCCCCGCCGCCACGACGTTCTTGGCGATGTACCGGCAGACGTACGCCGCGCTCCGGTCCACCTTGCTCGGGTCCTTGCCCGAAAAGCAGCCGCCGCCGTGCCGGCCCATCCCGCCGTAGGTGTCGACGATGATCTTGCGCCCGGTCACCCCCGTGTCGCCCTCGGGCCCGCCGATGACGAACCGGCCCGTGGCGTTGATGAAGACCTTGGTCCGCCCGTCCATCCAGCGGCCGCACACCGGGTCGATGACCTTCTTGCGGATCTCCTTCTTCAGCCGCTCCTCGCTCATCTTTTCGATGTGCTGCTGGGCGATGACCACGGCCTCGACCCGCACCGGCTTTCCGTCGTGGTACTCGACCGTGACCTGGCTCTTGCCGTCCGGCCCCAGGCTCTTGACGATCCCCTTCTTGCGGACCTCGGCCAGCCGCATGGCCAGCTTGTGGGCCAGCGTGATCGGCAGCGGCATCAGCTCCGGGGTCTCCTTGCAGGCGTAGCCGAACATCATGCCCTGGTCGCCCGCGCCCTGCTCCTTGCCCCGCGAGGCCGCTACGCCGCGGCCGATGTCCACGCTCTGACCGTGGACCGATACCCATACGCCCGCGTCCTCGCAGTCGATGCCGAAGCGCGGGTCCGTGTAGCCGATCTCTCTCAACGTCCGCCGGACGATGTGCTGGATGTCCGCGAAACCCCGGGTGGTGATCTCTCCGGCTACGTGCACGGTGCCCGTGGTCGTCAAGGACTCGACCGCGACCCGCGAATACGGGTCCTGTTTGATCAGGTCGTCGAGGATGGCGTCGCTGATCCGGTCGCAGATCTTGTCGGGATGACCCTCGGTGACGCTCTCGCTGGTGAAGAAGGTTTTTTTCATGGCCGTGCCTCCCGCGACTCTTCAGGTTCCCTGAAGATTGCCTATCATAGAGGAAATCGGTCCAAGTTCCAAGTCTTCGCTCACGTCGCTGATCTGTCGGCTGGGCGAGACATGAGGATTCTGAGGATCCCGGGGCGTCGGCGCACGGCCGGCGCGGCGATCACTGCCCGGAACCGAGCATCCGGCGCGCGAGAAGGAGCACGCCGAGCCCGCAGGCGTAGCCCAGGGTCAGCGCCGGGCCGATGGCCACGGCCCCGACGCTCTTCAGTACAAAGACCAGGAGCGTGAACACGGCGGCGGTCACCGCGAGCTGAACGGCCACGGCGACGCTGATCGGCGCTGTCCGGTGCGACCGGACCAGGATGGCCCGTTCGAAGGACAGCGCGGACTCGAGAAAGGGCAGGAGAACGAGAAGTGCCCCCGGCAGAACGGCGAAGGCGGCCAGGTCCGGCGGGAGGCCCGAGATCGTGGCGTACCAGGCGGTCCCGAGCGGCGTGAATACGATGGCGGCCAGGCCGGCCGCCGACGCCGCCCCGAGGCCCAGGGCGAAGCGGCGCAGGGTGCGGCGGTTCTCCGGGCCGTCGCCGGCCAGGGCGATGACGACCTCCTGAAGCGCGATGCCGCTCGTGCGGAAAATGAAAGCCAGGCCGACGATGACCGGCAGGACGGCCAGCGACTCGATCGGCTGGCGCCCCCGGGCCAGGAAGAAGGTCGTCAGCGGATTGACGAAGAAGGACAGGAACGAGGTCAGGGCCAGCGGCGCGTAGAACCGGACGACCTTGGCCTGGGTCAGGGCGCGCCCGAAACCGCACTCCTCTTCGGGCATCGCGCGCAGGCGCCGGACGGTCGACCGGGCCATGGCCCAGCTGGCCGCGCCCTCGGCCAGGACGCCGGCGCCGAGGGCGCCCGCCCCGACGCTTGCCCCGGGGAGGCGGAAAGCGAGGGCCAGGAGGAGGCCGGTCGCGGCCATGGTCGCGAGGCGCACGACCGTTCCATAGGTCACGGCTTGGGGCCGGCCGTCGCGGATGAGAATTCCCTGGTAGAACCGACGGAAGCCGATGGCCCCCGGCCACAGGAGGAGCCAGATCATCGCCCGCCCCGCCAGTCCGGCGACCTCGGGCGTCAGGCCCATGATCCGGCGGGCGACGAGGTCGAAGACCGGCGGGACGATGAGCACGGCCATGACCGCGGTGACGCCGGCGTTCAGGGCGTTGGAGAAGCGCAGGAGCTTGCGGTAGGCGACGCCGTCGCGCACCAGGGTGTTCGAGGCCGACAGCATCATGACCACCGGCGACTCGACGATCCAGGCCAGGGCCGAGGCCACGGCGAAGGCGGCCAGGTTCTCCTTGGCTCCCGGCAGGCGGGCGATGACCGCGGCCAGGAACGGGCTCTCGGCGGCCATCATCAGCCAGGTGGCCTGGAGGGGCAGCCAGAAGCGGAGGATGAGGCCGGTCGTCAGAGGGCGGGTGTCGGCGGCAATGTCGTGTCGGCGCATGGTCGGGCTCGGCGCGCTAGGATAGCACGTCCCGAGCCGCCGGAAAAGGGGGGCCTAGAATTCCCGGTCGTCGCGCTTGCAGTAGTGGCTGTACGGGGTGATCTCGCAGCCGCCGAGATAGACCTCGCCCCGGTCGGCCTTCAGGAACTGGGTGTGAGTGGGGTAGCCGTAGAGGATGGGAATGACCTGGTCCGTTTCACGGCAGTATGGGCAGACGACAAGGTTCTTTTTCCCGTTCCCCTTCGCCGGCCTGTGGACGTGGGCCCTTCCGTTCCCGGGCCTGGGTTCGTAATGCGTGCTTTCCATATCGCACCTTCCTTCGCAAGCTCCCGCTCGTTTCCGCTCCCATGCTAGGGGGGCGCTGACTAGCCTCCTATCGCCTCCAGGGGTGATTTCGAGGGTGGGATTTCCGGCGCGATATGGTGAAGCCCTTTTAATTGGGGTCGGACCTCAGGATATTATTTATTATCAGTCTATTATGATCATAGAGGGACATGTCATTAGTTTGCCGGGAGCCGTATTTTTGCGTTTTTGGCGGCAAAAACGTTCCTATCTCAGCTCTTTCCGCGGTACGAGCTCGTCGGCCGTGGCCGCGTGCCAGGCGAAGGCGGCCATGATCACGGCGTTCTTGACCAGGTCTTGCGGCTGGATGGTGTCGAGAAAGTCGAGGTTGGTGTGACCGGCCGTCCCCGGGATGCGGTCCTGGATGAACTGGAAGCCCGGCAGCCCGACCCGGTCGAACGACACGTGATCGGTCGATCCGACGCTCTGGTTCGAGATCGCCCAGCAGCCCATGTCGCGGAACGGAGCCATCCAGGCCGCGATCACGCGCCGGGCCCGCTCGTTGCCCTGGAGGTAGATGCCGCGGAAGGCCCCGGCCCCGTAGTCCATGTTGAAATAGGCGGAGAACTTGTCGTAACCGGGCTTCTTCCCGATCTTGGGATCGCCCGGATCGCCGAAATGCTTCTTGACGTACTCGCCCGATCCGTAGAGTCCCTGCTCTTCGCCGCCCCACCAGGCCACCCGGATGGTCCGCCGCGGCTTGGCCCCGACGGCCTTGAGAATGCGGGCGGCCTCCAAGGCCACCGCGCAGGAGGCCCCGTTGTCGCTCGGGCTGGGGGAGGCGTGCCAGGTGTCGAAGTGGGCGCCGATGATGACGACCTCGTCCGCGAGGTCCGAGCCGGGGATCTCGCCCACGAGGTTGTGGGCCATCTCGCGCTGCCGCCCGACGCGGTTGCGCACCTCGACCTCGACCTTGACCGGGACGCCGCGCCGCAGGATCCGGTACATCCGGTTGTAGTGCTCGGGGGTGATCGACAGGATCGGCAGCGAGGCCATGGTGGCCTCGTAGGACCACTTGTCTTCTTTGGTCCCGGGGCGGGAGAAGCCGGTGACGGCCCCGATCCGGCCGCCCGGGCATTGGAAGACGAGGAGCGCGCCTTCGGCCTTGAAGAAAGCCAGCTTCTCTTCGGGCTTGGCCAGGTCGGGGTTGGCCGCGGCCGGGGGCGGCGAGGGCCTGTGGGCCGGCAGGACGGTCTCTTCCAGCCGCTTCAGGTCCTCGTCGGTGTAACGGTTGATCGGGGCGTGGATCGCGTAGGGATCGATGGCCAGGGGCGGGGTCATCAGGACGGCCGCGCCCTTGAGCTTGCCCTTGAGCTTGGCCAGCTCGGCCTTGGTCTGGACGTCCGCGATCACGGCGGGGACGGTCAGCTTGCCTTTGGTCCCGGGCGTGTGGGCCAGGGGGAAACCGACCATCATCTGGGCGGCCGGTTCGATCATGTGGATCGAGGTGTACTCGTTGTCCCAGGGCACGCCGTAATCCATGAACGGCTCCAGGGCGACGTTCTCCAGGTCGTGCTTGACGAACTGTTCCTTGGCCCAGGCGTGGCCCCGTTTCATGCCCTCGGACAGGGTCAGCCGGGGGCCGATGACATCGGTCATGTAGCCGACGATGTCCATGACCTGGGAGCGCTGCAGGCCCTCCTCGCGGATGCGGGCGACCGTGTCCCAGTCGGTCTGCGGGGCGGAGCCCGAATGGGCGAAGACGAAGAGCGGCGCGAGGGCCAGGGCGGCGAGGGCGACGCGGCGGGCTTGGCGAGCGTGGCGGGCGCGGATCATGCGGATCTCCTTCGTAATGGCGAAATGGCGATCGAGGCCATTAATAGCCCATCGGGAGCGGGATTTCAATGAAATTGGCGGTTAATCCGGGGTCGGACCACAGAATATCATTTAATATCAGTCTCTTACAAATATAGAAGGGCATGTCATAAGTTTGCGGGAAGCCGGATTTCTGCGTTTTTGGGGGCAAAAACGCTACATAGAATAAGAAGGCGCGGATATATGTGCTTTAAAAAGTGTCAGATCCAATTTTACCCCCAAAAAAGCAGAATTTGGACCTCCCGCAAACTGATGGACCTAACCAAAAATTAGCTAAAGCGCTGATATTAAATGATATTCTGTGGTCCGACCCCAAATGAATCAACGGGCCGGGGGAGGATCGGGCTCCGTCACCACGCCGTTGCGAAGGATGATCTTCCCGATCAGGCAGTTCAATGGCTCGCCTGTCTGGGCGGACGGCGGATAGAACAGGTCCCAGCGGTATTCCCAATGCTCCATGCCCTCCCGGCATTGGTGGATGCCGGCCCGCATCAGCCGCTCGGTCATGCCCACCCAGGGGTGACTGTCCTTGAACATATCGATCAGATGACCCGGCAGGGCCGCGAAATCGGGGCCCAGGAGCTCGAGCGAGACGTAGATCGGGCCCAGGGCGTCCACGGCCTTCGCCGCTTCCTCGGCCCAAGCCTTGCGCAGGAAATCCCCGACCCACCACAGCTTGCCTATGGCGAGCCTCGAGACCCGGAGGACGTAAGGATCGCGCGGGCGATCGGGGTAGCCCTCGATATGGGCCCGGCCGATGATCCGCAGCTGACCGTCCTCCATGTGATAAAGCCACCAGATGCCGCCCGGGGGCTTCCCCGCGGCCGTGGCCGCGGCCGGGAGACTGGCCGGCAGCGTCACCTTGTAATGGCTGAGCGACTTGGTGTATCGATACTCCCTCCTGTACTTGTTGCTGCCTCGCTTAACGGAGGCGCGGCCGGCCTTTCCCAGTCGGGGATCCCCTTCGAGCGCGTCGGGAGAGACCGGCGCCGACGAGCCGACGGCCGTCCAGAGACTTGAAAACTCCCTGCGCGCCATCTTATAGGTTTTGTCCAGCTCCTCGCTCAGGAACGGGTCATCTTTGAGGGACCCGGAGAACAGGGCGCGGTTCCACAGGTCCTCCAGGGCGAAGACGATCGGCCTCAATCGGCCGGCATCGCGCCTCTTCATCTCCACGCTCAAGGCCGCTATCAGGGCCGTCGCCCGGGGCGAGTGGTTATAGTGAAGCCATTGGAGCCGGATGGTGAATCTGGATATGTCGTCCCACAGATTATCCTCGATGATATACCCTGTCGCGAGACGGTCGGCCGGGGGGGCGAGGCGCAGGGCTTCGTCGGCGTGAGCGGCCGCGGCGGGGACGTCATTGTCCGCCAGACAGAGACTGGCCACGCCCGCGGCGATGACGGCCCGGACCGACTTCGTGGTTGTAGGGTCCCCCGGGGGAGGCTGGCCGTCCAGGGCGGCGACCGAGTCGTGCAACACCGCGCGGAGCGCCGGCCGGGCCTGCGCGGGAAGGTTCTGCATCAGGACCGCGAGCGCGACCCGGACGCGCAGGAAAGGAGGGGAGCCCTCATTGTACGCCGCCTTGATGATGGCCTGGACGGCCCGCGTGAAGTGCCCCGCCGCGTCGGCGCGGCGGCCGGCGACCGTCTCCGCCCCGCTCAGATAGACCAAGGGAACGACAGCCCGGTCCCCGGTCTGGCCGGGGATGGCCGCCAGATCCCTTTTCGCGATCCGCTCGACGAGCGCGAAATCGCGTCCTTTCCAGGCTCGTTCCAGGTCCTCGCTGACCGTCCAAACCGCCGTCTGGCCGCTGGCGGGCGCGCTGATGAGGCCCCCGACAAAGAGAAGCGCGAAGGCCCGGGCGATCGCGCGGCGCGTTGGGTCCGTCGACATGCTGCCCTCCCCACGGGATCGTCGGTGTCTGCCTGAATATCTTCCGGCAATCTATGACCGAAGCGGCCCCCTGTCAAGAGACGCCGTTGCCGTTGCCGGCTCCCGAGGAGGTCCGACCCCGACGAAATAGAAATAGTCGTAGACGAAGCGGGCGATGCGGGCGATGATGGCCTCGACGTCCTCCGTATCGCCCAGGAAGTTCTTGGTCCAGACGGTCAGGACAACGTGGCCCTGGCCGTCGGGAAGGTAGATGATCCCGCAGTCGTCCACCGAGCCGGCGATCGTCCCGGTCTTGTGGGCCACGGGCGTCCCCGGCGGAAGCTCGCCCTTGATCCGGCCGCCGCCCGTCTGGCAATTCAGCATGATGTCGAGGACGAGGTCGCACGAGGCCGGGTCGAGGATCTCTTTGCGGAAGATCTTGGCCAGCAGCGCCGTCATCGCCTTGGGAGTGGCCTGGTCCTGAGGGTCGGCGCTGTAGGCCAGGACGGCTTTCTTGTGCTCCTCGGGCGTCCAGCCGCCGCCCGCGCGCCTCGCGGCCGTGATCTCGTCGAGCGGCAGGTGGCCGTACTTGGCGTAGTCCATGCCCAGGAAATCCATGATCAGCTTCTGGCACGGCCGGTCGACGGACATGCCCTCGATGCCCAGGGCCCGCAGCCGGGCGTTGACGTTGGCCGCCCCGACCTTGGCCAGCAGCATGTCGGTCGCCGAGTTGTCGCTGATGAGCATCATCAGGTTGACGAGGTTTCGGAACGAAAGGACGATGCCCGGCGCGGTCAGGCTCGAGAGCATGCCGCTTCCCATGTGCTGGTCGGTCTTGCCGACGCGGATCTCGTCGTCCAGGCCGAATCTTCCTTCCTTGACCTGATAGAGGACCTCGACCAGGATGGGGACCTTGAAGGCCGAGGCCATCGGGAAAAGGGTGTCGCCGTTGACGGCCAGCTCGCGGCCGGTCTCGATGTGTAGGAGGGCGACGCCGACCTCGCCCTCTTCGCCCTTGAAGGTGTCGCGGATCTGCTTTTCGAGGCGCTGGAGGCTCGAGAGGGAGAGGGCGGGCGCGTCCTGGGCCGACGCGGACGCCCGCGCTGGCGGGACCACGGCGAGCGGGATGAGCAAGACCCAAGCCGCCGATATGATCACCGCTGCTCTGATCGATCGGGATGAGAAGAACGTGCGAGTCATGGTCGACCTCCTTGCTCCGGCAGTATATCGCCTTCGGCGCGCCGAGCCAAGAGGCGCAAGCCCCTTGTTTTTGCCCTTAAAAACGCGAAATTGGGACCCTCGGCAAACTGATGAGACGCGCCAGAAACAAGCTAACGCGCTGATATTAAAGGAAAATCTGAGGTCCGACCCCAATATGTTATAATCCGGGCCATACGAAACCTGTCGGAGGTCGAATCATGAAGAATGCCGTTTCCGCGAACGTTCGGACGCGGAGGGCCCGCTGTCTTGCTTTGGGCCTGGCGACCCTCACCGTTATCGCGATCATGACGCTCGGAGCCGCGGGCCATGGGACAAAGGCCCTCGCGAACGATGCGGATCAAATCTCTTCCACTGCCCGAAACACCGGCTCCGACGGATTCTCGGCGGCCCCCGCACAGAAGCTCGTCGCCACGTCGCCGCGTTCCGGGGTCCGAACCGGGCCTGCGCAAAAAACGATGGTATCCGCGCGGCGCGCCGCCCCCGCTTCCGCCCTCGCCCCGGCCGTCGATCCCGCCCTCTACAGCGCCCTCGAATGGCGCCTCATCGGGCCGTTCCGCGGCGGGCGCGTCACGGCCGTCGACGGCATCCCCGCAGACCGCTTGACCTACTACTTCGGGGCCACGGGCGGCGGCGTCTGGAAGACCGACGACGGCGGCCTCTCTTGGCGCCCGATCTCCGACGGCTTCTTCAAGACCGGCTCGGTCGGGGCCATCGCCGTGGCCGCCGCCGATCCCAACGTCGTCTACGTCGGCATGGGCGAGGCGCCCATCCGCGGCAACGTCTCGCACGGAGACGGCATGTACAAGTCGACCGACGCCGGCAAGACCTGGACGCCCATCGGCCTCCGCGACACGCGCCAGATCTCGCGCGTCCGCGTCCATCCGCGCGACATCGACCTCGTCTACGTCGCGGCCCTCGGCCACGTCTACGGGCCCAACGAAGAGCGCGGCGTCTTCCGCTCGAAGGACGGCGGCGCGACCTGGGAGCGCGTCCTCTACCGCAACCCGCGGGCCGGGGCCATCGATCTCATCCTCGACCCGACCAACCCGCGCGTCCTCTATGCCGCGTTCTGGGAGGCCTGGCGCACGCCCTATAGCCTCAACTCGGGGGGGCCGGGAAGCGGCCTCTTTAAATCGACCGACGGCGGCGACACCTGGACCGA
>Ga0194126_10008061_pt1 | contig 14453 bp, 3 predicted proteins | sample TA2KigC150mmetaG_FD_148641 | JGI IMG/M metagenome (GOLD analysis project Ga0194126, IMG submission 148641) | Freshwater microbial communities from Lake Tanganyika, Tanzania - TA2015035 Kigoma Deep Cast 150m | ecosystem: Environmental > Aquatic > Freshwater > Lake | place: Tanzania: Lake... | reverse complement strand
GGGCCACCGCGCGTCGTGCCAGCCTTTGATGATGCTGGCGGCTTCGGGCAATCGCTGCGCCTCATCAACCACCAGCACCGCCGGGTTGCCCAAGGCACGCAGCGCATCGCCTGGCGACAAGGCGGCGGCTGCCAGAAAGCGCGCCTTGTCCACCTCGACATCGAAGTTGAGGAACGTCGTCGGTTGACCGGCAAGGACATGCTCCACCAATGTGGTCTTGCCCACCTGCCGCGCACCGAGAATGACCCCGACCTTGTCGCCCGCCAGGATGCCCTTCAGCGCCTCTTCGGCTGCTCTTTTGATATACACAACTAGCAAAATAGCCTGCGATCCTGCATCATGCAAGCAGTAATCCGTGTTTCTGTCGTGTCTCGGCCTACCGCGGCCCGCCGACCAGCGCGTTGAACAGGAACTTGTACGTGCCGTGCGTTTGGGCGCGGTTCTGCGTCCTGAATCCGATCAGGACGATCGTGCCCGCCCCGTGCGCGACCGTTGCCATCGCCGTCTTGCTGGCGATGTACTTCTCGCCGTTCAACCAGCCGCTGCGTTCGACGTTCCGATCCGCGTACCGAACGACGATCTCATTCCGGTGGTTGAAGTCGGTGGCCACCACGTCGAACGCCGGACTGTAGTGGAACAGCACGAGCCCTTCCGCCGGCATGCCGTACGCGAGGGGGTGAGCGTTGTCGATCCTGACGCGCAACGTCGAGCCCGGACAGAAGAACTCCTTCGAACTGAGACCGGCCACCACGTTCCGCACCGGAAGGCCGAACCTGGTGATGGCGAAATCCGTCGCCCCGCCCAGGGTGAGGAGCGTTCCCCCTTTCCGGACGAAGTCCTTGATGGCGGCCACGCCGTCGCTGCCAATGCCGCTCCTGTACTCGGGCGGCGTGGTGTCGGGCACGCCTGCGAAGGAGGCCCGCTGGAACTCGCCGCCGCCGCCGCCGGGTTCGCCGGTGATCATCGCCGTCGAGTCGTCCGCGAAGATGAACACGTCGTACTTCGCGTTCAGGTTGCCCGCCCTGATCTCAGCGTCGTACACCTCAGCGAACGGGAAGCCGAACTGCTCGAAGAGCCATCGTGTCCACCCCTCGTCCATGTTGCCGCCGCGATACCGCCGGTACATCCCGATCCGGAGCCGTGTCGAGTCGAATGCGGCAGGTCCGGGGTCGGCGCCCAATGCCGTGAAGTCGACGCCGGTCTGCCGTGCAATCGACGCCGCGAGAGGGCCCGCGCTGGCCGGCACGATCCAGTCCCCCGCCCGGATCCCGGTCCCGGCTGCCCGAACACGCCGGACGGCCACGCCCTTGTCCCACAGCAGGTTCACGGCTCTGAAACTGTCGTTCAGGCGTCCGTCGAGCACGTAGCCGAACCGCGCGGCGGGCGCCACGTTCCCGACAGCCGACACGGGCGCGGTGACGGTCACGACATCGCCCGTCACGGCATCGTCCAGCGGATCGGCCTTGATGCCCATGAACTCGGCCAGCACGTCCTGCCCCATGTCGTACGGCCGGATGGGTGTGCCGTCCGGACGCCGCGTGTGTTCGTTGTCCATGTAGTGCGTCTCGCCGAGCAGGTACCGGATCAGGCCCATCTTCGGCTGTGCGAGCGAGACGTAGAACGACCCGGCGGGATACGTCATGCCCGCGGCCGTCGAGAACCCCTTGGGCGATCGCTGCACCTCGATCCCGTGCGCCATCAGGGCATTGACGAGCTTGTTGAGCGTGAGCGGGTCGTGCTGATTCGCCGAGATGGCGTACGCGGCCGGCTTGCCCGCCGCCCCCCGTTCGGTCTGACGCCTGGCCTTGAGATAGGCGTTCCACAACACGGTTTCCTTGTTCCGCGCCGCCAGGTCCAGCGTGGCCCACGCCGACACTTTCTGGCGCTCGACGATGCCCCGCAACGTCCACCACCCGCCGGGCCAGGGATTCGGAAAGTTCATCTGCTCCTTGTACGTCTCGAGCCCGCGCGCCCCGCCAGCCAATTGGCTCGGGTCGATGTACAGCGGCGTGGCCAGCCGCGCGCTGGCCGATTCCGTCAGCATGCCGGCGATGTTGTGGAACGGCGTGATCCAGTGAAAGCCGAAATGCCCCCACCCTGAGTACTGGGAGGTGTTGGACACACCCGACAGGCCCGCCTCTTCTTCCTTGTAGGCGATATGGCCGCCGTACCACTGCATTTCTCTCCAGACGAGAGGGTCGGCCATCGGGCGGATGGGCTCGGCGTAGGGGGGGACGTAGATCCGCGCACCGTACGACCCCATGTGGTGGTGATCGACGTACGCCTGCGGCTTCCAGTCGACGAACATCAGCTTCCCGACGTACTGCGAGTCCTTCATGTTCATCGTGAGGGCGTCGCGGTTGTTGTCGTGGCCGATGTACTTGTGGTAGAGCCACGGGAGCGACGCCGCTTCGTATTCCGTGCCCACGTACTTCATGTAGAAGTCGTGAATCATGATGGCCCCGTCCGGGTTGAACGACGGGATTTCGAGGTAGATGACGTTCTCGAGAATGCGCTGCGTGTCGGCGTCGGTGCGCGACACGAGGTCGTAGGTGAGTTCGGGCGCCATGTTGATGCCGCCGACCTCGTTGGCGTGCATGCTCATGGTCTGGCAGATGACGACCTTCCCGTCGGCCACGATCTTCTTGATCTCGGCCTCCGACACGCCCCGCGGGTCACTGAGCTCGAGGTTCATCTGCCGGTACTGCTCGAGCCGCGCCTGGTTCGCCGGCGATGTGATGATGACGAGCAGGAACGGGTTGCCCATTTCGGTCGGACCCATGTCGACGACCTTCACCTTCCCGCCGCTTTCCTTCTCGAGCAGCCTGTAGTACTCGACCGCCTTGGGCCAGTGGACCAGCTTGCGGTCGGCACCCATCTGGAAGCCGAAGAACTGTTCCGGCGACGTGATCTTCGTCTGCGCCGACACGCCGCGGCCTGGCACCGCAGGCGCACCGAGACCGATCGCGGCGATGAGCATCAACCCTGCGAACCGACGTGTCAGAGCCGTCATGCCAATCTCCTTTCACACGGTGAGGCTTACCGATGGTCGTCCTGACGCCGCATGCACGCCGCGGTCGTCGCTGGCACGGAACACGCTACGGCGATCAGTCCCGCTGGAGATGGACAGCGGGAAGCCGGTCGTGAGTGGCTGGCTTCGTCACGACGCACCATGGCGCCTATCTTACGGGATCAGGGCGACCAGGCATCAGGATCCGCGTTGGCGCCGCCGCGGACACCGAACGACACCGGTTGACACGACGCCGGGCCGGGCCGGGCTGCACCTTGTGCTTCTCGACTGGCGGGCCTAGTATTGGCCTAGACATCTGCGTACGCCCCCGCGTCGATTCTCGTCGCCTTGCCCGGGAGCGCGCTCCGATGCTGAGAACCCCTTCATCTCCTGCCGCAGCGCTGGTGGTAGGCGACGACCCGACGCAGCGTGACGCGCGGTGTCGTCTGATGCGAATGGCAGGGCTCGAACCCATGCCCTTCGCCAGCGCCGAGGCGGCCCTGGCTGCAGTGAATGCCGAGGCCCCGCCCGCGATCATCGTCACCGACCTCCACCTGCCCGGCCTGGATGGCTGGCGATTCTGCCGCCTGCTGCGCTCGCCCGAATTCGCGGCCTGCAACGAGGTGCCCCTGCTCGTCGTGTCGGCCACGTGCGCCGGAGACCTCCACGAGCGTATCGCCGTCGATGTCGGTGCCACCGCCTTCCTGCCTTTACTCGCGGATGGGCAGGAGTTCCTGGCGCACGTGCAGGCGCTGCTGCAGGGAAAGGACCTTCGCCGACGACTCCGTGTCCTTATTGTGGACCGCGGTCCGGCGCGTGCGATTCCGCTCGTGGACGCCTTCGTCGCCCAGGGCTACCGGGCGGACACGGCGTCCACGTCCCGCGAGGCCATGGAGGCTCTCACCCGGACAGCCTACGATGTGGCCGTGCTGAACGATCACCTCCCCGACGGGACGGGTGACGCACTGCTCGATGCGGTCCGTGCCCGGCGGCCGGACTGCGCCTGCGTCGTGGTGGCTGGCCATCCGACACCGGCGCAGGCCCTGGACTGGATGAAACGGGGTGCGTCCGCCTACGTCCATGCGCCTGTTGAGGCGGAACACCTCATTGAACTGTGTGCTCGCGCCTGGCGCGAGCGCGCGCAGTGCCGCGCGGAGGAGTCGTTCGAGGTGCGTACGCGCGACCTACGGAACGATCTCCAGCGCCTGACGTCCATTCTGGAGGCCACCCGGGCTGGCGCCTGGGAGTGGAACGTTCAAACCGGCGAGACGATCTACGACGAGCGTTGGGCCGAGATCGTAGGCTGCACGCTCGCCGAGTTGTCGCCGGTGAGCATCGGGACCTGGAAGTCGCTGGTGCACCCGGACGATCTGCCGCGCTGCGGCGAACTGCTCGCGCAGCACTTCTCGGGCCGACAGCCATACTACGACTGCGAATGCCGCTTGCGTCACAAGGACGGGCGCTGGATCTGGGTGCGCGACCGCGGCAAGGTCGTCTCACGCACCGCAGACGGCGAACCGCTCTGGATGTCCGGCACGCACATCGACATCACCGAGCGCAAGGCCACCGAGGCGGCCTTGCGGCGCAGCGAAGCACAATACCGGCTGCTGGCCGACAACGCCTCGGACAACATCTGGGTGTTTTCGCTGGCGGACTTCCATGTCACGTACGTCAGCCCGTCTTCCACGAGGATGTTCGGGTACACGCCTGAGGAAGCCGTCCGGATGAGCCTGGCCGAGCAGCTACCCCCTGAGTCCCTGGAGCTGGTGGAGCGCGTGCTCGCCGAGGAACTGGGACGAGAACGCGACTCGACGGCGCCACGTGACCGATCCCGCGTGATCGAGATGGAGCAGTACGTCAAGGGCGGCGGCCGGATCTGGACGCAGGTGAAGACGTCGTTTCTCCGGGACGACGCCGGCCGGCCGGTCCAAGTCCTGGGGATCACCCGCGACATCACCGAGCGCAAGCGGATTGAGGAGGCGCTGGCGAGGCGCGACGCCATCCTGGAGGCCGTCGGCAACACGGCCGCCCGCATGCTGGGCCGGGAGGACTGGCACGTCGCGCTGCAGCACTCGCTCGACGATCTGGGCCGGGGGGCGGATGCGAGCCGGGCCTATGTGTTCGAGCTCCACAGAGCCCCAGACGGCGCACTGCTGACCAGCCAACGATTCGAGTGGGTGGCCGAAGGCGTGGAACCGCAAATCGACAACGTCGGATTGCAGGACCTCCCGATCCTCGCCGCCGGCTTCGGACGCTGGGCCGAGACACTGGTACAGGGGAACATCGTCGCCGGGCACGTTCGCGAGTTCCCGCCATCAGAGCAGGCGATCCTCCAAGCCCAGGGGGTTTGTTCGCTGGTGGTGGTCCCGATCCAGACCGACGGCCGGCTGTGGGGATTCCTCGGTTTCGACGAATGCCGAGCGGAGCGCACCTGGTCCGATCCTGAGATCGGTGCCTTGCAGCTGGCGGTCCGCACGTTGAGTGCAGCCATCGAGCGCGAAGAGGCGGAAGCCGCAGCGCGAAGTACCCGCTCCCGCTTGGCCACACTGGTTGGCAGCCTTCAGTCCGGCCTGCTCTTCGAGGACGCCGAACGTCGTGTGCGGTTCAGCAATCCCGCCTTCTGCACCATGTTCGGCGTCCCCTCCCCCGAGGTCCTCGCAGGGGCGGCCTGCCGGCAGGTGATCGAACAGGCGAAGGAAGCGTTTGCGGATCCCGCGGGCTTCGTGGCCGGCATCGAGCGGGCGGTGGCTGGCGGCGCGAAGGTCTCGAGCGAGGCCTTGCGGTTGGCTGACGGCCGCGTGTTCGAACGCGACTACGTGCCGGTGCTGGCACACCAGATGCGCCTCGGACATCTCTGGCACTATCGAGACATCACGGCGCAGGTCCGCCAGCAGGCCATCAGTGCCGCCCGGCTACACCTGATGCAATTCGCCGCCGTGCACACCCTGGACGAATTGGTCGAGGAGACGATCAACCACGCAGAGCAACTGACCGGCAGTCGCATCGGCTTCTACCATTTCGTCGACGCCGATCAATCCACCATCGTCCTGCAGCAGTGGTCCGCGAGAACCAAGGCCGACTTCTGCCGGGCCGACGTGCAGAGCAGGCACTATCCGATCGCCGAAGCCGGCGTCTGGGTGGATTGCGTTCGCGAGCGGAAGCCGGTCATTCACAACGACTACGCGTCGCTGCCGCATCGCCGGGGCATGCCCGAGGGCCATGCGACGCTGGTGCGTGAACTGGTGGTGCCGGTGCTGCGGGGCGAGAGCATCATGGCGATTCTCGGGGTGGGCAACAAGCCCACTGACTACACCGAGGAGGACGCCCACATCGTGTCGCAGGTGGCGGACGTGGCGTGGGACATCGTCGGCCACAAACGCGCGGAAGAAGCCCTGCGCCGGAACGAGACCACGCAGCGGACGATGCTCGAGACCATCGAAGCCGGCATCGTCGTGGTCAACCCGGACAATCACGTCATCGAGGTCGTCAACCCGTCGGCAGCGCGGATGTTCGGCGCGGAGGTTGGGGACATCGTTGGCCGTGTGTGCCACGAGTTTCTCTGTCCAGCGGAATTCGGACAGTGCCCGATCACCGACGAGGGCAGGTCAGTGGAGAATGCCGAGCGGATCGTGGTCAGGTCCGACGGGACACGGCTGTCGGTCATCAAGTCGGTGAGACGGATCGAATTGTGGGGCAAGCCGAGACTCGTCGAGACGTTCATCGATATCACCGACCGCAAGCAGGCGGAGCAACAACTGGCTCGCGCGACGGTGTTGTTGCAGGCAGCCGTCGAGCAGACCCCTGCCGGGATGCTGATCGCCGATGCGCCCGACGTGACGATTCGAATAGCCAATCCTGCTGCGTTGGGCATTCGCGGCGAGAGCCACGAGCCGTTGACGGGCATCCCGATGGAACTGCATCCCCGTCACTGGCTCACCTTCTCGCCGGATGGATCTCCCGTGGCGCCGGAGGATCTGCCGCTGTCGCGCGCGATTCTCAAGGGGGAGACCGTCAAGAACGAAGAGGTCATCATCCGCCGCAGCAACGGCGAGGCCCGGCACGTGCTGGCCAATGCCGCGCCGGTGCGCAACGCCGACGGCCAGATCGTGGCCGGTGTCGTCGTGTTTCCGGATGTCACGGAGCTGAAGCGAGCGGAGTCCGCCCTGCGCCTGGACGAGGAACGCCTGGAGATCCTCTTGGGGTTGCACAACATGACGGGCGCCAGCGAACGCCAGCTTACCCACTTCGCCATGGAGGCGGCGGTACGTCTGACGAACAGCACACTGGGCTACGTCGCGTTCATGAACGAGGACGAAACGGCGCTGACGATGCAGGCTTGGTCCGAGCAGGCGATGCGCGATTGCGCCACGGCGGACAGGCCGCTCGTGTACCCGGTCGCGACGATGGGCCTATGGGGCGAGGCCGTCCGCCAGCGCAAGCCAGTCATCACGAACGACTATGCGGCACCCAATCCGTGGAAGAAGGGCACGCCGGCTGGCCATGTAGGGATCACGCGGCACATGAATGTCCCCACGGTGGATCAAGGCCGAATCGTGATCGTGGCGGGCGTGGGCAACAAGAAGGCCGCCTACGGCGACGACGACGTGCGCCAACTGTCGCTCCTGATGTCGGGTCTGTGGACCATCATCCATCGCAAGCGGACCGAGGAGGAGAAGGAGACCCTCCAGGTCCAGCTCACCCAGGCGCAGAAGATGGAGTCGGTGGGTCGGTTGGCGGGAGGAGTCGCGCATGATTTCAACAACATGCTCCAGGCGATCCTCGGCAACACGTCGCTGGCGATGGAGGGTCTCCCGCCGGACAGCCAGGTGCGGGAGTGCCTGCAGGAAGTCCAGCAGTGCGCCCAACGCTCCGCGGATCTCACCCGGCAGCTCCTGGCCTTTGCCCGCAAGCAAACCATCGCCCCGAAAGTGCTCGACCTCAACGAGACCGTGGATGGCATGCTCAAGATGCTGCGCCGGCTCATCGGCGAGCACATCGATCTGGACTGGCGGCCAAGCGCAAACGCGGGATTGGTCAACATGGATCCCTCGCAGGTTGACCAGATTCTGGCCAACCTCTGCATCAACGCCAGAGACGCCATTGGCGGTGGTCTGGGCGGCATCACCATCGCGATCGAAGATACTCGCTTCGACGAGTCAGATGTGGCGGATTGTCCCGAGGCGCACGCGGGAGAATACGTGCGGCTGTCCGTGAGCGACAACGGGTGCGGGATGAGCCCCGAGGTCAAGGCGCATCTCTTCGAGCCGTTCTTCACGACCAAGGGCCCCGGCCAGGGGACCGGTCTGGGCTTGGCCACGGTGTATGGCATCGTGAGGCAGAACCATGGCTTCATCAGCGTGCGTAGCGAACCTGGCCAAGGAACGACCTTCCAGATTCACCTGCCGCGATACACGGTCCGAGCTATCCGCACCGCCGACCAGACGTCCCATCCGGAGGCGAGATGGGGAAAGGAGACGATCCTGCTTGTCGAGGACGAGGCTGCCATCCTGCGGGTAAGCCAGCGATTGCTGGCGCGTCTGGGCTACCGGGTGCTGACCGCCACGACACCCGGGGAGGCCCTCCAGTTGGCGCGCGAACATGTTGGGGAGATTCACCTGCTGATGACCGACGTGGTGATGCCGGAGATGAACGGTCGCGTACTGGCCGAAAACCTCCTGACCTACTACCCGAACCTGAAACGGCTGTTCATGTCCGGCTACACAGCGAACCTCATCGCACACCACGGCGTGTTGGACCCCGGCGTGCATTTCCTCCAGAAACCCTTCACGTTCCAGGCGTTGAGCGACAAGGTGCGGGAGGCGCTCGAGGCGTGACTCCACGCAACCGACAACGCTGTCGTCGTTCTGGCGGGGTAACGGCCGGACGGTCCTGACAGGTCCGGTGTCCTGCCGCGGCCCGCCGACCAGGGCGTTGAACAGCAGCTTGTACGTGCCGTGCGGCTGCGCGCGAATCGCAGGGGGGCTGATCGCCAACAGCCGTCGCTGACCACGGCACGACCGGTGACTCTGCTGCCTCGTGCACTGGCGTGGCGACGTTTGACAAGCCGCTGTATCGAGTGTAATTGTTCTCCGTCTCAAGGAGGAGTCTATGTTGCGTACGCGTTCTCCGCTCACGGCGGTGCTGTGGGCACTTGTGTTCCTGCTGCTGCCGGGCGCGGCCTTCGCCCAGACCGGCGCGGCCTCGATTACCGGCCTCGTCGCCGATGAAACCGGCGGTGCGCTGCCGGGCGTCACGGTCACGGCCACCAACCAGGCCACCCTGGTCGACTACACGGCCGTGACGAACGCGGCCGGCAACTACACCATCACGTCGGTGGTGATCGGCACGTACGTCGTGAAGGCCGAATTGTCCGGGTTCCGGACGGCCGCGACGCCGGCGATCCGACTGGAGGCGAAACAGGTCGCACGGCTGGACTTCAAGATGGCTGTTGGCGCCATCCAGGAGACGGTGGAGGTGACCGGCATCACGCCGATCCTGCAGACGGAGACGAGCACCGTTGGAGAGGTCATTCCAGCCGAGACCGTCACGGCGTTGCCGCTCAACGGCCGCAATTCGAGCCAACTGGCGCTGCTGATGACCGGCGCGCTGACGCCGAACCCTGGCAGTTTCAACTCCGCTCGCAACAGCGGCGGCGGCGGGCGCCCGTACGTCAACGGCCACCGCGAGCAGACGAACAGTTACCTGCTGGACGGCGTGGACATGACCGAGACGGTCGACAACCGTGTGGCGTACCAGCCCAATCCCGATGCGCTCGCCGAGATCAGCGTCGAGACCAACAACTACGCGGCTGACGCCGGTAATGTGGCGGGCGCCATCATCAGCAGCGTGCTGAAGTCCGGCACGAACCGCTATAAGGGCAACGTGTTCGAGTTCTACCGCGACAGCGACTTCGACGCGAATTCGTGGGAGAACAACCGCTCCGGGGCGCCCAAGGCGCAGCGGAAGCAGCACATCTTCGGCGCGACGTTCGGCGGGCCGATCGTCAGGAGCAAGTTGTTCTTCTTCGCGAACTTCCAGCAGACCAAGCTCGAGCTGCCCGGGTCGGCCGTGGCGTCGGTCGCGCCGGCTGAGTGGCGGGCGGGCAACCTGTCGAACGTCACGACGGTCATCCGGGATCCGCTGACGGGTCAACCATTTCCGGGCAATATCATCCCGGCCAACCGGATCAGTGCCGTGGCGAGGACCGTCCTCGGCGACACGGCGAACTACCCGCTGCCCAACCGCGGCGCCACCAGCGGCCTGGTAACCGGCAACTACGTGGGTTCGTCCCTGAGCGAGACGAGCGCGCCCCAGGGCGATCTCCGGGTCGACTACAACCCGCGCAACAACGACCGGTTCTTCGGTCGAGTGTCGCTCGCGGAGTTCACGCAGGAGACGACGAAGACCGCGTTCCCGCTGATCCCCGGCGGCCGCGCCGAGGCGCCGTTCCGGAATTACGCGTTCAACTGGAGCCACATCTTCGGATCGACCCTGGTCAACGAGGTGCTGGTCGGCTACAACAAGATCAACAACATCTCCGCCCTCAACGCGTTCGGCATCGGCCAGGGCAACGCGAAGTACGGCATTCCCGGCGGCCAGCCGATCGACGGGCTCAGCTCGTTGCAGTTGGGCAGCGGCCTCACGAGTCTCGGCAGCGCGGCCACGCTCGAGGACAACTTGCCGACCATCTTCCAGTTCCAGAACAAAGTGACCTGGACGAAGGGAAGGCACCTGCTGAAGTTCGGCGGCCAGTGGCTGAAGTACAACCAGCAGCGCTACTACGCCGGCAACAACGGCGCGCTCGGCCTGTTTGCCTACACCGGCACGTTTACCGGGTTCGCCTTCGCGGACTTCCTGCTCGACATGGTGACCCAGAAGGGGCGCGGTGGCGGCAACCCCGAAGAGCCCTGGACGCACAAGCAGAACCGGATCGCGCTGTACGTGCAGGACGACTTCAAGTTCACGCCAAACTTGACGCTGAACATCGGGATGCGCTGGGCGTACACGTCGCCCTTGGTGGAGAAGGACAACCGTCAGGCGAATTTCGACCTGAGAACCGGCGCGGCCGTCTACGCCAAGGACGGCAGCATCAGGGATCGTGCGCTCTACGAGCCGTACTACAACGGGTGGGAACCGCGCATTGGCGCCGCGTACAAACTCGGCGACCGGTGGGTCTTCCGGGGCGGCTACGGGATTTCCCAGTTCATGGAGGGCACCGGATCGAACCTGCGGTTGCCGATGAACCCGCCGTTCTTCTTCGAGTCCGACGTCAGGTACGATGCGACGACCGGCCCCGGTTCGGCGTCGACCGGCTTCGTGGGCCTGAGGCCCGGCACCACTCCGAGCGGCCAGGTCCGTGCCTGGAACCCCAACATCCGGCCGCAGTTCACGCACCAGTGGAATGTGTTCGCCGAGTACCTGCTGACGCGCTCCACGTCCGTCAACATCGGCTACGTCGGGCACGATGCCAACAACCTGATCGTGGCGTACGAAGCCAACCAGCCGCTGCCCGGCGTCGGCGACCCCGCCACGTGGGCGCCGTTGCAGAACCGCCGGCCGTGGTTCGCAACGAATCCGCTGATCACCAACTCGTCGACCACGGGCTCACTGGGTTCCAGCGACTACAAGTCGCTGCAGACCAGCGTGCGCCAGCGGAACATGCACGGCCTGGAGTTCCTGGCGTCTTACACGCTGGCCGAGGCCAAGAGCAACAGTCTCGGCTTCTACGGATCGGGCGGCGTGAACGCACAGGGTGCCTACTGGCAGAATTCCTACATGCCGGACGAGGGGTACGGCCCCAGCTTCTTCGACGCCCGGCACAACTTCACGCTGGCGGCCAGCTACGAGCTCCCCATCGGCCGCGACAAGGCCCTGGGCGGGGACTGGGGACCTGTGGCCGATGCGCTGCTCGGTGGCTGGGTGGTCAGCGGCATCTTCCAGGCGCGTACCGGTTTTCCGGTAACCGTCACCGACGGCCGCGGCTCGTCGCTCCAGGCCGTGCGCGGTAACGAGCGGCCGAACTGCGTGGGCAACTGGAAGCCGTCGACCCAGACCATTGACAATTGGATCGACATCAACGCCTTCCAGCGGGCCCCTTCTGGCACGTGGGGGAACTGCCCCGTCGGCGTGGCGCGCGCGCCGGGCTTCACGGTACTCGACATCACGCTCGGCAAGCGCTTCTACATCGGCGAGCGTTACTTCGAGTTCAAGCTCGAGGCGTTCAACGTGCTCAACCACGTGAACTTCGGCCCGCCGGCGCGCAACTTCGGCGACGCCAACACCTTCGGCAAGATCACGGGCACCATCGGCAACCCGCGCATCATCGAGCTCGGGTTCAAGTTCTACTTCTGACGCCGACGGCCCCCGGCCGGCCCGGCCGGCCGGGGGCAGCCCCCTACCACATCGCCTTTACCCCGAACTGCAGCTGCCGCGGCGTGTTCGCCTGCGAACTCACGACCCCGAAGGAACTCGAGGTGACGCTGAGGTTCGGCGAGCCGAACTGTACGCGGTTCAACGCGTTGAACGCCTCGATGCGGGCCTGGACGCGGACGCGGCCCCGCACGACGAAGTGCTTGAACAGGGACAGGTCGAGATTGCGGACGTTGTCGCTGCGCAGCAGGGCGAAAGTCGCTCCGGCATTGCCGAAGGTGAACGGCGCCGGCTGGCTGAACACGCCCGTGTTGAACCAGCGCTGCAGCCGCTCCTCGCGCGGCGTGTCGAGGCGCGGGTCTTCGCCGTTCCAGTTCGCCCGCGTGACCGGGTTGAACAGGCCGGCGGTGTTGCTGGCCGACAGGGTGAGCGGCGTCCCGCTCTGCACGGTCACGATCCCGTTGATCTGCCAGCCGCCGAGGACGGCGTCCAGCACTTTCGGCAGACCGAAGCGGCGGCCGTTCCCGAACGGCAGCTCGTACAACACGCTCATGACGAACCGGTGCGGCACGTCGTAGGACGCAAGCGAGCGGCTGGCCTTGATGTCGTAGCTGTTCTGATGGGACTCGCCCTCCTCGACGGCCTTCGACCGGACGTACGAGCCGGCCACCGCCAGCCCGTTGCCCATGCGCCGGTTCACGCTGACCTGCAGCGCGTGGTACATGGACGTCGAACCGGTCGCCGTCAGCGGGATGATGCTGGTGAACTGCGGGTAGGGCCGCAGCAGCTGCGCGCGGCTGGTCTGCGCCGCCACGAGCACGCCGCTGTTGACGATGCCGAAGAACGGGTTCGGCACCAGCTGGTTGAGCGCCGAGCCCAATGCCATGTACTGCGGATCGAGCTGGTTGAGGTCCAACCCGCCCTCGGTATTGGTCGACAGGTTGTGACCCTCGCTGCCCACGTACGCCACCTCCACCGCTGTCTGCCAGGGCAGTTCGCGCTGCAGGGTGACGTTCCACTGCCGGGTCCACGGCGTCGGCGTCCGGTCGCGCAGCGGCGCCTGAATCGTGGATCCGACGGCCGTCAGCAGCCCGTCGCGGGCGCCGGGCGACGGCGTGAACCCGCCGGGGTAGGGGTCCCTCAGCAGCCTGAACGGCGTGATGCCGTCGAGACTCGCCACCCAGATGTTCTCCGTGCGGAAACCCATGGGCCCGACCGTCCCGTTGGCCTGCTGGTAGGACGGTCCGTACAGGTGCGCGTAGGCGGCGCGCAGGATCGTCTTCGTGGTGATCTGGTACGCCCCGCCGATTCTCGGCGAGATGTTGTTGCGATCCGGTTCGTACTGCCACCGGCTGTTCCCGTTCACGCCGACGAACACCAGGCCACCGGACAGGTTCGGCAGCGACGGGACCTGGGCCGCCAGGGGCGAGCGCACGGTCGGATCGAAGTAGTTCATCCGGTTGAACCGCTCGGTGCGCGGGGTCTCGTAGTCGTACCGCAGGCCGAGATTCAAGGTCAGTCGTTCGTTGATGCGCCAGTCGTCCTGGATGTACGGCGCGAGGTAGAAGTTCTGCGACTTGACGTTCTTCCAGTTCTGGATCAGCACGTTGTTCTGCGTCCCCGCGCCGAGCAGCAACGAGGCGATGGCGTTGCCCGCCGTGCTGCTGGCCTGGCTGGGATTGGGCCCCTGGGTCATCCCCGCGGAGAAGTTGAACTGGCCGGCGGCCCGCGCTTCCCACACGTTGACGCGGATGACCCGGGCGTCGACCCCCGCCTTGAGCGTGTGGCGCGACTTCGTCGTCGTCAGGCTCAGCACCAGGGGATAGCTCATGAAGTAGTTGGCGCGGTGATCGTTGCCGCCAAGCGAGACGTAGTTGCTCGCCCCGATCCCGGGGAACATCTGCCGGTCGACCGCCGCGTCGATGGAGGCCGGCAGGCCGAGTGTCGATGGTTTGAAGCCGAGGCCTTGGTTGTTGTAGAGGAACAGCGTCCGCGCCAGTCCGATCCGGGCCGTCAGGAGGGTGGATGACCTCAGGGTCCGGTTGTACTCGGCGACGAAGTTGTGCGCGTGGTT
>Ga0194126_10008059_pt1 | contig 14454 bp, 12 predicted proteins | sample TA2KigC150mmetaG_FD_148641 | JGI IMG/M metagenome (GOLD analysis project Ga0194126, IMG submission 148641) | Freshwater microbial communities from Lake Tanganyika, Tanzania - TA2015035 Kigoma Deep Cast 150m | ecosystem: Environmental > Aquatic > Freshwater > Lake | place: Tanzania: Lake... | reverse complement strand
GGCGGCGCTGGTGAAGTAGCGAATTCACAACGGATTAAACAGATGGAACGGATAAATTATCAGAGCATCGGAAATAAGTTCCGATGCTTCGCGAGAGTCATACAGAACGAAGTGAAGGATCTCGTCCCCATTTATCCGGACGAGATGCTTCACTGCATTCAGCATAACACCCGCGAAATATGCGAACTGAATTATGACGCTGTGTATAGAGCATTTTTCTGCAAAATCTGCTTTATCTGTTGTTTATGAAAGAGATATCATAAAATTAGTTCAAAATCGGTTGCATTTTAATTTTATTTATGATATAGCGAACAAAACACAACTATTATATGACACAATCATACTGCGCTGGGATTAAGAGAGGAAATGAAAAATTATTCTCAGCGAATAATCTCCTATCATTTCACTGCAAGCGAAATGCGAATAAAGATAGTCCTCGTAAGCGGAGGGATTATGGATACTACTATATTCCTCGCTTGCTGATATTCGTCTTTTTACTCCTCATCGAAGCCTCTTTCGCCGCCGAAGTCGTTATAAACGAACTACTCGCCAAGAACGATGCCGCCGTTGCCGACCAGTCCGGCGAGTATGACGATTGGCTCGAACTTTACAACCGCGGCGACCGGCCTGTCGCTTTAAGAGACTGCTATCTGTCGGACGATTTCGATGAACTTAAAAAATGGGCTTTCCCCGACACTATTATTCGACCCGGCAGTTATATCGTAGTATGGGCTGATGATGACGAAGAACAACCGGGGCTGCATACAAATTTCAAAATTTCTGCTTCCGGCGATGCCCTCTATTTAGTCGATTCCAATGCCTTAATCATCGACCGGGTCGCATTCGGAGTCCAATCCGCCGATATCAGCCTTGGACGTTTCCCCGACGGCGCCGAAGAATTCCGGCGGATGACGCCCACCTTCGCCGCGCCTAACGATGGCGCGCATCTTGGCCTTATCGACTCCAGCGGTTTTGTCTTCGACGAACCGGCCATCCATCGCATCGACCTGCATTTTTACACTGCCAACTGGCCAGAATTACTGAAATACAACTTCGAAACCCTCGACAAAGAATACGCGCCGGTCCGATTCACATTCGACAACGCCATTGTTCTCGACAGCGTCGGCGTCCGCTATAAAGGCAATTCATCCTATACACTTTCCCGCCATACCCCTAAGAAACCCTTTAAGTTCCGTTTTGATAAATATAAAGAATGCCAGACTTTGTATGACCTTTTAAAATTGAACTTGAGCAATGGCATCAGCGACCCTACTTTTATGCGCGAGTATATTGCATACTCTATCGCCCGGCGCTATCTGCCCGCGCCGCGTGTCAACTACGCCAACCTCTATATCGAGGGCGTCCATATCGGCTTCTATGTGCTGGTGGAACAGATCGATACGCAATTCCTGCAGCGCTATTTTGACGACCATACCTTCAACCTCTACAAAGCCACTAACACCGGTGCCGCTATGGCTTACAGAGGAATAAATAAATCCGATTATAGTTCTGAATTTCGCCTGAGGACTAACCGGGATGAGGACGATTGGACCGGTTTGCTGGAATTACTGGACAAACTAAACAACACGCCGCGCCGGACCTTCCTTGAGACTATGTCCATCAGTTTGCATCTTGACCAATGTCTCCGTTTTCTCGCCTTTAATATGATTCTTTCCAACTTCGATAGTTACACCGGTTCAGGCCGCAATTTCTACCTTTACGACGACCATTGCACAGGACAATTCAACATCATCCCTTGGGATCCTAACGAAGCCTTCGGCGTCTTCCGCAATAATTGGAATGTTATAACACAAGACATCGATGTTCCCTCCAATCTGGCACAAAGACCGCTGATAAAAAAACTGCTCGAAAACGACTCCCTTAAACATAAATATTGGGCTTATATCAGGGAAATGATTGAAGGCCCGGCGGCTTATGATGCGGTGTCGGCAATGGCATCAAACCTATATCGAATGATAGAAACCTCCGTTCGCAATGATGAGAACAAACTATATGGCTATCAATATTTCCTTAATAACATCGAAGGCGAAGTGCAACTCGAATTAGGGCGGACGATACCCGGCCTGAAATCGTTTGTGCAAGACCGCAATACCGCCATCCTTGCCCAACTTGCGCAGGAGAAGGTCTATCCCGGCGATGCTGACAATAACGGCGTCGTCGATGAGTTCGATATCCTGCCGATAGGAATTTACTTTCTGAATACTGGTCGACCACGGCTATACTCCACTTATGCCTGGAGCGCCCAGCGCGCAAACCTCTGGGCTGTTTCCGCCGCGACCTACGCCGATGTCAACGGCGATGGTCAAGTGAACGCAAAGGACATCGTCGGCATCGGTCTGAACTGGCGCAATACCCACCGCCAAGCCTCCCCGTCTTATGAAATTGACCCCGCCGACGCGGTCTTGCTCAAATCTTATGAAAGCAATTTTAAACTGATATACAATTCTTTAAATAGCCAAGACGCATCTATAAGCGCTATGAAAGCCTTATTGGGCAGGTTTATCGACCTTGCTGAGCCGCTGCCCGGCGATTATATTCTCTGTCAAAACTATCCCAATCCCTTCAACTCCAGCACAACCATCGGTTTCTATCTGCCGTCTGAACAGAATGTTTCGCTTTCGGTCCATAATCTCCGCGGGCAGACATTGCTCATACCGATCGATGGGCAAGTCTTAAAACCCGGTCATCACGGCTGTTATTTCAGCGCGGCTGAATTGCCCGGTGGAATATATTTCTATCGTCTGACTACTCCGACCAGCGCTGTCGTGCGGATGATGACGGTGGGGAGATGATGATGATGATGATGATGATGATTAATAATATGCGTATTGGTCTTTTCATTGGCGGACTGGGACTCATCGTTCTAATTGGTTGCCAGAAAAATCCGGCCGATACGATTGCCAAACCTTATCCACGCCTATTTTTCGCTCCGTCGGTTGTCGATATCGCCATCGGGCAGCCGGCTCGCCTGAATTTAAAACTTGAGGGCGTCAAAGAGGCAGTTTTCGCTCTCAGCCTGCGCCTAAGTTATGCCGATTCGATTATCACATTCCCCGATTCGGCCGGTCTTCAAGCGGGCGATTATTTCGCGCCCGGCGCGCTGGTCTTCGCCCGCGCTGAAAATTCAATCCTTCACCTGTCAATTTCCAGCCTTCAAACCCAACCCGCCGCCGGTGATTCTAACACCATCTGTTCCATCGTCTTCCGTGGCTTAGCCACCGGCTCAAGCCCCATCCGCATTCTGCCCGACCAACTGGATTTCTACGATATGGAAGGTGAGAATATCAACCTTCCTGCGCTCGAAATCTCAGCTGCGGTTATTAATGTGCGATGATGTGATACTGAAAACCTTTTAACCGGCACACCCTTTTGTGAAAAAAAGTTACAAATTAGATCTCGCTGAATTATTCTGCCGTCGAACTATTGTTTTTTTTACTATAGAGTTTTATTTTATTTCTATAAATTAAATCGCCAAATGTTTATTTGCCTATTGAAATGAACATAAACTGCTAATTTAGGCTTTGCTAGATTGGCAGGGTGCGAGGCTTTTCACGTTGCGGCGTCTAATCAGTAGGGTGAAACCGCAGCATAAATTAAATATGGAGTGATGCATGGCAACACTACAAGAACGATTCACGCAACTCGTTCCCGAGATGCGCAAGGAGATTGGCGCGCTGAAGAAAGAGTTCGGCGGCGTCAAGATTTCAGAAGTTACCGTCGAGCAAGCCTACGGCGGTATGCGAGGCGTCAAAGGAATGATCTGCGACACCTCGGTGGTCGAACCCGACCAGGGACTTATCATCCGCGGCCATCCGCTCTTGGAAATCCAAGACTTATGGCCTGAGGAGATTTTCTACCTTCTGTTGACCGGCGTCAAGCCCGACAAGGAGGAATTGGCGACGTTGCAAATCGACCTTGCCAAACGTTCAACTGTTCCGGAATATATCTGGGATGTGCTGCACGCGATGCCGGAAGATTCGCATCCAATGGTGATGCTCAACACCGCCATTTTAGTGATGGAGCGCGAGTCGGTTTTCCGCGCCTGGTATGACAAGGGTATGAAGAAGGAAGATTACTGGATTCCGATGCTGGAAGACGCGTTGCGCATACTCGGCGTTCTGCCGGGCATAGCAGCCGGCGTCTATCGCATCCGTTACGGCAAAGGCGAGCCGATTCCGTATATGACGAACCTCGACTGGGGCGCCAACTACGCCCGGTTGCTCGGTCTGCCCGACCCACTTGGCGATTTCGCCAAACTTATGCGGCTCTACCTGAACTTCCACAGCGACCATGAGGGCGGCAATGTATCGGCTTTCACCTGCCACACTGTCGGCTCGGCGCTGTCCGATGCCTTCTATGCAGTTTCTGCGGGTTTGAACGGACTCGCCGGTCCGTTGCACGGCCTTGCCAATCAGGAATGTCTGGGCTGGATTCTCGACACGATAGAGAAGTTCGGCGGCGTTCCAACCGACAAGCAACTGCACGACTACGCCCTCGAAACTCTAAACTCCGGCCGCGTCGTTCCGGGCTATGGGCATGCTGTTCTGCGCGTCTGCGACCCGCGCTTCACCGGTTTTATGGCTTTCGGCAAGAAGTATATGCCCAACGACCCGGTTTATCAGACGGTCGATGCCACCTTCCGCGTTGTGCCGGAAATCCTGGCTAAGGAATTCCTCGGCGCTGATGGCAAGCCTAAGGTCAAAGATCCCTGGCCGAATGTTGATGCTGGATCGGGCGCACTGCTCTATCACTACGGTCTGGTGGAATTCCCCTATTACACCGTTCTGTTCAGCGTTTCCCGTGCAATGGGTATGCTGTCGCAATTAATCATCAACCGCGCTATTGGCACGGCTATCACTCGACCTAAGTCCGTTTCAACGGCTTGGGTTAAGAAAACGGTCGCGAAATAGTCATAATTTGCGTCAGGTGTTAACACCTGATGCACGCATTGAATATGCAGCGTATTTCAGTGTTCGGCGGCAAGTGGCAACACCTGTCGCAGCGACAGCGTCCAATTATTCTATTTGCATTGTTACCAAAATCAGAAATACCGGCAGGATATCCTTCCTGTCGGTATTTTTTTAAGCGTTTGCGCTTGATACCGAGTCGCAATCAATCGGATGATAAATGTCAAAACAAATTCACAACAGATTAAACGGATGAAACGGATAATCCTGTAAAGCCGCTATGTTATCCGTTTAATCCGTTTAATCCGTTGTTAATTTTGAGTCCCTTTATTATTTATCTGAATGCAAATTGGTATGAGTTCTTACTTGGATAAAATTGGACATTCTAAAATGAGGCGCTCAAACACTTTAGTGCTTAGCGCATAAAATGACTGACAAACAAATTGCCGGCTCGCTGCCAAATTAACATTGGAGGCCTTCGATGGTTTCGATGCCGATTTTAAAACCATTACCCGCCGCGCCAAACAGCGCTTCGAAGCGCGCGATTGGCAGGGCGGCTGGCGCGACGCCGCTACAAGGCTCGATGCGTATGAAAACGCCATCGACTGTATCGCTGAACGGTTTATTTATGTCCTCGGCGAGCGGGCGCGCGATGAAGCCATCTGGGCGCTTGCTAAGCAATGTTTTGCCGACATTATCGCCGACCGCTACGACGTCGAACGCGCCGAGACCCTCTTCAATTCGGTCACCCGTAAAATGCTCAAAACCATCGGCGTCAACCGCAATGTCGAATTCTTTTATCTCAATCCTAAAATTAATCCAATCTTAACGACCGAAAACGTTTATCATACTTATAGTTCGACCCTCGACACCCAATCACTCGTAAAAAATATCCTGCTCGACTTCGCCTTCCAAACGAAATACGAAGATGTCGAACGCGACGCCGAATACATTGCGCAGGAAATCAACTTGTTTCTTTGGCCGGTTTTAGGCCTCGAACAGAACTACACTATCGATGTCGTCAAAGCCGTCTTCTTCCGTAATAAAGAAGCCTATATCGTTGGGCGCATCAACGCCGGGCATAAGATAATTCCGCTTATTATTCCTCTGACTAACTGCGACAAAGGCATCTGCGCCGAGACCGTCCTGTTGGAGACTTATGAGGTCGGTGTCCTGTTCAGTTTCGCTTATTCCTATTTCTTCGTCGATGTGGAACGCTACGACGCGCTCATTCAGTTCCTTCAGACGCTAAATCCGCAAGCCGAACGCGCCGAACTCTACAACTCGCTCGGCTACAACAGGCACGGCAAGACCGAATACTACCGCGACCTGCATCGCTTCATCCACATCAACCGTGAAAAGTTCATCATCGCGCCGGGCATCGAAGGCGCGGTGATGATTGTCTTCACCCTGCCGGAATATAATTTTGTGCTGAAAATCATCAAAGACCGGCCTTGCTTCTTAAGGTCGCTGAACACAACTTCCAAGACGACTGAGATGGCTGATGTGCGGCGCAAATACGACTTCGTATCGCATCGCGACCGCGCCGGACGAATGGTTGACACCCAGGAGTTCGAAAACCTCCGCTTCCGCCGTAAGCGCTTCTCCGACGAACTGCTCATTGAATTCGCTCAAGCCGCGCTTAATAATGTGCAAATCGACGATGATTATGTTACCGTCCAGCATCTCTATGTCCAGCGGCGTGTCATACCCCTGCCGATGTTCTTTGAGTTCGAGAAAAATCCCGAAGTTCTGCGCGCCGTGCTGATAGACTTCGGCTATTTCATAAAGGACATCGCTGCCAGCGGCGTCTTTCCTGCTGATTTGTTCAACACCTGGAATTACGGCGTCACTAATTGGGGACGCGTCGTTCTGTTCGACTACGACGATGTCCTGCCTATCGAGAAGATTAACTTTCGCGAAAAACCCGTCCCGCGTAACGAATTCGAAGAAAACGAGCCTGAAGAGGATTGGATTTGCGCATCTGAAGACGATTTCTTTATGGATGAAATCGAGCGCTATTCCGGCATTCCACACCCGCTGAAAAGCGTCTTTAAAGCCGTCCACGGCGACCTCTATACCCTACAATTCTGGCATAGCCTCACCGAAAAACTTTCGCGCGGCGAAATGTTCGATGTTATTCCCTATAATCGCGCTAAGCGGTTTTGCCATAAGAATATAAAGATGTCATAAGCGGATAAAGTCAGGATGCTGCGATGTATGTATGGTTCTTGATTTTGATGATTAGCCTTAATCCGTTTGAAAGTTCGCAAGGTGATAATGCCAATTTGCATTCAAATGAATAATAAAGGGATTCAAAATTACAACGGATTAAACGGATAGAACGGATTAACATAGCGGCTCTACAGGATTATCCGTTTCATCCGTTTAATCTGTTGTGAATTTGTTTTGACATTTATATCCAATTGATGGGACTTGGTATAAGTTGCGAGTTGGAAAGGATAATTACTGTCCACTTTGTCCATTTCATCCACTCAAAATAAAAGGGAAACCTATTCGGTTCCCCTTTAGCCAGGCGGAGCGGCCGGTGCGCGCGGCATTTTGCCGGGTCTATGCCGGGTTCGACCAAACTCCCACCTTTGCGCTCAGGTTAATATTTACAACTAATTTGCGCTGTTGCAGTGATACAGGTCACTAAATTGAAAAATATTTTAAAGTAGATTTTTTCTCACATCTTGCCAATCTTTACGGCTGAAACCTATCCCCTTCCTAAACGGTGGCGCTTTTAAGTTGATCGCAATTAATTCGCGCCTCTCTTTGAAAGCCTCCCCTATTCCCGCCACGGCTTCCAGCACGGCTTTCGCCAGCGTCGGATAACGCAAGATGCGCAGCGCCATTATCAATTCGTGCATAAAAATATAAGGTGCATCACGCAGCAGCGAGTCGATATTATCATTGCGGATAATCAGCCAGGCGCGGTTGCGCTGGGTTAGATAGCGTGAGAAATGGCCGGCGTTCGGCGAAGCGCCGCGCCGATGCCAACCTTGCGCTGCCGGCACGGTCCAAGCCTCCCAGCCGCGTCGCCAAGCCCGCCAAGCCAAATCTGCATCCTCATAATAACAGAAAAACCGCTTCGGAAAATACTGCTTCTGAATAGCAATATCCTCCAGCATTTCCCGTCTATATAACGCCGCCGCGGCGCAAATTCCAAAGACTTGCTCAGGCTGCCCAGGCGCCGCTTCCCGCGGCGCCCCAAAATGCCGGTCGCGCACCCTCCGGCTCGTAAATATCTCAATTCCAGTCGAATCGATAATCCCCGACTCTTTATCGTCCCACCTCCACAATAAACCGCCTAATGCGCCTATTTTATCCTTGCCTTCAGCAAAACCCAAGAGAGTCTCCACCCAATTCGCCGCCAGTTTGACATCCGGATTGAGCGTCAACACCCATTCAGAGTCAGTCTGCCCTATCCCGATATTGTTCGCCTGCGCAAAGCCTTCGTTCCAAATTCGCGCCTCAATAAAAACATCCGGAAAACACTCCTGTATAATCTTAATTGTTCCATCGTGCGAACAATTATCGACGAGCGTTATCTCTTTTAGTGGATATGTTTGGCGCTGCAGGCTGTTCAAACAGGCGATTATGTCATTTTGGCTGTTCCAAGTGACCACAATCGCTGAAACTGTTGACTTGGTCGTCATCGGTTTCTGACAGCTAACAAGGTTTTGACGGCTATCGAAATGCGTGCTGCAATAGCGCCAAGCGAACTATCGATGATAGTTGAGGCTCGACGGAACATCCATATACCGGCGATGGCTAAAGTCAGTCCTACTGCGCCGGCGGCGCCGAAGCCTGCCCCGAAATAAGCGCCTAGCGGCAGCAGGATGCATAATATCAACAAACCATACCCCGAGACGACTGCTGCCGCGTTGGCAGCCCCAATCCCATAGAGTAATGTGCCGGCGGTTACGAATAAGCCTTCGAATGGCGCGCCGAGCATCATCAGTCTTAAAAGCGGCGCGGAGCCTTGGTAATTTTGCCCCATAAAGATAGCGAAGAAATAATCCGCTGCCAGCCCCATAAACAACGCAAAACTAACCAATCCGACCGTCGTATAGCCAACCGCTTTTTCGTATAATGCCCGCACTTCGGGGACTCGCCCGTCGCTTGCCAGACGCGAGGCATAAGGCATCACCAGCACCCCAATCGCCGCGGTAAACGCCGAGACAACCTGATAGACCTTCTTAGCGCCGCTATACACTCCCACTATGGCAGGATTGTAAATCGCGCCCAAGATTAATGAGTCGGCGCCGCTGAGTAAACTGCTGAACAAACCTATTTTCAAAGTCCAATAGCCATATTGCAGTATCTGTTTGATGTCCCGCCATTTTACCGACATAAAAATCGTTTTCACGCCGCTGCCGGTTATTAGCGCGACCAAACTGGATACCAAAGCCGCCAGGAAGTTAATATATAAGATATCCGCAGCCTGAGTTATACGGTTTGTATGCCAGAGATAGATATAACCTGCGCTGGATCCGAGAAAATACACCGCGTCCAGGAGAAATAATCTTCGCATTCTATAAAGTGTCTGCTGAACGCAAAACGACCAGTCGCGGATGAAGAACAGCGGCAGAAAGGCGATTGCCAGCAGGATGTCCCGCGTTTGGACTTGCAGTATTTTGGAGAGCAACGGCGATAACGACCAGATAATTAATCCGGCGCATAGATAGAGTATTCCGTTCAGCCAAAATCCTGTCCGTGCCATCGTCTCCAATCGACCGGGTTCGGCTGCGAACTTAATCATCGGATTAAGCACTAAGGACTTGTTGACGAATATAATTTGCATCGCGATGGCAAATATGATGGAGTATTTGCCGAATTCAGCCACCGGCAAGGCGGGAATGACGAAGAGGATGAGAAGGAAGCCGTTCACCAAAGGCAGCGTTCGCGCGGCGACCGCCCAGGAGAAGCGGCCTAAATGATGGACGAGGTTCATGCGAGTCTATTCCGCGAATGAGGCGTCAGATTCAGTGCGCGGCGCGGGTGAGAGCGCCGGATGGTCGGATAGAGTAGGCTGGTGAGCGTATCGTGCAATTGCTGTTCATCCATATCCCGAGCCAGGAACTGCCCGCCAGCGGCAACTGAAATAGAACCGCTCTCTTCGGATATGACTACGGCGATAGCGTCCAACTCTTCAGTAATGCCCAGCGCGGCGCGGTGGCGCGTGCCGAATGAAGCATCCAGATGGGGATTCATCGACAGCGGCAGGATGCAGCGCGCGGCAACGACAGTTTCGCCGACGATGATAGCCGCGCCGTCGTGCAGCGGCGTGCGAGGGTAAAAAATCGAGACTAAAAACTCCCACGATACTTCAGCCTGCAATTGCACGCCGGTTTCGATGACGCCGCGGATGCCGGTCGTGCGCTGGATGACAATCAAGCCGCCGAAGCGATGGCGGGAGAGTTCGAGCGCCGCCCGGGTAACCTCGACCACGACCTGTTGCTCGCGCGCGCGGAACAGATTGCGCAGTAAGCCGAATTGTCCGATTTTAACCAACATCCGGCGCAGTTCCGGTTGAAACAAAATCACAAACGCAATCACCCACACCGCGCCGATGGATTGTATCAGCCAGGTCATACCGCTCATTCCGACCAACTGCGCCAGCGAACCGGTTATCATCAGCGCTAACAAGCCGGCGAACATCTGCGTCGCCCGTGTGCCGCGCATTATAAGCCAGACCTGATAAAACACAAAAGTCACCGCCATTATATCCAACAGGTCGATGATACCGACGGTTAAAAAGCCGATTTGAAAAAGTTCCATCAGTTCACTTATAACTGGGATTTAAGTAGGAAATCCTTGATGTAATTAGGTTCAAGGCGATAGAGTTCAGCCGGGCTATAGAAAGCATTTTCGATTTGCCGCGCTGCAACGCGACCGATTTGTGCCGCCCCCGATCGAATATCCAAAAGCGCAAATTCGCTCGCTTCCGACGGATGAATTAAGGGGAATAAATGCCGAACACCTTCTCCGCCGCAGAAAATACCTTCAACAGTCAAGGCTTGAAGCCGCGTGGCATCGACGATGAATGGCTCATTCTGCGGTTCAATATAATCCCCGCTGACCTTGAAAATCTGCCCGAAAGCCTCGCCGCGGCGCGCCGGAACTAACGGACATACTTTTAATGATGATGATGATGATGATGATGATGATGATGAAATAGTCAGCGCCAAAGCCTCAAGGGTGTTCACCGGGATGATGGGAATTTTCAAACCGAGGGAAAGACCCTTGGCGAAGGATAATCCCACCCGCAAGCCGGTGAATGAGCCCGGTCCGTTTGAGACCGCCACCGCATCTATATCTCGCAATTTATATTCACTTTTCTCGAACAATCGATTGAGAAGCGAAATCAGGATTTCGTTGTGTCTTTTAGCCGTCAACTCGTTGACCTCTGAAATGACGGAAACATTATTATTTGACTTTCCGGCAGCAGATTCACCCATAGTTCGCAAAGTGCATTTTATCAATGCCGCCGAGCAAACGGAAGTTGCCGTTTCGAGAGTCAGGATTAATCGAGTTCGACGCATTTAAGAGTGTATAGTTTTATATGCATAAGTTTTTACACCGGCGAGTATTGATATTTTATTTGAGCGTCTTATCGCCCATCGCCATCCGTTTGGCGCGGATTTCGGCATTGTCGGGGTCGATATGTATCATCGGATTGACGGGCCATTCGAGTTCTTTTGACAATGTGGCTTCAATGCTGCGTACGATGTTATGCGCTTCATCAATAGTGAGATTGGCGTCGAGTAAGATATGAATGTCCATCAGCAATTCCCGTCCGATGCGGCGCGTGCGGAGGTTGTGCCAGCCGCGCACTTCGGGGATAGCGCATAAAATGCTGTTGATTTGCTCCTCAGTTTTTTCGCCAGCCGTGCCTTCGGTTAGTTCAACAAATATCTCGTAAACAAGTTTCAAACCAACTATTAAAACCACCGAGCCGACCACCAGACCGGCGACGGCGTCGGCATGTTCCCAGCCCAACATTACGCCAGCGCCGCCGACCAACACAACCGTCGATACAGCGACATCCGAGCGGTGGTCCCACGCCTTGCCTTTCAGCGCCGCCGAGCGGCAGCGGTCAGCGACTTTGTGTGTGCGGTGAAACAACCACTCCTTGCAGCCCATCGTAATAGCCGAGGCGATGATGACCGGCAGCCCGTGCGTAGGACCATCGGAATGCTGAATGAGCGCCTTTAATGCTGTCCAGACAATCAACGCGCCGACTCCAATAACGCCGGCGTCAACAATACCGGCGACTAAAGTTTCGATTTTGCCGTGTCCGAAGGGATGGTCGCGGTCGGCGGGTTTAGCCCCAAGTCGCGCGCCTATGATGACCGCGAAATCGGTGATGATATCCGAGAGACTATTCACCCCATCCGCCACCAGCGCCAGTGAGCCGACAATCAATCCGACAATGAACTTCATCGCCGCCAGTCCCATATTGAAGACGAGTCCGACGCGGGTCGCGGATGTAATCTCCCGTGCCTCGCGGGCTATGTCGGCGTTAGTCATAGATTTCCTTGAATCAAAGGCGCTGTCAACTGTAAAGGATTGACGGCAGGTTTGAGGCTAGTGCTATGTCAAGCGTAAGATGTCGTCATCCTGAACGAAGTGAAGGACCTCGTCCTAAAGACTCTCTTATCCAGACGAGATCCTTCACTTCGTTCAGGATGACAATCGACATTGCACAATTGACATAACACTAGTGTTCAGTCCCAGAATTAACTAGTTCAGAGTTCACAGCTTCAGCGTGCAGTAGGCTGCTTTTATAAACACGCTAAAGCGGTGAACTCTGAACATTCTAGGCACATAGGTAATTCTGGGATTGAACACTAGCGCTTGTGCGAGAGGGGGGAATCGAACCCCCATCCACGGTTAGTGTGGACCGGATCCTAAGTCCGGCGCGTCTGCCAATTCCGCCACTCTCGCTAAGTTCTGAATAGTATTGCCGGCAATTCATTTAGCGATTTGATAATAAAATGCGCTTCCGCCAGTTCTTTTGCCGGAAGCGTGCTGGTGATTGCCGCGACAGTCAATCCCGCCGCCAGCGCGGAGGCTATTCCTAAAGGCGCATTTTCAACGGCAAGCCCATTGCGCGGCTCGATGTTCAATTTGCGGCAAGCCGTCAAATACGGTTCCGGATTGGGCTTCCCGGCTGAATAGTCTTCCGCGGTAATTAACACATCAAACATTTCGGCTTCGCCTTCGCCTAAGGCATGCATAACATTCTCGCGGGCTGAACCCGAAACCATCGCTGTTCTGTAATTCTTAATGCGAAGATGTATTAGCAGCCGTTTGGCATCGGCGCGTATCCCCGGCTTAAAAGCCGCGCGAAACATCCGCCGTTTGTTGACCAACATCTCATTAAGAACTAAATCCGGAATAGAGAGACCATATTCAAGTATAATTCCCTGCGCGATATCCTCCGACTTGCGGCCCTCTTCGCGGTGCAGCCGTTCGGGCGGCAGTTCGATGCCGTAAGGACGGAAGACTTCCGCCCAAGCCCAGGCGTGAACCGCCGGACTGTCGCTGAGAACGCCGTCGAGGTCGAAGAGAACAGCCTGGCAGCGTCCGATTATAGAATCCAAATTGCGAATTTTAATTAGCGGCTGCGCAGCGGTTCGAAGTTGGCGAAGTCGGCAAAATGCACTATCCAGGCTTCCGGCGAGCGATAGCCGCCATCGCCTTCTTTGGAATGCGCCGCGATGATGTGCTGGACGGATTCCGGCAGCCCCATTTCAGCGGCCAGCGCGCAGCCGGAAATCGGATGCCGCCGGATTTTGCCGTCGGCGCTGACCGCGTAACCTCCATCCGGACGCCGGCAGTATTCGAGGCACTTCCCGACATCATGCAAAAGAACCCCGGCTGTTAGAATATCGAAATCTATTTTAAACAAGTGCTTATAGGCGCGGGCGAGGATTTCGCCCAGCGCTAGACTGCAGTCTGTAACATTGCGCGTGTGTTCTGCCAGTGTGATGTCGTGTCCGGTAGTGAGCAGGCTGAACGGCATTCGCTCGAGATCCTCGATAATCCAATCGCCGCGCAGCACGGCTTGTTCCCAACAATTCATTACTTTGTCTTTCAAATCCTGGCTCTGAATATGCAGGATTTGGGGAAATATTTTAGATATTGTCGGCATATAATGATTTTTAATTTGATAACTGCTAAAATTGCCTTAAAATAAAAAGTTAGAATGATATTTAATCTATGTCAATAGCGACATCTCGTCTATTATTATTTTGTAATAAAATAATGTTAATGCTAATGATGATAATGATAGGGGACAATATGGATGTTGTTGACTAAGTGGACAAAAATAGATGGACTTTTTTGATTCTCCAACTTGTTAACTTGCTAACTTGCAACTAATACTAAGTCGCAATCAATCGGATGATAAATGTCAAAACAAATTCACAACAGATTAAACGGATGAAACGGATAATCCTGTAAAGCCGCTATGTTATCCATTCTATCCGTTTAATCCGTTGTTAATTTTGCA
>Ga0194126_10008057_pt1 | contig 14455 bp, 13 predicted proteins | sample TA2KigC150mmetaG_FD_148641 | JGI IMG/M metagenome (GOLD analysis project Ga0194126, IMG submission 148641) | Freshwater microbial communities from Lake Tanganyika, Tanzania - TA2015035 Kigoma Deep Cast 150m | ecosystem: Environmental > Aquatic > Freshwater > Lake | place: Tanzania: Lake... | reverse complement strand
CCATCGCCAATGCCCTGGGCATGAGCCTCCTCAACCTGACGCTGCTGGCCTATGTGATCCGGCGTCTACGCATCAACCCCACCATCTTCGGAAGCACCCCGCATGAAAAGCCGGCCTGATTTCTTTATCATCGGCGCCCCGAAATGCGGCACCACGGCGCTCAGCGAATACCTGCGCGAGCATCCGCGCATCGGCTTTTCGCAGCCCAAGGAGCCCGTCCATTTCTGCACCGACTTCCCGAGAGTCCGCAATTTCACCGAGGAAAGCGATTATCTGGAGCAATGCTTCGGTCACTGCCGACAGACCGATAACCTCGCCATTGGCGAAGGCTCGACGGCGTACTTCTATTCGACCCAGGCGGTCGGCAACATCCTGCGTTTCGATCCCGCGGCTCGGTTCATCATCATGCTCCGCAATCCCCTGGACATGATCCCTGCCCTGCATGCGCAGAAACTCCTGAGTCTGGAGGAAGATGAACCGAGCTTCGAAACCGCCTGGGGACTCCGCCAGGAGCGCCTGGCGGGACGGCGGCTGCCCAAATTCTGCATGGAACCCCGCCTGGTGGACTACGCGGCACTCGGCAAACTGGGCAGCCATTTGCAGAGACATTTTCAGGAGATACCCGAAGCGCAAAGATTGGTTATCCTGTTTGACGACTTTGCCAGTGATACCCGTTCGATTTACGCTCAGGTGCTGCGATTCCTGGGCGTCCCCGATGACGGTCGAACGGACTTCCCCAGAATCAACGAAAGCCAGCAACTCAGGAATCCAGGACTGTATGAATTTGGTCACAGGCCGCCCCGGGCGCTCATGCGTATCGCAAACGCTGTCAAGGCCCTGCTGGGCATCGAGCGTTTGGGTATCCTCTCCCGACTACTGGCCTGGAATGTCCGGCCATCGCAACGCGCCCCGTTGTCCGACACCATGAGACAGATTCTGCGCAAGGAATTTGCCGACGATATCGACAGCCTCGCCAGACTAATCGGCCGGGATCTATCTCATTGGCAACACGACACCTGAAAACTGGAACATGTTCGTCTCGGATGCCCTGATCTACCTGCAACTGCATAAGACCGGCTGCACGCATATCGAAAACCTGCTGCGGCAGACCGTGGGCGGCGAGGTGATAGGCAAGCATGAGCGACTCCCCGCCGGATTCCCCGTGGGCGGACGAAAACTGCTCGGCTCCGTGCGCAACCCTTGGGATTGGTATGTCTCCCTGTGGGCCTATGGCTGTGGCGGTCATGGCGGACTCCGGGGTCAATTGACCGGACCGCGACGTTGGCGCGGACATGGGTTTCGACACCACCCGGCACTCGCGCTGCAGCGACTGCTGGCGGAAGCCGGCCGGTCGGCCTCCGCGTGGCGGCGCCTGTACGCCGACGTCACCAACCCGGCGTTATTTCGGGAATGGGTGCGACGGCTACACGACCCCCGGCATCGCCATGCGGTGGGCGAAGGCTATGCCGAGAGCCCCATCCATCGGCACAGCGGCTTTTTCACCTACCGTTATGCCCTCCTCTACGCGCGAGACCCGGCTATCCTGTATTCCGCCGAAGTCGCCAGTCCGGCGGGACTGCAAGGCGTCATCGATCAGGGAACCTTGCTGGATGCCGTCATTCGTAATGAGCGCCTCGAGGACGACTTGCTGGACGCTCTCCGCCAGTGCGGCGTATCTCTCAGCGAAGACCGCGTTGCCCTCATTCGCGCCGGCAATCGCACGAATGCCTCTCGGCGCAGCCGTGACCTGAAGGTCTACTACGATCAGGAAACCCGGGAGCTGGTCCGGGAGCGGGATGGAATCCTCATCGGGAAATATGACTATGCCGCCCCCGAGATCGATCATGGATAAGGCCGTCACGTCCCGCCTGCGTATCTCCTTGGTCATTCACGGCCTGGGCTGTGGCGGCGCCGAAAAGGTCATGGTCAATCTGGCGGGCCGGCTCGCCGGCGCCGGTTACCAGGTCAGCCTGCTGACCACCGGGAACACCCCCGACTTTTTCTCGCCGCCCGATACCATCACCCGACGCCGCCTGGCCCCTGAAGACAATCCGGAGTGTCGCTGGTTCGATCTGCCCTGCCAGCGTCGGCGGACCCGGGCGCTGCGCGAGGCGTTATTGCGCGATCGCCCCGACGTCGTGATCAGCTTCATCGACCTGATGAACATCGCCGTCTTGCTGGCGCTCTCCGGGGCCAGCGTACCGGTCATCGTCGCCGAGCACAGCGACCCGCGCCGGCACCCTATCGGCTGGCGCTGGTCCGGCCTGCGGCGCCTGCTCTATCCCCGCGCCAGCCGGGTGGTCATGCTGACCCGGGACGCCCGCGACTGGGCCCTGGGTCTTTGGCCCCGCTGGCGGGCGGTGACCATACCCAACGCGGTAGAACAAGCGCCACCGGCTACCCAATCCAGCCGCCCCGCCATTTTCGGTCCCCGCAATCTCGTCGCCATGGGCCGGCTGGGCCCGGAAAAGGGCTTTGACTGGCTGATCGAGGCCTACGCCCGACTGTCCGCCACCTTTCCCGACTGGCATCTGATCATTTACGGCGAGGGACAGGAGCGGCCCAGGCTGGAGGCATTGATTCGGGAGAAAGCCCTGGAAGGGCGCATCCGGCTGCCGGGCATCGAGAAACATCCCGAACAGGCATTGCCCCACGCGGATGTGTTTGTCGTCTCATCTCGTTATGAGGGTTTTTCGATGGTGCTCGCCGAAACCATGGCCATGGGTCTGCCCGTGGTCAGCTTTGCCTGTTCAGGGCCGCTGGAGATCGTCCGCGATGGGGTGGATGGTCTACTGGCGCCGCCCGGCGATGTGGCGGCTCTCACCGATACCCTGGCCCGATTGATGAGCGACGAGGCTTTGCGCCGCCGGCTGGCGCAAGAAGCCGTGGCGGTCGCGGATCGCTACGCGCCGGAGCGCATCCTGGGGCTATGGCGGAACGAAATCGAAGCCGTCCGCGCCGCAACCCCAGCCGTCCCGACCCCATGAAAACCGATCGCTCCCTGCGTATCACCCTGTTTTCACCCGCGCTCTCGGCGGGCGGCGCGGAGCGGGTGCTGAGCCTGCTGGCCAATGCCCTTGCCGCCGAGGGGCATGTCATCACCCTCATCACCCTGGCCGACTGCGCTACGGATTTCTTCCCTATCGACCCGGCGATCCACCGCGTGGGGCTCGCCGCCCAATCGCTGTCGGGCGGTCTGCTGGATGCCCTGTGTAACAATATCGGTCGCATTTGGCGCTTGCGCTCGGCCCTGCGCGATTCCGATCCCGAAGCGCTCATCGCTTTCTGCGATCAGGCCAATGTACTGGCCCTGCTGGCCAGCCGCGGTCTGCCCTGCCGGGTCATCGTCTCGGAACGTACCGATCCTTCCCTGCATGACATCGGTCGCTTGTGGTCCGGTCTCCGTCGCCTCGTGTATCCCTGGGCCGATACGGTCGTGGTGCAAACCGAGGCGGTGGCCGCCTGGCTGCGCCGGGAAATTCCCCGGGCCCGCGTTGCCGTCATACCGAACCCGGTGTTGCCGCCCTCTGTCACAAAAAATGCGGACTCCGCCCAATCAAGGTCACCGGTCATCATCGGCATGGGCAGGCTCAGCCACGAGAAGGGCTTGGACCGCTTGTTGCAAGCATTCGCCGCCGTGTCACCCGCCTTCCCGAACTGGCGGCTGCATCTGCTCGGGGATGGCCCTTTGCGCGAGGCCTTGCAAACCGAAGCCGAACGGCTCGGTATCGCCGCGCGAGTGACTTTCCCGGGCAATATAGCCGAGCCCGCCGGGCATCTGGCGGCGGCCGACTTGTTCGTTTTGCCATCCCGCTACGAGGGTTTTCCCAATGCCTTGCTGGAAGCCATGGCGGCGGGACTCCCAGTGCTGGCCTTTGACTGCCCCAGCGGGCCTGCGGCCATCATCCGCCAGAATGTCGACGGAGTCCTGGTTCCGGCCGACGATGTTCCCGCCCTCAAGGAACAAATGGCCAGGCTGATGGCCGACGCCGGGGAACGGCAACGCCTGGGCGGCGCGGCGGTCGAGATACTGGATCGATTCGGGATGCCGGCTCTGCTTCAACAATGGATCGACCTGATGAACGCGAGTGCGGGATGACCAACCACCCCTCAAAATACCGAATGCAAGTTCCCATGGTGTCGCTCGCCCATGGCTAAGTTAATGTTCCTGGCCCGCGCGCTCGATTTCGGTGGAGCCGAGCGCCAACTGAGTACCCTGACCCGACTCCTGCATCGGGCGGGCCATGACGTCCGGATTGCGGTGTTCTATGCCGGCGGCGGTCTGGAAGCCGAAGCCCGCGCCGCTGGCGTGCCCGTCATTGACCTTCAAAAGGGGGGGCGCTGGGATTTGCTGCCCTTCCTGTGGCGACTGTTCCGGCTCTTGCGCAAGGAACACCCGACCATTGTGCATGGCTATCTGACCGTGCCCAACCTGCTTGCGGTCCTGCTCAAGCCCTGTGTACCCAAGGTCCGGGTCGTCATGGGCATCCGGGCCTCAAACATGGATCTCGACCGCTATGACTGGCTGTCGCGACTGACCACACGGCTGGAGCGAACCGCCTCGCGCGGGGCCGATCTGCTCATCGTCAACTCCAGGGCGGGACGTGACCACCTGCTCGCCCAGGGGTTTGCCCCCGGCAAGGTGTGCGTGGTCCCGAACGGTATCGATACCGGACGCTTCCACCCCGATCCCGCGGCCCGCCGGGAACAGCGGGCCGAGTGGGGTATCGGGGAAGACGAGCGGCTGATCGGTCTGATCGCCCGCTGGGATCCCATGAAGGATCATCCCAACTTTCTGCGCGCCGCCGCGCGGCTGCTCGCCGATCACCCCGGGACGCGCTTCGTCTGCATGGGCGGGGGCGATATGGCGTACCGGAACCAGCTCGAAAGTCTCGCCGCGACACTGGGCCTCGCCGGAAAAATTACCTGGCGGGAGCCCCAGGCAGAGTTGACTCCGGTCTACGCCGCGCTGGACATTCTGGTGTCGGCCTCCCGTTTCGGCGAGGGCTTTTCCAACGTCATCGGCGAGGCCATGGCCACGGGTGTACCCTGCGTGGTCACCGATGTCGGTGATTCCGCCTGGATCGTCGGCGATACCGGCCGGGTCGCCCCGCCCGGCGACGCGGCCGCGCTGGCCGCCGCCGTGGATGAATTGCTGGATCTGCCGCATGCAAAGCGGACCGCTCTGGGCGAGCGCGCCCGCGCCCGGATAGAGGACAACTTCAGTCTGGAGGCACTGACGAACAACACCCTGGCGGCCCTGGGCGCCCTGAGCGATTCGCTCCAGCGTCCGGCGGTTGACGCGGCATCCGATGATTGAATCCGGCATGAGCGGTACGTCCCCTGGCACCGGCGGCTGGCCTCGTACCCAGCAATGGACCCAATGCCTGAAATCCCGATACCGGGCGCGGATGGCGCTGGGAAGCCTGGTGACATGGCTGGCGTTGCTGAATTGGGGCGCGCACTTGCCGGCCTCGGGAACGGGGCTCCTGGCGGCGGAGGCGCTCGCCCTGTTCGGACTGATGCGATGGCGCGCGCATGCCGACGACCGGTCCGTGACGGAAGTCCTGTTTTCCCTGGCGCTACTGGTCTACACACTCGAAATCTTCCTGGTGCAGTCCCTCCCCGCCTGGTCGGACGAGTTTCCCGACTCCCACCGGTATGATGTGAACGCGCGCGCGCTGGTCCTGCATTGGCAGGGTCTGGCGGCGCCCGCCGCGGACTTTCTGCTCAAGGGTCTCCTGCGGCAAGGTATCGAGGTGTGGCCGCCGGATGCCACTTACGACTATGCCACGGTGCTCGGCATGAGCCGTCATGCCTACCAGTTCATCCTGGCCGGCATCTACGCCCTCACCGACGGCTCGCGCACGACCGCCATCCTGATCAATGCCCCACTCCTGGCGGCAACCGCGGCGGGGACTTACCTGCTCAGCCTGGAATGGTTCGGGCGACGCGGCGGCGCGGCGCTGGCGGCCGCGCTGGTCATGCTGGACAGCAATTTCGCCGTCTGGGGCTCGGTCCTGCTACGGGAATCCCTGATGGAATGGCTGGTGCTGCTATCCTTCCTGAGTGCGGTCAGACTGCTGAAAGCCCGGGATCGCCGCTGGCCGGAACTGCTGTCCGGCGGCATGACCCTGAGCCTGCTGGCCATGGTACGCTTCAACGCCGCCGCGGCGCTGATGCTGGCCTGGATAGGCGCAATCATTGCGCGTCCAGGTCGGACAGCCCTGAAGCATTTCGTGATCGGCGCCCTCGCCCTGAGTCTCATTGGCTTTAGCGCCGCGCACTTCCTGCCCAGCCTGCAACCCGTCCTGGAAAACAGCCTGCCGGGACGCCTCGTTCAGGAGAACCTGCTGATCTTTCGGCATGGCGGTCAGATTCTGGAGTCCGCCGTTCAGGGCAAACAGGATGCCGGCGAACGGGTCAATGCCGTGCGCCAGGAATGGCATGAGGCCCTGCGGACCCAGCCGTTGTGGCTGAACGGCCTCAAGGCCGTCACCCGGTCCCTGATGGGCCCCTATCCCTGGGTCGCCCTGACCCATGGCCTCAAGGGCAACGATTTCTATGAACTGATGTACCCCGGCATGACGCTCTGGCTCATCTGTCTCCCCGCCTTCTTCTATGCGCTCTGGCGTTTGCCGGTCGTCAGCGATCCCGCCTTGCGTCTCTGGCTGGTCTGGTGGCTCACGGTCGCGGCCGTTTATATCATCGGTTACGGCCAGTTCGGCGGGCGTGAACGCATGATGGCCATGCCCTTGCTCTGGATTTTCGCGGCCGAGGGCATGAGGTTGGCGCGATCGCGGAAGGTTGGAGGGATATCGGCATGATTCGTGTTTGCCATATCATCACCGGGCTTTACGCCCACGGCGCCGAGCGGATGCTACTCAAGCTGCTGTCAAGGCTAGATGCCGGACCTTTCCAGTGTTCTGTCATCTCGCTAATGGGCAAGGGCGCCGTGGGACCGGACATCGAGGCGTTAGGCATACCAGTGCTGGCACTCGACCTGCCTCGGGGGCAACCGAACCTGGCCGGGTTGCTCAAGTTGTTGCGGGCGGTGCGTAATTTCCGGCCCAACCTGCTCCAGGGCTGGATGTACCATGGCAACTTGGCGGCCACACTGGCCAGTTGGGTGACGGGGCGATACACGCCGGTGCTCTGGAACATCCGCCAAAGCCTAGACGATCTCGACCACGAGAAACACCTGACGAAATGGCTGATCCGGCTTTCCGCCCTGCTATCGGGGACCACGGCGCGCATTCTCTACAATTCGGAAACCAGTGCGGAACAGCATGAGTATCTCGGTTTCCGCCGCAGCCGCCGGGTGATAATCCCTAATGGTTTCGACGTGGAAGCCTTTCGGCCCCTTCGTCCAGGCGAATCCGACCTCCGAGCGGAACTCGACCTTCCGGAAGAGGCGCTGGTCATCGGCATGGCCGCACGCGATCATCCGATGAAGGACCACGTAAACCTCTTGCGGGCAGTCGGCCTTCTGGCGCCTCGCTACCCCGAATTGCATCTGCTGCTGGCAGGCCTCGGTATGGATAACCAAAACGTCCGTTTGCATCAGGCCATCGCCGAGTCCAACCTCGAGTCTCGCGTGCATCTTCTTGGTGAACAAGGTGAGATGGTCCGATTCTTTCAGAGCCTGGACATCGCTGTACTAAGTTCCGCCTGGGGCGAGGGCTTCCCCAACGTGCTGGGTGAGGCTATGGCCTGTGGCATTCCATGCGTGGCAACAACAGTGGGTGATACCACCCGGATCATTGGTGATACGGGTCGTGTCGCCCCGCCCGGCGATGCCGCCGCACTATCCGCCGCGATTGAAGATCTCGCCCATTTCTCGCCGGAATCCCGTAGACTTTTAGGTATCCGCGCGCGTGAACGCATTATCAGTCAGTATTCACTGACCAGAATAGCCGAAAACTATGCCGCAACTTATAGAGAAATTGCCAACATGACGGGCGACTGAGTCACGCTCCGGCCTCACCTATTTATCACCCACCTTAACATCCATACGAGCCCCAAACAGATCATGTGCGGATTTGCCGGATTCCTCGACCGCTCCGAGACCACTTCCCCCGATCGGCTCCGCGACATTGCCGGCCGCATGATCGAATCCTTGCGTCACCGCGGTCCGGATGACGGCGGTCTTTGGACGGATGACCTGGCCTGCGTGGTGTTGGGCCATCGACGACTCTCCATCCTGGACCTGTCGCCCGCGGGGCATCAGCCCATGGTGTCGCGCGGGGGGCGATTCATCATCGCCTTCAACGGGGAGATTTATAACCATCTGGACTTGCGCCGTGAATTGGAGCAAGGACCCGCTACCCCGGAGCATGCGCTGTTCGACCGCGATAGCCTGTCCACGGCGGATGCCAGGGCCTGGCGCGGCCATTCGGATACCGAAACCCTGCTGGCCGCGATCGAGGCCTGGGGCGTGGGCGAGGCGCTGAAGCAGTGCGTCGGCATGTTTGCCTTCGCCCTCTGGGACCGGCACGACAAAATCCTGTACCTGGCCCGCGACCGGCTTGGCGAGAAGCCCCTGTACTACGGCTGGCAGGGCGATACGCTGCTGTTCGGCTCCGAGCTTAAGGCGTTCAAGGCGCATCCCGACTTCCGGGCCGAAATCGACCGCGAGGCCTTGGCTCTGCTGCTGCGGCATAACTACATTCCGGCGCCTTTCACCATTTATCGGGGTATCCACAAGCTGCCGCCGGGCGCCTTCCTGGCGCTCGGCAGCCATCGTCAGAATCCCCAGCCAGTCACCTACTGGAGCGCGTTGGACACCGCCTTGCGGGGGCGGATGCAGCCCTTCACCGGCGGCGAGGAAGACGCGGTGAACGCACTGGAAACCCTCTTGCGGCAGTCCGTAGCCGGGCAGATGGTGGCCGATGTGCCGCTGGGCGCCTTCCTGTCGGGTGGGTTTGATTCCAGCATGGTAGTGGCGCTGATGCAGGCGCAGTCAACGCGCCCGGTCAAGACCTTCACCATCGGTTTCGGCGAGGCGGAGTACGACGAGGCCGAACATGCCCGAGCCGTGGCAAAACATCTGGGCACCGAACACACCGAACTGTATGTCACGCCGGAAGAGGCCATGGCCGTCATTCCGAAACTGCCCGCGCTGTATGACGAACCCTTTGCCGATTCCTCCCAGATTCCCACCTACCTGGTCTCGCAACTGGCGCGTCAGCAGGTGACTGTCAGTCTCTCGGGCGACGGCGGCGATGAACTCTTTGGCGGCTATAGCCGCTATTTCTGGGCCATGAAAATCTGGCGCTGGGTGAGCTACCTGCCCATGCCGGCCCGTCTGACACTGACCCGGTTGCTGACCCTCGTGCCCCCGCATGCCTGGAACACCGTTTTTCGCGCGCTGGGCTTCATGCTGCCCGCGGGACTCCGCTACTCCAACCCGGGCGACAAGTTGCACAAGCTGTCCAGTTTCCTCGGCGCCCGTAAACCGGAAGCCATTTATTTCGACCTGATCTCCCACTGGAAGGAGCCGAACCGGCTGGTCCGCGGCGCCCAGGAGCCCGCCACCGTACTGAGCGACCCGTTGCAATGGCCGGAACTGCGAGACTTCGAGCATCGCATGATGTTTCTCGACACCGTGAGTTACCTGCCGGATGACATCCTGGTCAAGGTGGACCGCGCCGCGATGGGCGTGAGCCTCGAAACCCGGGTGCCGCTGCTGGACCACCGCGTCGTGGAGTTTGCCTGGCGGCTGCCGCTGGCCATGAAGATACGCGAGGGTCAAGGCAAGTGGTTGTTGCGGCAGGTGCTGTATCGGCATGTGCCGCGGGAACTCGTCGACCGACCGAAGATGGGCTTCGGCGTGCCCATTGATCATTGGCTGCGCGGCCCGCTCAAACCCTGGGCCGAAGCCCTAATCGAGCCGAAACGGCTCAAAGCGGAAGGCTATCTGAATCCCGCGCTGATTCAGGAAAAATGGAAACAGCATCAATCGGGACACCGCAACTGGTCCTATTACCTCTGGGACGTGCTGATGTTCCAGGCCTGGCTGGAAGCGCAATGAGCGGAACGCCGGCGCGGCCGGTACGCCTCTTGTACTTCGTCACGGAAGACTGGTACTTCTGCTCGCACCGCCTGCCCCTGGCGATAGCCGCTCGCCAAGCCGGCTATGAGGTCGCGGTGGTCACCCGCGTCAACCGGCATGCCGATAGCATCGAAAAGGCGGGCCTGCGGTTGATTCCCCTGGATCTGTCGCGCGGCCGCCATAACCCGCTGGCCGACTGGCGGGCCTTCGTCGCGCTGTACCGCATCCTGAAACGCGAGCGGCCGGATATCCTCCACAATGTCGCCCTGAAACCGGTGCTCTATGGCAGCCTTGCGGCTCGCCTTGCAGGTGTGCCGCATGTCATCAACGCCTTGGCCGGCCTGGGTCATATCTTCGCCGACCAACACCGGGCCGGACGCTTGCGGCGCATCGTCCAGTTGGCTTTTCGCTGGCTACTCAAAGGCCGTAGCCAAATCATCGTGCAGAACCCGGATGATCTTCGCTTGCTGCAAGAGTCCGGCGCCATCGCGCCCGGGCAGGCGACCCTGATCCGTGGCTCCGGCGTTGACCTCGAGCGATTCCGCCCGACGCCCGAACCAAACGGCATGTCCGTGGTAACGCTCGCCTCGCGGCTGCTCTGGGACAAGGGTGTCGGGGAATTCGTCGCGGCGGCGGGACAACTGAACCGGGCGGGAGTCGCGGCGCGCTTTGTGATCGTCGGTGAACCCGACCCGGAGAACCATTCCTCGATCCCCCTGGCGCAACTACACGCGTGGCGCGACGAGGGTTCAGTCGAATGGTGGGGCAAACGCGAGGATATGCCTGCCGTTCTGGCACAGAGTCACATCGTCTGCCTACCCTCCTATTATGGCGAGGGCGTCCCCAAGGTATTGCTGGAAGCGGCGGCGGCGGGGCGGCCAATCGTCACGACCGACATGCCGGGCTGTCGCGAGGTGGTGACGGATGGAGAAAATGGTTTGCTGGTGCCCGCCCGCGATGTGTCAGCGTTGGCACAGGCGCTGGAGCGGCTGATTCAGAACCCCCAACAGCGCGCCGTCATGGGTGAAAAAGGGCGCCGTCTGGCGGAACGGGAATTCGGCGAGGGCCAGGTGATCGCCCGGACCCTCGCGGTATATCGATTGCTGATGCCGTTGGCCTGACCGGCTTCAGGTGCGCCGCACCTGATCGGATACCCTTCGAACTGCCGCTAGTTGATCCGATAACTCGGAAAGCGGGCGTGGTCGGCAAGCGACTGTCCGGTGGCCTCGTCGATTTCCGCAAGCACCGCTTGCGGATGCCAGCCATCCTCAACGATGCGCTGGATGCCGGGATACCAGGTTTCCACCACATGCAGGCCAATGCGCATGAGGGTTAGCAGCAACTCGCTGCCGGGCTGGTTGCCTTCGGTCAATTGCCGATGGACGAAACGCACATCGCCATCGTCGAGATCCATCTCGAAATGCCCGACGGCCAGTCGGTAATTGATGCGGGTCACCAACTCCATCACCGCATAACGGTGCGGTTCCGGTATATATTCCGGCATGCAAAGGAACAGGGTAAAGTCCTGCCCCTTGGCCCCTGACGTGAACTGGAAGCGATAGGTGCCTTTGTCGAGGCTGATCAAGCCCTGCACCGACCCCTCGCCTTCCTCGTTCTGCTCAACGGGATACCCATTCTCAGACAGAATTTCGTAAGCCAGGGTAGTCAGAATATTCATTCGTTCTCCTTGTTTCTGGGGGGCTCGGTATCGAAGCCTATGCGCTTTACGAGCCCCGAACCACTGGGAAAGTTTCATTATGAGCTTAGAGTGCAGCATAAATGCTTGATAAGCAAGCTTGTCATCAGTCGCTGCATCAAAGCGTGATGCCGTAATGAGGCGATACCATAAGCCGGACGGTTGAGTCCGACAGCGGCAGCCCACCGCCCCGATGCGGTACAATCCGCCTTCATTTTATTGCAGGAACATCCAATCCAAGATCATGGAGAGTTTTCACGGCACCACCATTGTCTCCGTGCGGCGAGGCAATCAGGTCGTCATCGGCGGCGATGGCCAAGTCACCATGGGCAACACGGTCATGAAGGGCAACGCGCGCAAGGTTCGGCGACTCTATCATGGGCGCGTCCTCGCGGGCTTTGCCGGCGCCACGGCGGACGCCTTCACCCTGTTCGAGCGCTTCGAGGGAGAACTGGAAAAACAGCGCGGCAACCTGACCCGCGCCGCTGTTGAACTGGTCAAGGACTGGCGCACCAACCGCATGCTGCAACGGCTGGAGGCTTTATTGGCCGTGGCCGATGAAAAAGCCTCGTTGATCATCTCCGGCAACGGCGACGTGATCGAGCCAGAACACGGGCTGATCGCGATCGGTTCGGGCGGCCCGTTCGCGCAATCCGCCGCGCGAGCCCTGCTGGAGAATACCGAACTGGGCGCCCGCGAAATCGTCGAACGATCCTTGAATATCGCCGCCGATATCTGTATCTACACCAACCGCAACCTCACCATTGAGGAACTGGAACTGCCCACGGAGCCCACTTGAGCATGACGTCCATGACGCCCAGGGAAATCGTCCAGGAACTGGACAAGCACATCATCGGCCAGGCCGAAGCCAAACGGGCGGTCGCCATCGCCCTGCGTAACCGATGGCGGCGCGCGCTCGTCGCCCCGGGCCTGCGTGAGGAAATCACGCCCAAGAACATCCTGATGATCGGCCCGACGGGTGTCGGCAAGACCGAGATCGCACGGCGACTGGCGCGGCTGGCGAATGCGCCCTTCATCAAGGTCGAGGCGACCAAGTTCACCGAGGTGGGTTATGTGGGGCGCGATGTCGAATCGATCATCCGCGACCTGATCGACGCCTCGATCAAGATGGCGCGGCAGGAGGAAATGAACAAGGTCAAGGCGCGGGCCGAGGCCACCGCCGAAGAGCGTGTCCTGGACGCCCTGCTGCCTGGTGTAGGCGGTTGGACGGGTGAGGACTCGACCGAGGAGGAGTCGCCCACCCGCCAGAAATTCCGCCAGAAGTTGCGTAACGGCGAACTCGACGACAAGGAGATCGACATCGAGATGAGCGCGACTCAAGTCGGTGTGGAGATCATGGCGCCGCCGGGCATGGAGGAAATGAGCAATCAGCTACAGAGCATGTTCCAGAATCTTCATTCGGGTCGCACCAAAACCCGCAAACTGAAGGTCAAGGACGCGCTGAAGGCCCTTCAGGAAGAAGAGGCGGACAAGATGGTTAACGACGAGGATATCAAGCTGCGGGCCATGGAGGCGGTGGAGCAGAATGGCATCGTCTTCATCGACGAGATCGACAAGATCTGCAAACGCGGCGAGCATGGCGGGCCGGATGTATCCCGCGAGGGCGTTCAGCGCGATCTGCTGCCGCTGGTCGAGGGCTGTACGGTGAGCACCAAATACGGGATGCTCAAGACCGACCATATTCTTTTTATCGCCTCTGGCGCCTTCCATCTGTCCAAGCCCTCCGACCTCATTCCCGAGATGCAGGGGCGCTTTCCCATCCGGGTCGAACTGAATGCCCTGAGCGCCGCTGATTTCGTGCGAATACTGACCGAGCCGGATGCCTCACTGACAGAGCAGTATGCCGCCCTGATGAAAACCGAGGGCGTTGATCTGAACTTCGCCGAGGATGGCATTGCGCGCATCGCCGAGATCAGTTGGGAGGTCAATGAACGCACCGAGAACATCGGCGCCCGTCGGCTGCACACCGTGCTGGAACGCTTGCTGGAGGCCATATCCTACGAAGCACCCGAGCGATCCGGCGAAATGATCACGGTTGACTCGGATTACGTCGACGAACAACTCGGCGAGGTGGCGCGCGACGAGGATCTGAGTCGCTACATACTGTAAGCTCATGACCGCCATCAATCCGACCGACATCACGGTCCATCAGCAATCCCGGGTCCTGGAGATCGCTTTCGAGGATGGCCGCCGCTTCCGGCTTCCATTCGAATTCCTGCGAGTGTATTCGCCTTCGGCGGAAGTCCGCGGACACGGTCCCGGTCAGGAGGCGCTGCAAGTCGGCAAGCAGAATGTGAGTATCACCAGCGTCCGGCCGGTGGGCAACTATGGGATCTGTCCTGCCTTCAGCGATGGCCACAACAGCGGCATCTATACCTGGGAATATTTGTATGAACTGGGCCGCACCCAGCAAAAGCTCTGGGCCGAGTATCTGACCCGTCTGGACCAGACCGGGCATACGCCGCCACCCTGAATGATCCCTTCCCCGGTCGAGAATCAAGCTTTCCGGGCGCGAATAACCAAGAGGCACGCATGACTGATCAATCCACACATTTTGGCTACCGCCAGGTACCCGAGGGCGAAAAGGCACGGCTGGTCAAGTCCGTTTTCGATTCCGTGGCCGGCAAGTACGATCTGATGAATGACCTGATGTCGCTGGGCATTCATCGCATCTGGAAACGCAT
>Ga0194126_10008050_pt1 | contig 14459 bp, 13 predicted proteins | sample TA2KigC150mmetaG_FD_148641 | JGI IMG/M metagenome (GOLD analysis project Ga0194126, IMG submission 148641) | Freshwater microbial communities from Lake Tanganyika, Tanzania - TA2015035 Kigoma Deep Cast 150m | ecosystem: Environmental > Aquatic > Freshwater > Lake | place: Tanzania: Lake... | reverse complement strand
AGGGATGGCCGACCCCATCCGGGGCCTACATGGTCGATACGATGCTGGCCAACGTCGGCAAGCACAACGTCACCCGCTTTCATTTCGAAGTAGCCCGCATCGCCGCAGATCTGGCCGGCGGATTTCTGGCGACGCTGCCGAGCGAATACGACCTCAACAGCGAAGAGACGGGTCATCTGGTGAAGAAATACTTCTCCGGCGTGGCCGGCATCCCCACCGAAGACCGGATCAAGATCGCCAGGCTTATCGAGAGCATGACCGGGGGGACGGCCCTGGTGGAGTCGATGCACGGCGCCGGCTCCCCCCAGGCCCAGCGGGTGATGATCTTCCGCGAGGGGGATCTGGATAAAAAGGTGAAACTGGCCAAGGCCCTGGCGGGGATCGCGCCGGACCGGGCCGGAAAGGGCGATCAAAAGGGCGGGGGAAGGAAAGAATGAACGGATACCTCGAGTCGCTGTTTTCATTAAAAGGGCAGGTTGCCATCGTTACCGGCGGCGGGAGAGGCCTCGGCAAAGGCATGGCCATCGCTTTGGCCGGCGCAGGCGCCGATGTCGCCCTGATCAGCCGCACGGCGGATGAGCTCGATGCCGCCGTCCGGGAGATCCGGCAGGCGGGAGGCCGGGCCGACGCCTACACCGGAGACGCCTTCAAGCTGGAGGAGATGACGGCCCTCATCCGGACCATCCACTCCGCCAAAGGGAGGGTCGACATCCTCGTCAACAATGCCGGGTTTGCCGTTCGGAAGCCCGCCTTGGACTTCACGCCCGACGATTGGGAGCGCCAGGTGGATGTGAATTTGAAGGCCGCCTACTTCATCGCGCAGGCGGCCGGAAAGATCATGAAGGATCAGGGCCGGGGCAAGATCATCAACATCGGCTCGCTCACCAGCTATATCGGTCTCCAGAACGGTTCGGTCTACGGAATCACCCGGGGAGGCATCCTCTCCATGACCCGATCCCTGGCCATCGAGTGGGCCAAGGATCGCATCAACGTCAACGCCATCGCGCCGGGCTATTTTCATACGAAGCAGACGGCCCCGGTCTTCGCCGACGAGAAGCGCAGGGAATGGATCATGTCGCGGATCCCCCTGGGCCGGAGCGGCCTTCCGGAAGATCTCGCCGGCGCCGCCGTTTTTCTCGCTTCGCAGGCCTCCGACTATATCACCGGACAGATCGTCATCGTCGACGGCGGGTGGCTGGCGGGTTGATTCAGAAATACCTGACCTTTCCTTCCCACATCGACGCGAAAAGGTTCAAACACTCATCCAGGGACATCGGCCGGGGATTGTTGGCTCGCGGGTAACGGGCAATGCAAACCTCGGCCATTTCCTGCACATCTTCCCGACTGAAACCGATCTCCGTCAGGCTCACCGGCATGCCCACATCCCTGGTCAGATTGAATACCGCATCCACGGCGCTGCGTCCCGCTTCCCGCGCCGTGAGGGATTCGACAGGGACGCCCATGGCCCCGGCAATGAGCGCCAGCCGGCCGGCGATCACCGGAAGGTTGAAGGCCATGGTGTACGCGAGCGCGATACCGCAGCCGATCCCGTGGGCCATCGGCCGGAACATGGCCAGTACATAGGTGATACTGTGTGAATAGAGCGCCCCCGTGCCGGACATGGCCATCATGGCCATCGTGGCGCCCATCGCCATGTGATACCGGGCTTCGAGATCCAGACCGTCGGATGTCGCTCTTCGCAGATATTTGCCGATCAGCTCGATACCGCCGAGCGCCAGGGAATCGTAAAAAGGATTGGCCAGCTTGTTCATCAGACTGTCGATGGCGTGAGAGAGGGCGTCGATACCCGTCGAAGCGGTGATCTTTGGCGGCAGCGAGACCGTCAGCGCCGGATCGATGATGGCGATCTCGGGGTAGGCATAGGGGGTCCCCATAAAATATTTATCCTTACCCGCCGAAACCACGGTGAACATCGAAACCTCGGCGCCGGTCCCCGCCGTTGTCGGGATAAGGATCTTCTTCAGAGGGGGTTCTGTAACCACCTTCTTGTCCATCAGCTCGAAAGGCTCTTTTTTGTTGGTTGCCGCGAGCGAAACCAGTTTGGCCATGTCCATGGCGCTCCCCCCGCCCAGCCCGACCACCAGGTCGGAAGACTCGCCGCGGACCGCTTCGTAGAGGGCATCGGCCGTCTCGATATGGGGCTCGGGCTCTACCTTGTCGTACACGTGGACCTTGATGCCTTCTTTTTCCATCGCTTCCCTGACGAGCTCGACAAAACCCGTTCGAACGATCCCTTCGTCCGTCACCAGAAGCGCCCGTTTCCCGCCGAGTTTCGCGGCCAGCTCTCCGACCTTTTTTACCGTGTTGAAGCCGAAAAGAATTCCATTAGGCGGATGAATGCCCGCCGTTTGAAAGAAGAACTCCCGCTGCAGATGCGGCGGTATGCTCATATCCAGGTTGACCGGTGCCATATGCGCTTCCCCCTCTCTCACCTTGACCCTCCTCCGTCGAGGGGGAGGGTTTTTTGCTTTGTCCATCCTTAATCATAGGGCGCTACAGGAACTTCCTGATCGCCTGCGCCACGCCGCTGTGATCGGCATCCAGGGTCACGTAGTCGGCAACGGCCTTCACTTCCGCCGATGCGTTCCCCATCGCCACCGCCAGACCAACCGATGACAATACCGGTATATCGTTGACGCCATCGCCGATGGCCATGACCTGTTCCAGCGCGATCCCGAGGTGATTGACCAACGCATCGACCGCACTTCGCTTGGAGACGCCGCGGGCGAGCACATTGATATAATCCACATCGGGATGGGCCGGCGCCTTCGACATAGACAGCGTGAGACGGCCGTCGAAATGGCGGCGAAACCGGTCGGCCGCGGCCTTTTCTTCCGGTGAGCGGACCACCAGCGTCCCCTTGATGATTTGTTCATCTTGCGGGAGCAGGTTGAAGTCAATGAATGCCGGGCTGATGCCGAAATAGTCGCGCCGGAGATCGGTGACCCACGACTCCTTCTCGGCAAAATAACCGTTCACCGAAAAAAGGTCGAGAATGATACCGCTGCGGTGCACGAATTCCACCGATTCCTCGACGAGGCTTCGACTTATCGTCCGGATATGGATCACCTCTCCCCTATGGGGATCGGAAACCATCGCCCCGTCGAAAAACATGTGGTACCCGTCCAACCCCAGATCCTCGATGACCTTCCTGCCGGACTGGATCGGTCGGGCGCTGCAGAGCGCCACCCGGACGCCTTTCCGCTTCACATCGGCCAGGGCCTCCCGGTCCTCGATCGAGATGGCGCCCGCCCTGATAAAGAGCGTCCCATCGATGTCCACAACCAGAAGCTTACAGTCCAAGTTCTTCCTCATCCGGCAGATGCCGTTTGCGATGTCATGCGGTCACTATTGCTGAAATACTTCAAGTCCAACACCTCATTTCCTTATTCAATTCGTAGCACCCTCAGACGCAATCAATTGGTCCATCATGGCAATGGTGGCGTCAATCTCTTCCCTGCAAATGATCAGAGGCGGGGCAAACTCGATGGCACAGCCCATATACTTGATCATGAACCCTTTCTCCTTCGCGGATGCAACCATCCGGGTGAGTCGATTGGCGGGAAAGGGCAGACGGCTCTTTTTATCCGCCGTGAAATCGATCGCCGTCCACAGGCCCAGCCCCCTGACCTCGCCGACGATGGGGTGGCGCTCGAGGGTCCGCAATCCATCGAGAAAGTATTTCCCCATTTCCGCGGAGTTTTCGACCAGTTTTTCCTTTTGAAGGATTTCGATGTTTTTCAAAGCCGCCGCGCAGGGAACCGGATGATTACCGTACGTGTGGAGATGGACAAAGCTGTCAATCGGTTTCATGACCTCGTCCGTGCAACCTACCGCTCCTAAGGGGACATAGCCGCTGGTGATGCACTTGGCCATTGTGACCAGATCCGGTTCGACATTGAAATGCTCAAACGCAAACATCTTGCCTGTCCTTCCGAAACCGCAGATCACCTCGTCCATGATCAGCAGGACACCGTATTCATCGCAGATCTTCCGAACGATCGGCCAATATTCCCTGGGAGGCGCATAGGCTCCAAAACCCTGTTGAATCCCTTCTCCGATGAAAATAGAGACCTGCTCGGGGTTTTCGAACTCGATGATACGCCCGATATCCGTTGCACATCGCATATCACAATTGGGATAGGTCAGACCATAGGCGCATCGGTAACAATAAGGGGACTCCGCGAAGACGCCACCGGGGGCAAGCGGCTCCATGACATGGCGCATCGGATTGACTGTTCCGAGCGCTCGGAGGCCCATACCGTTGACGCCATGGTACGCACCGCGGCGTGAAATCACCTTGAACCTCGCCTTGTCTCCCCTGGCATGGTGGTATTGCTTGGCGATCTTCATGGCTGATTCGACGGCTTCGGATCCGTCGCATTCGAAGGTGAACTTGTTGATGGGGCCGGGAACCATCTCTGCGAGCAGATCGGCGAGTTTCATCGGGGGAACGGTGGCAAATCCGCAGGGGGTATAATAGCCGAGCTTGCAGATCTGGTCGTAGACGGCCTGCGCGATCTCCTTTCTGCCGTGACCTATCGCAACGGGCCGGGTCACTCCCGCGTCCAGATCGAGATACTTTTTCCCGTCTTGATCGTAGACGTACATCCCCTCTCCGCTCGTGATGACGGTGATCCCCATCCTGATGTCTTCCATCGGAGTTCTATGGAGAATAAGATGAGACGTCTCGTCAAGCTTCCTTATCATTTCTTCCATTTTCAACTCCCTCCTTGTGCTCATTCAACCGCTCGACCTGTCGCAGATGTCTGTACCATATGTTAAGTCAGAATTCTGCCATTTTCTGTTCTCAAAAGTACAGTCATGAGAGCTGAAAGGTTCTTACAAGGGCAGGCCATCAAGAAAAATATTGACAATCATTTGATATATAGCTAACAACAACCAAACATCTGAATCGGCCATTTCCTGCGAATATCAATAAAAAGGGGGACCACTATGAGATTAAAAAATAAAGTAGCCCTGGTAACCGGGGGAGGCACCGGTATCGGCAAGGCGATAGCCCTTGCCTTTGCCAGAGAAGGAGCCAAGGTGGCTCTGACGGGAAGAAGGATGGACAAACTGGGCGAGGTCGTCAAAGAAATAAAGAAACATGGCGGAGAGGCGCTGGCGATCTCCGCGGACGTATCAAAAATTGAAGACGTGGACAGGACGGTGACTGAGACGGTCAAGAAATTCAAAAAGCTGGATATCCTGGTCAATTGCGCCGGCGTCCTCTTCAGCGCCGACCTGGCCCATCATACGGAGAAACTCTGGGACGAGACCATAGATATCAACCTGAAAGGCAGTTTTCTCACCACGCAGCGGGCGGTTCCCGAGATGCTGAAACAGGGTAAAGGAAAGGTCATCCACATTGCCTCCATTGCCGGCCAGATTGGATTTCCCAACAGTGTGGCCTACTGCGCCTCCAAGGGAGGCATCATGGGGATGACCAAAGCCATGGCCATGGAACTGGCACCCAAGAAAATCAATGTCAATTGCATTGCTCCGGGAGACGTTGCAACACCGCTCAATGAACACCTGCTGACGAAGCCGAAATACCTCAAGTCCCGCGTGGACAATACACCCTACGGAAGGGTGGGCCAGGTACAGGACATTGCCCCGGGCGCGGTCTATCTGGCCTCGGATGAATCGGATTTCACCAACGGGATCACCCTGACTATCGACGGGGGATTAATCATTCAGTAGCTTGCGGGAGAGCAGGGCCAGATGAACTGTCATGCCGGACCCCGGATCGGGTCCGGGGCAGGCTCTGATCCGGCATCCGGTCCAATTCATACTGGATTCCGGCTTTCGCGGGAATGAACACTTTGACCGGGAGCGCATCCCGCAAGCCCCGCCTCGTAGGCGGGGTTGAGAGGCGCATCTAAAAAAAGAACCCTTCATTACCGGGAAGCCCCGCCCTGTGGGCGGGGAGCTTCACATATTGTGGTCGGAATAATAAAAAGGGGGGAGAGTATGACGATGGAGATCGATCTCAATTGCGATATGGGAGAAAGTTTCGGGATTTTTAAGATGGGCAACGATGAAGCAATGATGAAACACGTCACATCGGTTAATGTGGCCGGGGGTCTCCATGCCGGGGATCCGCATGTCATGAGAAAAACGGTGGCCCTGGCCAAGCAGTATGGTGTGGCGGTGGGAGCCCATCCCGGATATCCCGACCTCATCGGATTTGGAAGAAGAAAGTTTGAAGTGACCCCGGAGGAGGCCAGGGATTATATCCTTTATCAAGTGGGGGCGCTAAAGGCATTTTGTGAAGCCGCCGGTGTTGAACTTCAGCATGTGAAGCCTCACGGGCAGCTTTATAACATGGCCTGGAAGGATGAGAACCTGGCCAGAAGCATCATCGAGGCGATTCGCTCCATCAAACCGGAACCGATTTTTTTGGCGCTATACAACACCATCCCTTATGACATGGCCAAATCCATGGGGGTCCGTGTGGCCGGGGAGATCTATGCCGATCTGGATTACGCCCCGGACGGCACCACATTCATCAAGAAGGTTCATGGAGAAATCGATATCGCCTCCACGGTGGCCAAGGTCTCCAGAATAGTGTTTGAAGGCAAGGTCACGGCCTCGGACGGATCGGAAATCTCGACGCGGGGAACCAGCATCTGTTTCCACGGGGATAACCCCAAAGGGCCGGAAATCGTTCAAGCCGTCAGGAAAGACCTCGAAAGCAAAGGGGTGAAGATCCTGCCCCTCCGTCATCACGCCCGGGCCTAATCTTCGGCAGAAAGGGAAAGAACCATGATTTATCCATCCCCTCGCTATCTGTACTCCGGTGATCAGTATCTGACGATTGAGATCGGCGATGAAATGACCCTTCGTGCCAATTTCAAAATCATCGGGCTGGACAGGATGATCAAAGAGGCAAGGATCAAAGGGGTCATCGAGACCTTTCCCGGGTGGCGGTCCCTGCTGCTTTCCTACGACAACCTGGCGATCAGCACCCGGGATCTGATTTCCGAATTGAAAAAGGTTCTGGAGGCGATCCCCGAAGTAACCGAGGTCCCCTCCCGGCTGATCGAGCTGCCGGTCAAATACGGGGGGCGCTGGGGACCGGACCTGGATTTTGTCGCCAAGAGCAACCAGATTACCCCGGCGGAGGTCGTTCGCATCCACTCGGAAACCCTTCATTGGGTGGGCATGGTGGGGTTTACTCCCGGCTCCCCCCAGCTTATGCAGCTCAATCCCCCGCTGCTGCTTTCGGTTCCCAAATACACCTCTCCCCGCATCTACACGCCCAAGGGAACGGTGGCCCTGGGCGGAAGCATTACGGCTATTTATCCGGTGGTAAGCCCGGGGGGCTATCAAATGATGGGCCTGACCCCTGTCCCGATCTACGATCGGTTTCAGAGTCTCTCCATTTTTGAAAAGTCACCGGTTCTGCTGAAAATCGGGGATCGGCTTCGATTCGTTCCGGTTGACGCCGAAGAATGCGATTATCTCCGGCAGAGGGTCTGGGAAGGAAGTTACGAATTCAAGATCAAAGAAGAACTTTATTCCATTTAGGAGGATCCGGTGAGCCAGGCAACCTTTGAAGTCATTCAACCGGGATTTTTTTCTACCGTACAGGATCTGGGGAGAAGGGGGCATTTCGCCAGCGGCATCCCCCCTTCGGGGGCGATGGACCGCTTTGCCCTGCAGATGGGCAATGTATTGGTCCAAAATCCCTTGGGCGAAGCGGGCCTGGAGATGACCGGCTTGGGTATGACGGTGCGGGTTCTGCAGGAAACCGTAGTCGCCCTGACCGGCGGAAGGTTTGAGGCGGCTTTGAACAGTAACCCGGTTCCATTTTGGGAAAACATAACCCTTCGCCCCGGCGATCTCCTTTCTATCGGCAATGCCCTGGCCGGCTGGAGGGGTTACCTGTGTGTGGCGGGAGGCATCGACGTCCCGCAGGTGCTGGGCTCCAAGTCCACGTATACCCTGGGAGGTCTGGGCGGCGTCCGGGGCCGGGCAATAAAGAAGGGGGATCTCCTGAAAGTGGGCATCCCCCGGGTTTCGCTGGATTCCTTGAATGGCCGCAGGGCAAAGGAAGACATTCTCCCAAAGCCAGGGGCGGAAAAGACCCTGCGGGTGGTCCTTGGCCCCCAGGATGACCATGTCCAGGAGAAAAGTATCGAGGCTTTTTTTAACTCGGACTATCAGGTATCCATTCGGGCCAACCGCGTGGGTTACCGCTTCGAGGGGCCGCAGCTTTATTTTAAAGAACGGGCCGAATCCCGGGATGCCGGACTGGATCCCTCCAACATCGTGGATGACGGCAACGCCATCGGCGCCATCCAGATACCTGCCGGAAAAGAACCCATCTGCTTGGGAGTCGATGGGGTCACCATGGGGGGGTATGTCAAGATCGCCTGTTTGATTGTTGCGGACATGGACCGACTGGCCCAATTGAGGCTGCGGGAATTCATGCGATTTAAGCAAGTCACGGTGGAGGAGGCCCGCTCCATCCTGGAGGAGACTCTGGGAAAAATTAAGGAGGAAAATATTATCCGGCGGTGACCGGTTCGCCGGGCTTGTCCGGGAGTGTGAAGACACGCGGCAGTGATCGCAGGAATCTCACTAAACTTGACAAATCCTGACGATTCGGATATTCGTACTTGCCTATTGCTATTGAATTGGTTGATTTTGAATTGACCGATGAACAGGCGCACTTACACCATTATACCCACGGAGGAACGCGATGAAGCTGAGCGGAAAAATCATCGATCTCAGTCAGGAGATCTACCAAGGGATGCCGGTTTATCCAGGCCACCTCAAGACCGTGATCTGGACACACCTCTCCCATGAGGAGTGCAAACGACAGCTCGGAACCGGCTTTTCCTACGAAACACGGGGGCTCATGCTCTGCGACCACGGCCCTACCCACATCGATTCGGTCAGCCATCTCTGCACCGAACCCGATGCCCAGCCCGTAGATAAAATCCCCCTCGAATATTGCATCACCTCGGCGATCTGCCTGGATGTCAGCGATATCCCCCGCAAGACCCAGTTTGGACGGGCCAAGATCGAGGCCGAGCTGAAAAAGTGGAACCTGGAGATCAGGAAAGGGGATACCATCCTTTTTTACACCGCCCATTACGATCGCTTCTATGGGAAACCCGAATACATGACGGATTATCCCGGACTGGACAGGGAGGCCACGGAATTCATCATCGACCAGGGGTGCATCAATTTCGGCGTCGATTCCTCCAGCCCCGACATGTGGTATGATAAGACCTATCCCTGCCACACCGTCTGTTCCGAGCGCCGGGTGACACACATAGAGAACCTGTGCAATCTGGACAAGATCGTCGGGAAGCGCTTTACCTTTGTCGCCCTGCCGCTCAAGATCAGGGGTGGAACCGGATCCCCCCTCCGGGTAGCCGCCATCGTTCACGAGGGTGAAGACGTGACCTGGGATCTCCACTCCTGAACGATGCAGATCTGGCGACACTAGGACCTCCGGATGGGAAATTCCAGAAGGTCATCTTTGACAAATTCGTAAAAAGTTTAAATCCCCTCCCGCCACGGGAGGAGGAAAAAGAAAGGAACACCCCATGGCCAAACCATCCACCGAAACAAACGAGCGTCCCGAAAAAACGACAAATTCTAAAGCCAAAACCCGGGTCCCAAAAAAGAAAGCGCGGGAAGAGCGGGTTTACAATCTCTATCACTGCGGTTATCTTGAGGTCCGCGAGTGGCTCAAAGAAACGGACATTGTGATGGTCCCGCTGGGGAGCTGCGAACAGCACGGCCGGCACCTGCCGGTCTGCACCGACGGAGTGGCCACCGAGATCCCGGTGCAGCGGGCGGCCCGACTGGCGCAGGTCCCCCACACCCCGCTGATCTGGTTCGGCTATTCCCCCCAGCATCTGCACAAGGCCGGAATCGGTTCGGGTACCGTCACGCTGCGGGCCGAAATCTACCAGAGCGTCCTTTACGACGTGGCCCGCTGCCTGATCCATAACGGCTTCAATAAAATCGTCTTCGCCACCGGGCATACCTCGAACATGAAGGTCGTGGACCCGGCTCTCAGGGCCCTGCGCTATGAAACCGGCGCCTTTGTCTGCGTCTTCCGCAACGACGCCGAGGCCGCCCCGGCTTTCGCGACCGATATCATCGAAAACCCGCCGAATGAGACTCCGGGCTGGCACGGCAGCGAGATCGAAACCTCCGAAGTGCTGGCCTTCAACAAAGACCTGGTCCACCTGGAGCGGACCGACAAGGATTTCACCCATGCGCCCAAGTGGCTGGGCAAGAAATTCAGCAAGGTGAACGGCAGCCCCTATGTGATTTATAACGGGATGGATGTCGCCTGGGTCCCTATGGACCATCAGGAGTACAGCGACACAGGCCTGATCGGCAATCCCTTCCGCGCCACGGCGGAAAAAGGGGAAAGGCTTTTTCAGCGGAAGGCCGAGATCCTGGCCGAATTCCTGGAGGAGCTCAAGAAGGTCAAAGTCACCGTCAAGAATCGCTCCTACGACCGACGGACCTTTTAATTCTCCATGGACCCGAAACAGGATAAGGTGATTGTCCTTATCGCCACCCTGGACACCAAGGGTCCGGAGGCGGCCTACCTCAAGGAGCGGATCCGGCAGCGCGGTTTTGGCGTTCTAATCCTGGACACCGGGATACTGGAACACCGGGATCCCTCGGCCCCCCAAGGCCATTATTCGCCGGAAACGATCGCCGCCGAGGGCGGAGCCGACCTCCGGGAACTCCGCCTCCTGTTCTCTGAAAAAGGCACCCGCAACAAAGGCATCCGGGCGATGGCCGAGGGCTCGGCCCTGCTCCTGGGCCGGCTGTACGGCGAAGGCCGATTCCAGGGGGTCATCGGCGTGGGGGGGGCCCAGGGCACCGAAATCTGCACCTACGCCATGCGGGCCCTGCCGGTCGGCGTGCCAAAGCTCATGGTCTCCACGGTGGCCTCGGGCAAAACACCCTTCGGGATCTACGTCGGGACGCGGGATCTGACGATCATGCACTCCGTCGTGGATATTCTTGGAATGAACGCCTGGACACGGAGGATCCTGGCCAATGCCGCCGGCGCCATCATCGGCATGTGCGACATCGATCCCCTGCCGGAAGAACCCGGCCGTTATAGGGTCGGTATCACCATCTACGGGCAGACCACCCCCTGCGGAATGGCCCTGCGGTCCGCCCTGGAGGCGCAGGGGTGTGAAGTCATCGCCTTCCATTCCAACGGAACGGGGGGGCGCGCCATGGAGGAAATGGCGGCGGAACATCATTTAGACGGCCTGCTGGATCTGACACCCCACGAACTGACCGATGAGCTCTTCGGGGGAATTCATGCGGGGGATCCCGAGAGGATTCTGGCGGCGGGCAGGGCCGGGATTCCCCGTCTCCTGGTCCCGGGGGCGATCGATGTAATCACCATGGCAGAGCCGGAGTCGATCCCGGATTCATTCCGGGATCACCCGCAGCTTCCCCACAACCCTCACATCACCCTGGTGCGGGTCGACCACGAGCGGATGGTTCAACTGGCGCGGGTTCTGGGGGAAAGGCTGAACCGGTCGTGCGGTCCGGTTGTCGTTGCAATCCCGCGGGAAGGGTATTCGTTCTACAACCGGCCGGGCCTGATCTTTTACGATCCCCCGGCGGACCGGGCCTTCGTCAAGGCCCTCAGCGAAACATTGAGGCCTGAGATCCCGGTTCACGAACTGGACGGGCACATCAACGATCCGGAATTTGCGCGGACCCTCGTGCCGTTGTTTCTGGATATGATGGGGCGCGCCGGCGTGCGAGGGACGGGAGTCCCCGACTGAAAGGGACGCCGGAATATATCTTTGACGATCGGGAGTAAAATGGAGGCTGCACACCAGACAAAGACCTTTCAAACGATCGATGAGCTCTTCCGGGCGCTCCAGGAGCTGAAATACATCTGCGACCGCCGCCTGGCCACCACGGTATTTCTGGCCCTGGGGATGGAAAAGCCCCTGCTGCTCGAGGGAGAACCCGGGGTGGGAAAAACGGAGGTGGCCAAGGTCCTGGCCCAGGCCCTGGGCCGCCGGCTGATCCGGCTGCAGTGTTACGAGGGGCTCGATGTGAGTACGGCGATCTACGAGTGGAACTTCACCAAGCAGATCCTCAGCATCAAGATGGCCGAGGCCAGCCATTCGCTTGAGAACCTCAAGAGCATCTTCGACGAGGAATACCTGATTCAGCGCCCGCTCCTGGAGGCGATTCGCAGCGAAACCCTGGGCAGGCCTGTGGTCTTGCTGATCGACGAGCTGGACCGCGCCGACGAGGAATTCGAGGCCTTCCTGCTCGAGGTCCTTTCGGACTACCAGATCACGGTGCCCGAGATCGGGACCCTGACCGCGCGATCAAAGCCGGTGGTCGTGATCACCTCCAACCGGACCCGCGAGCTCCACGACGCGATTAAAAGAAGATGCCTCTACCACTGGATCCCTTACCCCTCGCTGGAAAAGGAGTATGCCGTGATCACCGCCAAGGTCCCGGAGATCGGCAAGGAGCTGGCGATGAAAGTCTGCTCGCTCATGCAGGAGATACGCGGGATCGATTTTTTCAAGCGGCCCGGTATTGCCGAAACCCTGGACTGGGTCCGCTCCCTCATCCTTCTCCACCGTGACCACCTCGATGCCGAGACGATCGAAGAAACCCTGGGTTGCCTTTTCAAGGTGCAGGAGGACCAGGAGAAGGTGGAGTCGGAAAAGCTGGCGGCGACCTGGGCGGGAGAGTGAGCGCTCCGGATTTTTCAACCGGCAATGGCCACAGAGCGGCAGACAGTGCAGGGAATCCCGACTCCGCGGAAGAAAGGAAGGTAAGCCTATTCACTCCCAAGACGCTCTAAAACCCGCGGAGAGTTTTGCGGGAAATGTTCTCCTGTTCGCGCGTCGCCTGAAGGAACTGGGTCTGCCGGTTACCCTGGGGCGGACCCTCGGGTCCGTGAAAGGGTTAAGGCTCATTCGGCTGGAGGAAAAGGAAGAGGTGTACACCCTTTTCTATTCCCATTTTGTCTCCCGGCCCGAAGAGACCCCGATATTCGATCGCGCCTTCGAAGAGCTCTGGGGCTCTCTCGGCTCGCGAGACAATTCCCGCGTCCCGGGGAACACCATTCCCTTCGGCCCCCTTCCCGTTGAACTGGTCGGGGAAGCCGAAGGCCCGGCCGGGCAACCGAAGCGCGATCGACGCCTCCCGGCGTACAGCCCGGGCGAGGACCTCGCGAAAAAAGATTTCGGCGAACTGAGGGGAAAGGAATCCGAGGAGGCTGCGCAGGCCATAGCGGCACTGGCGCAAACCCTGGGTGAGCGTCTGGGACGGCGCTTTGAACCGGCGCCCCGGGGAAAACGGCTGGATCTCTCCCGGACCCTGCGCCGATCCCTGCGACATGGCGGCGATCTGGTGGTCCTGAGGCGAAAGCAGCGGCGCCCCCGCAAGACCCGCTTCGTGGTCCTGTGCGATGTCAGCGGATCGATGGACAGCTATAGCCGCTTTCTGCTGGAATTTATGTACGGGTTTCAAAAGCACGTCCCGCGGGTGGAAACCTTTGTTTTCAGCACGCGGTTGTCGCACATTACCCGGGACCTGAGGCTCCTCCGCATGGGGGCAGCCTATGAGCGGGTCTCCGAAAAGGTCAAGGACTGGTCCGGAGGGACGCGCATCGGGGGCGCCCTTAAGGAGTACAACCGCCGCTACGGCGGTAAGTTTTCGGGAACGCAGACGATTGTTGTACTCTTGAGCGACGGATGGGATCAAGGCGAGATCCCCCTTCTGGACAGGGAAATGGCGGCCTTAAAGCAGCGCGTCCGCCGTCTGATGTGGCTCAATCCGCTGCTGGGGATGCCCGATTACCGCCCCATCGACCGGGGAATGGAGGCCGCCCTGCCCCATACGGATGATTTTCTGGATTGCCACGACCTGGAAAAACTCGAGGAATTCGGACACAGACTGGAGAAGGTCGCACAAAATTAACTGCCTCTCAGTGGAGAGGGGACAGGATTCGCTTCCTCCCCCTCCCCTCAATCCCCTCCCGCAAGGGGAGGGGAAACATGAATTTTAACGAGTCCATCAAGGATTGTTTTATATTTTATTAAACGAAAAAGGGGGGAGCGATGAAAAATTTTGAAATGATTGAACCCCGGACCAGGGGTGAGGCCTGCCAGTGGCTTGACCGGTTCAAAGGAAAGGCCCGGCCCTATGCAGGCGGGACGGACCTCCTGGTGGAACTGAAGGCCGGGAGGGTCAAGCTGGATGCCCTGGTCAACCTGAAGGGCATCAAGGGGCTGGACAAAATCCGGTTCAGCGCCAAAAACGGACTTGTGATCGGGGCCCTGGCCACATGGAGCGAGCTTCTGGAATCGGAGGCCGTCTCCGCGCACTACCCACTTCTCCGAAAGGCTTCGGAGTCCATGGGGTCCGTGCAGGTCCGCAATATTGCC
>Ga0194126_10008047_pt1 | contig 14463 bp, 7 predicted proteins | sample TA2KigC150mmetaG_FD_148641 | JGI IMG/M metagenome (GOLD analysis project Ga0194126, IMG submission 148641) | Freshwater microbial communities from Lake Tanganyika, Tanzania - TA2015035 Kigoma Deep Cast 150m | ecosystem: Environmental > Aquatic > Freshwater > Lake | place: Tanzania: Lake... | reverse complement strand
TATACCCAGCTCACGGAGTTGTATCATTTTTTGCCGGCGCACCAGCTGCTGTTCGTTCAGGTCGTGGTCAAACATGATTTCACCGCAAAATTAGGGTTTTTGGGTTGATAAAGCGGCCTAACAAATGCGCTTATCAATTACATCACGCGGAAAGGAGAGTTCAAATACCGGCCAATCCTCTACTGTCCTGGCATCGAGCCATTGCTCTATTTGCGTTGGGTGTGAGGAGGAAATCATCCCTTCTTTGACCCATTTGGGCAGGAATTTTCGGGTACTACTCATCAGCGTACAAACCCAAATATAGGCAAAAAACGGCTATTCCAAACTACTTAATGGTAATCACTGCGCGGTTTGTGGCGCTCATGCAGAAGAATCCGGCGAGTCCCCGTTTTTTGGCAGGATTAAGCGAGAATATGTTGGTTCCAATATTGCTGGGCGGTGTGGCAAACAAGCCCCCGTTCTGGTTTTCATTACGGATAAGCGTAAGCCAATAGAATGTTTCGGGTGTGAGGCTGTGAATTTCTACCCGCACCTTATCTCCCGTTCTGTAGGGCTTGGAAAAATCGTTGATGGCACCATAGCGGATTGGCCAGATGAAAATTCCGCCATCCTGCGATGAATTGGGGCTTCCCGCCTGATCGTAGGCCAGATTCATATCAAGAATACGGTTGCGGAAGGTATCGTTATACCAGGTTTTAATCCAGTAGGTATTGCCAGTGCCGGGAAGGTCATTGGCGGCCATTTCCACGTATTTACCGGGCACAAATCCGGCGTTGTCGCCGGTTTCAACCACCACAAACAGACTGTCTATTTTGGCGGTAGGATTCATCTTTGAAAATCCGATGAGGGTATCGCCGTCTTCAATCACCACCAGGGCATAAGTGCGGCCTACGGTAAAGGTATCTCCAGCAGCAGGGTTGGGCTTCCAGATATAGTTGCCGTTGCCGCTGTCGGCAAACAAAAACCTTTTGGGATTGGTAAAGTCCGTGGTATCAATCAGCACCACCGTAGCGCCGCTTATAGGAGGTTCTGTGCCGGGTTTGGTAAAGTATGGAATGCTGCGGGTGAGCCGTATGCGCTGGGCCTCATTAAGGTTGTTTACAAACGCATCAATAACCAGCTTGGGCTCGCCGGCTTTAACATCCACATCTATCGGGTCTTCGCAGGCAGAAAACACCAAAACAGCCAACACGGGAAATATCCATTTGCAAAACTTTCTCATCGTCAATTCCATTTAAAATTATAAGAGACAGCGGGTACAAAACTGCCGATTACACTGTAGCGTATGGCCTGGTTAATATCCTGGGCCTGATAATTGGTGGCGAAGTATATGGAGAAAGGATTTCGCCGGTTGTAGGCATTGTAAACACTGAACACCCAGCTCTTTTCCCATTTTTTGGACTTGCGTTTTATATAAGTGGCACTCACGTCCAAGCGATGGTAATCGGGGTTGCGCACATTGTTTCGGGCATTGGAACCAATATCGGGAACGATATAGCCCTGCACATTGTATTGGTTTGAGTAAAAGGTGGTTGGTGTGCCCGAACTGTATACAAAATTGGCAGAAGCTTCCCATTTATCGGTGAGTTTGTACTGCATCACCACGTACAGGTTGTGCAACCGATCGAAACGCATGGGGAACCAGCCATAGTTGTTGATGCCCTCTACCAGCCTTTCGCTGCGGCTGAGGGTGTAAGAAATCCATCCTGAGAGGTTTCCGGATGATTTACGTATGTAAAATTCAGCTCCATACGCTCTGCCTTTACCATTCAACAACTCGCCCTCTAGTAGTTCATTCAGCAGCAGATCGGCACCATCTACATAATCTACCTGGTTTTGCAGGCTTTTGTAGTAGGTTTCAAACGAGGCTTCAAAATCATTTCCCGAAGAGCCAAAATTATGGAAATACCCAATGGTGTACTGATCGGCTTTTTCGGGCTTGATATTATTGGTCGTGGGCTGCCACACATCAAAGGGCACGCTGGCAGAGGTATTGCTGATGAGGTGCAGGTTTTGCACCATACGGTTGTAGCCGCCTTTAACGCTGGAAGCATTGTTCAGCTGGTATTTAAACCCAAAACGCGGTTCGGGATTGATGTAGGCAGCAATGGTTTCGCCGGCACCGTAATCGCGGGTATTGTTCAATATCTTTCTACCATTGGGTGTGGCGGCATAGTCAAAATAATACGCTTTGCCTTTACCAAGATAATACCAGCTGCTCATCCGCAAACCCAGACGATAGCTGAATTTACCGGAAGGATTGAATTCATTCCCAACATAAACCGCATTTTCCAGTGCGTATTTATCAGGCAGACTAAAGTTAAATTCACCTTTCTTGCTAGTGGCTACCGCAGAACCCGGTTTGAATATGTAATAGGTAGTGTGCGAACCAAACGTGAGTTGGTGCTTGGGCGTGAGGTAATAATTAAAATCCACCTTGGCACTATTGTTTACTATAAAGCTTTTCCAGTTGAAGGACAGATCCCGGTTTTTGAATTCAATATCATAGCGATATCGGCTATAGTAGTAGGTGAAATTGGAGAATAGTTTTTTATTGAACACGTGATTCCAGCGGGCAGTGACCGTGCTATTACCCCATTTCACACCAAAAGCATTGGGGGCGCTGAAGGCGTCATCTCCAAAATACCCGCTCACGTAGTAATGATCGCGGCCGCGGCTGTAATTGATTTTAGTCGCCAGGTCATAAAAATAAAACTGGCTACCTGACAGATTGCTGTTCAAAAAGGGCTTGGCGAGTGCATCGATATAGCTGCGGCGCCCTGCCACCATGAAACTGGCTTTGTTTTTCACAACCGGTCCTTCCAACGTAAGGCGGCTGAAAATAGTTCCCACACCGCCATTGGCCTGAAACTGCTTTTTATTGCCTTCTTTCATGCGCACATCCAATGTGCTGCTTAGCCTTCCGCCATATTGAGCCGGAATACCGCCTTTTACCAGCTGCACATCTTTTACGCCATCGGGATTGAATATGCTGAAAAAACCAAACAGGTGGGCTGAATTAAAAATGGGAGCTTCGTCCATCAATACGAGGTTTTGGTCAATACCGCCGCCCCTTACATTGAAGCCTGTTGCGCCTTCACCTACGGTAGACACACCGGGCAAAAGCTGAACAGCTTTGATTACATCGGCCTCACCCAGGAATGCGGGAATTTTCTTGATAGTCTGGCTATTTATGTTTTGCGCACTGATGTCAATTTTACGCACATTGTCATTGCGGTTAGCACTGATTCTCACCTCACCCAAGCCTACACTCTGTTTCAGCAGGCTGATATTGCGCGAAAAATGGGTATCAAGATTGACTGCCATTTCGGAAGCCACGTAGCCGGGTGCTTTGGTAATCACCTGATAATTACCCTTATTGAGGGTTATGCTGAAAAATCCATATGAATTGGTAGCCACAGATACTCCGTCGCTTCTGACACCAGCAGACTGCAGAGACACCACCGCACCACTGATACTTTCTGAGGAAGCACTGTCGCTGACATAGCCGCTTAGGGTAAACTTTTGCTGGGCCTGCAGCAGGGCAGAAAAACCGGAAAACAGCAACAACAACAAATATCTCCCCACGCGGTACAAAGTTACTGATTAACAAAGGACGCAGGTAGTTTGTTCATTGATATCAGACAAACGGAGGGTTATTTACGAAATAAAAAAGCCGCTGTTTCCAGCGGCTTTTAAGCGTTTATCGGTTATAGATTACTCAATGATAAGTTTCTGCACACCCACACCATCATTGAACTGAAGGCGAAGCATGTAGATACCGGCAGAGGCATTGAGGCTAACTTGGTTATGCACGGGGCTCAGGTTCATCCTCTGAACGCTGCGGCCGTTTAGGTCAACTAGTTCAGCGCTTACCAGGTTGCGGTTTGTCCAATTGTTATGGATTACTAGCTGATTTTTAGCAGGATTGGGAGCTACAGTCACGTTGCTGCCCAGATTATTTTCACGCAGACCTACAGCAGAAACCAGACCCATGCTCACCGCAAGGCGGGGAGACACATAACCCATGATGCTGTCCACATACTTGACAGCGCGTGATTTACCAAAAATTTTATGGAGCGGATTGGTTGCATTGCCATTGGCAATTACGGTAGCTGCATTGGGAATACCCAAGGCTTTGATAGCAGCAGTATCCCACCACTCATAAGGGCCTGAACCATTTGCTGCACCGGCAATAGGGAATAAACCATCAAGACCATTGTTGAGTTTGTTGGCCTGTATTGTGTAAACATCCATTACTTTGCCTTTGTATGAAGCATTATTGCCATATTTGTTTGTGCGCATCATAACATCGTAGCTACCTGAAACGTCGACTACGTTAAGCGGAGGGTTGGTACCGGGAACACTTACCACTCCAAGTTTGTAAGGTGCAAAAGGATCTTGAATACCATGAACACTGATGATGGGCAGGCTGCCTTTTTCCAGCCAGCTGCTGTCTCCCAGTGCACCACCGATGTTAAAGGCGATGGCAACATCAGAAGTGTAACCTTTGTGGTTCTCAATAACCAGCGCACCGGTAGTTCCGGGGATTCTGAAGCCCAGACGGTCACCCATCAGGGTGCTGTCCTGTACCATCCAGCGCTTGGCATCGAGGTTGTAGAACTTCTCCAGGCGAATTTCAGCCTGACGATCCAGGGTAGCGTAAGCAAGGGTTACATAGCCACCGGTTCCCTGACCGCCTACAGCGATTTTGGTAGAATCAATGGCATATGTATTGGTGGTTTTTGCATTCTTTTTGAAGTAACGAACGCAAGCGGCCAAATCCTGAACACCGCGGTAAGCGGCGTTGATAATGGTTTCGCGACGAACGTTTTCATTGGGGCTGGTAGGGTTCCATCCCAAACGGTAGCTCATGGAGGCAACTACATAACCGCGCTGGGCGAGTTTTTTGCAGAACGCCACAGTAGCACTGTCATCACGGGCACCGGTAGTACCATTGTTTACATAGCGGGGCAAAAAGTTTCCTGTGTGCAGGAAAATCACAAGTGGTTTCTTCGCGTCCATGTTACCTGAAGAATTGTACACGTCCATAGTCAGGTTTTCAGGGGCAGGATTGCCACCGGATAGCATCGGAAGAATAGAAATGTGGGTTGCATAGTTCACGTTCTTGGTTATCTGAACGGAGTTTTCTGCATAGATAGGATCCACATACTTAATCTGCGCAAATGAAGCAGCAGCCAAAAGCAAGGTGGAAGCGGAAAGTAATAGTTTTTTCATGTATTTAAAAGATTTGGTTTAGTTGCGAATATAGGGATTTTTGGGAAATAAACGAAAATTTAGAGCTCTAGAGTTAAGCTAATATAGGCCATCCTGCCAATGTGGGGTCCCCCATAAACCTGAAAGACCATGTTATTGGTGAGGTTTGAGGCACCAATTTTAAGAGTAGACTTCCATTTGGGAATAGCCTTATTAAACTGAGCATCCAACATCCAGTATGAAGGCACATCGCCTGTAAACTGGGGTGATCCTTCGAAGCGGTATCCTTCCACAAACTTGAAGTTAATGTTGAAGCCCATGTTTTTAACCGACATGGACTTACCCAGAAAATTAAATTCTTTTTTCATATCGGCTGCGCCAAACATCACATTGAACTTATGCCTTGGCGTATTGAACGCAGGAATAAGAGCATCGGTGCTGCCGCGCCTGTCCAGGAGGTTCCAACTCCAGTTGCCACCCACCATAAAGCACTTGGCAAAGAAATAATTGGCGCCTGCTGAAAAACCCTGGGTACTTACCACATCGCGGCTGTTGGAAGCTACGCGGTATGCCCGCGCTTTGGGGAAGGGAGAGAAAGTATCGAACGCAACATCCACCACCACACGGTAACCGATGAAATTGGTGTAGTAACTGAGGTAATACCCCGCGTCAACCATGAGTTTTCCGTTCATCAGCGCGCCCTTGTATCCGATTTCACCGGTTTTCACGCTTTCAGGCCTGATGGGGTCAATGTCGAAAGCTTTAAGAGTATCCCTGTTTAGTGTGTTCAGGTAATCCAAAAAATTATTTACATCGCAAACATTTTTAACGCCACTCTTGTTGCCGAGCAAAATAGCACGTCCCACGTTGTAATACAGATATTGGTCCTGCAAGGTGGGGTTCCGTATAGCGCTGCTGAAACTTCCACGCCAGGTATTGCGTTTGTCCTTGCTGTAAATGATAGACGCCGCCGGTGAAAACAGGAACGGGAAATTCTGGTTTTTATCAACCCTGGCCGTTGCATTGATTTTCCAACGATTGCTCCACAGCCTGCGTTCGAAACCTGCATATGCTCCGGCTTCAACATTGGTAATACGGGTATTACCTGTATCTAGAAAGATGGTCCCATTGGAATTGGGGGCATACATCCTGGCACTAAAGCCGGTGGTAAATTTCCATTTTTGTATGGTGAACCTGCGTTCGCCGGTAAGGTGATACAGAGCAGACTTATCAAAAAACCGCGAACCCACGGGTCCGCCCTCTCTGTTGTAGCTGTATGCTTCTGTAATTTCTTTCTTTTTGGCCTCAAACTCAGGGGTGCCGGGTATACAGCGGTCTGTGTAGGGATCCGGATAAGTCAATCCCTGATAGTTCTGTGCACGATTGGCCTGAGCACGGGTTTGAGCATGCCATCTGAACAGGCTGTCGGAATATTTTTGCAACAACGCATCCTGATCGGAAGCCCAGTTGGGATTGTAGTTGGGCAATCCCGGAATGAAAGTGCCCAGCTGGCTATATCCCGGCAGGTTTTTAACCTTGTTGGTAATATTGTTCAGCCAGTAATTCTGATAATCCGAAAACCAGTATCCGCCAGGTTTGGCGTTGCCCTGCATCAAAAATGCAGTTAAAACAGCATCGTATGTTCTTCCCGCATCTTCATTCGTCGCGTAAAAACGCAGATGCCCCTTTTTGCCCTGCCATTCCAGTCGATTTTGAAAAAACAGAATATCATTTAGGCTGTAGCGGTTATCACCTTGATACACTGTGGTTCCGCTACCAAAATTAAATCCGTACTGAATTTCGTTGCGGCTGTTTACCTTGTAAGCCAACACCAAGTTGGTTTTAAGGTTTCGGGTATTATAGTTTACCAGATCATTTTCATTATAACCATCGCGGTAATGTGCTCCCAGACCGGGTGTTCTGCGGCGGCTTTCCATAGAAACCTGATCGTTGGCAGCCGTTCCGAAAACCTCATCGCCATAGCGGTTTACGGCATCATACCCGCCCAAATTACTACGCCCTGCTTTGCTGTCGAGCGTGGGATCGTAATTGTTTGCTACCCAGTCATAGGCTCGCATGTAACTCAATCCGGTTTTGAAGGCAAAAACATCACGTCCCTTTTTGTTTTTATAGGCTTTGGCGTAGCGCAGCATTATATGTCCAAGCTGCCTTTCACCCACTTTTACCTGGGCTGTGAGTCCCTGGTTTTTCCATGGATCTTTGGTGGTCATGTTAATTACGCCGTTAAAGGCATTGGGACCGTAATATGCGCTGCTGGCACCCACTACGATTTCTGTATTGGCAACATCCAGTTCATTGGCGCCCAGAAAATTACCCAGTGAGAAGTTCAAACCCGGAGCCTGGTTGTCAACACCATCAATGAGCTGCAAACTGCGCACTGGGCTGGTGCTGTTGAATCCTCGTGTATTTACGATACGAAAACCCAGACTCGCTGCCGTCACATCCACGCCACGCAGGTGCCCCAATCCTTCATAAAAGTCACTAGCAGGCGTTTCCTTGATGGCTTTGGCATTCAGGCTTTCCACGGTAACCGGGCTTTCACGCAGTTTCTCTTTCTGCCGGCTGTGGCTGATGGTAACCTCTCCCACGCCTTTGGCTACCGATTCCATTTCAATGGAAACTTCGGTAACAGCCGCACTGTTAACGCTGTAGGTCATTTCCTGAAAATCCATGGCTGTAATCTGTACAGATTTTGCGCCTTTCAGTTCTATGCGAAAAGCACCTGCACTGTCTGTCGTTGCTGCTCCGCCGCGCCAGGTAAGGTTGGCATAGGAAACGCCCAGGCGGGTTTCTTTGTCAATCACCCTACCGGAAAGGATTTGAGACCAAGATGAAAACGATATGCAAAGGCTAAAAAAGCTAAGTAAAAGTATTCTCATGCAGGAGGGAATAAAAGTGCAATATAGGACAATTTCAGAAAATGCAACTTTACAACCTCACAAGCCCCGATTGAGAAAGTTAGCGCATATCTTTGCGACCCTTTCATGGTCAGCAAAGACATCCTCCTTCTCGCCTGGAAAACCATGTGCACCGCAAGGGCCATGGCACGCATATTCGACGATAACCGGCCGATAACGAAATACGTACACAGCACGTCCAAAGGACACGAAGCCATACAGTTGGCCACGGCCTGGCACCTTAAGTCCATTGATTTTGCGTATCCTTACTACCGCGATGAAAGCTTATTGCTGGGCATGGGCATGGAACCTTATGAGCTGATGCTACAGTTGCTGGCCAAGGCCGACGATCCATTCAGCGGTGGCAGAAGTTATTATTCGCATCCTTGCCTCAAACAACCCGATAAACCCAAAATTCCCCATCAGAGCAGTGCTACCGGCATGCAGGTTATTCCCGCCACCGGAGCGGCGCATGGTATAAAATATCTTGAAAAACAGGGCCTGCTGAAAGGTGCCGAAAAGCCCATCGTGCTTTGCTCGCTCGGCGATGGGAGCGTTACCGAAGGTGAAGTGGCCGAAGCTTTCCAGATGGCGGTTTTGCATAAATTGCCAATTCTTTACTTGGTGCAGGACAACGACTGGGGTATCAGCGCCAGCGGTGATGAAATGCGTGCCATGGATGCGTTTGAGTATGCCCTCGGCTTCAAAGGCATGCGCCGACTGCGCATCAACGGCAGTGATTTAGTGCAATGCTACACCGAAATGGAGAACGCCATTCAATCAGTGCGTCAAAGCCGCAATCCCATGCTGGTCCACGTAAAAGTCCCGCTGCTAGGCCACCACACCAGCGGTGTACGTAGCGAATGGTACCGCGATGATATGGAAGAGCACGAAAGGCTGGATCCTTTACCCCAATTGAAAAGTCTGCTGCTGAATCTGGGTGAAAAAGAAGAGAATCTTCAATCTATTGCAGACGAAGCTGAAAAGCTTGCGCTGAAAGATTTTGAGCGTGCGAAAGCCGCGCCTGATCCCACGCTGGATATGCTCTATCTGCACGAGTTTGCGCCAACGCCCATCACAGAAGAAAAAGGTGTTCGCGAACCTGCCGGCAAAGAGCCCATCATCATGGTGGACGCTGCATTGTATGCGGTAGATGAAATTTTAAAAAACAACCCGGAAGCATTGCTTTACGGACAAGACGTGGGCAAGCGCCTGGGTGGAGTATTCCGCGAAGCGGCCACCCTGACCCAGAAATACGGGGACCACCGGGTTTTTAATACGCCCATTCAGGAGGCCTATATTGTGGGAAGCACTGCAGGCATGAGTGCTGTCGGCTGCAAACCGATTGTGGAAATACAATTTGCCGATTACATTTGGCCGGGTGTGAACCAGTTGGTGGAAGAACTCAGCAAATCCTGCTACCTCAGCAATGGCAAATATCCCGTGGCATCGGTAATCCGTGTGCCCACAGGCGCCTATGGTGGTGGCGGTCCCTACCACAGCGGTACGGTGGAAAGCAGCATCCTACCCATTAAAGGCATAAAAATCGCCTACCCCAGCAACGCCGCCGATATGAAAGGCCTCATGAAATCGGCCTGGTACGATCCCAACCCTGTGGTGATGTTTGAACACAAAGGCATTTACTGGAGCAAGTTGCCCGGCACGGAATCGGCCAAAACGCCCGAACCCGATGAGGATTATGTAATTCCTTTCGGGAAAGGGCGTGTGGTACTGGATTGCAGCAGTGAAGCCCTGAACCGCGGTGAAACCTGCACGGTTATCACCTACGGAATGGGGGTTTATTGGGCTATGTCGGCCGCTAAAGTCTTCCCTGGAAAGGTGGAGATTATCGACCTGCGCACACTGGCGCCTTACGATGAAAATCTGGTGTTTGACACCGTAAAAAAACACGGAAAAGTACTGGTACTAACCGAAGAAACCCTGCGCAATTCCTTTGCCGAGGCCCTAGCGGGCCGCATCGCCCAGAATTGCTTTGCACAACTGGATGCCCCCGTGCAAACCCTGGGTTCTGCCGATCTGCCGGCCGTACCCCTGAATATGGGACTGGAAGCGGAAATGCTGCCCAGTGCCACCAAAGTGGAAGCTGCTTTGGAAGAATTGCTGTTGTGGTAACCCGAAACTGACACATTTTTACGAACTTTGCAGCGCGTATGTAAATATTTGACAATTTTAAAAAGTTGTCAAATCTGACATAAACCATAACCAATGTCCGGATTCACCCTGAACAGCATAGAGGAAGCCATTGAAGACATTCGCCGCGGTCGGGTGGTGATTGTGGTGGACGATGAAAACCGCGAAAACGAAGGCGATTTTCTCACCGCAGCCCGCAACATGACCCCTGAACTGGTGAACTTCATGGCCAAAGAAGGCCGCGGCCTCATCTGCGTACCCCTGACCGAAGAACGCTGCGAATCGCTGAACCTGGGCATGATGGTGAGTTCCAATACCGCTACCCACGAAACTGCCTTTACCATTTCGGTGGATTTGCTGGGACATGGCTGCACAACGGGCATCAGCGCCCATGATCGTGCCAAAACCATTCAGGCGCTGATAGACCCAAATACCAAAGCCGAAGACCTCGGCAGACCCGGACATATTTTTCCATTGAAAGCCAAAGCAGAAGGCGTGCTCAGACGCGCCGGTCACACCGAAGCCGCTATTGACCTATCACGCCTTGCCGGATTTGAGCCTGCGGGCTGCATCGTGGAAATATTGAACAAAGACGGCAGCATGGCCCGTTTACCCGATTTGATTGAAGTTGCCAAAAAGTGGGACCTTAAAATCATCAGCATTGAAGACCTGATTCGCTACCGCCTTCAACACGAAACCTTAATCCGCCGGGAAATCAGTGTGAATATGCCCACCCGATTCGGCGATTTTGAACTGGTGGCTTACAAGCAAAGCAATACCGAGCAGGAACATCTGGCATTAATAAAAGGCAGCTGGGAACCCGGTGAAGCCATTCTCACCCGAGTGCACAGCAGTTGCCTCACCGGCGATATATTCGGTTCATGCCGCTGCGATTGCGGCGAACAACTGCAAAAAGCCATGGAAAAAATTGAAGACGAAGGCAAAGGTGTGATTGTGTATATGAACCAGGAAGGACGTGGCATTGGGCTGCTCAACAAGCTAAAGGCTTACAAACTTCAGGAGCAGGGCCTTGACACTGTAGAAGCCAACCTGCAGCTTGGTTTCAAAATGGATGAGCGTGATTATGGCGTTGGAGCGCAGATTCTGCGCGACCTTGGTGTGAGCAAAATGAAACTCATGAGCAACAATCCCCGCAAACGCACCGGGCTGATTGGCTACGGACTGGAAATTATTGAAAATGTGCCACTGGAAGTGGAACCCAATCCTCACAATGCTGGCTATCTCGCTACCAAGAAAAATAAAATGGGGCACACCCATAAATAACCGCCACCATGAACTTTCTGACCATCAACCCTAAAGAAACCGCCCTTCCCCAACTGCATCAGTACCTGCTGGGCAGCGTAGGGCCAAGACCAATATGTTTTGCCAGCACCATCGATGCCGACGGAAGGCCCAACCTCGCGCCATTCAGCTTTTTTAATGTGGTTAGCGCCAATCCGCCTGTGCTGGTGTTTGCACCGAATAACAGCGGCCGTGATGGCACACCCAAACACACTTACCTTAATGTGAAAGAAGTGCCCGAAGTGGTGGTGAATGTGGTTACGTACAGTATGGTTCAGCAGATGAATGTGGCTGCAGCACCGTGGGACAGGGGCATCAGCGAGTTTGAAAAGGCCGGTTTTACGCCAATGGCTTCAGACCTTATAAAACCCTTGCGGGTGAGGGAAAGTCCGATGCAGATGGAATGCCGTGTGCTGGAAATCAAGGAATTTGGGACTGGCGGCGGTGCCGGAAACCTGGTGATGGCAGAGGTGCTGAAAATTCATATCAATACCGAAATGATTGGTGCAGACGGTAAAATTGACCAGACCAAAATGGATCTGGTGGGCAGAATGGGTGGCAGCTGGTATTGCCGCACCACACCCGATACCCTGTTCAAAATGGCACAGCCCATGCAGGCCACCATCGGCTACGATGCGCTACCTGAACATATTAAAAACAGCCAGATTTTAAGCGCCAACGACATTGGCATGCTGGCCGCCCTGCCTTCTTTTCCGGATAACGAAATAGTGGCATTTATCAAAGAAAAATACGGCACCGAAAACCGGGAAGAAACCGCAAAAAAATTGATTGCAGAAGGTACTTTAGCCGGGGCGCTGGCATTATTGATGCGTTAAGGTAGCCGCATCCAACGGAAAATCGTATTTTTGCAGTTTACTCAAACTGCCGCCTCAGAACTATGTATCCTACGCTCAAACAGATGAACTGGCCTGCCATAGAGGTCGAAATTCTTGAATTCTGGGAAGAAAACGGCATTTTTGAAAAAAGCATCCAAAACCGCCCGGCCGACAAAGCATTCACCTTTTTTGAAGGTCCGCCCAGCGCCAACGGCATGCCCGGTATTCACCACGTGATGGCCCGTGCCATCAAAGACATTTTCTGCCGCTACAAAACCCTGCAGGGCTACCGTGTGGAACGCAAGGCCGGTTGGGATACCCACGGACTTCCCATAGAACTTCAGGTGGAGAAACGCCTGGGCATCCGCAAGGAAGATATTGGCGTAAAGATCAGCGTGGAAGAATACAATGCCGAGTGCCGCAAGGATGTAATGAAGTTTAAGGATGTTTGGGACGACCTGACCCGCAAAATCGGCTACTGGGTGGATTTGCAGGATCCTTACATCAGCTACGAAAACAACTACATTGAAACCCTGTGGCATTTAATCAAAATGCTGCACGATAAACGTTTGCTGTACAAAGGATACACCATTCAGCCGTTCTCTCCCGCTGCGGGCACGGGCCTTTCCAGCCACGAACTCAACCAGCCCGGCACCTATAAAATAGTGAAAGACACCACAATTGTGGCGCAATTCAAAGAGCAGGGCACCGAAAATCATTACTTCCTGACCTGGACCACAACACCCTGGACCCTGCCCGGAAATACCGCGCTGGCCGTTAGTGCCAAAATTAAATACGTGCAGCTGGAAACGCTGAATCCGTATACCGGCCAACATCAGTTTGTTACCCTGGCCAAAGCCCTTGCGGGCAAATACTTTCAGCCAGAAGGTGAAAACGCTGATTTTGCAGGCTGGAAACCCGGTGATAAAGTACTGCCCTGGAAACTCATTTCCACCTGCATGGGCAAAGATCTGGCAGGCAAACGCTACGAGCAGTTGTTGCCATACATGCAGCCCGAATCGGGTGACGCATTCAAGGTGGTTTGTGCCGATTTTGTGAGCACAGAAGACGGTACGGGCATTGTGCACATTGCCCCCAGCTTCGGTGCCGATGACTTTAAAACCGCCCGCGAAAATGGCATCGGAAACCTTACGCCCGTTGACAGAAAAGGCCGTTTTACGGAAGAAATCACCGATTTTGCCGGCGAATTCGTGAAAGAATCTTTCCTCACAGAGGAAGAAAAAGAAGCCGAACGCCTCAAACAGGGCCGCGATAAATACCTGAGTGTGGATGAGCGCATCGCCATCAAGCTGAAACAGGAAAACAAAGCCTTCAGAGTAGAAAAATACGAGCACAGCTATCCCCACTGCTGGCGCACCGATAAACCCATTCTGTACTACCCGCTGGAAAGCTGGTTCATCAAAACCACCGCGCTGAAAGACCGCCTGGTAGAGCTGAACAAAACCATCAACTGGAAGCCCAAAAGCACGGGTGAAGGCCGCTTTGGCAACTGGCTGGAAAACCTGGTAGACTGGAACCTCAGCCGCAGCCGCTACTGGGGCACGCCATTGCCTATCTGGACATCAGGAGACGGCAGCGAAATGAAGTGCATTGGCAGCATTGACGAACTGCACACAGAAATCAGCAAAGCCAATCAGATGCTGGGTCTGCAACAATCCATAGACCGCGAAAAACTGGATTTGCACCGCCCTTACGTGGATTACATCACGCTAGTGAGCGAAAGCGGAAAGCCCATGAAGCGCGAAACCGACCTGATTGATGTTTGGTTTGACAGTGGCGCTATGCCTATGGCACAATGGCACTGGCCATTTGAAAACAAAGACCTGTTTGAGCGCAACGAAATAGCCGATTTTATTGCCGAAGGCGTGGATCAGACCCGTGGCTGGTTCTTTACCCTGCACGCCATTGCCGTGTTGCTGTTTGACCGTGTGGCGTTCCGCAACGTGATTGCCAACGGCCTAGTGCTGGACAAGTTCGGTAACAAAATGAGCAAGCGCCTCAACAACGCCGTGGATCCT
>Ga0194126_10008039_pt1 | contig 14470 bp, 10 predicted proteins | sample TA2KigC150mmetaG_FD_148641 | JGI IMG/M metagenome (GOLD analysis project Ga0194126, IMG submission 148641) | Freshwater microbial communities from Lake Tanganyika, Tanzania - TA2015035 Kigoma Deep Cast 150m | ecosystem: Environmental > Aquatic > Freshwater > Lake | place: Tanzania: Lake... | reverse complement strand
AATACCGTTATATAAGCTCAACTCTACCATTTTTGGATCAATCATGATAAATTTTACCTGGCTTGGTTTAACTTTCATAAGAAGTGAAACAATAATTGAATTGAGACACACACTTTTACCTGAATTTGTTGCACCGGCAATCAGGATATGCGGCATATTGTTTATTGACATATGAACAACCTCACCAGAAAAATTTTTACCCAGAGGAACTGTTAGTAAATCATTCATTAGAATTTTATCATCCGGAGAGTATATGTCACCCAGAGTTACCAGACTTCTAACCTTGTTTGGCACTTCAATGCCAATTGCAGATTTTCCTGGTATAGGTGTTAAAAACCTTAAGTCCGGTGAACCAAGTGCTACACAAAAATCATCTTCAAGACTGAGGAGTTTTGAAACTTTTACTCCCTGGGAAAGTGCCACCTCATATAGAGTAACTGATGGACCCCGTGTTACCGATGTTATTCTTGCAGGCAGATTGAAGTAATAAAACAACTGATTTAAAGTGTTTACATTCTCAGAGACGCTCTGCTTGTAAAGCTTGGGAGAAAGTATATCGGATTTCTTTAAAATACTCAGGGGTGGGAGCTTATAGTTCTGGTCAAATTCTTTTTCCTCTGATAAAGGTATGCTTAACTGCTTTATAACATTTATATCTAGATTAGAACCCTTTGTTTTAACAGATTCTTTTATTTCACGTTCGGGTAAAAAACCATCAGTGGATAACTTTTCCAGATCATAAACTTTTTTTTCCTTTTGCCTGTCTTCAAAGTTTATTATTTCTGGTTTAGCGGGAATTGATTTTAAAGCCAGCTTTTCTTTACTGTTTACAGACTCAGCTGGCCTACATGCTATTTTTTTGCTTTCAATATGTTCCCTGCCAAATGTATTGTCTTTATATAAAACTTCTTCACCTGATTGACTTAGAGTTTTTGATGATGATCTTGCCGCTATCTTTTTACCTATATCCACAATTGATGCTCGCGTTATTATCAAAATACCACACACGCATATGACTGCCAGTATTGTAAGAGCTCCTGCTTTTCCAACAAGCCTGTATAATCCATAAAAAATACCCGCACCTATTATTCCGCCCCTTGCCCTGACAACAAGTGGATCAAGGATATCGCTGTATCGAAAATTATTACTTATAAGGCCTGAAATAGATAAATATAAAAGTATAAAACCCCAGCCAAACCTTGAAGGAAGATATTTCACTCTTTTTATAAAGAAACTTACCCCCCATATAAATAACAGGAGTGCAAAGAAATATTTTGTCATGCCAAAAACATAGGAGAGTAGATCGTTTATATAAGTTGTTACTATACCCGGCCTGCCAAAATTAAAAAAACTTAAAAACAGAAGTACTGATATCATTATTAAAATAATACCATAAACTTCTGTTCTCCTATTAACATAATGTTTTCTATATTTATCTTCTTTTCTGGTCATTTTTCTGGTGTTATTAATTACTTTTCCCCTTTTAATATTTGCTTTAATGATTTTAATTTTAGCCCTGTTTTGATTTCCGCTTTTTTTCCTAAACATATTACCTTAAATTGCCTCTTTTTTATTTTGCCTGTTCTATTATTTTACAAAATACCTGTTTTGTAAATCCACTGCGGCGTAATCAAGAACCTTTGATATTATTATAGGCTTAATATGTATTTTTTTTAAAAAATATTTTTCAAGAGCTTCACTAAGATTGGATTCAATCATAGGTGTATTGATTAAATTCTCATTAATGCACCTTTTTATAGTTTCTTTAACAAGCTGTTTGGCTTCCTCAATTATTTCATTGAAGTTATTTATAAAAATAATTCCCTTAAAAATAAATTCAGGGCTGCCGTAAATTTCTTTATCATCAGAATTTATGGATATAAGCATAAAAATTATTCCATTCCTGGATAGGTTTTTCCTGTCTTTTAAGACAATATCTTCAGTATTACCTGATCCAGAGCCATCTATATAAATATTCTGAAGATTTAAGTTTTTTGAAATTCTGCATGTATTATCATTTAATTTTATAACATCACCATTCTGTGCAATCACTATATTACTTTCTATTATTCCAATACTCTGTGCAAGTTTTGCATTCTGTTTCCTATGCTTATATTCACCATGAATGGGAATAAAATATTTCGGTTTTACAAGATTTATAAGCATTTTTATCTCTTCCCTTTGAGCATGACCTGAAACATGTACGCCTGCAATGGATTCATAAAATACATCTGCTCCCTGTTTTAAAAGCAGATTAATGGTGCTTGATACAGCATTTTCATTTCCAGGTATTGGTGATGCCGAAATAATTACCATATCTCCTTTCATTATTTTAACCCTTGGGTGTTCACCCATTGCCATTTTTCTAAGTGCTGAAAGCGGCTCACCCTGTGTGCCGGTAGATAAAAGTACTATTTTTTTAATCGGGAATTCATCTATTTTTGTAATTGGTATGATCGTTTCTAAAGGAATTTTTAAAAACCCGAGCTCTGAAGCTATTCTTACAGTTTTTAGCATTGTTTTACCTGTAATTGCAACTTTTTTATCAAGACTCTTTGCGGTATCAAAAACCTGCTGTATCCGGTGTATGTGTGATGAAAATGTGGCAACAACTATTCTTTTATCTGCCTGAATAAATTTCTCATAAAGAGTTTTTCCTACCTCTCTTTCCGGCAGGGAAAACCCTTCCTCCTCAGCATTCGTGCTGTCACACAACAGTGCTAAAACTTTTTCCTGTCCTGCTTTTGATATTTTAGAAAATTCAGTTGCTACACCATCAACAGGATACTGGTCAAACTTGAAATCACCTGAATGAACGATTGTTCCAATATCGGTTCTGATAATTAAACCAATATTATCGGGTATGCTGTGATTTACTCTGAAAAACTCAAATTCGAATGGGCCAATTATTAATTTTTTATCAGTATTTATCTCATTATAAAAAAAATCAAGACTTCCAAAATTTTCTTCAAGTTTTGATTTGAGAAGCCCAAGTGTTAATTTTGTTGCATAAATTGGCACTGTAGAAGATTTGATCTCTTTAAAAAGATAGGGAAGAGCACCAATATGATCTTCGTGTCCGTGAGTCATTATAATGGCTTTAATCTTTGATTCATTGCTTTTAAGAAATGAAAAATCAGGGATTAAAAAATCAATACCTGGCAAATAATCATCCGGAAACATTACACCGCAATCAATTACAACAATATTGTTGTCCTTCTCAAAAATAGTCATATTTCTGCCAACTTCATTCAGTCCGCCCAGAAATATTATTCTTAGACTACTTTTTTTGGTCATAACTCCTTTTTTTGCTTTTGTTTTAAAAAACTATTTAATCAAATTATACTTTAAAAGAATTTTTTTAAATATTTGCAGTTCTTCTTCTGTCATCTCGCAAAGTGGGGGCCTTGTAGGACCTGCGGAAATTCCAGACAGATTCAAAGCTTCTTTTATCGGAACCGGACTGGTAGTGATAAATATCCCATAAAAAATATCAAGAAGCCAGTTGTGAATCCTTGCAGCTTCAGCAATATTTCCTGATTTAAAATTTTTTATCATATTTTTAATATTTTTTCCTACAACATGAGAAGCAACACTTATAACACCATGTGCCCCGAGTGACAGCATTGGAAGGGTATCTCCATCATTTCCGCTGTAAACTAAAAACCCGTCTTTTGTACCCCTGATTATTTCAGCAATCTGCCTGAAATCACTGCTTGCTTCTTTTATACCAATTATATTGTCAATTTTTGACAGCTCTATGCATGTTTTTGAAGTAATATTACATGAAGTCCTGGAAGGTACATTGTACAGAATCACAGGAATTTTTACCTGTTCTGCAATAGCTTCAAAATGCTTGACCATGCCAGCCTGGCTTGGTTTATTATAGTAAGGAGTTACAAGAAGAACAGCATCAACACCAATTCTTTCAGCTTCTTTGGAAAGCTCAATTGAATGTTTTGTATCATAAGAACCAGTTCCTGCGATAATCTTTACCTTACCTTTGAATTTATCCACTCCGAGTTTAAATAATTTTATTTTTTCTTCATCTTTTAAAGTCGGTGATTCACCGGTTGTACCAGAAAGCAGGATGGATTCGCTGTCATTTTTTACAAGATGCTCAATGAGCTGTTCTGCTGCTTCAATATTTAAATTATAATCCCTGTCAAAAGGAGTTATCATTGCAGTTATAAGCTCACCTAAATCCATGTCTTCCCTCCCTTTTTATCATATTTTATAAATTATATACTATAAGTTTTATTCTATAAATTATTTTACACTTGAAGCTTGCATTTTATCTTTCATCTTCAAAAAATTATAAATCTATTATTTTATCCAATCCATATGTAAAAGGCTGGAGTTTATCAATTTTCCTTACTGCAAGTATTACTCCGGGATAGAAAGAGAGCCTGTCAATGCTGTCATGCTTCAGGGTCAGGGTCTGGCCCACAGTGCCAAAAATAACTTCCTGGTGAGCCAATAAGCCAGGAAGCCTTATACTGTGAATATGAACACCATCTGAAAATGCACCCCTGCTTGCTTCTATAGTCTCAATTTCTTCTTTATTTAATCTATTTCTATTAAAAACTTTACTTTTAGAAATCTGCCCGGCAGTAAAAATTGAAGTCCCTGAAGGTGCATCTTTCTTTTTATCGTGATGAAGCTCAATTATCTCACAGTTATCAAAGTATTTTGCAATCATACCTGATATTTTTATCATTAAAACAGCACCTATGGAAAAATTTGGAGCAATAAAAACCCTGCTTTTTGATCCAGCCACTTTCTTCTCGATATCTGATATTTCTTCTTTTTTTAAACCAGTGGTTCCGACGATGATGCTGATTTCATTATCAATAGCCCAGTTTATGGTTCTATAAACGATTTCCGCGCCTGTAAAATCTATTATCAATTCCGGATTTAATTTTTTAATTTCAACATAGGTGCCATAAACTTTTTTCCCTGTTTCAGAGGTACCAAGAACTTTACCAATATCTTCACCAATATTAAATCTATCAAAACCACCAACCAGCTCCAGGTCTTTTTCTTTTAAAAGCTTTCCTGTAATTGAAGTACCCATCTTACCGCAAATTCCAAATACAGCAATTTTTTTCATCTTATCCTCCCATTTACGGTTTTATCAATTATTACAATACTCATTTTCTCAGGTTGAAAATATTTTTCTGCAATATAATTCACATCTTTCAGTTTTACTGCATCAATTTTTCCTAAAATCTCATCAATTGTCATTACACTGCCATCAATCAGAAGTGCTTTACCAAGGCGAAACATTCTTGAGCTAATGTCTTCGACTCCAAGAACAATATTTCCTTTTGTATTCTCTTTTGCAATTTCAAGTTCTTCCAGTTTAATTCCATTCTTCTTTATATCAGCTATTTCCAGATTAATAAAATTAATAACCTTATTTACATTTCCCGGGGATGTGGCTGCATAAATTACAACAATTCCGGTATCGGTGTACTGATTGTTACTTGCAAATATGTTATATGACAGACCCTTCTCCTCCCTGATTTTCTGGAATAACCTGCTGCTCATACTTCCACCAAGTATATTTGTAAATATTGATAGCGGATATCTGTCCTTACTCTGTCTGTTACACCCAAGCCCTCCATAGCATATATGGCTGGCCTCAGTCTTACCTTTATAAAAACACTTTTTTACTCTATAAGCTGAACTATCTATACTTTTATGATATTTTTTATTCTTTGACTTGCATTCGGTTCCATCCAGATTTGCCTTTACTTTTTCAACTAATCCACCGTGTTCAATATTTCCTGCTGCTGAAAGAACTATGCCACTTAAATTGAAGTTGGTATTGAAATAATTTCTTATATCCTCAGCATTAAGTCCACTCAAAGATTTTTTTGTTCCAAGAATTGACAGGCTTAAAGGATGGCCATTAAAAATAATTTTGTAGAAGTTATTGAAAATATTATCTGCAGGATTGTCGTTTACCATTTTTATCTCTTCAGAAATAACCTTTTTTTCCAGCCTGATATTCTCAAATAAAAACGACGGATTTTTTATAACATCAAAAAGAATTTCCAGGCACTTTTCAAGATGGGTATCCACAAAGTCAGCATAAACGCAGCTGTTTTCCTTATCTGTAAATGCATTATATTCCGCACCCAGTGAATCAAAGGAAATTGCTATGTCCCTGTAAGTTCTCTTATTGGTACCTTTAAATAGAAGATGTTCTATTAAGTGTGTTATTCCATTGTTTAGCGGAATTTCATTTCTTGATCCAGTTGGTATCCAGAAACCTAGTGATATGGATCTAAAATGAGGTATACATTCACTTATAACGCGAAGCCCGTTTTCAATTTCAGTAATCTGGTAACTTTCAAATTTATAATTATTTGATGATACTATTTTACTTCTTACCTCTTTTATAATTATCTTTCAAATTCTTTATAAAATTCTTTATAATTTATAATCCAAAAATAATCAAAAGCTGACTCTTTCAAGAGAAATTTTTCTTTCTCTTTTATCAATGTTTATTACTCTTACCTCTATTTTATCGCCAAGTTTTAAAAATTCTTCCACCCTGTTTATTCTTCTGTCAGCAATTTTAGATATGTGCAGAAGACCATCAACACCGGGAATAATGTTAATAAAAGCTCCATATGCAGTTATGCCGACAACAGTTCCAATAAATTCATCCCCTAATTTTATATCTTCCACTGTTCTCAACATGGCTTCAATTCTTTTTCTTGCCATTTTAATACTATTTTCATCCCTGCAGGTTATTAAAACCAGGCCTTCGCCGTTGGAATCAGCAATATCAATTTCATCAAGATTGAATTCTTCTTTTATGCTTTTTATGACCTTTCCTCCAGGACCAATGATTTCACCAATCTTGTCTTTAGGAATTTTAAAAGAAGTTATTTTCGGGGCCACTTTGGAAAGTGTTTCCCTTGATGAAGGAATTACCTCTAACATTTTACTTAAAATAAACAGCCTGCCCTCTTTTGCCTGATGAAGCGCTTTTCTTAAAATTTCAATGTTTACACCCTTTATTTTTATATCCATTTGAAGAGCGGTTATGCCATTTTTTGTCCCTGCAACTTTAAAATCCATGTCTCCATAAAAATCTTCAATGCCCTGTATATCGGAAAGCACAACAAAATCATTATCTTCCCCGATTATAAGTCCCATGGCTATGCCTGAAACAGGATTTAATATTGGTACCCCGCCATCCATCAGCGCCAGAGTACTGCCGCAAACACTTGCCATGGAAGTTGAACCATTGGATTCAAGAATTTCTGAAACGAGTCTTATTGCATAGGGAAATTTATCTTCATCAGGTATCATTGGCTCAAGTGCTTTTTCTGCAAGAGCACCGTGTCCGATTTCTCTTCTTCTTGGCCCCCTTAGTGGTGCAGTATCACCGGTGGAAAATGGAGGAAAATTATAATGATGCATATATCTTTTAAACTCTAATTCCTCAAGATTGTCTAGCTTCTGGGCTTCCCTGATGGAGCCAAGTGCAAGTATGCTTAATGCCTGTGTCCTTCCTCTTGTAAAAAGACCTGTCCCGTGAGTGGTTTCAGGAAACAACCCCACTTCACACTCAATATTTCTTATTTCTTCAGGTCTTCTGCCATCAGGTCTTATACCCTTTTGCAGAATCATTTTTCTTACAAGTTCTCTTTCAAGTTCCTTCAGAGACATATCAATTGCAATGGAATCATCAGGAAATTCCTCAATCAGTTTTTCTTTAACCTCTCTGTTTATTATTTCAAACTCTTCAGATATATAACCTCTTCTGCCTGTATTTAAAAGTTCATATTTATTATCTTTTGATGCATAAATTAAAACATTATCTAATTTTTCCTGCATTCTTTTTCCTGCAAGCTCAACTACACTATTATAAACCTGTTCATTAAGGATAAACCTTTCCAGATCTTTTTTGTCTATGTTAAGCTTTTTCCTGAATTCTCTCTGGGCATCAACTAATTTTTTAATTTCTGGTATTGATTTTTCTATTGCTTCAATTACAGTTTCTTCATCGGCTTCTTTTCCTTTTGCCTCAACCATAAGCAATGCACTCTCTGTACCTGCGACAATAATATCTATAATACTTCTTTTAATTTCATCATAGCTTGGATTAATAATCCAGCCTCCATCCACCTTTGCCACTCTTACAGCACCAACTGGCTCATCAAATGGAATATCAGAAACATAAAGCGCACATGATGCACCGTTCATCACCAGAATATCATAAGGATATATCTGGTCCACTGAAAGAACCGTAGCAATTACCTGCACTTCATTTCTAAGATTTTTATCAAAAATAGGTCTTAAAGGTCTATCAGCCAGTCTTGAATTTAAAATTGCTTTATCGGTTGCTTTTCCTTCCCTTCTAAAAAAACTCCCTGGAATCCTGCCTGCAGCATACATTCTTTCTTCCACATCAACCACGAATGGAAAGAAATCTAGATCTTTTTTAAATACTTCGTCCATTGTAGCTGTAATAAGAACACCATTACTGCCGCATTCAACCAGTACAGAAGCATTTGACTGCTTTGCCATCTTACCCGTAGTAAACCTTATTACCTTAGAATTTACTTCAACATCCTGAAATTTTTCATCACTACCTATACTTTGCAATTACTTAAATTACCCCCCTGACATAAAAACTTTTTAAATTTTAACCTTTTAATAAATAGATGGATTTATATAGAATTGGATAAATAAAAAAATATATTTATTTTCTTAATCCTAAATCTTTTATAAGTTTTCTGTAACCATCAAGATCATTGTTTTTAACATATTCAAGCAATCTTTTTCTTTTACCTACAAGCATAACCAGACCACGCCTTGAATGATGGTCTTTTTTATTGATCTTCAGATGCTCATTCAGAGTATTAATCCTTGATGTAAGAATAGCAATCTGAACTGCTGCAGAACCGGTATCATTCTCATGTATTCGGAATTTTTCAATAATATCCTTTTTCTCTTCTTTTATCAGCGTCAACTTTCTTTAACACCTCCACTTTAAATTTTCCTAATTGATTTATTATAACTATATCTTGATTACAATTCAATTCGGCAAACTCATTGAAGTTATAAAATAATTAATGCGATTCAAAATATTTCCTTGCCCTGCTTAAATCTAACTTTATCTGGTTTACAAGTTCTTCCTTATTTTTAAATTCTTTCTCTTCCCTCAACATTCTAAAAAAATAAACTTTTATTTTTTCATTATATATATCACCATTAAAATCAATTATATGAGCTTCAATCCATCTTCTTCTGCCTTTAAAAGTTGGATTGCTGCCTATATTTATCAGCGACGGCAATTTTTCCTCAGTCTGCACGCAGGACTTTCCGGTAGTTTTATTTTTTTTGAGTATGGTAGTCCAGCCAAAGTAAACACCGTCCTTTGGAACTACAAATTTTTCAAAAACATCAATATTTGCAGTTGGAAAACCGATAATTCTTCCCCTGCTGTCACCTCTTATAACTTTTCCTGTTATAAATGGAATTCGCCCTAAAAAAGAAATTATGTTCTCAATGTCACCATTGCTGTAGAATTTTCTTATAATTGTACTTGACACAGGCATATTTTTTATTTTCAAAATTGGCACTTCGTTTACTTTAATTTTATAGTTTTTGAGTAACATTTTAAGATAATTGACATCTCCTTTTGCATCCCTTCCAAATCTAAAACCTTTACCGATAAATAATTCCTTTATATTCAGGTTATTAATTAAAATTTTTCTGCAAAACTCTTCCGGTTCTAAATCTGCAAAACTGCTGTCAAACTTTGCAACAATAACATAATCAATACCCGTCTGGCTTATCAGGCAAAGTTTATCAGAATATGAGGTGATCAACTTTTTAAAATACCCGCCTCTTATTATATTTGATGGAGGTTTATCAAAAGTGAAAACAACACTTGTTCCCCCAATTGCTTCTGCCCTGTCAATACAATCCTTTATAATTTTTTGATGACCTATATGAATACCATCAAAAAACCCCATTACAGCAATTACCTTGCTCTTATTAAAATAACCCTTCTTTAAATTTTCAAGTCTTATTGTTTTGCTCAAATTATTTCCTGCCGGAAATTATTTTATGAAAAATTATTATATTTTACTGAAATGATTAAAAATCTCAATGATATTTAACCCATCTTTTTTCCCTATAACAGAATAATGGATGCTTTCTAATCTGTCCTTAATTTATCCTTAATTTATCCTTATCATTATTTGGTATCTTTATATCTGCAGCTTTAATAATGCCTCTATAACTGCTTAAACCGGATCCTGAAGCTATCAGTTCAAGATCCTCTAAATCAATACTGTTCTTTAAGTCATAACTTCCAATCTTTTCTCTTGTAAGTTCAACAAGAGCACCTCCGCACCCGAGTTTTTTACCGATCTCATAAGCTATTGATCTTATATATGTTCCTGAACTGCATATAACCTTTATAGTTAATAAATCTTCCTCCAATGAAATAATATTAATTTCATAAATCTTTACCAATTCTTTTTTAAGCTTTATATCGTCTCCATATTTTTTTTTACTTCTTGCATAGTAGTAAGCTGGTTTCCCCATTATTTTTTTTGCACTAAAAATAGGCGGTGTTTGATAAAAGTCACCAGAAAAACTGGACACTACCTGACTGATTTCATTAAGATTTAAATCTTTTAATTTCTTTTGCTTGATTATTTTACCCTCCATATCCCAGGTATCAGTAATGATTCCAAGTTTTAATTTTGCAATATATTCTTTATCCATTGATTGAAAATACACAGATGATTTGGTAGCTTTATTTAAAAGAATTATTAGAAGCCCGCTTGCCAAAGGATCGAGTGTACCCGAATGCCCGATTTTATTTAAAAAAAAAATCTTTTAAATGTCCTTATAACATCATAAGAAGTAATGAAAGGTTTTTTATTTACAAGTACTATGCCATTGAAATCTTTAAAAACATTCGATTTCTGAACTATCATTATTTTCTAACCATCTTTTAAGGTATTTTTCTTACAATATTTTTACAACAATAATAAACATCAACATTAAATATCTATAGCATTTATCAAATTTGATATAACTTCTTTTAAGCTTCCCTTCTGGGAATATGCTGAAGCTCTTTTATGACCTCCGCCACCAAATTTTGAAGCTAATTCAGCCACATTACAATCCGAGACTGAAGACCGCAGGCTAACCTTGAAATTATCCTTTCCAAATTGTTTGAATAATGCAGATATTTTTGCTTCTGATGCACTCCGCAGAAGTTCAATAATTCCATCATGTGCTGAAAAAGGCAGCTTCAATTTTTCAAAATCTTTAGTAAGAAGATAAGAATAAACTAATTTTTTAGAGTTTAAAACACGTGTTCTTTTTAATGCAATTTCCAACAGTTTGAACCTATTTAAAGGTTCATTTTCATAGATAAAAGAAAAAATTTCTGGTGGATCTATTCCAAACTCCAGCAAATGACTTATTATAAGGTGAACACTGCTTGTTGTATTTTCGTATTGAAATCTGCCCGTATCTGTCAGTATTCCTGTATAAATTCCCAGGGCTATATTATAATTCAACAGGTCTTTATACTTAGAATATATAAACTCGTATAATATTTCAGCTGTGGCTGATTTTTTGGAATTAATTATATTTATATCTCCATATCTAGTATTACCAAGATGGTGGTCTATATTTATAATCAAACTGCACCTATGTTTTAATCTTTCAACATCAAGTTTAAACCTGTTTTCATCAGCGCTATCAAGACATATACAGATACAATTTTTATCCAGCCGGTTTACCTCTGTATCATCAAGGGATTTTATAATTTTTTCAACGTGTGGAAGAAATTTATATTGATATGGTATATCACTGTTGCAGACCATTAAAGCTTTTTTTCCTAAACCTGATATAATTTCAAATACTGCAACCTGGCATCCAAGGCTGTCGCCGTCAGGAAAATCATGGGTTATAATTAAGAATTTATCATTATCTTGAATTATTTTAAAAACTTTATTAAACAATAAACCTATATCTTGCAATATCTCCACCAATACAAGCGCCTGTTTTATTTCTTTTTTATATCTTCCAGTAACTCTGAAACCCTTATGCCCTTATAAATAGAGCTATCATATATGAATTTTAAATCAGGCATATTTCTTAATTTAAATCTTTCCTTTAAATTTCTCTTTATAAATCCACTGCAATTCTTTAATCCATCCATAGTTTTGTTAATTATTTTATCCTCTCCCATCACACTTACAAAAATATCAAGGCACTGAAAATCCTGTGATAATTTAACATCAGTAACTGTCACAAAACCTACTCTTGGATCATTTATTTTAGAATTTATAATAAATCCTATTTCCCGCTTTAGGTCAATTTCAATTTTTTTTATTCTGTCCAAAACAGTAACCTGTAAAAAGATAATAAACTGTAAAAATTTTATTCTATATTTTTAGAGGTTATTTACAATAATTTTTTAGGGTTTTTAATGTTACTGCTTAACAGTTTTCTTTTCGTATATTTCTAAGATATCACCATTATTTATATCCTGGAAATTTTCAATTCTTATTCCGCATTCATAACCGGCACTTACTTTTTTTACATCTTCCTTAAACCTGTGAAGTGATGATATCTTACCATCAAAAATAACTTTCTCGCCTCTTAAAACCCTTACAAAATCTCCTCTTTCGACCTCACCATCAACTATATAACATCCGGCTACATAACCAACCTTTGAAATCTTGAATACTTCTCTTACCTCTATACTGCCTTTTATATGTTCCTCAATTTTAGGCTCAAGCAGCCCTTTGAATGCAAGCTTAATTTCATCAATGAGTTTATAAATAATATCATAAGTTCTGACTTCTATATCTTCTTCTTTGGAAACAACTTTAGCCTTTTGTGTTGGAATAACACCGAAACCTATCACTATTGCATCTGATGCAGAAGCCAGCAGAATATCACTGTCTGATATTGCACCAACAGCTTTATGTATAATATCAATTTTGATATCCTCTTCTTCAATATCCCTTAATGCTTTTTCAACTGCATCCATTGACCCATTGGATTCTGCTTTAAGAATTATTTTTAATTTTTTAATCTCACTCTCTTTTGAAAGCTCTGCTAGATCTTCAAGAGTTACATGTCTTCTGATATCAGAAAGCTTTAATAATTTTTTCTGGTATTCTCTTTTGCTTACAGAATCTTTTGCGATTTTTTCGTTTTTAACAATAAATAATCTATCACCAGCCTGCGGAACAACTGTAAAACCTGATATTTCTACTGGTTGTGAAAGTGTGGCTTCATTTATTAAACTTCCATATTCATCTCTAATTGTACGAACTCTCCCATAAGAATTACCGGTCACAAAAAAGTCTCCCACTTTTATTTTACCCCTTCTTACCAGGACAGAACCAAGGGGGCCAAGGCTTTTATCCAGTTTTGATTCTATAATTATCCCGCTTCCTTCAGCGTCCGGGTTTCCTTTTAATTCATGGAGATCTGCAACAAGCGTTATCATTTCAAGAAGTTCATCTATATTTACTTTATTCTTTGCTGAAATACTGACAAAAACTGTGTCACCGCCCCATTCCTCCGATACAAGGCCATATTCAGTCAAGCCCTGCTTAACCTTTTCAGGACTTGAACTTGGAAGATCGATCTTATTAATTGCAACAATTATTGGAACATTGGCTTCTTTAGCATGATTTATCGCTTCAACAGTCTGGGGCATTATCCCATCATCAGCAGCAACAACTATGACTGCTATATCAGTAACTTTGGCACCGCGTGCCCTCATTGTGGTAAATGCCTCGTGCCCGGGTGTATCAATGAAGGTTATCTTTCTGTTATTATAAGTAATCTGATAGGCCCCAATTTTTTGAGTAATACCGCCTGCTTCACTTGAAACAACATTTGCCTTTCTAATTGCATCAAGCAATGTTGTTTTTCCATGGTCAACATGACCCATTACAGTAACAATTGGTGGACGCAGCACCATATCTTTATCAGAATCCTTGAAAATCTCTTCAATACTCTCATCAAAATCTATAATGCTGTATTTAAAATTAAACTCCTGGGATAAAATTTCAACAATATCTCTATCAATTGGCTGATTGATTGTTAACATTTCACCCATATTAAATAAAACCTGCAGTATTTCATTTGAAGGAATGCCAATTCTTTCTGACAGCTCTTTTATGGTAACACCTTCAGATAGTTCTATTACTTTTTTAATTTCCGGTCTTTTTATAACTTTTTCTTTTAAATTTGAAATAGCATGCTGGCTGGCTGATACCTGCTGAAGTTTAATGCCCTGTTTTTCAGTTTCAACTTTCTTTTTTGCTGAAATAGGCTTTACTTTAGTTCTAAATCTTCCCTCTTTTTCTTCCCTATCAAGCTCTTTATCCAGAACTTTCCTTATATTTATCTTTTTTTCTTCATCTATTAAATACCTGTATCCGTAATT
>Ga0194126_10008037_pt1 | contig 14472 bp, 9 predicted proteins | sample TA2KigC150mmetaG_FD_148641 | JGI IMG/M metagenome (GOLD analysis project Ga0194126, IMG submission 148641) | Freshwater microbial communities from Lake Tanganyika, Tanzania - TA2015035 Kigoma Deep Cast 150m | ecosystem: Environmental > Aquatic > Freshwater > Lake | place: Tanzania: Lake... | reverse complement strand
CGGCCGTTAAAATCGATATAGCCCAGGGAACCGGTGTAGATACCCCTGCGCACAGGCTCCAACTCTTCGATAATTTCCATGGCGCGAATTTTCGGTGCGCCGGTGATCGAGCCGCCCGGGAAAACCACCGGCAGCAGATCAAGCACATTTTTGTCTGCCGGCAGGATGCCGGTAACAGTTGATACCAGGTGATAGACCGTTGCGTAAGTTTCGAGGCAGAACAGCTCGGGCACTTGAACCGAACCGGTCTCGCAAATGCGGCCCAGGTCGTTACGCTCCAGGTCAACAATCATTAAGAGTTCGGCCCGATCTTTCTCACTGTTAATCAATTCCTGTTTCAAAGCGCTATCTTCAGCCGCCGTTTTCCCCCGCGGCCGGGTCCCTTTAATCGGGCGGGTTTCTACAAGGTTGCCTTCGACCAGCAGAAAGCGTTCCGGTGATGAACTTAACACCGTCACTTCCGGGAAACGTAAAAATGAGGCAAACGGCGCCGGGTTTAGATGCCGCAGGCGGCGATAAAGTTCCCAGGTGCCGGTCTTAAGCTCTGCTGAGAAACGCTGTGAAATATTTACCTGGTAGATATCCCCGGCAGCTATATATGCCAGGGCTTTCTCTACAGCACTGCAATATTCCTGCCTGCTGAAATTGGACTTAAGACCCAGAGCCCGCAGATGTTCAAAGCGATACCCTCCTGCGGTAAAAGCGGAAAACGGGCGGTTTAACAATTTCCGCCAGTTTAAGAGGCGCTCTGCAGCCCGTTTTTGACCGGCAATCCCGCTGAAAGGCAAGCCGGTCGAGACCAGGTAAGCACAGCCCTGTAGGTGATCAATCACCACGCCGCCGTCATAGAAAGCAAACAGGCACTCCGGCAGCTCGAGATCGTTTACCGCATTTTCCGGCAGCCGCTCCATCAGCCGGCCCAGATCGTACGCAAAGTAGCCAACAGCCCCGCCGCCGGCAAAAGGGAAGGGCGCAGGGCCGCTAGCCCAATATTTAGCGATTAGTTTGCCAAGCTCGGCCAGGGGATCGCCGGTTATCTGGCGGGTTTCGCCGCCGGATGTTTGAATTGAACACTGTTTGCCGGTGGCAGAAAAGATCATAAAGGGATCTACGCCGATAAATGAGTAACGACCAAGCCGATCATGAACCAGTGCGCTGTCTAAAAAACAGGCAGTCTTTCCACTATCCAGAGCCTCGAATACTGCCGGACCATCCAACAGGTGAGGAAGTTGTTCAATTAATGGCTGCATTGACCGGCACCTCTTCAGCAGTGGTAATAGCATGATCGACAGTGAAGTTCTTAAGGATTCTAAGGCCCTGTTCGGTAAGAATGGATTCCGGGTGAAACTGGATCCCGGCCAGAGGCAAGGTCTGGTGGTGAATACCCATAATCTCCTTATGGTCTGTCCAGGCAGTGACCTGCAGGCAGGAGGGCAGCGAAAGCGGATCAAGGATAAGCGAGTGATAGCGCGTTGCATGGAAAGGCTGTGGCATACCGGCAAACAAGCCCTTACCATCATGGCAGATCGGCGATGTTTTACCGTGCATCAACCGATCGGCCCGGACCACTTGGCCGCCAAAGGTCTGGCCGATAGCCTGGTGACCCAAGCATACACCCAGCAGCGGCACTTTGCCGGCGAAGTGTTCTATAACCGAAAGCGTTATACCGGCGCTGTCGGGGTTCCCCGGGCCCGGCGAGATGACCAGCCCCTCCGGCGCCAGCTCTTCCAGCTCGTTTAACGTAATAGCATCGTTGCGATAAACTTCAACCTTTACACCCAGCTGGCGAAAATACTGCACCAGGATATAAGTAAATGAATCGTAGTTATCAATCATGATTAACAATGTTTGCAACCCCTTTTATCAGCTTAGGCTCGTGCCTCAAGTAAAAAAATTAAAAGACGCGTCGCCGATTCGCATCCCGGCTATTACGCGTCCCATTTACAAAGCTATGAAACAAGCAACTGTTGTTGCCGATCTAAGCCATTAAATTCAACATTGCTATTTATTTTCCTGCTTAATTATTGTCTAACGAGATAAAAATATATGGAAAATCCACGAGATCTGTTCAGGGTCAAACAGTACCAAACCTACATCGCTTATTATTTAAGGGGCCATTATTAATCAGCATGCTTGTACCGGCACTATACTAAGTAAAGCATTGTCCAGAAACAACTTGACTGCGCTGTATCTATTTTAAATATTAGTCGTTACTTGATATAACACTTTAAATATAACACAGGTAACCTCAATCACATATAGGTTATATAGGCTTAACTTAGGCTTCCGGAACATTACTTTAATTTAAGTAATAGATCTATAGTTGAAATAACTATGAAGTTGAAAGTAGTATAAAAATAAAGTAGACTATGGCAAATGAAATCTTTTCCCGGGAACATACAGTTTAATAAAGCCTGGAGACCTTATCAAAAAAGGGTTCTTGATGAGATAGAAGAACACTTGGATGATAACCATATGCATATAGTTGCTGCTCCCGGTTCAGGTAAGACAGTTCTTGGTTTAGAGGTTATGCTTCGATTGAACAAACCCACCTTGATACTATCTCCAACATTAGCTATTCGGGATCAATGGATAGATCGTTTTGTTCAATTCTTCTGTTTGCCAAATCAGGAAACATCCTCTTTCATCTCCAATGATATAAAGAATCCTCAGCTATTAACGGTGTCGACATACCAAGGGTTGCATAGCGCTTGTTCGGACACTGCTGAACCAGAAGAGAAGGAAGAAGAATTTAATGATGATCATGAAAATGAAACTAATGAGTTGAATAAGCGCAGAATCAATAAAACTCTGATAAATGTATTGATAAATAAGCTTAAACAAACCGGCATTAAGACAATAATTGTTGATGAGGCACACCATCTAAGAAGCGAGTGGTGGAAATGTTTAATCAATGTTAAGAACAAATTGGAACACCCAACTATAGTTGCCCTGACTGCTACCCCGCCATATGATGTCGCACCTCTTGAATGGCAACGCTATAAAGAATTATGTGGACCGGTAGATTCTGAAATATCTGTACCGGAACTCGTTAAAGAGAATAATCTTTGTCCGCATCAGGATTATATCTATCTTTCAACGCCCATTCAAAAGGATAAAGAAGAAATAAAAGAATTCAGAGACAATGTTGAGAAATTCAAGCAAGATATTATGGCAGACAGTAACTTTGTTAATGCCCTATTAAACAACACTCACATTATTAATGATAGGACAAGCATCAAAGAAATACTCTCTGATCCTGCCTTTTATTCATCGGTAGCCATATTTTTAAAGCACGTCAACCACGGTATCCCCAAATCCCTTATGGCTATTTTGGGTATAGCAGCAAGGCAGCTTCCCCAACTTGATTTGGAATGCTTGGAGATTCTCTTAACCGGGTGTTTTTTTGCTCATGCGAAAGAATTCCCCGGCGAAGAAGAACTTTTTAGAGAGATTTCGTCGCGTTTAAGGAGATTCGGCGCACTTGAGAGAAGAAAAGTCATGCTGCGAAACCCTAAAGAGATTACCAATCTGCTTGTCTCTAGCATATCCAAACTCAATAGTGTCGGTAATATTGTAAAAACAGAAAGCCAAGCACTGGGCGCTGATTTACGAATGGTCATTCTAACTGATTTTATCCGAAGGGCAGATTTACCTAAAACAAACGAAGACCTCCTTCCCCTGAAAAGGATTGGGGTTGTCCCGATCTTTGAAACAATCCGCAGGTCGGGTATAAGCAATATTAAACTCGGTATTTTAAGTGGTTCATTAGTGGTTATTCCGGCGCTTGCAAAAGATCTGCTGTTCGAAATCGCGGCCAGCAGCAAGATAAAAGCCTCTTCTATTAAATTAAGTCATTTGTCTTTTGACAACAACTATTACCTCGTCGAAATATCCAGTGCTGACAAGCATAGCATCGTTGCGATATTAACAAAGTTATTTAATAAGGGGGGAATCACCGTTCTGGTAGGAACGAAATCCCTGCTTGGCGAGGGATGGGATGCTCCTACGATTAACTCTTTGATTTTAGCAAGTTTTGTCGGTTCTTACATGCTGTCAAACCAGATGAGAGGCCGTGCAATCAGGACAATGGAAGGCAATCCAAATAAAACAGCTAATATCTGGCATTTAGTATGCGTTGAAGAAGGACGAAAAGAAGCAAGCGACGATTTGGATATGTTAAGCAGACGTTTTAAAGCTTTTGTTGGAGTCTCTTTTAAGGAAAAAATCATTAAAAGCGGTATTGAACGGCTGGATATTGGAGAGCCTCCTTTTGAAACCCGGGATATTGAGTCAATTAATTCTCGAATGATCCAAAAAGCGTTGGATCCGGTTGGGCTGAGGCAGTCCTGGCAGGAAAGTTTTGCTTTGAGTGTCGATGGCTATGGTCTGGTTGAAGAAATCACAAGCACAAAGGTTTCATTACCGCGCAGCTTTGTATTTTATAATACCATTCTTGCTTTATTCTGGCAGGGGTTATTCTGGGGCGGATTTTTTTTATCCGAATTCATGCAGGGTGTGGGTAGGATCTCATCCAGTCACGACCTGTCGGCCAGAAATTTTTTTGTTTTATTGGCTATTGGCTTTATTCTTGCTGCTATCGTTTCATTGCTATCCTGCCTTAAGGCTCTGTACCTATTTGCAAAACATGGCCCGATTACTTCGAGTATTAAACAAATAGGTGAGGCGCTTATAAGAGCTTTAATTTACGCAAAGCTGATAAAAACCCCTATTTCAAAATTAAACATCGTGGCTGAAAGTGATAAATACGGTGTGGTGCGCTGTTCCCTAGCTGGAGGTACGACCTATGAAAAATCACTTTTTATAGATGCTTTAGAAGAAATTCTCGGTCCGATAGATAATCCCAGGTACCTACTAGTGAGGAAAACGTATATAGGGCGACTCTTAAGAAAGGACTATCATGTTGTCCCTCAGGAATTAGCAAGAAAGAAAGAAAATGCCGAGTATTTTATGAGGATGTGGAGTAAATATGTTGGTTCAACAAAATTAATATACACCCGAAATATTGAGGGAAGGTTAATGCTTCTTAAGGCCAGGGCAAATGCCCTATCCACCAGCTTCCAGAAAAAAACCGATAGGGTTAAAGTATGGAAATAAGCTCTCCTAATGTAGTAGCTAAAATGACGATGATCATTCCAGACGCGATTATCCAGTCGGGCAAAAGCCTCCACTGATAGCGCATAGCGACTATACCGTCCGACTGCAGAATAACAATTGTACGATTGATGTCCAGAGCAGGGCAGGTGCAAGAGTATCTAAGGTTGGAAAAGAAAGTCACAATATCCTTAGACACAGAGCACCACCCCTATTCCACTGTGCGCATGATTGAAGTGTGTGTAAATTAACCCGACCCCTTTACACGCTTATCTAATGATTCGGTTAGGCATGAAGGAAGAACGATTTAGGAATCAAGCCTTCCTCTGCTTTTTTTTGTGGCCTCAGTCTGGGAGCGATCGCTAAACCATTTTGCGACGGTAGGCGCTACCTCTTACTGCGCATTTGAACTGACATAGATACCGATATGCCCACCTGAAAAGGAAATAATATCGGTATCATCGCTGACAACAGATAGTGATCTTCAGCTTCATTGACAATCGAACGCAGCCTGGTAACAACCGTCATAGTGGCCCGGTCAACCCTGATGCCTCCGACTACTTTCTTAATCATCCTGGCTATTTCGTTGTCTGTAAGGAGTTGTGCATAGTCAAAGGTTATAACCTGCGCGGGAATCCCCAACCCGTAGATGATGTTTACCCCTGCAAAAGCAGCGGTTAATCCGTTTAAGGTTATGTCATGAGCTGCTTGGCCATCAGGTATATAGTTGTCAGACTAACCTCCTGCCGCCCAACTGGGGAGCAGGTAATACTGGTTAATGTAGCACCTGCCAACTCCACATTGATAAAGTGGCAGGGGGCGCCACCCCTGGCGGCAGTGGTGGTTACTTCAGTATTATCATAGCTCAGCCTTACCAGGCTATTCGGACTAATGGTCATCTTTCAGATTTATATTTTTAAAGGTGAGGTGAATAATCTGAAAGCATCATGCCGATAATAAAGATCATAAAATAATTACATTTAGGTTAAACCAAGATAACAGCTTTTAACGTGGTCATTATTAAGCAGGTCACTGCTATTGCCCTGCAGACAAATACTGCCCTGCTCGATCACATATGTTCTGTTAGTAATTTCCAGGGTGGTGAGCACATTCTGCTCAACTAAAAAAATAGTCAGGTTCTCTTCTTTATTTAATTTAGTAAGCGTATCAAAAACATCGTCAACCAGGTTGGGTGCAAGCCCCAGTGACGGTTCGTCAACCAATAAAATCTTCGGCGCAGACATCAGACCCCTGGCAATTGAGAGCATCTTTCGTTCCCCGCCACTAAGTGTGCCTGCCAACTGCTTTTTGCGCTCAGCCAGCCTGGGGAATAGCTCAAAAACGAATTGCTCCAGATCATTAACCTGCTTTTTATCATTCAGAATGTATGCGCCCATCTGCAAGTTTTCCTGAACCGTCATCCCGGTAAAGAGGCAGCCGCCTTCTGTGACGAAACTAAGACCCAGTCTGGTAATATCCGGAACGTACATGTTGCTAATATCTTTTCCGTTAAAGAGGATCTCGCCTTCGGTCGTCTTAATCATACCGGCTATTGTTTTTAGGCAGGTTGTTTTTCCTACACCGTTTGGTCCAACAAGTGATACCAATTCTCCTGTTTCAACTTTCAATGAAAGTCCCCAGAGTATCTGCAGGGGTCCGTAACCGGCGCTAACATTTATTAATTCAAGCACTTGTTCCTCGCTCCTTAATCAGGCTCAGTTTATTTTTGCATGCTCCTTGCCCAGGTAGGCTTCAATGACAAGCTTGTTATTGACTATCTCTTCGGGAGTTCCTTCGGCAATTTTCTCCCCGTAATGAATAACTGCTATCCTATCACAAATATTCATAATAAATTTCATCACGTGCTCGATGGATATGACTGTAATTCCACTATCACGGATTCTCTTAATAAGTTCGATAAAGTCCCCCAGTTCACCCGGGGTTAAACCTGCCGCCACCTCGTCAAGAAGTAGCAGCTCTCCGTCTGTAGCCAGGGCGCGGGCAAGTTCAAGGTATTTTAACTGCACCGTATTCAGATTTCCAGCAATTGTATCAACCGGCATGGGGAAGTTGACGAATTCAAGCAACTCCCTGGCTCTCCGTTCGGGATCGTGGTCTTTATCACTGCCAAATATTACAGCAACCTTAACATTGTCCAGAGCAGTCATCTTGTGAAAGGAGCGGACAATCTGAAAAGTGCGAGCAATACCTTTTTTACAAAGAACATGTGATGAAAGGCCCTTAATATTTTCACCTTTATAGACAATTCCGCCTTCCTCCGGATTATAGATTCCGGAAACGCAGTTTAGGAAGGTAGTTTTACCGGCGCCGTTTGGGCCGATAATACCAAATATTTCTCCTTTTTTTACCTCTATCGAAACATTATTTACGGCTATAAGACCACCGAAGCGCTTGACTACGCCTTTTGTGACCAGAATATTATTCTGCATCCGGCACCTTCTCTCTATAGTTCTTCTAACCCAGGGGTGGCAGGCAACCTGCCACCCCTGACCGCTAATTGCAGATTTATTGCAGGTAGTCGGGAGCGATAAAATCGCCGGTTTTAAAGGAATCGGGCCAAACCACAGTGCCTTTACCCTCAAAGTATTGAATCACCGGGAATATGAAGAAACCTTCACCGACAACAGGGTCAGGAATACTGTCTGGCGAGAAAACATATTTTTCCATAATAATCCCGTCGGTATAGGCAATTTGCCCTGTGAGCACCTTTTCATTCGCGAAAGCATGCAGGGTTTCCCTGCTCAGTTCACCGTATTCGTCATAACAGGCCTGGGCAATTTGCAGGAAGAAAGAGGTAGCATCGTAAGCTAAACCACCGGCCGAAGTGCTGGGGGTAAAGCCATAGCGTGTTTCAAAATCCTGCAGGAACTGTAAAGATTCTTCAGTGGTCCATTGTGGGATCTGGTCGAGGATATAGTTGGAGGCATCACCGGTTAACTCATACCACTCACCAACCCAGCCAAGTCCGTCGCACATCATAACAGCCTGAAGGTTAACCTCTCTGGACTGCTTCACCAGGGCAGCAAAGGAAGGTGCGCTACCCACTGAAGAACCGATCAGAGAAGCATCTGTATTCCTGATCGACAGCAGAGCCGGGGTGTGTTCTGTCTCACCGAGAACAAAATATTCCTCTGCAACAATTTCCCAGCCTTCTGCTTCAAGGTATCCGATCATAGCCGCAGCAATACTTCTACCCCAGTCAGTATCTTCACAAATCATTGCTGCTTTTTTATTGCGGGGTACCCACAAGCCTTTATCAATGGCCTCCTCAATAGTATCAACATAGGCTTTAACCAGTTTCCCGGGGGTAGGCCAGGTTTTACCAATCCAGTAGCTGTATAATTCTGGATCACCAAGGTATTTCTCATTAACAACATCAGTGGCACCAAAACCGAAGAAGTGCGGTACCTGGTTACGGGCAGCAACATCCATACAGGCAACAGCGACGGAACTGTGCCAGTTAAGAATACTGACATCAATATTATCCCTAATATGCGCATCTTCAAGAGCGCGAGTCGCTTTTTCGGGATCTGATTGTGAATCAATCTGGACTATTTCCAGTTTGTAATCGCCGATTGTATAGTTGTAGTTTTCCATGGCCATTTCTACAGCTCCCTGGAACTCTTCACCAACCCGCGAATTAGGACCGGTGAAGGGTCCGAGAACCCCTACCTTTAGTACTTTACTTGGTTCATCACCTGTCGGTGCGCTATCGTCGGTAGGTGTTGTCGTGTCGGAACTGCCACCACATCCGGTTACCATCAGGCTCGCAGTCAAAATCAAAACAATGAACAACACAAGATAATACTTTCTAGTCAATTCAAAACCCTCCTTTTTTTGTAAAACAGATTGAACAGCTCTACCTTTCTGCAATCACCCCCTCTTAGTAATAGTGTGTAAAACGATTTATATGTGATAATAACCACTTGAAAAAACTATTTCATAGTGCCTGCTTTTTTTCGCGGCAGTAGGTCTTTCAAATAATAAACCAGCTGATTAAGAAATTGGGCAAGCCCACCGGGATAAAAAATCATAACCAGAACCAGGAGAAGGCCGTATATTATTAAACGTAACTCCATTAATGGACGTAAAAACTCAAAAATCGGTATTACCAGAAAAGCGGCCAGCAGGCCGCCCCAGAGGGTGCCCCGTCCACCGATATAACAAAGGGTTAAAATTTCCACTGTAACCCTGGTATGTAAAACAGCAGGAGTTAGAATACCAACAAAGTGCCCGTAAAAACCACCGACCAAGCCGGCAAAAGCACATGAAAGCGTAAAGTTTAAAACTTTGTATTTGGTTGCATCTACTCCGGAAGTTTCTGCTGCTTCCAAATCCTGTCCAATCGCATGAAAGGCCATTCCGATCTTTGAACTGATCATCCGTTTTAGGACAATATAAGTGAAAATAACAATAACCAATATGGTGTAAAGATAGGGTTCCTTACCTGAGCCGGGGAAGAGTATGGGAACATTTAAACCCAGCTGGCCCCTGGTTAAATCAACCATATTTGAGGCGAGCGACATCAGGACTATTCCGAGAAACCAGGCCATAATCGCCACGAACATTCCTCGTAAACGCAACGTTAATATTCCGGTAAGAAAACCGAGCGCTGCGGCAACTGCAGCAGCAGCAATAAGACCAATCCAGGGGGATATTCCCATCCTCGTAACCAGCAAAGCCGATACATAGCCCCCCACACCCATAAACGCAGCGTAGCCAAAATTAACGACATTGATATACCCTACCGTAAAATCAAAACCCATGGCCAGAGCCCCGAACATCAGGCATGAAACGACCAAGTGAATGTAATACTGATTATCAGTAACCTGGGGTATCAGGGCAACCAAAATAAGCAACCCAAGACCGAGAGGTGTAAAGCCAAACTCTCTTAAGAAATTTTTCTTTTTCGTTGCCAACAAAGGACTTTGATTGATTTCTGTCTGCATTTTCTCACCTCTCCCATATACCTTTAACCTCTTTACCAAACAACCCCGAAGGCTTAAAGAGTAAAATAACGATTATTACCATAAGACTGATTACATCCTGCCAACCGGCACCGAGGTTATAATACGATAAAGCTTCAACCATTCCGACAATAAACCCACCGATGATTGTTCCCCCGATATTGCCCATTCCAACCAGAATGACCACAAACCATGACTTATAAAGGGGGGCCAGACCCATGGTCGGATAGGCCGGGTTGATTGACAACAGAGCACCTCCGGCAACAGCAGCGAGCATACAGGCAATGGAAAAGGTCAGGGTATAAATACGGTTTAGGTTGATCCCAACCAACATAGCCCCTGCTTCATCTTCAGATACAGCCCTGATTGAATTGCCAGTCTTGGTTTTGGTCAGAAAAAACCAGAAGATAAGGACAGAAAGCATTGCCACTACAAAACCGGCCAACCTGTCGATTGATACATTCATCCCAATCAGGGAGACACTGCCAGGCCAGAATTGGCTGATACCCATAAATTTAGTACCGACTAAGGCCTGAGTTGAATTCTGAAGAACTATACTTAAACCCGCTGTCAATAGAAAACTGTTCATAACCCAGTTTTCTTTCTGACGAACCCGTAGTGCCCTGAAAGCAGTCCTCTCCATGATTGCCCCACAAACAAAACCGCCAACCCCTGCTATCATAATCGCCAGGATTGGATTAAGTCCAAATACCGCATAGGCGAAATAGGCGAAATAGGCGCCCAACATGTAGAACTCACCATGAGCAAAGTTGGGGATATTCATAACACCAAAAACAAGTGATAGCCCCATAGCCATCAGGACAAAAAGACCACCTCTTAAAACTCCGGCCAGCAATATATCCCCTGTTGCAGATAGATCCATCGAATCAACTCCTCATCATGTTTCTGCCGAATAACTTTATCTTATTTCCTGCTCTGAAGTGCTTGCTTCGTGCAGGAAGTAATGCTAGCGAATCACCTCCCGGTTGTCTGTAACTAATACAGCAATCGAATTTATAGCAAATTCGACATAGAGTATTATTTTTACACTATAATACTTTTCTCAAAATTATTCAAGTGATCATTCACATCATTCTTTACACCATGATTTTAGAAATGGCTGTCGGACAACCATAGGGCGAAAAATAATAATTGAATGATGAAAGAACATGCTAGGATATGAAGCAATTATCTTGCCATGCAAAGTGTTATGAAAGGATTCGGTTCATGAAGACCCAATATTTAATGACACTGTTCGCTATCTGCCAGAATCTGATTTACACCTGTAATTACTATTGAACAAACCTTAATCCGATCCAATGGTCCAATTTGTCAATATATAAAACATTATTTTTACATACTTTGCGTTATTTTTCGCTTTTCGAAAGGTTTTTTTATATTTCCGTCAAAGATCTTTTACAGAAGACTGTTCCGCAATAATTATTATTCAGCTAAGGGGTTGAAGTTTATGAGTGTTAGTAAAATGCTGCTTGAAGCGATTCTGGACAGAACAAACGAAGCGATAATCGCCATTGATTTGAACCGCAAGGTTGTAATGTGCAACAAAAAACTACTCAGCCTATTTGGCCACAGAGCCGGTTCCCTGACTGGGATGCCGATTGATTTACTGATGCCCGGCCTCGACTGTGAAAAAGAGATTAGTAACTATGAAAACAAACAGCTTAATAAAAACTTTATCGTCAGAAATGAAAAAATTGCTCTGTCCGAAGACACCTATAATGTCTTTTTCTTCTCCGATAACCATTTTAACATCGAGCTCGGCAACCGTTATGCAGAACAAAAAGTTCTAAAAGACATCTACGAAAGCATCCTTAATTCAATTGATGAAGGTATTCACGTAGCAGACATTAACGGAAGGGTGACCTTCATAAACCCTTCCCAGCAAAGCCTGGACGGCCTGACCGAAGAGGCAATCGGCAGGCACTGGACTGAAGTTTATGACCTTGACAACGAAACATCACTGGTTTTAAAAGCCTTAAATGAAGGCACTCATACACATGACGCTTACCAGAACTACGTTACAAGGGGTGGGAAATACGTTAGTATTGTCTGCAGTGCGATGCCTCTTTATTCTGAAGGCAAAAGGATCGGAGCGGTGGCAATCACAAAAGACTTTCTGAAGTTTAAGGAGCTGGCCGAAAGGGTACTGCGCTTGCAAAAACAGGTTAGCGGCAGGAAGTCGGCACGTGGCAAGAACGATGACACCTATTTTACTTTCGAGCAAATACTGGGCAATAACAGACAAATCCAGGAAAGCATCAAGTGGGGTAAAGTCAGTGCAGGCAGTAACTCTTCAGTTTTAATATATGGCGAAACCGGTACCGGAAAAGAGATGATTGCTCAAAGCATCCACAGCTCCGGAGCTCGCGCCAACGGGCCTTTTCTTGCTATTAACTGTGCCGCCATCCCGGAAAATCTGCTTGAAGGGATTTTATTTGGCACAACCAAGGGCGCTTTTACCGGGGCTATAGATCGGGTTGGCTTAATCGAGTTGGCTAACAGGGGTAGCCTCTTTCTGGATGAAATCAACTCCATGCCGATCCTGTTACAGAGCAAGCTTTTGCGAATGATTGAAGAAAAGAAGATTATGCAGGTCGGCGGAAAAGATAGTATCCATGTTGATGTCAGGATCCTGGCCAGTTGTAACATTGAGCCTTCGAAAGCCATTGAGCAGGGATTGCTGCGCAGCGATCTATTTTACCGCCTATCTGTAATATATATTTTTCTGCCGCCCCTAAGGGAAAGGCTTGATGATTTGGAAATTCTCTGCAATTATTTTATTGACAAATATAACCGGCAGACCAATAAACAGGTCGCCGGTCTGAGCAACGGAATAATAGAGTTGTTTAAACGCTACACCTGGCCGGGCAATGTTCGGGAACTGATGCACTCCGTCGAGTGTGCCGTTAATATGTCCACCGAAAAAGATGAACTGATCGGGGCAGAACATTTACCAAAATATTTACTGATCCGGATGCAAAATAGCCTGGTCGAAAACACTGTGCGACGGGAAGACGTCAGGCAAACAAACCTAACTGTTCCGTTATACCCTGTATTGGCTAAGAACGATGATCATGGTCTGAAAAATATCATTGAGCAAGTTCAGCTCCGCGAAAAAGAAGAAATTATCTCAGCCTTAGAGCGTACCAAAGGCAATATAGCCCAGGCGGCTGCAACACTGGGTCTTAGCAGACAAAGGCTGCATTACCGTCTTAAAAAGTACAACTTGCATTAGGCATCGTCAGAAAAAGAATAATTACTTATATATGCCCATAATAGTCACGGTGTGCTACGACTGAATAGGCATAATCAAGCAGCGTTCCCCAATCAAATACGGGCAGGTCAAGATCGCGCTGAATTGCTCTGCCAAATGGCTGCATACCTGTGCACTCAAGCATAATCGCCCCGATTGTAGGGTATTTATCGGTAAAGGCCCGGCAGGCTTGTACGATCTCACACTCTGCCTTCTGATAATAGGCTTCAGGTGTGGGTTTTCTTTTCTCCCAGTTCCAGAGATTATTAAACTCCTCACAACCGTATTGATCCGAAGCCCCGGCAATTATGTAATTGCTGCCCGGCACAATCCCTACACTCTGCAAGTGGGCGTCGGTCAGAAAACGCTCTTGAAAGCAGAGGATACCAACCTGCTTCTTGGGCCCGATTACCTGTTGAATCAATGGTACCTGGAGTAGACTTGACATGAAGACTGGCACGTCAACATATCCCGCTACTGCCTGCTGAAAGTAGGCAAAATAGCCACACTCTGCAGCAATAGCCCTGCAGCCCATCCTCTCCAGTTTTTTAGCAGCTTCTAAGATCGGATCCAGGCAGGGTGATTTATCCTCTTCCCACAGCAGAGCCCTGATGTCAATCCCGCTGACAATTTCGTACTGAATTGGGAAGGGAAAAGCGCTGGCATTTCTCACATCCCCAGGAAAACCTGGATACACATCGTCCAGGATCATAATCCCCAAACCCATTCCGTAACAGGCATGGTTCTTCCTGGCCTTGATATATTCTATACCCATATCTCGATGCTGTTTAAACATTATGAAACCCTCCCTGAGTATATTTTATTTTCCTGCCCATAATTAATAAATAAGCAATTTCTATGCCACTTAACCTGCATTAATCCCAATAATGATCTTCGACAGTGGCACATAAATTGCTTAATCAAATAGGTGACAAAAATAATTTATCCGCAGATGAAAAAAAATCATGAAAGCATTCCTGTAATGAGTGAAAACGTTCTTTGAAAAATAAATAACCTCCAGTTATGATTAATGTGTGCTAGGACACGCACAAAAATCATAAGACCGGAGGTTATCAACAATGATTAAAGCTAACT
>Ga0194126_10008035_pt1 | contig 14473 bp, 5 predicted proteins | sample TA2KigC150mmetaG_FD_148641 | JGI IMG/M metagenome (GOLD analysis project Ga0194126, IMG submission 148641) | Freshwater microbial communities from Lake Tanganyika, Tanzania - TA2015035 Kigoma Deep Cast 150m | ecosystem: Environmental > Aquatic > Freshwater > Lake | place: Tanzania: Lake... | reverse complement strand
GCCGGCTGCGTGAGCAGCTTCTCTGCGCGAAGGCCGGCGCAAGCCACCCGCCGGCTGCTCGGGCGCATGGGCGTCGACTTCACCATGTTCGACGAGCTGTGCTGCGGCTACCCGGCCCACCTCCTCGGCGCCGGCTTCGAGAAGGTCGCCCGGGGCAACATCGAGAGGCTCAGGAGGCTCGGCGTCAAGACGCTGGTGCTGAGCTGCGACGGCTGCTTCCGGATGTTCAAGGAGGTCTATCCGGAGAGCCTCAAGGACGGGCTCGAGGTCAGGCACCTCGCCGAGGTCATCGACCAAAACATCGACCGGCTCCCGGAGCCGAAGGTCAAGGAGACCGTCACCCTGCACGACTCCTGCGACCTGGGGCGCCACATGGGGATGTACGACCTGCCGCGACGGGTGCTTTCGAGGTTCGCCAACATCGAGGAGATGCCCGCCGCGAAGGAGAGGGCGCTCTGCTGCGGGTCCGGCGGGGGGGCCCGCATAGCGTTCGGCGGGACCTCGGACGCCATCGCCCTCAGGCGGCTGGACATGGCCGAGCGCGTATCCCCGCTCCTGGTCACCACCTGCCCCGCCTGCGCCCACAGCATGGAGGTCGTGGCCCGGAAAGGCAAGAAACGGGTCCGGGTCTGCACCCTGGCCCAGTACATAGAGGAGACGATACGTAGAAACGAGGCCGGCTGAGGGCCGCCGGCCCCCAGGCCGGTTCAGACCTTCTCCCCGCAGGAGGGGCACACCGACCAGCCGGCCTCCACGGGCTCGTCGCAGAGCGGGCAGGCGGCCGGCCCGGGCGGCGGCCGCTTCGCGGGCGCGGCGGCCTTCCCGGCGCCGGCGCCCGGCGCCGCTCCCGCCGAGAGCCCCTTCCGGGCGTCCTCGAGGAGCTTTTCCGCCCCGTCCGCGTCGCCCTCCTCGAGGAGCGTCCTGGCGAGCTCTATGTCCTCCATCGCGGAGGAGACGTCGATGCCCTCCTCCGGGCTCTCGAGGAGCTCCGCCACCCTCTCCTCGACCGAGACCATCAATTTGCGGGCCCGGTCGCGCCTTTCCTGGTCTTTGGAGATCGCGGCCGGCGGAGGTGTCGGCGCCCCGGCCGGGGGCTCCCCGACCCGCTTCTCCTCCGGGGCCAGCCTCTTCCTCCTCCGGGACATCGCGAACGCCGCGCCCCCGGCGGCGGCCGCTATGACCACCACGAGCACCCCGAGCAGCATCGGCGTCTGGTCGGCGGCCGCCTCGACGGGCCGGGCCGCCACGGTGAGGGTCGTGTTCCAGCTCTGGCCGCCGATTCTGGCCGTCACGACGTGCTCGCCCTTTTTGGCCTTCCACTCGAACGTGGCCGACCCGGTCCCTCCGCCGGGCACGTCGTCTACCGGTTTGCGCCCGAGGCTCGTGCCGTCGACGAGCAGCTCCACCTCGATTCCGGTGGCCTCGGCGTCGCCGGTGTTGTTCACCCAGGCGGTGAATGTCACGCGCTGGCCCTCGACCGGTGCCAGGATGTCGTAGCCGATGTTGGCCACGAGCTTTATGTAGTGGACGTTGAACCTGACGCTGGTCTTGTTGGTGGCCCGGTTCTGGTCGGTGACCTCGAGCGTCACCTCGTGGGGCCCGCGCGGGAAGCGCGCGCTGAACTCGCGGGACTGGGAGAGCTCCCGGCTGCCCTCGAGCCAACGGTACTTCAGCGTGTCGCCGTCGGGGTCCGAGCTGGACAGGGCGCTGAAGCTGACCTCCTCCGTCTCCAGGAAGTCCAGCTTCCCGACGGGGCTGTCTATCACCGGTACCGGCATGCGGTTTACGTCCTCGACGGTCACGGTCCAGGAGCGCGAGACGTTGGCCTCGCCGTCCGTGATGACCACCTCGACGAGGTGCATGCCGGCCGAGTCGTAGCCGGTCTTGTAGGTGTACTGCTGGCCGGTGCCCACCTCCGTGCCGTCGAGGTACCAGCGGTAGATCAGTGTCTGCTTGTCGAAGTCGCTGGCCGAGATCGAAAACGAGACGTGCTCGGTCTCCCGCACCCTGGGGTTGGCGTTCGGCTGGAGGCTGTCCACGACGGGCGGCACGTTCACGTTGAGCACCGTGACCCTCCAGGTCCGGCTCACCGAGAGGCCCCCGGGGTCGGTGACCTTCACCCGGATGGAGTGCACCCCGGCGCTCTTGAGGTCGGTCGAGAAGCGGAAGCTGTCGCCGGTGATCTTTTGGTCCACGGACCCGACGTACCAGGTGTAGGAGAGCTCCCGGTCCTCCGGGTCCGGGTCGGAGGCGGCGACGCCCAGCGTCAGGGCCCCCTCCTCGTCGATGGTGACCTCGTCGTCGGGGTAGAATGTGTCGATCGCCGGCGGCCGGTTGACGTTGAGCACCTTTATCTTCCAGGTCGTCTCCACCGATCGCAGGGTGTTGTTCACGTTGACGCGGACCGAATGGTCACCGGCCGAGGTGAAGTCGGCGGAGTAGGTGAAGCTCCAGTTGCCCCGGGCCGCCTCCAGCGTGTCCTGGTACCAGACGGGCGTCAGGGGGTAGCCGTACTCGTCGCTCGCCGCTATGCGGAACACCATGGACTCGTTTTCGTTCATGACGACCGTGTCGGAGCCGGGGTCCTTGGAGTCGAGGAACGGCGGGTGCACCGGCGGCCGGTAGACCACCGACACGTCCGATATCCGGACCTTGCCGGACTTGGTGGACGAGACGGAGAGCGTTATGTTGGTGCGCCTGCCGTCGTACGCGGGTGGCAGGGCATCGGAGAGGGCGTCCGCGAGAGTCCCGACCAACTTGACCTCGTTCACCGTGGCCGTGTAATCGTAGCTGATGCTGAGGTTGCAAAGCTGGAGCATGCCGCTCATGTTGGAGCTCACATGTATCGGGATGTCCACGTACTGGTTGCCGTACTTGTCCGTCCCGTTGACCGGGGAGGTGGCGAGGTAGGCGTTGAGCATCGCCGAGAACTCGGGGATCTTGGCCGTGGAGTTGAAGCTCGTGTTGCTCCACTCTATCGTCTGGTCGCCCAGGATGTCCAGGCTGGCGTTGAGGTTGGCGCGGCCTGCGAACACCAGCGCGTTGTGGATGATGTACTTTCCGTCCGTGGCGCTGGACCAGCTGCTCGAGATGGCGTCGCTCGAGGGCGGGTAGAACCCGAGGTCCACGCGGTCCACGCCGTTGACGTTCTTGGTCGCCACGATCGGGATGCCGTCGGTGTAGCTCGCCACCAGCGTGGCGCCCGACACTATCTGGTTGGAGGAGGGCCGGTAGTTGTTGTTCGTGAACGTCTTGACGTTCTGCATTATCGGGTGGCTGGCGTCGTAGGTCCCCAGGCTGCCGGAGGAATACTGGTAACCGCTCTGGGGGAAGACCAGGTAGCCCCCGGTCACGAAGCGCCCGCCAGGACCCAGGCTGCCGCCCCCGGGGCAGAACATCCCCAGCACAACGCCTCCGCCGCTGTCGACATAATCGGCGAGGTTGTTGCCCAGGGTGGTGGCGTCCTGGAAGCCGTAGTCGCTGAGCACGAGGACCGAGCTGTACTCCTTGAGCCTGGCCAGGGTGGGGGTCTCGGACTGGGCCTGGACGATGTCCGCGGCCTGGATGTCCGGGAAGCTCTTGAGCTTGGTCTGGATGTCGGCATTGTAGCTGGGGGAGGCGGCGCCGATGATGAGCACCTTGCCCGAGCCCCCCAGCCCGCCGCCGCTGCTCACGTTCATCACGGCGCGCTTGACAACGGCGGACTTGGGGAGCCGTATGGCCGAGCTCGTGTTGGTGCCCCCGCTGTAGGGCGTCGTCACGTTGAGCACGGGCTTGCCGGTGGAGAACAGCGTCTGGTGGCCCATCTGGCCGTAGCCGACGCCGCGGAACTCGTACTCGGGCGGCGACTGCCCCGCCACGTCGAGGGAGACGTTCTCGGGGCAGTCGGTCCCGCCGTCAGTGAGGGGCAGGCCCGAGATGTTCAGGGTGGCCGAAAGGACGGTGGCCCCGTTGGGAAGCGTGATGGCCAGGCTGTCGTCGATGCCGGCATACTGGAACTCCACGGTCTCGGTCGGGTTGCCAAAGCTCAGTTCGTTCACCAGGAAGGTGATGTCGGGCACGGCCCGCTCCTCGCCGGTGTACGCCGCGAACGCCGGCAGAGCCATCATCAACGTCAACATCACCGCGACCAGGCCGCGCCTACCAACACTCGACATACCAAAGCCTCCATCTCACCACGGGTGGGGAACGGGATATGCATATACCAATACGTATTTATTATTTGTCGAGCGAAGTTCCAATGATATATTAAATGTTCGGGGCCGCCCTCATGTCCGGCCGCCCCGGCCGGCCGGGCCGCCCCCCTTCTCCCCCAGGAGCCGCCCCAGGGCCGCGAGGGCCGGGTCGGGGCGCTCCAGCCTCCGCCGGACCTCCCGGGCGTCGGCCGGCCCGTCCTCCAGCGCGATCCTGGCGACCTGGGCGAGGGGCACCCGCTCGAAGTAGCGGTTGCGGACCGCCACGCCGGGCGGGGCGGCGTCCCAGACCTCGCGCGGGTCCCGGTGGCGGTCCGCCTCCGGAAGGAGGGCGTTGGGCAGGAGCTTGGAGCCCTCCGCCACGGCCAGCACGGGCACGCCGTACTCCCGCGCCACGACGGCCAGCGCCAGCGTCCCGCACTTGTTGACGAGCACCTCCTCCGTCAGGGCGTCCGCCCCGACAATAACCCGGTCGGCCCGCCGGACCTCGGAGACCATCGCGGCGTCCACCGAAAGCTCCACCGGGATGCCCGCCCCCGCCAGGCGGGCGGCCGCGTTGCGCCCCTCGAGCATCGGGCGGGACTCGAGGACGGTGACGGTGAACCGCTTCCGGTCGGCCGCGGCGAGCTCGAGCGACCTTCCCACGGCGGCGGAGGAGCTGAGGGTGAGGAGCCTCCCGCCGTCAAGGACCAGCCGGGCGCCCTGCGCCGCCGCCCGCTCCAGGCCGGCCGCCGAGCCCTCGGCGAAATGGGACGCCGAGCGCGATATGCCGCGTTTCATCTCGGGGACGGGCCTCTTGGGGCCGGCGTGCCCGAGCACCCGGGCGCAAAGGTGGTACAGCGGGGCCATGAAGGGCTGCGTGCCCAGAACCTCGAGGCACAGGTCCTCCACCTCGGCCGAGAGGGCGGGGCTCCCCGTCGACACCGTGGCCGAGGAAAGCTCCGTGAACGCCGAGGCGGCGAGCTCCACGAGCGAGGAGGCGCCCGATGTCCTGTCCGAGGAGAGGCGGCGGAGCACGGCCTCGACCCGGGCGGGGAACTTCCGTCCGGCCACGGCCCGGCCATCGACATAATAGAATTTATTACATCCCACGCGATTTGGAGGCCGCCATGGGCACCCTCGAGGACCGCATCAGGGAGGTGGAGGACGAGATCCGCAACACCGAGTACAACAAGAAGTCCTCCCACCACATCGGGAAGCTCAAGGCCAAGCTGGCGCGCCTGCGCGAGGAGGCCGAGCTGGCCCGCAGCAAGGGCGGCGGGGGCGGCAGGCGCTTCGCGGTCAAGAAGAGCGGCAACGCCACCGTCGCATTGCTGGGCCCGCCCAACTCGGGCAAGAGCACCCTTCTCAACCGCATCACGGAGGCCCAGAGCGAGGTGGGCGACTTCGCCTTCACGACCAAGGACATCTGCCCGGGCATCCTCCGGCACGGCGGGGCCCAGATACAGGTGCTGGACATGCCCGGCATCGTGGGCGGTGCGGCCTCCGGGCGCGGCCGGGGCCGGGAGGTGCTGGGCATGGCGCGCGCGGCGGACCTCCTGGTGCTCTTCGTCGACGTGCTGCAGCCGGACCTCGCCGCGGTGCTGAGGGAAGCCCACGAATCCGGCATCCGGCCCAACGCCCGGGCTCCGGAGATAACCCTGTCCAAGAAGGACCGGGGCGGAATCGACCTCAGCTCCACCGTGAGGCTCACCCGGCTCGACGAGGGCACCGCCCGGGGCATCCTCAACGAGTTCGGGGTGGTCAACGCCAGCGTGGTCTTCCGGATGAACGCCACGGCGGACGACCTGATAGACTTCCTTTCGGCCAAGTGCGCCTACATCCCTGCGATAGTGGCGCTCAACAAGATAGACCTCGTCTCGCCCGAGGAGCTCCGGTCCCGGCTGGCGGCGCTCGACGGCTGGCGGGTCTTTCCGGTGTCGGCCGAGAAGGGGACGGGCCTGGAGGGGCTCAAGAAGGGCATATACGAGGCGCTGGAGTTCCGGCGGGTGTTCCTCCGGCCGCAGGGAGGCGAGGTCGACCGCAGCCAGCCGCTGATTCTCAAGCGCGGAGGCACGGTGGGCGACGTGTGCGACATCCTGCACAAGGATTTCCGCCGCAAGTTCCGCTACGCGATGGTGTGGGGCGCGTCCGTGAGGTTCCCGGGCCAGCGCGTCGGGCTGGAGCATTCGCTCGAGGACAACGACGTCCTGACGGTGATCATAAGGTTGTAGGCTCCCGGCCGGGGAGCTGGGGGCGCAGGGGGTCATCGCCGCCAGCATGGGCCGGGAGGTCTCCGCCGCCGGCCGGCCGGCTGACAATCTTTATATATTAAACAAAGCGGGCATCAAATGATTTTATATATCTTATGGAACAACGTACGATGGCGAAGATGAGAGCAAAGCGGCTTGCGCGCTCCTGGCCACTCGCCCTGCTCGTGCTCTGGGCCTCGGTCGCAGGCGCCCTCCCGGACGCGGCGGCCCAGCCCGCGCTCCCGGCGCCCTGCGGGGCGCCGGGAGCTTCTCCTGTCGTGGAGGTCGGGACGGGCACACCGTCGCCGATTGCAGAAACTGCGGTCCCGCCCGAATATGGCGAAGGCGGGACTGCCTTCGGATCCGGCACCCAGACACCGATAGCAGAGGCGGCGGCCCCGCTCGACGATAGTGAAGGCGGGGCAGCCGCCGGGGCCGCCGGCCGGAGCATCGTCGTCCTCTCCGACAGCGTCAGCATGACGCTGGCGAGGGGCACCTTCGAGTCCGGCCTCGAGCCCTTCGAGGAGGGCGACGCGGCCTTCCGGGTGGACCGCCCGCTCCAGCTCGTCGGCCAGCTGGTCGACGGCAACTACACACTTCTCTCGCACGGGGGAGGCCGCGACGCGGCCGAGCGCAACAACGGGGTCGCCGGCCACGGCGAGTCCGTCCGCTGGTGGTTCAACGGCGTGGAGCAATCACGCCTGCCTGTGGCGTGGAGGCCGCCCGGCGGTGCCGGCGGCGAGATCAACGGCACCTTCTTCATCAACGGCTGGGTGCCCGACCGGGGGCTCGTGCCCTCGGCCGGGGTGTACCCGATGCGCTTCGCCTTCGCCGGCACGAGGGTCAGCTACCCGGGGCTCGGTGAGTTCCAGATATACCCGCCCTGCGACCCTCCCGCGCTCAACGTCACGGTGCTCTTCCCGACCGAGACTTCGGCCCGGCCGTTCGGGAGCCCCCGGGACGCCGGCGAGACCGTCACCGTGGCGGGCTCGGTCCGCGCCTCCGACGGGGGCCGGCCCTCCGGCGGCGTGGTGGTCTCCGGGGGCGGGCGCACCCTCGGCCCGGCCCTGCCCGGGGGCCTGTTCATCGACGAGGTCGAGGTGTCCGTGCCCGGAATACCGACGGTGGTCTACCGCGAGGGGTTCGAGAGGGGCCTTCCGGGTTGGACCGCCGGCGGCGAGGGCGGGGACTGGGAGGCGGGCACCCCCTCGGAGGGCCCGGCCGCCTACCGTGGCAGCGCCTGCCTGGGCACGGGCCTCCACGGCCCGTACTCCCACCTCGCGGACGAGTGGGTCGACTCGCCCTCGATAGACCTTTCCGATTTCCCCTCGGAGGCGCGCCTCTCCTTCGCGCTCGTCGCGGACCTCCACGGGAACGATACGGGGATGGTCCGGGTCTGGAACGGGACGGACTGGTCCGATCCGGTGGACCTCTCCGGCCACCCCGCCGGCGTCTGGAGCCTGGTCTCCATCGACACGGCCGCCCTCGAGAAGGGGGGAAGGCCGTTCCCGGTGGCCGGGACCTCCGACCTCCGCCTCAGGTTCGGCCTTTCGAGCTCGACGCCGTCGGCGCAGGTGGAGGAGGGCGCCTTCTCGCTGGACTGGAGGGTCCCGCAGGACGCCTCGGCCGGGCCCTGCTACCTCACCTTCAAGTTCGTGCCCGACGGTCCCTATGTCCGCTCGTGGGGGAACCTGAAGGTGGACATTCGCGCCGCCACCCGTTTCGAGATTTCGGCCCCCGGAACGGTCCGGGTCGGGGAGGGCGGCTGGGCCGAGGTCAAGGGGCGGCTCCTGGATTTCTCCGAAAAACCCCTTGGCGCCCCGTCCGGGCGGGAGGGCGGCGGGCTCCTGAGGGCCTGCTGGGACGACGGGCGGGGGAACATCACCTCCGACGTCAGCGTCGCCGGCCCCAACGCCACCGGATGGTTCGCCTGCGCCCGGCGCATCGCCGCCGGCGGCCTCGCGCCCGGCGCCTCGTTCCAGCTCCGGTTCGAGGGAAGCGCCCTCCACCAGGCCGCCGGGGTCACCGTGCCCTGCACGGCGCGGGGATGCCCCCGCTTCGAGCTGGAGCCGGCGGCGGCCGTCCAGCGCGGAGGGCTCGCGTACCTCTCCGGTTGCCTTGTTTTGGGGAACGGGCCGGTGGCGGGGGCTCTCGTTGGATTCCGCTTCCCCGGCGGGAACGGGAGCGCCGTCACCGGCCCGGAGGGGCGGTTCTCCGTCGAGGTGCCCGTGCCGTCCGACTGGGCCGGCACCTTCCTGCGGGTCGACCTGGGTTTCGCAGGGGGGGAGTCGCCCGGGCTCGGCGAGCTCGAGCCAGCGGAGGCGCACGTCGAGATGACCGTCCAGCGCAGGCTCGAGGTAGGTTTCGAGGGGGCCCCGCTCGAGAAGGGCCGGGAGGTCGCGACCGTCATCGCCGGCGAGAGGTTCCGGGGGCTCGCCGGCACGGTCCTCGACGAGCGAGGGGCTGTCGCGCCGGGGGTGGAGGTCGTCGTGCGGGCCCTCCGCCCCGGCGGCATCGAGGTGCTCGGCCGCGCCCGGACGGGCGCCGACGGGGTGTTCGCGGTGCCCTGGACCGTGGACTGGTCCGAGCCTCCCGGGGAGCTCAGGCTGCTCGCCCTGGCCAGCCTGCCCGGGTCGGCCCCCGCCCAGCGGGAGGCCGTGTTCGACATCACCGCGCGAACCCTCCTCTTGCTAGACCCGCTCCCGCCCCTCTCCCCGGGGGCCCGGGCGACGGTCTCGGGGCGGCTCGTGGAGGACCGCGACGGCCAGCCCGGCGACCCGGTGCGCGACGCCGCGCTCGAGGTGGCGTTCGCCGGGAGGGCCTACCCGGCGGTCACGGATGGCACCGGCCGCTTCTCCGCCCTGTGCGCCGTGGACGTCACATCGGGGAACCTGAGCGTCGAGGCCTCCTTCGGCGGCCAGGGCGCCCTGGGGCCCTCCGGCGCCGTCGGCCTCGCGTCCGTCCAGGGCCGCGAGGCGGGCCGGGGCCCCCTTCCGCCCTCGACCGGGGTGCCCGTGGCATCCGGGCCGGCCGCCACCGCGGGCTCGCTCCTGGCCGTTCTGGCCGGAGTGGCGCTCATCGCCGGCACGGAGGCAGGGCGGTTCAAGCTCCTGCTGGCCCTCGTGCCCCTCTATTCCAAGATCCGCAAGGAGGAGGTGCTCGACCAGTTCGTCCGGGGCCAGGTGTTCGGGTACATCCAGGCCAACCCCGGGGACCACTACAGCTCCATCCGGCAGACCCTCAAGCTCAAGAACGGCACGCTCGCCTACCACCTCCGCACCCTGGAGCGCGAGAACTTCGTGTTCTCCCGCATGGACGGGATATTCCGGCGGTTCTATCCCAGCGGCCTGGACCCGGCGAGGGTGCGCCTCCGGGGCAACATCCGAGAGACGCACCGGCGGATACTGGAGCTCATCGAGGGCTCGCCGGGCATCACGCCCAAGGAGCTCGCCGGGAAGATGGGCGCCAGCCACCAGGTGGCGAGCTACCACGTGAGGCTGCTCGCCCGAAAGGGCAGGATAAGGCTGGAGCAGAGGGGGCGAAACACCCTGTGCTTCCCGGCGGCCGGGGGCGCCGGGGGCGCGCCGCCCTGACAGGGCCCTCAGCGGAAGTGGCCCCCGGGCGCGCGCCGCACCGACCGGGCCGGCGCGGGCCGGCAGGGACGCACCCCCGGCCGGACCGGCCGGCGCGCCAGCCATAGGTTCAAATCATCCAATTGCCATCCCGGTCAGGCCACAGGAATGGACCGCGAACGCGCCCTCGTGCTGGACGACGGAACGGTTGCGAGAGGGCGCGCCTTCGGCGCCGAACGCAGCGTCTTCGGCGAGCTCGTTTTCAACACCGGGATGACCGGCTACCAGGAGGCCCTCACCGACCCGTCCTACAACGGCCAGCTCCTGATGATGACCTACCCGCTCATCGGGAACTACGGCGTGAGCGAGGCCGCGTCCGAGTCGTCGGGCATCAAGGCCGAGGCGTTCGTGGTCAGGGAGCACTGCGAGCGCCCGAGCCACCGGGAGAGCCGGATGACCCTGGACGCCTTCCTCAGGGACGCCGGGATCGCCGGCATCTCCGGGGTGGACACGCGGTGGCTCACCCTCAAGACCCGCGAGCGCGGCACGATGAGGGCCGGCATCGTCGAAGCCGACGCCGCGGAGGAGGCCCTGGGGAAGGTCCGGACGATGCCCTATCCCGACGCCCAGAACCTGGTCGGCGAGGTGAGCACGGCCCGGGCGGTGACGCTCCCCTTCCGGGGCCCCGGCACGGGCGACGCGCCGCGCGTCGTGGCGGTGGACTGCGGCATAAAGCGGAGCATCCTCCAGAACCTCAACTCGTTCGCCGAGGTGGTGCAGGTGCCCTACTCGGCGACCGCGGAGGACATAATGGCGCTAAGGCCCGACGGCGTGCTCGTCTCCAACGGCCCCGGGGACCCGGCCCACCCGGCGGTGATGTCGACCACCGTCCGGACCGTCCGGGGGCTTGCGGGGAAGGTCCCCCTCATGGGCATCTGCCTGGGCCACCAGATGATCGCGCTCGCGTTCGGCGGAAGGACATTCAAGCTCAAGTTCGGCCACCGGGGGGCCAACCAGCCCGTCCGCGAGGAGCGCACGCGCAAGGTGGTCATCACCTCGCAGAACCACGGCTTCGCGGTGCACCCCGACCTGCCCTCGGAGCTCGAGCTCTCCGAGCTCAACGTCAACGACGGCACGGTGGAGGCGCTCCGCCACCGGGAGCTCCCGGTGTTCTCCGTGCAGTACCACCCCGAGGCTTCGCCGGGGCCGCGCGACGCGCGCTTCATATTCGGGCAGTTCCAAAGGCTCGTCTCGGCCCACCGGGGGGGCGGCTAGATGCCGAAGCGGACCGATCTTCGCAAGGTCATGATAATCGGCTCCGGCCCTATAGTGATCGGCCAGGCGGCCGAGTTCGACTTCTCCGGGTCGCAGGCCTGCCGCTCCCTCCGGGAGGAGGGCTACGGGACGGTCCTGGTGAACTCCAACCCGGCCACGATCCAGACCGACCCTGAGATGGCGGATGCGGTCTACGTCGAGCCCCTGACCGCCGGGGTGCTCACCCGTATCATCGAGAAGGAGCGGCCCCAGGGAATACTCTCGGGGATGGGCGGCCAGACCGGGCTCAACATGTGCGCCGAGCTGGGCGAGCTGGGCGTGCTGGACAGGTACGGCGTGGAGCTTTTGGGGACCCAGCTTTCGGCCATCGCCACCTCGGAGGACCGCGACCTCTTCCGTCAGAGGATGGTGGACATAGGCGAGCCCATTCCCAGGAGCTTTGCCTGCGGGGGCCTGGACGAGGCGAAGCTGACGGTGAAGAAGCTGGGGGGCTACCCGGTGATAATCCGGGCGGCCTACACCCTGGGCGGGACGGGCAGCGGCATAGCGAGGGCCCCCGAGGAGTTGGAGCACATCGTCTCGCTGGGGCTCGCCTACTCGCGCATCAGGCAGGTGCTCGTCGAGGAGTGCGTGCTGGGCTGGATGGAGTTCGAGTACGAGGTGATGCGCGACCGCTCCGACAACTGCATCACCGTCTGCAACATGGAGAACCTGGACCCGATGGGCATCCACACCGGGGAGAGCATCGTGATAGCCCCGGCCCAGACGCTCAGCGACCCGGACCACCAGATGCTCCGGAGCGCGGCGCTCAAGATAATCCGGGCCCTCAGGATAGAGGGCGGCTGCAACATCCAGTTCGCCCTGGACTTCCGCACGGGCGAGTACCGGGTCATCGAGGTCAACCCGCGCGTGTCGCGCTCGTCGGCGCTGGCGTCCAAGGCCACCGGCTACCCCATCGCCCGCGTGGCGGCCAAGATAGCCGTCGGGATGACACTGGACGAGATACCCAACGCGATTACGGGCCGGACGTTTTCCTCGTTCGAGCCCTCGCTGGACTACTGCGTGCTCAAGATACCGCGCTGGCCCTTCGACAAGTTCCGCACCGCCGACCGCCGGCTGGGCACGTCGATGAAGTCGACGGGCGAGGTGATGGCGATAGGGCGCTGCATCGAGGAGGCGCTCCTGAAGGCGGTGCGCTCCCTGGAGGTGGACCGCGTGGCCCTGGAGCCGGAGAAGTGGTCCACCACCGAGCTCATCGCCGAGCTCGTGGAGCCCTCGGACAAGCGGCTGTACGCGATAGCCGAGGCGCTGCGCCGGGGGTTCCAGCCGGCGACGGTGTCCGACCTGACCAAGTGGGACGTCTTCTGGCTCCACAAGCTGCAAAACATCCTGGCGGTCGAGACCCGAATCCGGAAGGAGCGGGAGAGGGAGGGCGGCCTGTCCGAGCCGCTCCTGCGCGAGGCCAAGCGCCTGGGCTTCTCCGACGAGTACATCGCGGACCTCCTCGAGGTCCCCGAGGAGTCCGTCCGCTCCTATCGCAGGAGCGCCGGCCTCCTGCCGGCGTTCAAGATGGTCGACACCTGCGCCGCCGAGTTCGAGGCGAGGACGCCGTATTTCTACTCGACGTACGGCGAGGAATCTGACATCGAAGGCGCAAGGCGCAAGGCGCCAGGCGCCAGGGACGAAGGCGCGGGGGACAAGGAGGAGGGGACAAGGGTGAAGGGCGGAACGGACGGGACCCCGGAAGGCCCCCCCCTTGTGCCTTGCGCCCCGTCCCTCGCGCCCTCGCCCCTTGCGCCTTGCGCCCTGAGCCCTGAGCCTTTGCACAAAAAGAAAATATTGATAATCGGCTCCGGACCGATACGCATCGGCCAGGGCGTCGAGTTCGACTACTGCTGCGTGCACGCCGTGCAGGCCATACGCGAGGAGGGACTGTTCGCCATTATGGCCAACAACAATCCGGAGACCGTTTCGACGGATTTCGACACGGCCGACCGGCTCTACTTCGAGCCGCTCACATTCGAGGACGTCTGGGAGATCATCGAGCTCGAGAGGCCCGGAGGGGTGGTGGTCCAGTTCGGGGGCCAGACCTCGATAGACCTCGCGGTCCCGCTGCACGAGGCGCTCGGCAGGCGCCCGGACCTGCCCACGAGGCTCCTGGGGACCTCCTCGGACTCCATCGACATCGCCGAGGACCGGGGCCGCTTCCGCGAGATGACCCGGCGCATGGGGATACTCCAGCCCGACTCCGACATCGGGCGGTCCGTCGACGAGGTGAGGGCTGCGGCCCACCGGATGGGCTTCCCCGTGCTGCTGCGGCCGTCGTACGTCCTGGGCGGCCGCGGGATGATGATAATCCACGACGACGAGGAGCTCGAGCTCTACATGAAGACCGCCGTCCGGGTCTCCGGGGCCCACCCGGTGCTCATCGACCGCTACCTCTCCTCGGCCATCGAGATAGACGTCGACGTCGTCGCCGACGGCGGGGAGGTCTTCATCGGCGCCATCATGGAGCACATCGAGGAGGCCGGCGTCCACTCGGGGGACGCGGCCTGCGTCATCCCCCCCCAGACGCTCCAGCCCGAGACAGTCCGGGAGATAGAGCGCATCACCATAGCGCTCTGCATGGAGCTTGGGGTCGTGGGGCTCGCCAACCTCCAGCTCGCGGTGAAGGACGGCAAGGTCTACGTGCTCGAGGTCAACCCGCGGGCCAGCCGCACCGTGCCCTTCGTCTCCAAGGCCGTCGGGGTGCCCATGGCCAAGGTCGCCATGAGGGTCATGCTCGGGAAGACGCTCGGGGAGCTCGGGCTCTCCGGCACCGCCCGGTCGCGCCGGGTGTCGGTCAAGGCGCCGGTGTTCCCGTTCATGAAGCTGCCCGGCGTGGACGCGATACTGGGTCCGGAGATGAAGTCCACCGGCGAGGTGATGGGCACGGACGAGGACTTCGGCATGGCGTATTACAAGGCGCTGCTCTCCGCGGGGCTCGAGCTCCCGCCTTCGGGCAACGTCTTCATCACCGTGAGCGACGCCGACAAGGAGAAGGCGGTGCAGATAGCGCGCTCGTTCTCCGAGCTCGGGTACGGCCTGCTCGCCACCCGGGGGACGGCGGCGTTCCTGCGCGAGCGGGGGATCGCGGTGACCACCATCTTCCGCATAAGCGAGCGCTCGTCGCCCGACTCGCTGGACCTCATGAGGCGGGGGG
>Ga0194126_10008034_pt1 | contig 14474 bp, 13 predicted proteins | sample TA2KigC150mmetaG_FD_148641 | JGI IMG/M metagenome (GOLD analysis project Ga0194126, IMG submission 148641) | Freshwater microbial communities from Lake Tanganyika, Tanzania - TA2015035 Kigoma Deep Cast 150m | ecosystem: Environmental > Aquatic > Freshwater > Lake | place: Tanzania: Lake... | reverse complement strand
CCGCCGTGCCCGGGGGAGCCGCGCGCGTCGAGTTCACGCTTCCCCTGGTGGACGCCGCGCAGCCCGCCCCGCTGCCCGATCCTCCCTCCACCGAGACGCCCTCGACGGACCCCGCCACCGAGCCCACGTAGGGGTCGGTCAGCCGCCTCGCGCTTGACGGAGAACCGGCCCCTGCCGCGGCCGGCGCCGCGAGGAGTTGCCCCGGCCGGCGGGGAAAGGGAGGCGCCGGCAAGCTCGCCTGCGCGCGGACTTCACCGCCGGCGAACCTCCCCAGGCAAGGAGACGACAGTCATGGCCAAGCGGATCCGCTGCGGCGTCATCGGCACCGGCATGATCGGCAAGACACACATCGCGCGTTACCAGGAGGTGGAGGAAGCCGAGGTCGTCGCGGTGGCCGACGTCCGCGAGGACGAAGCGCAGCGGGTCGCCCAGGCCAACGGCATCCCGCACGTCTTCGCCGACTACCGGAAGCTGCTGGCGATGGACGAGATCGACCTGGTCGATGTCTGCCTGCCCAACGCGCTGCACTGCCCCGTCACCTGCGACGCGTTGCGGGCCGGCAAACACGTCTACTGCGAGAAGCCGATGGCCAACAGCGCCGCTGAGGCGCGCAAGATGCTGAGGACCGCGCGGGAGACGGGCAAGACCCTCGCCATCCAACTCGGCACGCTCTTCTCCGCCGAGGCCCATGCCGCCAAGCGCGTGATCGAGGCGGGGATGCTCGGGCGCCTCTACTTCGCCAAGAGCAGCTACTACCGCCGCCGAGGCCGCTGCTACGTGGACGGCTACGCGACCCCGCCCTTCGTGCAGAAGGAGGTCGCCGGCGGCGGCGCGCTGGCCGACATGGGGGTCTACCACTTGGGGCTGATGGTGTGGCTGCTGGGCAACCCGGACGTGCTGACCGTCTCGGCCTCCACCTTCCAGGAAATCCCGATGCACGCGAAGCGCGCGAAGGAGAGCGGCTACAACGTCGAGGAGTTCGCGACCGGCTTCGTCCGCTTCGCCGGCGACGCTACGATGTTCTTCGAGGAGGCCTGGGCGACCCACATGGACCGGGCCGACGGCTTCCGCATCTTCGGCTCCCTCGGCGGCGTGAGCGTCGAGCCCTTCGGCTTCTTCACCGATCTGGCCGACATGCAGGCGAACGTCACCTTCGACGTGGGCATGTACGAGGGCCGCGAAGGCCTCTACCACGGGCCCGCTCACAAGGCCCTGCGCCATCAGCAGATGAACCTGGTCTGGGCGCTGCTCGGGCGCGTCCCGCTGCTGGACACCGCGCCCATTGCCGTGAAGGTCGCCGAGATCACCGAGGCGATGTACAAGAGCGCCGCGACCGGGAAGGAAGTGCGTGTGCAGAAGGCTTGATCGTCTCGCCGGACGGGCATACTACGCGCAGGGGGGTGAGGGCCACGAGCAAGCGCCGACCCGTTGTGGATGAGACACAGCACGCGCCACGAGCGGCTCTTTGCACACCGCTTCGGACGCGCACCGGCCAGGAGCCGCGGCCTCGGGATGCCATCCGGCTTCTGCGCGCCTGGCGGCGGGGGGACGCAGAGGAACAGCGGGAGACGCTGAGGCTTCTGCAGACGGCTCTTGGCGAGGACCGACCGTCGCAACGGAAGCTCTTCCCGTGAGCAGGATCATCCTCCTGGACGCCGGTCCGCTGGGTCTGGTCACGAACCCCAGGGGAGCCGACGAGGCCGCGGCGTGCAGTCTGTGGCTGGAAGGGCTCATCGACCGGGGGGCATGGGTCGCCGTCCCGGAGATCGCCGATTACGAGGTGCGGCGCGAACTGCTCAGGGCCGGGAAGCTGCCGGGCGTCGCCGAACTCGACGGGCTGTGCGAGACCATCATCTATCTCCCGATCACCACTGACGTGATGCGGCGCGCAGCAGAACTGTGGGCCGCCGCACGCGCCCGGGGCAAGCCCACCGCCGATCGGGCCGCTCTGGACTGTGACGCGATACTCGCGGCCCAGGCCGAGTTGGCGGGCGATCCGGGCGATGAGGTGATCGTCGCCACCACCAACGTGGGCCACCTGGGCCTGTTCGCTGACGCGAGACCGTGGCGCGAGATAGTCTGAGGAGAAGGCCGGCGGCTTGACGCGGCGCCCATTGCCGTGAAGGTCGCCGAGATCACCGAGGCGATGTACAAGAGCGCCGCGACCGGGAAGGAAGTGCGCTTGAGGTGAGAAGGCTGCTGGTAGTGCCCGCCGCGCTCCTGGTGGCCGGGGGGCTTGCGATGGGCCAACCGGGCGAGCAGCGCCTCTACGCCTACGCCAGCGTGGGCGATAACCAGTGGGTGAGCGACTGGCCGCCGATCGACAGTTCGGCCACGGTGGAGGCGCTGTTCGAGTGGCTGTCGGGCACGTACGGGGCGAAACGCATCTACTGGCGCGGCGAGCAGGACCGGATGTGGCTGGAGCACGCCCTGTTCCGGCCGGAGAGCCCGCTGTACCACGAGTGGTGGATCGACTGGGTCAAGCCGCTGGTCAACGAGGTCGGGACCAACGACCTCGCCGTCCAGGCAGCCCATCGGCGGGGGATGGAGATCCATGTCTTCGACGGGCTCTTCGAGCATGGCGCGCCGGGGGATATCGGCGGTTGCGCGCAGTTCCCCTACGTCGCCGAGGACCGGTTGCGGGTCGAGCATCCTGAATGGTGTCCCGTCGATCGGTGGGGGGAGCGGCGGTGTCCGGGGCCCATTGAGTTCTGCTACCCCGCCGCCCGGAAGGCTCTCGTCGAGCGCTACGTGGACCATGTGGTCGGTTACGGGTACGACGGGATCGCCTTCTACACGTACGTGGAGAACCTCGCCGTCCGGTACCCCGACGAGTACGGGTTCAACGCGCCCATCGTGGCGGAGTTCCAGCGGCGGCATGGGGTCGACATCCGCACGGAGCCCTTCGACCGCGAGGCCTGGCAGCGGTTGCGCGGCGAGCATGTGACCCAGTTCCTCCGCGAGCTGCACGAGGCCCTTGCCCGCCGCGGGAAGCGGCTGTCGGTGACGCTACGCTGCGATCAGCCGAACACGCCTCAGGTCTGGTACGGGACGGGCACGCAGATCCCCGGCGCGGGGATGGTGTACCTGGATTGGGAGACGTGGGCCAAGGAAGGTCTCGTCGACGAGCTGTTCACCTGGACCGGGGGCGATCCCAAGCCCTTGCTGACCAAGCTCGAGGAGGCGTGCCGGGGCACGAGCGTCGAGCGCGTCGCGCTGTGCAGCACGGCCTTCGACCCCGCCTGGAAGCCCTACTGGGACTCGGGCGTCACACCGTGCACGGTCGCCGCGCCGGGGTACGGGATCGATGCGTGGTCGCTAGAGCCGACCAACGCGGCGACGCTGCGCAGCGAGGACTGGCGCGTGCGGGCTCAGACGCTGAGGGACATCGCGGCGGCTCGCGTCGTGGCGGAACCCGCGGCGGTTGCGGCCCCGGCGGCGGACCCTCATGTCCTCGTCCGCCGCGAGGCGCTCCGGACTCTCGCAGCGCTGAAGGGCTCGGACCACCTCGGGGTACTGGAGGCCGCTCTCGGCGACACGGAGCCGTCGGTGCGCATCGCCGCCGCCAGGGCCCTGACGACGGTGAACGGCCCGGAGACGCCCAGGCGGCTGCTGACGGCCCTCCTCCGAGACAGTGGCTTCCAGTTCAAGCAGGAGTGCCTGGAGGCCCTCGCGGCGATGAAGGACCGGGCTGAACCGGCGCTCCTCGAAGGGGCGGCCAGTCCCAACCGGCACGTCCGCGAGGTGTGCCTGCGGGCGCTTGGGCGCACACACCCGCCCGCGGGCGAGGCGGCGCTGCTCGCGGCCCTGGCCGCCGATGTTGACCCTCGCGTGCGGTACTACGCGGCCGCCGGCCTGAACGGTTTCCGGACGCCGGCGGCGGTCGAGGGGTTGCTGCGCGCCCTGGGCGACCCGTCGGTCACGGTGCAGCACGGCGCCGCCGTCACGCTGGGCAACCTGGCTCCGGTGGTGTCCCCGGAGCAGACGACCCTGGTGCTCGACGCGCTGGAGGCGCTCTTCCGCGAGTACGGCATGGGCACTCGCCGGCCGGACGCGGCCTGGGGGTGGCGGTCGGCGGGCAACGCGCTGCTCGGCTTCGGCGACGCGGGCCGGCAGCGGCTGGAGTCACTGCGCGAGCAGACGGGCGACCCCTGGCTGCTGTGGTACGCGTACGAGGTGGTGCACGTGCCGCAGTTCGCTACGACCGTGGCGACCTGCACCGGGGAGGACGCGACAACGACTCACGACCGCTACGCCCCCCCGTTCCCGGGCCGGCGGCGCGGATAGACTGTGTAGCACGGGATGGCCTGATGAGCAGCAACGCCACGCTTGACCGAGACCGCGACGTGCTGGCCGGCCTGCAGTTGATGGTGCTGGAGCAGGCCTTGGCCGATCAGCGTCTGGACGACCCGGCGGCCGCGGCGCGCGAGGCACTGCTGAGCTCGGGCCTGTCGGCGCGCGTGAAGCCGGGGATGAGCGTCTGCATCGGGGCCGGCAGTCGCGGGATCGCAAACATGCCGCTGATCCTGCGTGCGACGGCTCAGGTCGTGCGCGAGCTGGGCGGGGAGCCGTTCTTCATCCCCGCGATGGGCAGCCACGGCGGCGCGACGGCCGAGGGCCAGCGGACCTTGCTGGCAGACCTCGGCGTGACCGAAGCGACCGTCGGCGCGCCGATCCGCTCGAGCATGGAGACGGTGCAGCTGGGGGAGACGACGGGCGGGCTGCCCGTCTTCATGGACCGTCACGCCGCCGAGGCCGACGCCCTCATCGCCGTCAACCGCATCAAGTCGCACACCGACCATCGCGGCGAGACCGAGAGCGGCCTCACGAAGATGCTTGCCATCGGCTTTGGGAAGCAGCAGATGGCCTCGATGGTCCACCCCCACGGGGCGGCCGGGTTGCGCGACCTCATCCCGGCCGCGGCCGAGGTGATGCTGCGCGAGCGGAGCGTGCTGATCGGCCTCGCGATCATCGACAACGCCTATGCTCAGACCGCCGAGGTCCATGCGGTCGAACCCGAGGGCTGGCGCGAAGCGGAGAAACGCCTCCTCAAGCGTGCGAAGGAGCTGACCGCGGGCTTCCCCTTCGACGAGATGGACGTGTGCGCCGTGCTGCGGATCGGCAAGGAGATCAGCGGCACCTGCCTCGATCTGAACACCGTCGCCCGCATCGCAATGGAGGGCGTGCAGGAGCCGCCCACGCCCCGCATCCACACGCTCGCCGCGCTCGATCTGACGGACGCCTCCCACGGCAATGCCGTGGGCATCGGCCTGTGCGACCTGACCGTGAAGCGCCTGGCGGACAAGATCGACTTCGGCGCGATGTACGCCAACTCGATCACCGCCACGTTCTTCAACCGCTGCAAGCTGCCGATGGTCCTGCCGACCGATGAGCGCCTCCTCCAGGTCGCCGTGGGCACGCTGTCGGACGCCCATCGCCGGAACCCGCGGATCTGCATCGCCCGCGACACGCTCCACCTCGACCGCCTCTGGGTCTCGCCGCCGCTGGCCGCCGAGGCCGAGACGCGCGAAGGCGTCCGCATCGTGTCCGGCCCGCACCCGCTGCGGTTCGACGAAGACGGAGCGTTGGTGTTGCCGGAGGGATAGAGCATGCCATTCACCGTCAGACTCGCGCAGATCTCGCCGGTGTTGGGGGACGTGCCTGCGAACCTCGACCGGCACCTGGAGCTGATCGGCCGGGCCCAGGCGGACGGGGTGGACCTGATCGTCTTCCCCGAGATGAGCCTCTGCGGCTATCACGTGCGCGACCTCGCCTCCGAGGTGGCCCTGCGACGCGATTCGTCGGAGTTGGGCGCGATCGCGGCCGCCGCGGACGGCGTCTCGGCGGTGGTCGGCTTCGTCGAGGAACTGCCGGGGTACGAGCTGTGCGTTGCGGCGGGCTACTTCGAGGCCGGCGGCTTGCGGCACGTGCACCATAAGGTGTACCTGCCGACGTACGGGATGTTCGACGAGCAGCGGTACTTCGCGAACGGATCACGCATCCGGGCCTTCGAGTCGCGGCTGGGGCCGATCGGACTGCTGATCTGCGAGGATGTCTGGCACCCCTCCGCGCCGATGATCGCCGCCCACGACGGAGCGCACGTGCTCGTCGTCATCGCCAACAGCCCCGCGCGAGGCCCCCGCGAGGGGTCGTGGGACACCGAGCAGGCCTACGCGGGAATGCTGCGGACGTATGCCGAGCTGTTCGGCTGCTTCGTCGTCTTCGTGAACCGCGTCGGGTACGAGGACGGGGTGCACTTCTGGGGCGGGTCGCGGGTCATCTCGCCCGATGGCGACGTCCTGACGGAGGCGCCGCTGACCGAGGAGGTGTGCGTGGAAGCCGCCCTCGACCTCGAGCATGTGCGCCGGGCACGGATCGCGACGCCGCTGCTGGCGGATGAGAACCTGGACCTGACCATCCGAGAGCTGACGAGGATTCGCGATGAGCGGACTCGACCTTGACTGCGCGCTCGTGGAGCGCACCCTGACCGGCTTCGTCCGCGAGGAGCTGGGCAAGTTCGGCTTCACCCGCGCCGTGATCGGCCTGTCCGGCGGGATCGATTCCACCGTGTCGGTCTTCGTTGCGACCCGGGCCCTCGGCGCGGGGAACGTCACCGGTCTCATCATGCCCTACCGCACGAGCAACCCCGAGAGCCGCGCGGACGCCGAGCTGGCCGCCGCCGAGCTGGGCATCGAGACCCTCGTGGTCGACATCTCCCCGATGCTGGATGCCTACTTCGAGCAGTTCCCCGACGCCTCCAAGGAGCGTCGCGGCAACAAGATGGCGCGCGAGCGCATGACGATCCTGTACGACCACTCGATGGCCCTGCAGGCGATGGTCGTCGGCACCAGCAACAAGACCGAGATTCTCCTCGGCTACACCACCCTCTGGGGCGACATGGCCAGCGCCGTGAACCCGATCGCCCGTCACTTGGGCGTCCCGACGCGTGTTGTCGGAAAGGCCCCGAGCGCCGATCTGTGGACGGGCCAAACCGACGAGGGCGAGCTCGGCTTCACCTACGACGACGCTGACCGCGTGCTCTACGAGCTGATCGACCGCCGCCGCGACTGCGAATCGATCATCGCCGATGGCCTGGACCCCGACTTCGTCCACCGCATCTACCGCATGATCCGCGACTCGCAGTATAAGCGCCGCATGCCCCTCATCGCCAAGCTCTCTCACCGCAGCGTGGACCGCGACTTCCGGTACTCGAGGGATTGGGGGAGGTAGCGAAAACGGGGTCAGGAACCGTTTTTCCCTGTCACAGGGAAAAACGGTTCCTGACCCCGTTTTCGCGGGCGTCCAGGCGAGCGCATGGTCGACTGTAGCCCGTAGCGCGACACGGTGCCGTCGACCCAGCGGTCGCCCCCATAGGGCCGCCCTCTCTGTGCGCAGACTCGCAGTGCGGCGAGTTCGGGCTCCGGCGGCGCGTTGCTCACGCGGCCTAGCCAGTCCGCCGGGCGCTCGACGGGCCATTCGCTCAGCAGTGCTCGCGAGGCGGCGTCGCCGCGTTCCCTCCGCCACAGGCTCGACCAACGCCATTCCTCCGCTACTGCCACCAAACCGGCGCGCAGGGCGTTTCGCTCCACGTACCGGCAGACCGCCAGGAAGTGTCCGTCCTCCTGCACGGGGAAACTCTTGTACCGCCCTTGGTATAGATGACCCGTCCCGACGGTCTCGTGCGCCGTGTGCCAACGCTGAGTGTGCGTAAGCGTCAGCCATCCCACGCATCTGGAGAGGTCGCCGTCGTGTTCGGGCCACAATACCAGGTGCCAGTGGTTTGGCATCACGCAGTACGCAAGAAGCCGCATCGGTGTTCGCGCAACGGCCTCCGCCAGTACGGTCTCGAACGCCCAGTAATCGCCGTCGCTCTCGAACAGCGGCAGCCGCCCATTGCTGCGGTTCAGCACGTGGTACACGATTCCGCCTTCGTCGAGCCGAAGCGACCTCGCCATGCGCCGAGTCTATCACCGACCAGGGCCGTCGTCAAGAAACGGGGTCAGGAACCGTTTCTGCACGCACGAACGGTCCGGAGAGACGGCTCCCGGTTCCGTAGTGACTTGACAGCCCCCCCGAACGTATTGGATGATGTGCGCGGCGCAGCGCCGGGACCTGGGCTGCGCGGCGGGATCACCATGCGCGAGCTCTGCCGGGCCCGACATCTCGAGTGCGGACTCCCGCCGGGGGCGCGACGCGCCTCCGCCTCTCTGTAGCCCGGACCGTCGGTCCGGGCTTCCCGCAGCTCTTGTCGTGCCTATCGAACCATTCCAGGCGGCTTCTGCCCGCCTGTTGAGGTGAATCGCCATGATCGACCCCAAGCTCTTCCGGACCGACCCGGACAAGGTGAAGTGGGCCGTGCAGGCCAAGGGCGTGGAGGTGGATGTCGACGCCATCGTGGCTCTGGAGGAGGCGCGCCGCGACTGCCTGTACCAGGTCGAGCAGCGGCGCGCCCGCAAGAAAGAGATCAGCAAGCAGATCGGCGCCGCCATCGGTCAGGCCAGGAAGGAAGGCCGCGACCTGACCCCGGAGCAGGCCCAGGCCGGGTTTCAGCACGAGCAGGACGCCCTAGATACCGAGATCGCGGACCTGGAGGCGCAGCTCGCCGAGGCCGAGGCGGCCTTCGAGCAGCGTCTCCTGTACGTCCCCAACCTCCCCGCGGATGACACGCCGCCCGGCTTGACCGAGGCCGAGAACGTCGAGATGCTCGCCTGGCGCGAGCCGGGCCGGTTTCTCTTCGAGCCCAAGCCCCACTGGGAGCTCGGCGTGGACCTGGGGATCATCGACTTCGAAGCGGCCGTCCGCATGAGCGGCTCGCAGTTCGTGCTGACCAAGGGCCTCGGCGCCCTGATGGAGCGGGCCCTGATTGCCTTCATGCTCGACCTGCACACGCGTCACCATGGGTACCTGGAGATCAACCCGCCCTTCATGACGCTGGACAAGTGCCTCATCGGCTCGGGGCAGCTCCCGAAGTTCGAGGAGGACCTCTATCGCCTACGGGAGGGGCCGTACCTCATCCCGACCGCGGAGGTGCCCCTGACCAGCCTCCACCTCGGTGAGATCATCGACGCGGACCGCCTGCCGCTATGCTACACGGCCTACACCCCCTGCTTCCGCAGCGAGGCCGGCTCGGCGGGCAAGGAGACCCGCGGGATGATCCGCGTGCACCAGTTCCATAAGGTCGAGCTGATGAAGTTCTGCAAGCCCGAGGATGAGCGCGCCGAGCTCATGAAGCTCGTCGACGACGCCGAGGCGGTGCTGAAGGCGCTGAACCTGCCCTTCCGCCGGATGCGGCTGTGCGCGGGCGAGATGAGCTTCTCAGCCGCCGAGGCCTACGACCTCGAGGTCTGGATGCCTGGAATGGGCAAGTACGTGGAGATCTCGAGCTGCAGCCGCTTCACGGATTACCAGGCGCGCCGGCTGAACACGCGCTACCGCGAGGGCCAGGGCGACAAGCCCAGGTTCGTGAGCACGATGAACGGCTCGGGCCTCGCCTGCGGCCGGACCTTCGCGGCGATCCTGGAGAACTACCAGCAGGAGGACGGCTCGGTCATCATCCCCGAAGCCCTCCGCCCCCACATGGGCGGCGCCAGCCACATCCTGCCGGGGTAGGGCTTTGTCCGGCGTGATTTCAGTGGTCGTGGGAGGGGCTTCAGCCCCGACCGTTCGGGGCTGAAGCCCCTCCCACAACGGCACACATCATCCCTGACAAGGCGTCAGGGCGTGATCTGCGGTCGGCACGCAAGGGAGTGCCTCGGAGGCTGGTGCATGGCGGAGTTGACCTTGCCGCGCCGCGGCCTGAGCTGGCTCGCGAACTCCTGGGCGGGGCGGTTCATCCTTCTGGTCCCGTGGTTCGCCCTCCTGGGGACACTCATCGGCGGAGCGCTTGGCGGGCCGAGTTGCATCGAGGGCTTCGGCGGCAACATCGGCCTCGAAGACACGGCGGGGGGCGGGTGCGTCGAGTACTTCCGGTTCTTCCTGCTCCTCTCCCTACCGCTCCTGTGTCCCACGGCCGTTGCGGTAGTCCTGGGCGTGGCCTACGTCCGGCGAGAGCAAGAGCCGGTCCTGGCCGGGCCCCTCGCCGTTCGCGTCACCCTTGCCCTCGCCCTGTGTGCATGGCCTGCTTTCGCTCTTTCGTGGTTCGGCTGGATGGACACGAGCGGCTACGGTTACTCCCTGTGGGAGGTGGCGCACATGCGGGGCCTGCGGCTCCATGAATGCGTGGAGGGGCGCGAGTTCCTCGGCTACCTCGCCGGGTGCCTGGCCGGCGCGCTCGCCTTGGCCGTCGCCGCGCTCGCCGAGGGCGGCCGATTCCCCCGCCGGTAGGGCGCGGCCCTCCCCTTGCAGGCCCTCGCCGTTCTCTGTCGAACTCCCCCCTGTCGTTGATCCCCTCTGTTGGGAGGCTTGCTCTGTGAGCGAGGTACTGAACCTGGCCCTCGTGGGTTGCGGGGGCATGATGGGCGCACATCGGCATGGGCTGCAGTTGCTGTGGGAGGCGGGGTACCGCGAGTTCCGCGTGGTGGCGTGCTGCGACATCGAGGAGGCGAGGGCGGGGGCGATGGCGGAGGGCCTCGCGGCGTTTCAGGGCGATTCGCCGCGGGCCTACACCGATCTGGAGGCGATGCTGGCCGAGCAGGACGACATCCAGGCGGTCGACCTGTCGCCGGTGCACCGCGACCATCACCGGCTCGCGATCCCGGCGCTGCAGGCGGGAAAGCACGTGATCATCGAGAAGCCCCTCGCGATCACGATGCGCGCGGGGAAGCTGATCCTCGACGCGGCCAATGCGGCGGACAAGGTGCTGGCGGTCGCGGAGAACTACCGGCGCTCGCCGGAGAACCGGGCCATCAAGTGGGCGGTCGAGGGCGGTCGGATCGGGCCGGTGCGGATGATCTTCTGGATCGACCTGGGCGAGCGGTTGTGGTACTGGACGTGGCGCGAGCACAAGGACCAGGCGGGCGGCGGTTGGCCGCTGGACGGCGGCGTGCACTTCGCCGACCTCTTCCGGTACCACGTCGGCCCGGTGCGGGAGGTCTCGGCGCTCGTGCGCACCTACTACCCCTTCCGGCAGCAGGACCGCGAGAACCCGGACGCCGGGCTGGTCGAGGTGGATGTGGAGGACACGACGCTTGCGAACATGACCTTTGACGGCGACGTGACCGGCACGTGGATTTCGACGAGCGCGGCCCCGGCGATGGGGTTCAACCGGCGCGCGATCTATGGAAGCGAGGGCTGCGCGGACCTCGGGGCGGGGCTGAAGACGCGCACGGAGGAGGTCTCTCTCGCCGACCTCACCGCCGAGTACAGAGCGCAGCTCGGCGAGGAGGAGCGGGAGCGGCTGTTCCCGCACGGGGTTACGGACGGGGTCGCGCAGGAGCTGTGTGAGTTCGTGCGCGCCTGTCTGTACGGCACGCCGGTCGAGACCGACGGGCTCGAGGGGTACAAGGCCGAGGCGATCTGCTTCGCGCTATACGAGTCTCAGGCCCTGAACCGCCCCGTCACGACTGAGGAGATCGAGAACCTCGAGGTCGAGGTGTACCAGCAGGAGATCAACGCCGGCCTCGGTCTTGTCTGAGGGGGACTGCCGTGACTGCTGAGTCCATCGTACTGCTGGTGGTCGGGATCCTGGTAGTCACCTTCGTCTGGCTCATCGTGCTGATGAGCGTGCTCTTCTGGTTCTTCCGCCGCCAGAGTCGTTGGACGCAGCTGGCCGAGCGCTACCCGGCGCCGCCGGGGCCGGTGGGCACGCTGCACCGGGGCCAGACGGTCAAGGTCGGCCCCGTGCGCTGGCGCCGATCAATGACCGTCGGCCTGGGCGAGTCCGGGCTCTACCTCGAGCCCGTCATGTCCATGGGGTCCCTGCGCGGGCTGATCGGGCACCCGCCACTGCTCATCCCGTGGTCGGAGGTCCGCGTCGTGGGGCCCGGGCACATCTATCTGCTGTGGGAGTGCACGGAGCTGGCCGTGGGTGAGCCGAAGATCACGTCGCTCACCGTGCCGAACGGGTTGCTGGCCTTGCTGCAGCCGTATCTTCGGTAGGCCGGCGGCTCTGGTGAGCCGCTCCACGCCCGGAGGGACATGGACGTCAACCTCTTCGACTACGCTCTCCCGACGGAGCTCATCGCGCAGGAGCCGGCTGAGCGGCGCGACCAGTCGCGCATGATGGTCGTGGACCGTCGGGCGGGCACGTTCCGCGACGGACGGTTTGGCGAGATCGTCGAGCTGCTGCGCGCAGGCGATTGTCTCGTGGTCAACGATACCCGCGTCATCCCGGCGCGATTGGTCGGCCGGCGGCTGCCGACCGGAGGCAAGGCCGAGGTCTTCCTGATCCGGCGGCTCGCCGAGTGGGACTGGGAAGTGCTCGCCAAGCCGGGGAAGAAGCTGCGGCCGGGCACGCAGGTGGAGTTCGGGGACGGGCGGCTGGTCGCCTCGATCACCGGCGAGAGCGAGGGCGGCTTGCGGCGGGCGCGCTTCCGGGCCGAGGGACGTTGGGAGGCGCTGCTCGACGAGCTGGGCAGCACGCCCCTACCGCCCTATATCAAGCGCCCCGAGCCGCGAGCCGAGGACCGCGGCCGCTATCAGACGGTCTACGCGGCGCGCGAGGGCGCCGTGGCGGCGCCGACGGCCGGGCTGCACTTCACGCCCGAGGTCCTGGCACAGCTCGCTGAGCAGGGCGTGAGGACGGCGACCGTGACGCTGCACGTGGGCTGGGGCACCTTCCAGCCCATCGACGTCGAGCGCGTCGAGGACCACGTGATGCACGAGGAGTTCTACGAAGTCGCGCCCGAGGCCGCCGAGGTTATCAACGCGGCGCGCCCGGCGGGCGGGCGCATCGTCGCGGTCGGCACGACCAGCGTGCGGACGTTGGAGACCTGCGCCTCCGGGGGCCACGTTCACCCCGGCCGCGGCTGGACGCGCTGCTTCATCTACCCGGGGTACTGCTTCCAGGCCGTCGACGCCCTTCTCACCAACTTCCACCTGCCCCAGTCCTCGCTTCTCATGCTCGTCTCCGCCTTCGGGGGTCGCGAGCTGGTGCTGGCGGCGTACCGCGCAGCCGTCGAGCGGCGGTACCGGTTCTTCAGCTACGGCGACTGCATGTTCGTGGCCTGAGCGGGCGCGGGCCGCTTCAGCCGGAACACCCACCAGAACCAGACGCCCGTGAGCAGCTTCATCCCGGCCGCGAGGGCGAAGACGAGGGTGGGGCTGTGGTGGTCGAAGAGGTAGCCGAACAGCGGGGCGCTCAGTGCCGTGGAGCCGGTGAGGATCATCAGGCGGGCGGCGCTGAAGGCCCCCAGGTGCTCGGCCGGGACGAGGTTGATGGCCCCGAGGGGCACCGCGTTGTCCTCGATGTTCCGGCCGAAGTGCAGCAGCAGGTAGAGCGCGATGAAGGCGATGGGGTTGTGGAACAGCACCACCGTCGCCATCCCCAGCGCATAGAGCAGATCCCCCAGGAAGGTCGTCCACGAGGGCCCGAGGCGGTCGGCGATGAGGCCCACCGCGATCCCCCCCAGGACCGTGGCGGCCGTGGTGGCTGAGGCGGCGTAGCCCGGGAAGTGCTCGGGCAGACCCAGGTGTTCCAGGCCGACGGGCAGCGCGAACCCGGCGGCGCTGACCGCCAGCCCGCGCGCGACATGCGGGCCCGCAAGCCACTGGAACTCCTTCAGCTTCAGCACGTCCACGATGGCGGCAAAGGGCAGCGCGGAGCGGCTTGCGCCGTCGACCGCCAGCTCCGGCAACTCGCGAACGCGACTGAACGCCGCCGCGCGCAGGGCGATCACGCCCGAGGCGGCCAGGAAGCACCAGGCATAGCCCTGAGGGTAGGCCACATCCCTCAGCACGCTCGCGGAGAGCCAGCCGATGCCGATCCCGAGGATGCCGTAGGCCGTGGTAGTGATGCCAAACAGCCGCCCGCGCACGCCCACCGACACGCCCCGGGCGATGATCGGGTAGTCGAGCATGATCGGGATCGACATGACGAGGGCCTGACCCACCCCGACGACCATGAGCAGGGCGAGCAAGGGACGCAGGGGCAGCAGGGAGCGCGGAGCGAGGGCCAAGGCGACCACGAGCGCCGGGGCCGCCGCCGCGGCGAGGATGCACCAGGAGTAGGTGCGCACCCGCCGGCGGATCCGATCGGCGAGCCCCATGAAGAGGATCAGCCCGGCTGAGCCCGCGCCGCCCGTGACCGCGGCCAGCACGCCGATCTCGGTCATGCTGAAGCCCGTCTGCTTCAGGAAGCCGTTCCACAAGTCCCCGCCGAACAGCGCCGCCCCGGCGCCGTACAGCAGGCTGGCCAGAGCGAACCAGACGAGATTGCGGCGCTCGGGGAGGCTGTCGGTCACCCGGCCCAGAAGCGGCTGCAGAGCGGCGTCAAGCGCAGAGCCCATGCGTCCGGCGGCCCTCCTCTACCGCGCCGGCGCGGGTTCGGGCTGCGGTGAAGCCGTTGCGGCCTTCCGCCCCAGCAGGTCGCCGAGATT